>Ga0335071_10006265_pt1 | contig 12272 bp, 17 predicted proteins | sample Lox_Sample_15_FD_206724 | JGI IMG/M metagenome (GOLD analysis project Ga0335071, IMG submission 206724) | Soil microbial communities from Loxahatchee National Wildlife Refuge, Florida, United States - Lox_Sample_1.5 | ecosystem: Environmental > Terrestrial > Soil > Wetlands | place: USA...
TGAGCTCGGGCGGCGCGGGGCCAAGATCGTCGTGAACGATGTCGGCGGGTTGGACAGCCCCGAGGGTTCGTCAGCCGAACTGGTGGTGCGCGAGATCGAGTCCGCCGGCGGCACAGCCATTGCCTCCCATGACACCGTGGCGACGCCGGAGGGCGGCAAGGCGATCGTTGACCGGGCGCTCGAGAGTTTCGGGACCGTTGACGCCGTAATCCACAGCGCCGGAGTGTGGCGACACAAGTACTACGAGGAGATGGCGCCGGATCAGCTCGACCCCGTCCTCGATGTCCATTTGCGCGGAGCCTTTTTCGTGACGCAGCCGGCCTGGCCGATCATGCAGGCGAAGAACTACGGAAGAGTCGTCCTGACGAGTTCGAGCACCGGGGCGTTCGGCCGGGTAGCGGGGGCCAACTATGCCGCGGCCAAGGCCGGGATGCTGGGCCTGGCCAGAGCGCTTTCGTTGGAAGGCGCTGAACATGGCATCAAGACCAATTGCATCCTGCCCGTCGCCCCATTTGGCAACCGAGGGCCCGTGCCCCCCGCATTGGCCGAGCAGCTCAACAATGCGGGCCTACCGCCCGAGGATGCCGGCCCAGACCTTGTCACACCGATGGTGGTCTATCTCGCCAGTCGTGCCTGCAGCGTCAGCGGTGAGGCGTTTTCAGCGGGCGGTCGCCGCTTCGGTCGCGTGTTCGTCGCCGTGGCCGACGGCTGGCTCAGTCCCCTGGACGATTGCCCCACCGCAGAGGACATCGAAGCGCATCTTCCGGAAATCGAAGACCGGAGCAGCTATGCGATCCCGCCCACCTCGCTGGACGAATTGGGCGTTATCGGACGGCTGCGCAGCAGTCGGCTGGGCACCCCGGACCGCCTTGACGGTGCCTGAGAGGGCTTCTGTCCAAGACGAAAGAGGGATCTGATGGCGGAGCAGGACTTTCCGTGGCAGGTGGGCGACACAGCAACGACCGTTATGTTGAGCCCTTGCGTCGGCGGGCTTGTTCGCACCTGGACCGGGTCGGGGGCGGCGTCACAACTGTGGTCCGTCGTCGAAGCAGAGCACCTGAGGTCGATTCAGGTAACCGGAGTGATCGGCCGAACGCTCCGGGAAGAGCGGCGGTTTAGAGAGGCCGCATTGCTGGCCCAAGACGGCAACACGTTGATGGTTCAATCACGATTTCCTTCCGGTGTCGGGGTGCGGTGGGCGACCGTCCTCGAAGGTGGACATATAGTCGCCGGGGTAAAAGGCGTCGCCGAGCAATTTTCGCTCGCTGTTTTGGCGCTCGCGCCATGTGCGCGGCGCGGCGAGGGTGGTGCGGTCGATTGATACCGTCTTGTCGGCGTTGCGGGTTTTGCGTCCGGCTTTGTCGCGGGCGTGCCCGTGGACTACCACCCGGTTGTCGTGGACAGTGATTTCGCCGGCGTCGAGGTCGACTGCTGACTACTAAAGACCACAGATCTGGCCCCGTCGGATGCCGGTTGTCAGTTCGAGTAGGAAGAGCGCCGCGAACCGATCGCGCTGCACCGACAGTAGGAATTTCTGGATCTCGCTGTGGTCCCATACGGTGCGCCGCTTGCGAGGGCGCTTGGGGGCCGTTGGCGGCACGCATCGTCCGGCGCCGGTACGGCCGAGGACGTGATGCGGGGGTGATCCCGCCAACGGTCACTCGCCTTGCCAGCGTACTTCGCCAGTTGGGAGTCCTTCGAACAATGCTTGTGCATCGCGCTGGCCTAGTTCGATGGATTCCTCAATGAAATCCTGATCGAAGTACAGGAAGCTGAGCAAGTCACCGCGGCGCGGCCCGTCGCCCTCGAGAAGGTGTCCCATCGCGTCGAGCTCGAGCTGGCGTAGCTTGTGAAAGAGGTCGCCGGAATGTGTGCGGTGATGGTGGAGAATGTCGATTGCCAAGTGTCCCAGCGTTTCTCGGTACTTTGGACCGACGAATAGGTATGGGACCTTCCTGCGCAAACGGCCGGTCGCCGTCACCTCCTTGTCTGACACCAGGGCGTTGACCTTGGCCAGCGTTCGCAGGTCCTCGACCATGCGGTCGACGAGGACGATGTCCAGCAGCTGGACGAGGATGTCGTCCACATCAGGAGGAAGGGGGTCGGGTTTGGGCGTCGTCGTGTTGTCGCGGATCGGATGCGTGGCGACAACAACCAAGCAATCCGCGTCCAGCGACAGCGCCGGTTTCAGTGGTGTGTTGAGCCGTAACCCGCCATCGAGGAACCAGCCCGCCGAGCCTGACGGTTTCTGCACCCGAACAGCCGGGAACAGGACCGGGATGGCCGACGAGGCGAGCACATGCTGGGGCTGCATCTGCACCCCGACGTAGTCGATCGGTCGGTCATCGTCACTGGGCGGCACCGGAACGCCGTCTTCGCGGTCGACGAAGACGACGGTGCGGTTGTCGTCGCCAGATGTGGCCACGACGGCTAGTGTGATCTTTTTCTCGATGATGTTCTGGCGAAGTCTTCTAATGTCGATCGAGTTCTCCGCCTTGCGCCGCAACGGCGCGGTGTCAAGCAGGTGAGTGAATTGCACACCGGGCACTCGCAGGAGTTGACCCACCAAATGTGCGGCGACGCAAGGGAAGCCGAGAACCGGCGAGCGGTACACGTCGGCGACAGAGATGCTGCGCCACAAGTCCAGGACGCGACTAGCTTGTTCGGCTGGCGGGCAATGAGCGTGTGCGGCGAACAGGGTCGCGTTGATCGCGCCCGCGCTGGTGCCGATGTACACCGTCGGCTCGTAACCAGCGGTATGCAGCCGCGGAATCAGAACCGACAGCGCGCCCGCTTCGTATCCGCCACGCGCACCCGCGCCTGCCACGACGACCGCCACCCGCTTTCGCTCGGTGGTCATCACTGCTGAATCCTATCGTTTCAATATCTGCCGATGTCGCGGCTTCGCTGGCAGCATTGGCTGGCATTTCGCCCGGGTCAATCGCCGAGCACACCCCGCAGACGTTCGTTGTCGACGCCCGACGACTCCCGAACGGGGCGATAGGCGTTCAGGGAAGCAGCGCGGGCATGGTTTCCCGGCCCCGTATGGGTGGATGTCGATGAGGGATGAGCGTTTTCGAGATTGACGTCGCACTCGGGGAAAACGTTTGAGGATCGACTGAACAGACGTGCTTTAGGGGCCACCGCGAATTGTCTCTGTGCGATAGCCCCGGCGGCGTCGCCTCGATCGCTGAGTGACGGCAGCGGGCGCAGTGCAAAGAAGAACCCCAGTCCTGCCGCGGAGTTCCATCCACCGCCGCCGGTGCCGCCCGCAGCCAGTCCCCAGAAACGGCTTGAAGAAGCGAATAAGCAGGAGAGCCGTACCCGCGTCGTACGACGCGGGTACAGCCCCTTTCATGCCGTGCCGACGGTCAGAGTGCCCGAACGCGGCTGGCCTGCGGGCCCTTGGCGCCCTGGGTGACCTCGAACTCCACCTGCTGGTTCTCCTCGAGGCTACGGAAACCGTGGCCATCGATCTCGGAGTAGTGCACGAAGACGTCCGGGCCGTCCGTGCGCGCGATGAAGCCGAAGCCCTTCTCGGCGTTGAACCACTTCACAGTTCCCTGTGTCATTTATTTATTTCTCCTTGTCAGGATTCCGGGCCGCGCTATGCGGTCCGGGGGCCGGTTGACCAGACGACTGCTTCTCGGCTTGCCCTGCAAGAAGAAAAGAGACGCCCGCACCAAAGCTCTGCGCGAGCGTGCATGGAACACGAACACTTAAAACTCCGACCTGCTGTTACAACGACCTACTGATGAATTTGTTCCTGGCTATACGTCCGTGAAGGCGACACCGTCGTGGTATGGAAGCTCGACCGGCTAGGCCGCAACATGCTCCACATCCTGCAGACCGTCAAGGAGCTGACCGACCGGGGCGTCACCCTGGTGTGGACCACCGATGGCATCGGCTCCTCGACCGCTGCGGGCCGGTTGATGTTCGGCGTCCTGGGTTCCCTGGCCGATTACGACCGCAAGCTGATCAAGGAGGTGCACTGCGCTTAAACGGGCGGCCGGCCTCGCGGGCGAACGGCACCACAATCGGGCGCCCACGCAAGGTCGCCGACGCCGAGCACATCACCACCGCCAAGCGGATGAAGACTGACGGCCACACCGCCAAGGACATCGCCAAGTACCTCGGGTCAGTCGCGCCACCCTGTATCGGGTACTTGGCCGCATAATCGTTTGGCATCACCCAAGAGCGCAAATAACCCAAGTGAGCCACGGACAAGGTCCACCAGTTGTCGAGTTCGACCGCTAATCCATCGGCTCGCTTCCTACCACAGCGGCTCCGTAGAGCCGCTCCTGATCGGCGGCTGGGTTTATCGTTCGGGTCCAGCGGGACAAGGTAGCCCTATCCCTCGGCTCCCCGTCCCGTTGCCACCCTTTGTTCGGTCGCCCGACGATGCCGGAATGCTGGGCGCACCGCCGGATGAAGGACTCGTCGTCGACCTTGGTGACTGGTTCGAGGAGCGCAAGGCGGAAGTCAGGGCCAACTTCGACCGCCACTTCGGCGGCCATAAGGACGACCTATTCACGGGCCGCCACTTCGAGCATTACTCGGCGATAGGCAATCCGAACCGGTTCGAGCCTTCGGACCTACGGGTGATAGAGGCGCTTTCCGTCGGGCTGCCTAAGGAGGTGGCAGCGCAGCTCTTCATCGAAAAGGTTGACTACTTCGGCGAGTTGCTTGCCGACATCCCGGCCAACATCGACATTTGGGATGTACCAAGGTCCGTCATGGAGGACGGCGGTCGGGCAGCGGAGCTACACACACGGCTTAGGGAAAACCTCGACGGCGTGGACTGGGTGAAAGGCGGGCAAGCTGCTGGCGTCGAAGCGTCCGCGTCTTGTTCCCATCCTCGATGACTTCGTGAAGTCGGTAATGAGGCCGCCGAAAGGGCGGTTCTGGGTTTCTCTGTACGACCAGCTCGTCGATCAGAAACGGCGGACGAAGATCGCCGAGGTCCGCGCATGTGCTCTGGACCACGTCAGTGTTTTGCGTCGTATCGACGTAGCGGTCTGGATGCACGTCTGGGTGCAGCGGTCATAAGCGTCGGAGTAGGTTGACTCAAGTGAGCGACAGTGGTCCCTTTCCCGACGATGTTCCTCTCGCCGATGCTGTCGAGCAGCAGCGCCCCGCAGCTGAGGCCGCCGACCTGGAAACCCTCGACCCCGAAGAGCGGGTGCCGACCGAAAACGGCGATACGCCGCTGGAAAGCAGTGCGCCGGACTGGCAGGAGCAGCACCAGGTCGTCGAAACCCATGACGAGGACGAGGTCCGTTAAGAGTGAGGTGACGGCGAGGGCCGCCGCGGTGGGCTACTGCTCTGACCAGCTCAACGGCGTTCAGGAGGCGGGGCGGGTTAAGGACAAGGCAGGGGCGTGACATTGGTGTCAACCACCGACGGCATCGACTCGTCCACACCTGCAGGACGCATGATGATCGGTGTTCTCGGTTCCCTAACCGAGTACGAACGCGAGCTGATCAAGGAACGAACGGCGTTAAAGCGGGCAGCATCTCGCGCCAACGGCACCCAAATTCGGGTGGCCTCGGAAGGTCTGTGACGGCATTCGTCCGGGATCGCCGAAAAGCGATTGGCGGGCAGGGACTAATGTCATGGCGCCCGGATGATGGCATGTGCCCACTGGGAGACGAACGTCCTGCTGCCGCAAGGAGCGAGGTAGTGCCGCGCGGTGTCTTGTCTTGCTGTCGAGCCATGCTCGTACGATGCCGTCGTGATCCCGAGCAACATCCCGAAGAAGGATTTAGTCGCCGCGATTGAGCTGGACGACGATCCGGGTCCACTTCGGGTACCTGACGTGGCCGGCCTATCACCGGTTGAAGCCGCGCTGGCATATGCGAAGGCAGGCTGGTATGTCCTGCCGACTGACCCCGCCGACATCAAGAACCCCGGTAGCGTTGTGCATGGTCACTGGCAGGACAAGTCGAGTCGCGATCCCGGGCAGATACGCGCATGGTGGCGCGAGAATCCCGGCAACGGCATAGCCCTTCACGTCGGTAAGTCACGGGCGGTCGCGTTCGACCTCGACATTGACGACCTCGACGTGATCACACGCGCCGGTCGACCAGACATCGCCGAGGCGCTGCGGTCGGCCACGGCGGTACAGGCCACCCGATGTCAGGGCGACCGTGGCCACTACCTCTATGCAACGGCACCAGGCGAATCGTTTGGTAACGGCCCTGGTGCGTTCCGGCGCTGGGGGCAGGTGCGGGGACGCAACGGCACCATAATCGCCGCCCCGACGCCGCACCCCGATGCCAAAGCCAAAGGCGGTCACTACCAATGGAAACGCGTGGGCGCGCTGCATGCACTCCCTGAAGCGCTGCGAGCATCTCTGTTGGCAGCCGCCGACGAATCCGATCCGCTCACTAGAGCAGAGCTCGACGAGTTTCTGGACACCTACACCGGCGGCGGCTGCGGGCGCGAGGACTGCCGCAACTCGCCGAAGGGTCCGGTCACCAGGTTCAAAAACCAGATAGCCGATGGGTGTTCGCGGCACGACACGATGGCCAGCGTGCTGCCGTGGGCGCTGTCCGAGGCGATGGGCGGGTGCTACTCGGCGCGCGAAGCCTTCGAGCAGCTCCGTACAGCGTTCATGGCAGCATTCACCGAAAATGACGATCCTGCCCGGCGCAGCCAGCTGGGTAATGAGTTCGTCAGGCTTGCGCAGTGGGCAGCAGCGCACGCCGACCCGGCCCGCACACACCACGCCGACCAACCGCAGCGGCCAAGCCGGTTCACGTACTCACCACAGCTGGCGAAATTTGCACGCATGAGATGGCGCCGATATCGGTAGCAGCACCAACGACTTTGACAATGCGGAGATTAACCGGGTGGTCGCCCCAGTGGAGTTCGAACGACAAGGCCACGGCTCAACTCGGGGATGGATCGCGTCGCCGCCGCATTTACTTCGGGCACTTGAGCTATCCCCCAACGCTGCGGCACTGTTGTCAGAGTCCGAGGCGACCCGCCAGGCCGTCGACCGCGGCTGCTGGTTAACGAATGCGCGGCATCCGTCTGCGACCTTGACGTACCGCGATACCGAACGGGCCAAGAAGTAGCGCCCGCACCATAGACCAAGGCCGGTCGTCAAGCTGAAGCCGCCGAACGTCAGAAGCGCCGCGAGCCCAAGCGGTATGGGGCACGAGCCCGGCCCTGACCACCCAGGCTCGCCGGCGCACGAGGAGGCCAATCACCCATGACAAGCAGTCTAAACCCGCTGATAGCGGCTCATAGTGGCTCGAAGCCGTCGCAAACAGGTCCATAATGCGGTTGGCAGGAAGGCACCAGCAACATGAGTGAAGGTTCTGACGAATACTACGTGCGGTATCAATTCCAGCTGGGCGACGGCCAGTGGGAGAGCGTCGCGTTTGGCCCAACCGACGAAGCTGACGCCCGACGGTTTTACAGGCGCCTTGCGAAGGACGAGAGCTTGAACATAAAGCAGCCGCGACTGCTCAAGCGCGTGTACATAGTAGTTGAACCCGAATGACCGGGCCGCGCTGAACTCAGCAAACCAGGCCACTTCCATCCCGCGGGAGAACGTCGACTGTCCAAATAGTCGCCACCGACGCTCCGGAAAAATATTCCGATATGACTATCATTTCCGCCGAGCTCTTGTTGAGGGCATCGACCTAACGGTTTCAGATCCTCAATGTAGCGCTGGTACGGAGCGGCATCCGCCTGTCGTCAACCGCAGACTTCGGGCCAGCTTTGATGCCACACTCCTGGTATGACATTCACGCTGAAACATCTGGACGGTCCCGCCGACGAATACGGCGACGAAGACACTTACGAATTCCTGAACGATGGCGTCCTCAAGGTTCGGGTGTCGTCTACGGGAAAGACTTACTACTTCCCGGCGGGTGTATGGAAGACGCTGATCGCAGGAAACGGACACGAACCTGGCCTGAGGCTTGCGCCATAGCAGCTACGAAACCGTGGAGGCTTCCGACTCTGCCGACGCGCGTCGGCATTTTGTACTGTTGGCAAGCGCCAAAAGAAATGCGCAAGGCGAACCTATTCGCGTCATGCCGTCGGGCTCGTGTGGGAATGCCGCGCAACGGGGCCGAAGAAAACAGGAGACCTAAATATGCAACCAGAGCGCTGCGAATCACTGGTGAGCGCGCGTGGTCCGTTCGTGTCGATCTACATCGACGACTCGCGTAATACCGCGGACGCCGAGGCCCAGCTGGATGCGAAGTGGCGCGATGTTCGAAGACATCTCGCGGACCGAGGCGTGGACGAGGACATCATTGCCACGCTCGAGCGCGCCATCCTGCACAGCGAACCGGCCGTGGGTGGACAAGGCCGCGGGGTGATCGCCACCGGCGACCAAGTGTTGGTCAACGAGCATCTCGTTAGCCCACCGTCGGCCACGGTGCTTCGCGTGTCGGATTATCCGTACATCGTGCCCCTGGTGGAGCTCGGCATGTGGCGCCCGACGTACGTAGTTGCTGCCGTCGACCATGCCGGCGCCGATATCGCCCTGCACCAGGGACATATGGTCCGGTCGGAGACCATCGACGGCGGCGGCTATCCCGTGAACAAGCCAGCCAGCGCCGGGTGGAGCGGCTACGGCGACTTCCAGCACTCGACCGAAGAAGCCATCCGGATGAACGAGCGCGCGGTCGTCGACCGCCTCACCGAGCTGGTGGATAAAACGGGTGCTGAAGTGGTGTTCGTGTGCGGCGAGGTCCGCGGGCGCACCGATGTGGTTTCGGCGCTGCCGGAACGCGTGGCGGCGCGGGTGTGCCAGCTGCACGCCGGAGCACAGGGCAGGCGCATTGGCGAGGACGAGATCAGCGACCTGATCGATGTGGAGTTCGAGCGGCGCCGACGCACCGAAATCGCGGATATCGCCCAGCGGTTCCAAACCGAGATCGGACGCCGATCCGGGCTGGCCGCCGAAGGGCTGACAGCGGTGTGCGCGGCGCTGCGGGCCGGCGACGTCGACACGCTGATCGTCGGTGAGCTCGGCGACGCCACGCTCGTCACGGGCGAAGAGCTCACCACCATCGCACCCGACGCCGATGCGCTTTCCGAACTGGGGGAAGCGCCGGTTCGGGTCGTGAGGGCCGATGAGGCGCTGCCGTTCGTCGCGATCACGATTCGCGCATCGGTGGTCCGGGTCGACGACCGCATCGCACCCGCCGATGGGATTGGCGCCCTGCTGCGATACACCCCAACCGGTGTCCTCGGCGACAGTGCAGCAGCAAGCCGATCGGTCGCCCCATAGCAGCTGTGGTTGGTATCAGCTGCAGAACCCGACCAGGGTGCCAGGCCGACGCTTGCCAGCCTGGGCGAACGCCCAATCATGACGCGCGACGATGATCGTGGTACCGCCGGTAGAGGTTTCCCGCGAAAAGCCGGGTCCCCGCGCCCGGTCGAATCCGATCGACGCCACGACCGAGCATGACGCTACCAGTGACGCAAGCGCTGCCGTTGGCGCTGACCGCCACCGCCCACGGATAGCTGTCGACGGGAGCGGTGGTGATGACGGTGTGTGCGGTGGTCATCGTGGCGAGGCATCGTCGACGACCATGGCGGTCATGAACTGACAGCTGTGACCCGGTGAATTACGAACAAACAATGCGGCCGGATAGTGGCACCGGTGGGCCGCGGCCACGAGACTGACGATCGTGGCCGAAACCTCGCTCCTGCACAAGATCCTGGAGTGGCTGCGTGCAGGTTATCCCGAGGATGTGCCGGGCCCGGACCGGGTCCCGTTGCTGGCCCTCCTGGACAGAACACCGCTGACCAAAGAGCAAGTGAGGGAGGCGGTGCGCAGCCTCACGCCGACCGATTCGACCGGGTCGGCCGATCATTCGATCGACGACGATGAGATCGCGGCCTTCACTTCTCGCGTCAGTGATCCCGACGCCACCGAGGCCGACATCCGCCGGGTGTCCGCCAGGCTCGCCGCGGCCGGCTGGCCGCTGGCCGGGGTCAGCCACCCGGCGCTATAGACAAGTTCCATCGGCGCAGTTTGTCGAGAACCGCGGCCACCTAGTTCGGACACGGCAGTGACATTGGCCCTCAGACCAACACTGTGGCTGGTGTCGACCGCCCGAACGCGCACACCACCAGTTCTTCGGGGATACGACTCATGGCTTGGCGACGCAGTGGGCCTTGCGGTTTGAACCGATATCACCACGCGCGACCTGGCGTACGTGAAAGTGGCCTCTCGCGCCGCCATTCCCGTGAAGGTCAACCGGGGTGCAAGCGAACCGTATGACGTCGTTGCGTTGCTGCCAGCGACGGGCTGGAAGTATTGCATCGATTTCATAAGCGGTGGCCCATCTGGCCACAACAATCGCTACGTTTGGGAATCCAAGTGGCGCCTTCTTCTCGACGTCGCCGCTGCAGGCCCCGGAGTCCGCATTGATGCCTTGCCAGGGCTCCTGCCGCGCCAGCTGCTCGTGTATGCGTTAGTAGACAGCATCGCGAGCGCGCGGCCGCGTTGTGCCCTCGCCTGGCTTCGCGGCTGGCGGCGCGGCGTCGGTCGTGGCGCTCGAGCAGCTGACCGTCATATCCGCCGAATCCTCAGCGTTGTCTCACCCGTGATGCATCGGTGCCATAAGGTCGGGGACCGTGCGCGAACTGCGCGACCACGGGGGAGAGGAGCTCGACCGGGTGCAGCTCGTGCGTTCGATCAGCGAGCACCTTCTCGCCGCGACCGCGCCGTGGAAAGCTCAGGGAATGCACAATTCCTCCGTCCCGGGGGTGTGCCGCGCGGCGGGCCGGGCGACCTACGGCGCCTAGTCGGAAGGCAACGGACGTGAGTGCATCGGTCGAATTCGAGGGTTCGGTCCACCGGGCGGATCTCGAGCGGCTCATCGCGGGTGATCATCACGACCCGCACCAGATCCTGGGCCCGCACCTGGAGAAGGACGGCGGCGGGCGGGTCCGGGTGGTGATCCGCGGCTGGCGCCCGGACGCCGCGGGGATGGCGGTGCCGAGTGAGGGGGCGCGGGTCGAGATGCGTCGCATCCACGCCGCCGGTGTGTTCGCCGGCGTGCTGCAGGCCGACTCCGTCCCCGCCTACCGCCTCGAGTCGACCGACCGGAACGGCGCGACGACGTGCTTCGACGATCCCTACGGATGCTGGCCGACGTTGGGGGAGATGGATCTACACCTGCTGGGCGAGGGTCGGCACGAGGGGCTTTGGCGGCACCTGGGCGCTATCGTGCGCGTGCACCAGGGGCTGTGCGGGACGTCGTTCGCCGTCTGGGCCCCTAATGCCAGAAGCGTGCGCGTCGTCGGGGACTTTAACGGCTGGGACGGCCGGGTTCACCCGATGCGGGTGCTGGGCAGCTCCGGGGTCTGGGAGATCTTCCTGCCGGGAGTCGGGCCGGGGGCTCGCTACAAGTACGAGGTCGTCACCCAGGACGGGCACGTGAGCCTACGGGCGGACCCGTTCGCGTTCGCCGCGGAGACACCGCCGGCCACCGCGAGCATCGTCACCCGCAGCACACACGATTGGCAGGACGCGCAGTGGATCGCCGACCGGGCCGCATTGGACCTCATGCGCGCCCCGGTCTCGATCTATGAATGCCACCTCGGATCGTGGCGGCAGACCCAAAACGACGACGGGTCGTGGCGGCCGCTGACCTATCGGGAGGCGGCCGATGTCCTGCCGCAGTACCTGGTCGATCTCGGGTTCACGCACGTGGAGTTCCTTCCGTTGGCGCAGTATCCGTTTTCGGGCTCCTGGGGATACCAGGTGACCGGGTACTACGCGCCGGCGGCGCAGTTCGGCAGCCCAGACGACTTCCGCTACCTGGTGGATCGGCTGCACCAGGCGGGCATTGGGGTGCTCGTTGACTGGGTGGCGGCGCACTTCCCCAAGGATGACTGGGCGCTGGCCCGCTTCGACGGCACAGCGCTCTACGAGCACGCCGACCCCCGACAGGGCGAGCACCCCGACTGGGGCACGCTGGTGTTCAACTACGCCCGCGACGAGGTCCGAAACTTCCTGCTGGCCAACGCCTTGTACTGGCTTGAGGAGTTCCACCTGGACGGGCTGCGGGTGGACGCTGTCGCCTCGATGCTCTATCTGGACTACTCCCGCTGCGAGGGTGAATGGGTGACCAACCGGTTCGGGGGCCGGGAGAACCTCGAGGCCATCAGCTTCATCAAGGAAGTCAACGAGGTGGTCTACCGGCATTACCCGTGGGTGATGATGGTCGCCGAGGAGTCGACGTCCTGGCCGGCCGTCTCGCGCCCCACCTCTCTGGGCGGCCTGGGGT
>Ga0335071_10006266_pt1 | contig 12272 bp, 11 predicted proteins | sample Lox_Sample_15_FD_206724 | JGI IMG/M metagenome (GOLD analysis project Ga0335071, IMG submission 206724) | Soil microbial communities from Loxahatchee National Wildlife Refuge, Florida, United States - Lox_Sample_1.5 | ecosystem: Environmental > Terrestrial > Soil > Wetlands | place: USA...
TATCTCCAGTATCTCCGGGATCTCGACCTCGACATCGCCGGCGAGTTCATTGTCACTGCCGCGGAGCTTATGCAGATCAAAGTGCAGATGCTCCTCCCGAGACCTCTCCTGGAAGGGGAGGAGGAGCTTGATCCGCGGGCGGAGCTCGTCCGCCGGCTCCTCGATTACAAACGCTACAAGGAGATGGCCGAGGAACTTCAGTTGATGAGCGCGGAACAGGCGCAGCGATTCGCCAGGGCGAATTTCGCGTTCGATGAAAAAGTGATGGAAGATCCCGCCGAAGGAGATTTGCTCCGCGATGTGTCGCTCTTCGACCTCATCGCGGCCTTCAAGTACGTCGTGGACCGGATGCCGCGGAAGCATGTCCACGAAATCAACAAGCTCAATGTGACGATCGAAGGACAGATCGAGTTCATCCGGCGATATTTTGCCGAAAAATCGGAGACGACATTTCTTGAACTCGTGGCGATGATGGCCGAGAAGATCAGGGTTGTCGTCACGTTCATCGCCCTCCTTGAGCTCATCCGGCAGAGGTGGATTGGTGTCCGCCAGACCGACCCCTATGGAGAGATGGTCATCGTGAAAATTCCGACGGAGGCGACGGCATGATCGAAGAGAAGGACGCGGAGGCTCTCGAGGAGCGATCCACAGAGGTCACGACGCAACTCGCTCTCACCGAGATCGTCGAAGCGCTGCTCTTTGCTTCGGATGAACCGGTGACCTTTCAGACGGTGCGCATTGTCTGCGACGAGATGAACCGGGACGTGCCGGAGAATGAACAGGTCACGATCTCGGCCGATCAACTCCGGGCGGCGGTCGACTCGCTCAATGCGGAATACGCAGAGTCGAGGAGAGCGTTCAGAATTCAGGCGCTTGCAGGCGGATATGTCTTTGCGACGGAGAAGCGTTATGCCGTCTGGGTCGGAAAACTCCTCAGGGAGAAGGCCCGAAGAAGGCTCTCGCAGACCGCGGTCGAGACACTCGCCATCATCGCCTACAAGCAGCCGATCTCAAAATCCGAAATCGAATTCATCCGCGGCGTGAATGCCGACTACGTCTTGAAGACTCTTCTCGAAAAGAATCTTACGACGATCGTCGGTCGCGCCCACAGCCCCGGAAGGCCTCTTCTCTACGGCACCACCCCGGAGTTCCTAAGGCACTTTGGGCTCAACGAGATCACCGATTTGCCGCGGCCGCGCGAGATCGAAGAGCTTCTCGGAGAGACAGAGCGCGAAGTGGAAAAACGAATGCTGGCAAATCAACAGGAGATCGAGTTCAAGGAGAAGCTCCAGGAAAAGCTGGATCCGAACTCTCGCGCCCCTCACATTCCAAGGAAGAAGTCGAAACTTCAGGAGGATACCAGCGTCGGGAAGGGGCCCACGGTCGTTGAAAAGGCTCCCCCGATCTTGCCGCGTCCTTCCCCGGAAGAAGAGCCGATCGCGGAGAAGGGTCCGATTGAGGAATCACTCCCGCCCGCGGTGGAGAACAGCGAGACTGAAGTCGGTGAGCCTGCGGTCGTTGCGCCCGAGTCACCGCAAATCGCTGAGGTTGCGCTTCCGCCCGCCGGACTGGTGGAGACATCCGCCGAACCGCCGGTTCAGGTCCCCGAAATGAACCCCGAGCCGGAGCCCTCCCTTACCCCTGAATTCAACCCGCCCCCGGCGACTTCCGCAACGGTCGCCGCGGAAGAGGCCGCTGAGTCCCTCCGGCATGACGAGCCCGGCCTCAAGAAAGGATGGAGCAGCTGGAAGAGCAAGATTCAATCGTTCCTCCGGAAGCTATTCGGCTAAATCGCTTCATCGCCATGGCCGGGGTTGCTTCACGTCGTAAGGCTGAAGAGCTCATCCTCAGCGGCAGCGTGACAATCAACAACAAGGTCGTCACGGATCTTTCCACGAAAGTCCTTCCTTCCACCGACAAGGTAGCCGTCAACGGAAGACCGATTGCCGCAGAGGAAAAGCTCGTCTACCTTCTCCTCAACAAGCCCAAAGACTGCATCACGACCTCACACGACGAGAAGAGTCGGAAGACGGTTCTCGATCTTGTCCGGACACGCGAGCGGGTCTTTCCGGTCGGCAGGCTTGACAGAAATACTACCGGCGTTCTTCTCCTAACGAACGACGGCGAACTTGCTTACAGGCTTATGCACCCGTCCCATGAAGTTGAGAAATCGTACTTTGTCGAGCTGACGGAGGGGGCGGAGCAGAAGGATCTCGACAAACTAAAAAAGGGTGTCCACATCGAAGGGGGGAAGACATCCCCCGCCAAGGTGACACCCATCCCTGGGACCAAGAACAAAAACCTCATCGTCACAATTCATGAGGGACGCAACAGGCAGGTTCACAGGATGCTCGAAGCGCTTGGCTATGAGGTGAAACGCCTCGACCGGATCGAATATGCGGGCCTGACCGCGGAAGGGCTCAGAAGGGGGAGATGGCGCTATCTTTCGAAGCCGGAGATTCATCGACTAAAGAAGGTCGCCGGTCTCACCGGGGAAGGGGAACGATCGGGACGGATGTAGATGGCTCCATCACACGAATGAAAAGAGGTTATCATCATGCGCTTTCCACGTAGCAGCGGCGTCCTTCTGCATCCCACGTCGCTCCCCGGTCCGTACGGTTCGGGAGACTTTGGCCCTGCGGCGTACCATTTTGTCGACTGGCTTGTTGTCGCGGGGCAGAAATTGTGGCAGATTCTCCCCCTCGGCCCGGTGGGGCTTGGGAATTCCCCGTATATGAGTCTCTCGGCTTTTGCGGGAAACCCCCTCCTCGTGGACCTCTCGGAACTCGAACACAAAGGATGGCTCAAAGAGGTCGAACTCGGCTCGGCGGCCTCCTTTCCCAAGTCGAGGGTAGATTTCGGGAAGATCATCGCGTTCAGGACGAAGATACTCCATCATGCCGCGAAGACATTCGTCTCGCACTCATCGTCCGGGGACAAGGCGGACTTTGAATCGTTCCAGCACCTCAATGCGGGCTGGCTTGAGGATTACGCGCTCTTCATGTCGCTGAAGAACAGGTATGACGGCAAGGAATGGTGCGAATGGGATGAGGATGTTGCCAAACGGAAACCTTCCGCGCTTGAGAAGGCACGCGAGGAATTGGTGGAGGAGGTCTCGTTCTGGAAGTTTACCCAGTGGTGTTTCTTTCGCCAGTGGGCCGCGCTAAAGAAGTACGCGAACGAGAAAGGAGTGCAGATCGTCGGAGACATCCCGATCTTCACTGCTTTTCAGAGCTCGGACGTCTGGGCTCATCCGGAACTTTATTCCCTCGACGATCATCTCCGCCCAACCTTCGTCGCGGGTGTTCCGCCGGATTACTTCAGCGCGACCGGACAACGGTGGGGAAACCCGCTTTACCGATGGGATGTCATGGAGCGCGATGGATTTGCCTGGTGGATCGGAAGAATCAAAAACACGCTCGGGCTCGTCGACATCGTCCGCATCGACCATTTCCGCGGCTTCGCCGCTTACTGGGAGATTCCCGCGGACGAAAAGACCGCAGTCCACGGCCGGTGGGTTGACGGTCCGAAGGAGCAACTCTTCGACACCGTCCTTCTGAAGCTCGGGAAACTCCCGATCATCGCTGAAGACCTCGGCCTGATGACCGACGACGTCATCGCACTTCGCGACCGGTTCAGTTTTCCCGGAATGAAAGTTCTCCAATTCGCTTTCGCGGGAGATCCCAAGAATCCGTTCCTTCCGCACAACTATTTGCCGAATGTTGTCGTTTACTCGGGGACTCACGACAACGACACGACACTCGGGTGGTTCAAGAGCGCCACGGAACGCGAACGGGCGTTTGCGAAGAAGTACATCGGCACCGACGGGAAGGAGATCCATTGGGACCTCATCCGCCTCGCATCCCAATCGGTCGCCGACATGGCGATCTACCCGATGCAGGATGTGCTCGGCCTCGGGACCGAAGCACGAATGAATTTGCCGGGGAAGGCCCTGGGCAATTGGGAATGGCGGTTCGATTGGAAAGAGGTTCACCCGACCCATGCCGCCCGGCTTTATGAGCTCACGGCTCTCTACAAGCGCTGCTCGGCGGAAAGGCTGGAATTGCCCGCCTATCCTCATGGCAAAAAATTGCCCTGAGCGGATCCGGCAGGAATCACAAGACACTCCAAGGACGAACGGAAGAAACGATGGATCAGGAATATCAGCAGGAACTGAACGCGCTGATGGTTCGGCGCCGCGAAGAGCTGGAAGAACTGCGCAAGCTCGGGATCGAACCGTACCCGTATGAATTCGAGAGGAGCGCAACCGCCGAAGAGATCCTTCGCACGTTCTCGGACGATGCGCCGAAAAAGAGCGTCGCCATCGCCGGCCGAATCATGTCGCTCCGAAGGATGGGGAAGGCCTCCTTCTGCCACCTCCAGGATTCGACGGGAAAGATCCAGGTGTATCTCCGAAAAGACGACCTCGGAGACGTCTACGATGCATTTCGCCTTTTCGATATCGGCGATATCATCGGGGTGAAGGGGTTCGTCTTCAAGACCCGGATGGGTGAGATCTCCGTCCACGCCGAAGAGTTGAAGCTCCTGACGAAATCGCTTCGCCCGCTCCCGGTCGTGAAGGAACGGACGGACGAAAAGGGGAATACGGTCGTCTTCGATCCGTTTGCCGACAAGGAGCTTCGCTATCGTCAGCGGTACGTCGACCTCGTCGTCAATCCTCAGGTGCGCGGCGCCTTTCTCAAAAGGACACTCATCGTCCGGTCACTGCGGAAATTCCTCGACGAGAAAGGATACCTCGAGGTCGAGACCCCCGTTCTCCAGCCTCTCTACGGTGGAGCGTCGGCCCGGCCGTTTATCACCCACCACAACACCCTCGACATCCCGCTCTATCTGCGGATAGCCGATGAGCTCTATCTCAAAAGGCTCATCGTCGGGGGCTACGACGGCGTCTACGAGATCTCGAAGGATTTCAGGAACGAAGGGATGGACCGGAGTCACAATCCCGAGTTTACGATGATGGAGCTTTACGTTGCGTACCGCGACTACAAGTGGATGATGGAACTCGTCGAGCAGATGATCCATTCGGTGGCGATGGCGCTCAACGGAAGCCCAAAGGTTGCATTGGGAAACCACGAAATTGATTTTACTCCCCCCTGGAAGCGGCTCACCATGTTCGGTGCCATTCAGGAACATACGGGCCATGATCTGAGGGGGAAGGCGGAGAGTGAGTTGCGCGCAATCGCAAAGGAACTCCATGTCGAGCTGGAGAGCGCGGCGGGATCTGGGAAGATCGTCGATGAGATCTTCAGTGCCAGAGTGCAACCTCATCTTGTCCAGCCGACGTTTCTCATGGACTATCCTGTCGAGATGTCCCCTCTTGCGAAACGGCACCGTTCCGAACCCGGGCTCGTCGAAAGGTTCGAGGGGATGGTCAACGGGCAGGAGATCTGCAACGCCTTCAGTGAACTGAACGATCCGATCGATCAGAGGGCGCGATTCGAGGAGCAAGTGAAGCTGAAGGAGCGCGGAGACGAAGAGGCCCAGACACTCGACGAGGACTTCCTCCGTGCGATTGAATACGGAATGCCTCCGACCGCCGGACTCGGGATAGGGATCGATCGGTTGACGATGCTTCTTACGGGGCAGGAGTCAATCCGCGACGTTATCTTCTTCCCCCAGATGAAGCCGGAAAAATAGCTCCCGGTTTCCGACCAAAGTACATTCGTGATGGGTTGAGGGCCAATGGAGGATGACCCGTCCGGAATGTATTAGAAAGTTCACTCCTCTCCGGGCCGCCGTGATTTGACCGCTCTCGTCGCGTTGGCATCCCCCCTGCGGTTCCCTTGACATTCAGTCAATTTCTTCTAACTTGTTGAAAAGCATACCCTTACTCCCAAGTAGGTGAAGTGCGTCACAACCCGTAGTCGCGCGAAACTGTACCGTACACTATCCTCCATCTGCCAGGATTCCCACGTCGCTCAGTTCTCCACGAGACTCGAAACAAACGAAGCTCGCACATCATGTTTAAAGAAGGATTGACAAGAGGTCTTATGAAGAGAAGGTTCTCCACCCCGGTTGTGGTTCTGCTCGTGCTCGTTTCTGTCCTTGGGGGCATGCAGCTCAACACGCTCATTTCGGGGGATAACATCTACGAACAGCTGGGAAAATTCAAAGATGTTCTCAGCCTGACGGAGAAATACTATGTCGATGAGGTCGACACGCAGAAGCTCACCGAGTCGGCGATCAAAGGGCTCCTCAGCGACCTGGATCCGCACTCGGTGTATATTGACCCGAAGCAGTTGACACGGGTGACGGAGGAATTCAAGGGGCAGTTCGAAGGGATCGGGATTGAGTTCGCTATCGTCAACGACACGATCACCGTTGTTCAGCCGATCGGAGGGGGTCCGAGCGCGCAGCTTGGGATCCTGTCAAACGACAAAATCGTAAAAATTGATGGAAAGAGCGCGATAGGGTTCACCAACGATCAGGTGATGAAGAGCCTCAAAGGGCCGAAGGGGACAAAAGTTTCCGTGACGATTGTGCGCCCGGGAGATTCGAGCGCTCTCGACTACGAGATCGTCAGGGATGTCATTCCGTTCAACAGTGTGGACGTCGCCTACATGCTGAACGACGAGGTCGGGTACATCAATGTCACCCGGTTTGCCGAGAGGACGAACACCGAAATGCTCGCGGCGCTCCAGAAATTGAAGGCGCAGGGGATGAAGCGTCTTGTCCTCGACCTTCGCTTCAACCCGGGAGGTTACCTGGACCAGGCGGTGAAGATGGCCGATCTGTTTCTTGACGGGAACGTCCAGGGAGGACAGCGGAAGATCGTTTATACGAAAGGCCGGAGAGCCGATTTTGACGAGGAGTACTTCGCGACCACGAACAGCGAATACGAGAAGGTGCCTCTCATCATCCTGATCTCAAACGGCACGGCGTCCGCGAGCGAAATCGTCGCAGGAGCGATCCAGGATTGGGACAGGGGGCTCATCGTCGGAGAAACGAGTTTCGGGAAAGGACTTGTCCAGCGGCAATTCGAGCTTGCCGATAAGTCGGCGTTCCGTCTCACCATCGCCCGGTACTACACTCCAAGCGGCCGTCTTATCCAGCGATCGTACGCCTCCGGGAAAGAAAAATATCAGGAGGAGGCTTTTGAGAGGGATGAGACGGAAGGGGATAACCTCACCCACAGCGAGGAGAAGGACACGACAAGGCCCGTCTTCAAAACCGCGGATGGCAGGAAGATCTACGGAGGCGGAGGAATCACGCCCGACTACATTATCAAGCCGGCGGATGCCACGCCATTTACGATCACCCTCCGCAACCGGAACCTCTTCTACGAGTTCACGACAGAGTATCTTGCGACGCACACGAAGGAGATCAAGGACAAGTACAATGGGGACTTCCAGGGATTTGACCACGGATTCCGGGTCGACCAGCCCATGATGGATGAGTTTCTCTCTTTCGTGAAGTCGAAGAAGGTCGAATTCAAAGAGGACCAGTTCGCGAAAGACCGGGAGTACATCGAGGCCCGGCTCAAAGCGCACATCGCACGTAGTTTCTGGGGAAATGACGGATGGTACCCTGTCATCCTTCGTTCAGACAACCAGCTGACGAAGGCCTTGTCACTCTTCCCCGAAGCGGAAAAAATCGCGAAGCTTCAATAATGAACGTCTGCGCCGTTCGGGGTGAGACCGGCCTGACGGGAGACGATCACCGGGAGCCGCGTCCGAATCGCGGGGGGAATGCGACCATGATCGTTTTCCTGTTTCTGCTTTTCTTCGCCGCCGGAGAGCCTGCCGCCTACGCCGGCGCCGGCAGCGCCACTGTCGAGTTCTCCGCTCCCTCCGGGATGTTCTCCGTGGGAGAAAAACTGGAATACGAGGTGAGCTACTCGATCTTTTCGCTCGGGACAGTCAGCGTCGAGATCATCGATTCCGAAAGGAGAGGGGGCTCGTCTGTCTACCGTGCGCGAGCCTTCATGGATTCCTACAGCGGCGTTCCCTTCGTCAGCCTCCATTGGATGTTTTACAGCGAGATCGACCCCCAGATCTACTCGCGGTATTTTTCCGGTGAAGACCGGAAAGACACTTCAAACATCACCTTTTCGCACTACACATTTGATTACGACAGAAAGACGGTCCTTGTCGAAAAGGGAGCAGTGGGACGGCCCCAATCAGTTGCACGGACGAGCGATACGATCAGCACGACGTACGAAGACGGGCTCTCCCTCTTTTACTACGCCCGCGGCACCGTCCACTCGGCGAGGGAGGCGAACATTCCGACCTTCGTGAACGAAAGCAAGGTCAACACGTATATTGATTTCAAAGACAAGATCGGTTCCACCGAGATCGATGCAATCAAATACCCGGTGAGGACCGTCGAGTTCGAGGGACGCGCCGATTTTGTGGGGATCTTCGGACTTACAGGAGGCTTCCGCGGATGGTTCAGCGACGACGATGCGGCCGTTCCAATTCTCGCGAAGATGAACGTTATTATCGGAAGCATCCGGCTTGAGCTTGTACGGTGGAGGAGAGACGGATGGGTGCCGCCGAGGTCGTCGGACTGAATGGGCGGAACGATTCTGTCATACCGCGGCATCGAACCGAAGATTCATCAGAGCGTCTTTGTTGCCGACGGGGCCCGGGTCATCGGCGACGTTGAAATAGGGAAGGACAGCAGTATCTGGTTCAACGCGGTCGTTCGGGGAGACGTCAATTACATCCGGATCGGCGAGGAGACGAATATTCAGGACGGGGCGGTGCTCCACGTGACGCGGAAGCTGTATCCTCTGACGGTCGGCAACGGAGTGACCGTCGGGCACGGCGCCGTGCTCCACGCGGCGGAGGTTAGAGAGTACTGCCTGATCGGAATGGGGGCCGTCGTCCTTGATGATGCCAAAGTCGGCCCGTTTGCCCTTGTTGCCGCGGGTTCGGTCGTTCTCGAGCACTTCGTGATCCCCGAAGGCGTCCTCGCAGCGGGGGTCCCCGCCAAAGTTGTGCGATCCCTCACGGCGGGAGAGAGGCAATTTTTGGTAGACTCTGCACGGAATTACGTTGGATACGCGGAAGAGTACAAGACTCATCATCCACACTGAGGCACTCCGATGAGACTGAAATTCTGGGGTGTGCGGGGATCGATCCCGACGCCCGGCAAGGCAACCGTGAGGTACGGGGGAAATACACCGTCGCTGGAACTGCGGTTGGACAACGACGAGCTCATTATCTTCGACGCGGGGACAGGGATTCGGGGGATGGGAGACTATCTCATTTCGAACGGCGAATCCCTCAACACGTACCTCCTCATCACGCACCCGCACTGGGATCATATCCAGGGTTTCCCCTTCTTCAAACCGGCCCTCATTTCGGGGAATGAGATCACGATCATCGCGACGGAACGGAAGGAGGTCAACCTCCAGAGAATCATTGCGGACCAGATGAACCGCATCTATTTTCCGGTGCAGCTCAACGAGCTGAAGGCGCGGATCAATTTCCGTCCCATCGGCGAGGAGGAGTTCACGGTTTTCGGCGCGCATGTCCGTTCGATGTACGTTAATCATCCGGGGTTCACCGTCGGCTACCGGCTGGAGTACAAGGGACGCACGCTCGTCTACATCAGCGACAACGAACCCTTCGACAGGGAGGTGGCGGGAAGGATGACGAATTTCGAGCGGGTTGTGCAGGAACAGTACCTTGCGATCAAAGGAGATCCGAATGAGCGGATCTTCGAGTTTGCCCGTAACGCGGACATCCTCATACACGACTGCACCTACACCCCGGAGGAGTACGTCGACAAGGTCGGCTGGGGTCATTCCCACTACCTTTTTACGCTCAAGGTGGCGGCGGAAGCGAACGTGCGGCACCTCGTCCTCTTCCATCACGAGCCGAACAGGAGCGACGAAGCTGTCGACGAAATCCTCCTCAAGTGCAGGAAGGAAATCAAGACGAAGAGTTACACGTTTGAATGCACCGCCGCGCGTGAAGGTCTCGAGCTTACCTGGTAGCGAGAATGCCCTTGACTATTCGCCGAGGCGTCTTTATATTACAGTGACGTTCGTAAGAACCAACTATCGGTGTGCGCGTTTCATGGTGAACGTTGCCGCGACGATAAGGACAACCATCTGAACCCCGAAGATTGCGAAACGGGGTTTTTCTTTTTTTAGCTCGGGACTCATGGCACATTCAAAGTTCGTCTTCACTTCGTCCGATTTCAGGAAACTCGGCAAGGCACTCGGGGTCAAGGGGAAGGCGCGCGGAAACAATGTCCGTTTTGAAATCGAGAACAGGAGCACCCAGCGCAAGCTTGCCGTGGAGGTCTATTCGGACATCGCGATCGGAAAGCAGAGAGGAAACCTTGTCACCGTCTATACGTACAACGCGCACCTGCAACTCCATTTTTGTTCCGGCTACGTGGTGAGCGAAATGCTGGGAGAGGTGACTTTTATCGGCGAGCATAACGGAAGAGTGTCGGGAATCATTGTCGAGCGGGAGGGGGGATGCTCGTTGTATTCGAACGTGGACCGAAGCCTCCTGTCGGGCGATTTCACCCAGCTCGGACCCGAAGTGATGCTGTCGGGGGTCGCGCTCTCGTTGACGGAATCGGTTCTTTCCGAACAGGGGACAAGGTCGGCGGCGAAAAGAAAAAAGTAATGATCGAAGTCTCCGTCGCGTTCGCAGCGAAGAACCCCGGCCTGCGCAGCAGGGCAGTGCAGAGGGCCGTGGAGCTCGTCCTGAGGGGAGAAAAGATCGCCGGCGGAAGAATTTCCTGCGTGTTCGTGGCGGACCGGAGGATGCGGTCACTGAACATCCGGTACCTCGGTCACGCGTCCACCACCGACGTCATCACGTTCCCCATCGAAAATCCCCCTTCTCTCGAAGCTGAGATCTATGTCAACGTCGATCAGGCCCGGCGCCAGGCTTCGGCGTACGGGGTCACGCTGACCAACGAGCTCATCCGCCTTCTCGTGCACGGGGTGCTCCACGCGGTTGGGTACGACGACACGAGAACAAATCAGCGGAAGAAGATGTTTGTACGACAGGAAGCGTACGTCCGCCGTTGCGCCGTTGCGCTCCGTTCGATTTGACACTGCACATTTTTTTGCTACATTGCGACCAAGAGGCGGCACCCGCGGTGCCGCGGAATGGTGTGAGCGGAAAACATGAGAGAAAAAATTGTTGAAATCATCGTCTATCTCATGGGAGAGTTGCGGAACAATATCCCTCTCGGCGAGATCGACCTGAGCGTGCTCACGAACAGCGGGTACACCCCGACTGAGATCAGCACGGCGTTTAATTGGCTTTACGACAAGATCGCCCTCGGTGAAAATCTTGCCAAGGACGTGTCGGAGGGTTCGCCCCACTCTCACCGGATTTTCCACGAGGCTGAGCGCTCGGTCTTCACGAGCGAGGCCCAGGGGTACCTCATCCAGCTTCGCGAACTCGGGCTCATCCGTGACAGCGAAATCGAGACGGTCATCGACCGGGTCATGCTGGCGGACTATGCCTCGGCCGGGCTTCAGGAGACGAAGGCCATTGTCGCCTCCATTCTCCTCGACGCGGACGGACAGCGCGCCGCCGGCAGCCGGGTCTTGTTCAACGGGAGAGATTCAATTCACTGACGGACATCCATCGGAATATGGGCAAATCGCTTATCATCGTCGAGTCACCCTCGAAGGCCAAAACCATCAACAAATACCTCGGTAAGGAGTACGTCGTCGAGGCGTCGGTCGGTCATATCAAGAACCTTCCGAAGAGCAAGCTCGGGGTCGATGTCGACAACAACTACGCCGTGACGTACGAAACGATCCAGGGCAAAGAACCGGTCATCGAAAAACTTCAGCGCCTCTCCGAGGCGGCCGACAAGGTCTATATCGCGACCGACCCGGACCGGGAAGGAGAGGCGATCGCCTCTGATATCGCGCAGGAAATCGACTCACGGAACGGGAACATTTATCGGGTGCTCTTTCATGAAATCACCCCGGGCGGGATCGCGGAAGCCATGTCCGCCCCGAAGAAGATTGACGAAAACCTTGTCGAATCCCAGCGCGCCCGGCGGGCGATGGACCGGGTCGTGGGCTACAAGCTCAGTCCCTTCATCTGGAAAACCGTCTATTATGGTCTCTCGGCCGGAAGGGTCCAGTCGGTCGCGTTGCGGCTCATCTGTGAACGAGAAGAATTGATCAAGAAGTTTGTGCCCGAGGAATACTGGTCCATCACCGGTCAATTCCAGACGGCAAATTCAGATTCGTTCTACGCGAAGCTGACTAAGATCGAGGGAGCGGACCCAAAGATCCCCGATACGACGACCGC
>Ga0335071_10006267_pt1 | contig 12272 bp, 7 predicted proteins | sample Lox_Sample_15_FD_206724 | JGI IMG/M metagenome (GOLD analysis project Ga0335071, IMG submission 206724) | Soil microbial communities from Loxahatchee National Wildlife Refuge, Florida, United States - Lox_Sample_1.5 | ecosystem: Environmental > Terrestrial > Soil > Wetlands | place: USA: Florida...
AGCGGTATGCGCATCATCGCCAGCTACAACATCCTGAGCCGGATTGTGGTCCAGAGTACGCCTCCTGGCCTGACGGTCCAGGTGGATGGCGCAAGTTGCGTCACGCCGTGCAATGTCGACCGCGAAAACGGTACGCAGGTTCAACTGGCCTTGCCCACTCAGATACCCATGGGGCAAAGCGCCCGCCTGGACTTCGGCTCCTGGTCCGATGGGGGCGCATCCGCGCACGCCGTCACCGTGAGCCAGGACTATACGGTTCTCACAGCCAGTTACAACATGTCGTATCGACTGAATGCGTCTTCCAATCCCGGAAACGGCGCGTCATTCCAGTTCTCGCCGGCTTCCAGCGACATGTTCTACGCCCCGAATACCTTGGTGACGGTGACCGCCAGCCCCAACAACGGGTTCAAGTTCATCAAATGGGGCGGACAACTTGCGGGCGCATACCCGGTTGGAGTGGTGGATATGGCCGGTCCGGTCAACGTCGTGGCGCAAATGAGCGCGGTACCGTACATTGTGCCGGCCGGAGTTTCCAACGCCGCAGGCGCTACTCCGAGTTCCTCGGTCGCGCCCGGGTCTCTCATTTCGATCTTCGGTCAAGGGCTCGCGCCGACGGTGCAGGTGGGCCCGTCGAATCCGCTTCTGCAAACGCTGCAGGGCGTTACGGTGACGGTCAACAACATGATCCTGCCGCTGATGTTCGTTTCACCGCAGCAGATCAACGCGCAGTTGCCGTCGGGACTGGCAGACGGCAATTACACTCTGGAAGTCCACAATGCGGGTCAGCCGGATGTCACCGCGCAGTTTACCGTGGCACGCAACGCACCTGGCATCTTCTTCCAGACCGTCAATTCGCAGCAGATCGCGATTGCCTTTCATGGGGACGGTTCGCTGGTAACAGCGGCGCAGCCGGCGGCCGCCGGCGAGACAATCACCGTGCTCGGTACGGGTTTCGGTCCTTACAACAAGAACGTGGTCGATGGGTTCTATCCGCCGAACCCAGCCCCGGCCCTGGCTGATTCCGTTACTGCCAACGTCGGCGGACAGGCTGTGGTTCCCGAGTGGTCGACTGCGGCGCCGGGCTATACCGGGATGACGCTCACGGCGTTCCAGGTACCGTCGGGATTACCAGGCGGTGCACCCGCCAACCTAAAGGTCACCATCAACGGCGTGGATAGCAACGCTGTTCTGCTGCCGCTGCACTAGCGGCGAGGTTTAGTGCAGGTGCACGCTGCCGAGAATCAGGGCAACCAGATTCCAGGCGATCACCAGCGCAAACAACAGGTTAATGCGCGAAAGCAGCTGCCGGCGGCCCATGCGCCAGCAGTAGGCTCCCAGCATGAGCGCCAGGATCTTGACCGCCAGCAGGCTCTCCAGCGGATTCGGCCCTAAGGTCAAAGCCAAACGAACCAGCGGGTTTCCTTCTCGAACTCCGTTCACCAAGAAGGCGATTGTGGTCAGAAAATCAAGAACCTGCAGGTAAGAATACTGCCAGATCAACTGATTCATCGGTCGACGGGTCTGTGGCGGGACAACAGCTGAGGCCTGAGAATCAGTCATTCACCTTAACGTTATCGAACGAACACCTGAACGAGAAGAGTACTTTGATACTAGTACCCGCTGCGCTGGCGGACTAGAGCTCAAAGCTACTTCCTCGCGCCGGTATAGCCACCTCGAGTTGATAACGGTCGCGAATCGCGGTCGCGAAAGCGGCCTGTTGATCCGGCTCCCCGTGGACCAGGAAAACCCGTTTCAATCCGCCCACGATTGGTTTCATCCATTCGAGCATCTCTTCACGGTCGGCGTGCCCGCTGAGAGCATCCAACTGGCAGACCTCGGCCCTCAATCGCATGAGTTCGCCGAAGATGGGCACTTCCTCCCGCCGCTCCTGGATTTTCCTGCCCAGCGTGTTCTCGGCCTGATAGCCGGCGAGGAGAATTGTGTTGCGCGGGTCGCCCACGTTGTTCTTCAGGTGATGCAGGACGCGGCCGCCTTCGCACATACCGGAAGCCGAGATGATCATGAACGGACCGCGGAGATCGTTCAGGGCTTTCGACTGGTTCACATCGCGCACGTAGGTGAGGCGGCTGAAGCCGAAGGGATCCTCATGGTTGGTCAGGAACGTCTGGGCCTCGGCGTCATAAAGCTCCGGATGTTTGCGAAAGACCTCGGTAACGTTGACGGCCAAGGGACTGTCGACAAAGATGGGGAACGCGGGAATTGCTTTCGCATTGATCAACTCGTGCAGGAGCAGCACCAACTGCTGCGTCCTGCCGACAGCGAACGCCGGGACGATCATCTTCCCGCCACGCCCGTAAGTACGGTTCACAACCTCGGTCAATCGTCCGGCGACTGAATGGATAGGCTCATGGACGCGATCGCCGTAAGTGCTTTCGAGGATCAGGTAGTCGGGCGGCGGCAAGGGCTCGGGATCACGGATGATGGGCAGGCCTGGCCGGCCCAGGTCGCCCGTGAAGCCCAGACGAACGGTCCTACCTCCGGATTCCAAGGTGAGCAGCATACATGTGGAGCCAAAGATGTGGCCGGCCTCGAAGGACTGGTAGAGGATTCCGGGTCCCACACGGGTGGGGGTGTGCAGGGGTACGGGATGAAAGAGGGGAAAGGTAGCCTCGGCGTCTTCGACCCTGTAAAGCGGCTCCACTATGCCGTTGGCGGCGATGCCGGCCACGTTCAGCGACTTGCGCCGCATGTGGCGCTTATTGAGGAACTCGGCGTCCTTTTCCTGTAAAGAGGCTGAGTCAGACAGCATAGGGCGGCACAGATCCGCTGTCGCCGGGCTGGTGTAGATGGGGCCGCGAAATCCGTTCTTCACCAACAAGGGGAGGTTACCGCTGTGGTCGATGTGGGCGTGCGAAAGCATCACGGCGGATATATCGCCGCAGTGAAACGGGAAATTCCGGTTGCGCTCGGCCGCTTCCTTACGGCGACCTTGAAACTCGCCGCAGTCGAGCAGGTAGTTGTGGCCTCCGAAGGTGAGCTCGTGCATGGAACCGGTCACGGTCTGAGCCGCGCCCCAAAATGTAAGCTTCATCCTCTCAAGGATACTGATTTCGCCTTAGTTTCCAAGAACGAGCGCCGGGCGGTCGAAGAGAACTAGAGGAGGTCGGGGATTGTGTCTGGACCGCGGGACAGTGGAAACAAGGGGGCGGGCAGGTCCCGGGCCCGGTGTTGGATCAGCCTTTTGGCGGTGATGGTTCCAGGCCTGGCGGCACGGGACTTAACGGATGCCAGCCTGGAAGACCTCATGAACATGCAGGTCACCAGTGTGGCCAAGCGCGAGCAGAAAGTATCGCAGGCGGGGGCGGCGGTGTTCGTAATCACGCAGGAAGACATCCGGCGGTCGGGCGCGACGAACATTCCTGATCTGCTGCGCCTGGCGCCGGGCGTGGACGTAGCGCAGATTGACGCCAACTTGTGGGCCATCTCGATCCGCGGATTCAACGACCAGCACGGGGACAAGGTACTTGTTTTGATCGATGGACTGTCGGTCTACAGCCCGTCGTTTTCGGGCGTGTTTTGGGATGCCATCGATGTCCCGCTGGAGGACATCGAGCGAATCGAGGTGATTCGCGGACCAGGGGGGACCGTATGGGGCGCAAACGCGGTGAACGGCGTCATCAATGTCATCACCAAGAACTCCGCCGATACGCAGGGCGGTCTGGTGACGTTGGGCACGGGATCGGAACGAACGGCCGACGGCTTATTGCAATACGGAGGGAAGGCCGGGGCGCGAGGCAGTTACCGGGCCTTCGGGAAGCATTTCAATATCGGCGATTCGATCTTTCCCGGCGGGAGCCAGGCCGCGGATGCCTGGCACAGCTCCCACCTGGGATTCCGATCAGATTGGGGCTTGTCACCGCGCGACAGCTTAACCGTTCAAGGAGACGCGCTCCAGGCCCGCGAAGGCGAAACAATCACGGTCCCGCTGATGCGCGCCTTACCCCAGATGGGCACGTTCAACGACGCGATCCGCGCCACCAGCAGCAACCTGCTCGCGCGCTGGGAACACGTATTGGCGAACGGCTCGGATATGACATTGCAACTTTACGACAACTATTCCCACCATATCGAGCTCGGATTCACGAATGTCGAGAACACCGTCGATTTGGACTTTCAGCATCACCTGACCCTCGGCTCGAGGAACGACGTGGTGTGGGGATTCGGCGCCCGGGTGATCAGCAGCGATTACGGCGTGGCGGACACGCTCACGCTGGCGCCGCAGCATCGATTCGACCGCCTGTTCAGCGCGTTCGTCCAGGATGAAATGAAGCTGACCAGCTCGCTGGCGCTAACCTTCGGTTCGAAGTTTGAACATAACGACTTCACCGGCTTCGAATTCGAGCCCAGCGCCCAACTGGTATGGACACCCATGAAAAAGCAGACGTTATGGATGTCGGCGGCCCGTGCGATTCGTGAGCCGAGTGCGGTGGACGTCGGCCTGCGGGAGGATCTCGGCGTGGTGGCGGCCGGAGACACGTTCGGCGTGATCCGGGCCGTGGGTAATCCGCAGGTGAGAGCAGAGCGGGTCAGTGATTTCGAGGCGGGCTACCGCACTCAGTTGAATCCGCGCATATCGCTGGACGTGGCGGCGTTCGCCAGTTTCTTCCATGGGGTCATCGGCGTCGCATCTCTGCCTACATACTTCAGCGCCGATCCCGGCCCCCCGCATCTGGTCATCCCGTTGTCGCTTGTGAATGGAACTCCCATCCAAACGCATGGCGTGGAGTTTTCGGCCACGTGGAAGGCCACCCGCCGCTGGCGGCTGGTTCCTTCCTACTCCTGGTTCCATATGACAGCCGACGCAGCGACGAGCCAGACGGGCGGCCCAGGGTACAGTCCGGATCATCAGGTCCAGCTTCGCTCGTTGCTGGACTTGCGGCACAACCTGGAATGGGACAACACGGTGGCATATGTGGGCAATTTGCCGGGGCCCGGCGTTCCCGCCTACACACGTGTCGATACCCGGCTGGGCTGGCACGCCGGCGAGCGCCTGGAGCTTAGCATTGTAGGGCAAAACCTGCTCAGCCCGCGGCATCAGGAGTTTTCGGCGGGAGTTTATCCGGCGAGTTACACGTTGGTGGAACGAAGCGTATTCGCGAGAGTCACTTGGCATTTTTGACATGGGTGTCCGACTCAGGATCGTTGCCGGTTTGCTGGTCCTACTGGCTCTCCCCGCGCACGCGCAAACCGTAGACGAGTACCAGGTGAAGGCGGCGTTCCTGTACAACTTCGCCAAGTTTGTGGAGTGGCCGCCGGAGGCGTTCCGGTCGCCCGCCGATCCGATTACCATTTGCACCCTGATTCGCAATCCCTTTGGAGGAGCGTTAGAGGAGGCCGTGGCGGGCAAGACGGTTGCGGGCCGCGGATTCGCCATCCGGGAACTGTCGGGCCCGAGTGCGGACTGCACTTGTCACATGGTCTTCGTCGGCACATCCGACCGCAGGCGGTTTCAGTCAATTCTGGAGAAGTTGAAGCTGCCGGGGGTGCTCACAGTGGGCGATGCGGCAGGTTTCGCGGAGTCGGGGGGCGTCATCAACTTCCGGCTGGAGGACGGCAAGATCCGTTTTGAGATCAACATCGACGCTGCCGCGCGAGAGCACCTGAAAGTGAGTTCGAAGCTTCTCACTCTGGCGGAGATCGTAAGGAGTGAAACGAAATAGATGGGCCGCCTGTCCTGCTGCCGTGACCTGCCGATCCGCCGCAAGCTGTACATGATCACCATGACCACGGTGGGCGCCGCCTTACTGCTGGCCTGCGGTGCGGTTCTAACGTACGACTATTTTGCGTTCCGCGAAACTCTGCGGAACGACCTCGCAATGCTGGCGGACATGCTGGGCGCCAACAGCACGGCCGCTCTGAGCTTCGGAGATCAAAAGGCCGCGAATGAACTGCTGGCGGGGCTGCACGCCAAACGGTCGATTGCGTTCGCCTGCATCTATTCGGCCAAGGGCGAGCTATTTGCTTCCTACCAGTTCGGAGGCGGTGAGAAGAGGCAGGCGCCGGCCGTTCTTTCGACCGACCGGAGCTGGTTCGCCGGCGATCGATTGCTGATCTACCACCGGATCTTCATGGACGGCCAGCCGATTGGCGCGATCTATCTGGAGTCCGATCTGGCGGAGGCAACGGCGCGACTCGAACGGTTCACGGTGGATCTGGTGGCGATCCTGCTGGTGGCGTTCCTGATGGCCTCCGTGCTATCGCATCGTCTGCAGCGAATCATCTCGGAGCCGGTGGCTCATTTGGCAGATGTCGCCCGGCTCGTCTCGGAGGGGAAGGACTACGGGGTGCGCGCCACGAAAATGGCGAACGACGATCTCGGTCAACTTACCGACACATTCAACGATATGCTGGCTGAAATTCAGCGCCGCGACCAGGATCTGTTGCAGCACCGCGATCTGCTGCAGCAGGAGGTGGCGTCGCAAACCATGGAGTTGAGGGTGGCCAACGGGGAGCTGACCGACGCAAAGTCCCGGGCCGAGGCGGCCAGCCGGGCCAAGAGCGAATTCCTGGCCAACATGAGCCACGAGATCAGGACTCCAATGAACGGGATCATGGGCATGACCGAACTGGTCCTGGATACCGAGCTCACGGCCGAACAACGGGATTATCTCTCTACGGTGAAAACTTCGGCGGAGTCGCTGTTGACGGTGATTAATGACATTCTGGACTTTTCCAAGATCGAAGCCGGCCGGCTGGATTTGGAACAGATCCGCTTCAATTTACGGGATGCGCTGGAGGAGACGGCCCGGGCGCTTGCAGTGCGGGCGCACGAGAAGGGCCTGGAGCTGACGTGCGAGTTCGCGCCGGATGTTCCGGATTTTGTAATTGGGGATTCGATGCGTTTAAGGCAGATTGCCGTGAACTTGTTGGGGAATGCGATTAAATTCACGTCGCGCGGCGAAGTTGGACTCCGGGTGACGTTGGAGCGCGCGGGCGATCCTTCGGAATTGCATTTCGTGATTCGCGACACGGGTATCGGGATCGCACGCCAGAAACACAAAGTCATCTTCGATGCGTTCTCCCAGGCGGACGGCTCGATGACCCGGCGATACGGAGGGACCGGTCTGGGATTGACGATTTCCGCACGTTTGGTGGAGGCGATGCAGGGCAGAATTTGGGTGGAGTCCGAGCCGGGACAGGGAAGCGCTTTCCACTTCACCGCGCAGTTTGGGGCGGCGGATACGGCGAGACCGACGCCTAACCAGGACGTGCTGCTGGCAGGTTTGCGGGTGCTGGTGGTGGATGACAATCTGACCAATCGGCGGATTCTGACCGAGACGCTGTTGCAGTGGAGCATGCGCGCCGAGCCGGCGGCGAACGCGGAGGAGGCCCTGGAGCTGATGCGCGGCGCCAAGCGGGGCTCTGACCCATACTCGATTGTGGTGACCGATGTTCACATGCCCGAGATGGACGGTTTTGAGCTGACGCGGCGAATCCGCAGCTCGCCGGATCTGGACAGCGCGATCGTGCTGATGCTCACCTCCAGCGAGCACCAGGGCGACATCCAACGCTGCCGGGAGCTGGGAATTTCCCGGTATCTCATCAAACCCATCCGCCAGCGGGAACTACGGGCGGCGCTAGTGAGCCTGCTCACGGGTGAACGCGCTCCCGCAGCCGACCTGGCGCAGAAGGCACCGCCGATAGAGCCGCTTCGGCCGGAACCGCCCGCCCGGCCGGCACGAATCCTGCTGGCCGAGGACAATATCGTGAATCAGCGGCTCGCGCTGCGTGTGCTGGAGAAAGCCGGGCACCGCGTGGTGGTAGCGGGCAACGGCAAAGAGGCATGCGAGGCTTGCAGGGACCAGGCGTTCGACCTGGTCCTGATGGATGTCCAGATGCCCGACATGGGCGGACTGGAGGCGACGGCCGCCATTCGGGACGGCGAGCGCGGCACGCACGCCCATGTCCCCATCATTGCCATGACGGCCCACGCCATGAAGGGGGATCGCGAACGATGCCTGGAGGCCGGCATGGACGATTACCTTTCCAAGCCGGTCCACGCCGGGGAGTTGCTGGCGATGCTGGATAAGTTTTGCCAGCACAAAGAAGCGGTGCACCCATAGCGGGTGGGCCGAGGCATAACGGTAGCCGGACTAAGGTGAATCGCTGATTGGTGACCAGAGGGCTTGCTGTTAGATTCAGGTTGGATGCTTAGGAAGCTGGCGGTGATCGGTGTGCTTGTGGCGGCGCTGGCTCCCTCGGCGTATCTGGCGTGGACGCTGCGCGCCATGCCGCACCTGGGCTATTACCACGATGACGGCATCTATTGGGTCTCCGCGAAGAGCCTGGCGGCCGGGGATGGATATCGGATCGCGAGCCTGCCGGGCGCGCCGTACCAAACCAAGTATCCGCCGCTCTATCCGGCGCTGTTGGCGGCGATCTGGAAGCTGAGTCCGCAGTTTCCTTCCAACCTGCCATGGGCGACTCTGTTTGCCTGGCTGGGGCTTCCGCCCTTTCTGGCGATGGTTGGGGTGGTGACGCGCGAGTTCGGATTTCGACCAGCCGATCGGGTTGTCCTGACGTTGGCGGCCGCGCTGAGCCCGGTAGTCGCGGTGTTCAGTTTTTCGTTAATGCCGGAGCTGCTGTTTACGGCGTTGTTTCTGGCGAGCATTGTCCTGGCGGAGCGGGCGTCGGAAGATGGCTCGGCGCGCTGGCTGGCACTGGTAGCGGGAGCCTGCGGGGCGCTGGCGTATCTGACGAAATCCGCCGCGGCGCCGCTGCTGCTGACGGCGCCGCTCTGCTTCGTCTGGCGCAAGCAGTTCGCCAAGGCCGCGATGTTTTCTGGCGCCATGTTCCCCGCCGTGGCCTTGTGGCAGTGGTGGACGGCTGCGCACGTTTCCCGTTCGTGGGATCTGGTGTCGCTCTATTACACCAACTATGCTGGTTTCCAAGCCTACAACGTGCCCTGGCGCGATTTACCGTTAGTGATCTGGCATAACCTGGATGGCGTGCTGCGCGGCGCGGGCACGCTGCTCACGTTCGACGTTCCCTTGGGTTCCAAGCATCTGGAGCGGGTTGTCGCGGTGGCGGCGATCGCCGGATGCGTGCGGCTGGCGCGGCGCACGAAGAAACTGCAATATCCCGCGGCGGCAGCCGGACTCACCGCGCTATTGTTGATCTGGCATTATACGCCCGAGCAGCGGCTGGTGTTTCCACTGTACCCGCTGCTCTTGATGGGCCTTTGGACCGAGCTCGGCAATGTCGCGCAGGCCCTGAGGGTATCGTGGAAGAAGCCCGCCCGGGCGGACCGTTGCGCGGCGGCCATCGGCGCGGGAGTGATGGCCATGTTCGGGCTCTTCGTGGTGCTCAGCACCGGTTTTGGCCTGTTCTGGTTCCTGCCTGATTTGTTTGCTGCTTATCGAGCCGATCTGGAAGCCCGCAGGCCGGCCTACCAATGGGTGACGGAGCACGTTCCCTCGCAAGCCAGCGTGTACGCCTACGACGATCCGCTGCTGTATCTTTATACCGGGCGGAAATCCTGCGCGATGCCCATTCCCACCAAGCTGCTGTTTCATGATGACCAGGCGGGCATCCACCGGCTGCTGGTCTCCATGCCGGAATTCGCCAGGGAATATCAGCTTGGGTACCTGCTGGTAACGCGCGGCGATTTCTATCGCGACCTGCACGAAGACGGCGCCCAGCAGCTTTGGGATGCCGTGAATTCGAACCACGATTTTGAGTTACGGTTCCAGTCGCCCGCGGTACGCGTTTACCGGGTTCAGACCGGCGGAGTCACGCAAGCCAGCTTACATCCCGGTCTTTAGCGTAAAATCACAGCAAGTGCGCTCCATTTTGCTGGTCCTCATTTGCGCTTTTTCCCTCCTGGCCCAAAAGAAGCCGATTACCATTGACACGGTGGTCGAGCACCCGCACGGCGAGGAGGCCGGCCCATCGCCTGTGTGGGCTCCGGACGGTAAGCACTTCGCTTATTTCCGCGGCAACCGGGTGATGCTATCCGATGTCGCGGCGAAAGCGGAGACTGAGCTCCTGTCGCTGGAGCCTTTGGAGAAAGCCGCGGCGCCCGTCGCCGAGCCGCAGCGGTTCGACTGGCAGAATCGCCGCGTGAACGAGAGTGCACTGGACTGGTCGGGATCGGGCGGGGAATTGCTCATCAGCGTCCGCGGCGACTTGTTCCTGTTCACGCTGGCCACGGGTAAGTGGGATCAACTCACCGCGACCCAGGAAGCCGAGCGCGATGCGAAGCTTTCGCCGGATGGGAAACGGGTGGCGTTCCGCCGCGGTCATGATTTGTACACCATGGAACTGGCCACCCGGCAGGTCGCGCGGCTCACCGACGACGGCAGTGCGACTCTGCTCAACGCAGAGCTGGATTGGGTCTACCCGGAAGAGCTGGATTTGGGCACGGCCTACTGGTGGTCGCCCAACTCGCAAAACATCGCCTACCTCCAGTTCGACACCAGCCGCGAGTTCGTATATCCACAGGTCGCTCTGAGCGGGCTGCGCGCCGTTGCCGAGCCGGAGCGGTATCCGCAAGCGGGCACGCCCAATCCGGAAGTGCGCGTGGGGGTGGTGGCGGCCGGCGGAGGCAACACCCGCTGGATGGACCTCGGCGAGACGCGCAGCGCGCTGATCGCGCGCGTTTACTGGGCGCCGGATTCGCTGGAGCTGGCCATCGAGCGTTTCAACCGTGTCCAGAACGAGCGCGACCTGGTGCTGGCGCTATCCGCCACCGGCGCGTCGCGGGTGATCCTCCATGAATCGGACCCGTACTGGATCAACACGAACGATCTGTTCCGCTTTCTTTCCGACGGCCAGTTTTTGTGGGGCAGCGAGCGCGACGGATTCCGGCACCTGTATCTCTATTCGTTGGACGGCAAGCAGCGTAAGCGCCTGACGGAAGGGGATTGGGAGGTAACGGGACTGGCCGGTGTGGATGAATCGCAGCAAAAGGTATATTTCGTCTCCACCCAGGCCAGCCCGCTCGAGCGCCAGCTTTATTCAGTGAAGCTGAACGGAAAGGATCTGAGCCGCATCAGCCAAGGCGCCGGGACGCACAGCATTTCGATGAGCCCGACGTGCGCATACTATCTGGACAGCTTCTCCAGCCTGACGCAGGCGCCCGGTAAGACCGTGCACCGAAGCAACGGCGATGAGTGGGCGCCGTTCTGGGAAGCCAGCCGCAAGCTGTCGGATGAATACGAGATCCTGCCGGCTGAAACCGTCAATGTGAAGACGCAAGACGGCGCGCTGCTGTACGGGCGGCTGATCAAGCCGGCCAACTTTCGAGCGGGCGAAAAGTATCCGGCGGTGGTGATGGTATATGGCGGGCCAGGCGCGCAGGAAATCCGTAACGCGTGGAGCGGCGCGACGTGGAGCCAGGTGCTGGCGCAGCGCGGGTTCGTGGTGTGGCAACTGGATAATCGCGGGTCGGCCGGCCGGGGCCACGTTTTTGAGTCGCCCTTGTTCCGCCGGTTCGGCAAGACGGAGTTGGCGGACCAGTTGGAGGGAATCCGGTATCTGTCGGGGCTGGGGTTCGTCGATCCGGCGCGAATCGGCATTTATGGCTGGAGCTACGGCGGTTTCATGACGCTGTACTCGCTGCTGAACGCTCCGGACGTGTTCCGCGCGGGGATCGCCGGCGCACCGGTCACGAATTGGCGGAATTACGACAGCATTTATACGGAGCGCTATCTGGGATTGCCGTCGGACAACGCGGACGGGTATCGCGCCAGTTCGCCGCTGGAATACGCGGCGAAGCTGAAATCCAAGCTTCTCATCGTGCACAACCTGGAGGACGACAACGTCCTGTTCCAGAACACGCTGCAAATGGTGGACGCTTTGGAACGCGCCGGGAAGGTGTTTCACATGGTGGTATATCCGCAGAAGACACACGCCGTGAGCGGCACCTACCAGAAACAGCTCCTGGAAGAGACGACGGATTTCTTCGAGAAAAATCTAAAGTAACGTCTGCGGACGATTAGCGTCCGTGGCCGCCACTGGCAGCGTGGCCCATGCCGGCGCTGACATGGCCGCCGCCGACACTGGCTGCATGGCTCGCGCCGCCAAATCCGCCGGAACGCGCGCTCGTCATACCTACGCCGGCGCCGCCGAAGCGGGCGCTGCGCGAACCGCCGGTGAATCCTGTTCCGGGGTGTCCGAGGAACGGACTTGTGCCGCCGCGGGTGACCGGAATGTTGCTAGCCGTGGTGCTGCGGACCGGATATCCACCGCCACCGTAGTAGCCACCGTAATAATAAGGCGCGTAATAAGCAGTGTACGGGCTGAAGAAC
>Ga0335071_10006268_pt1 | contig 12271 bp, 9 predicted proteins | sample Lox_Sample_15_FD_206724 | JGI IMG/M metagenome (GOLD analysis project Ga0335071, IMG submission 206724) | Soil microbial communities from Loxahatchee National Wildlife Refuge, Florida, United States - Lox_Sample_1.5 | ecosystem: Environmental > Terrestrial > Soil > Wetlands | place: USA: Florida...
CTCTCGCTTCGCTTCTGATGCGGGCCCGGCCGGAGAAAGACGCATGACGAGACCGAAAATCGCGATCGGGGTTTTGATCGCCGCCGCCGCCGTCGTCCTCACCGCGACCGAGGGCGGCGTCGCAAGCCCTGGAGTGGCGACAACGGCGACTCCGCAGGGCGGTTTCGCAAGCCCCGGAGGGGCGACTATTGCGACACCGCAATCGCCGTCGCCCGCGCCCTCGACGGGCGGAATCCGGGTCGTGCTGGCCGGGGATTTCCCGGACCCGACCATCGTCCGCGTCGGCCGCGACTTCTACATGACCCATTCCTCGGGCCGAAACCTGCCCGGATTGGGGCTGTGGCACGCGACCGACCTCGGCGCCTGGCAGAGGATCGGCTACGCCTTGCGCAAAGCCGTCGGCGACGTCTGGGCGCCCGACCTCGTGTATTACGGCAACAAGTATTACATCTACTTCCCCGCGGCCCGGACGAACTGGGTCGTGACCGCCGACAAGCCCGAGGGCCCGTGGAGCGACCCCGTGGATCTCAAGCTGCCGGGGATCGATCCCGGCCACGTCGCCACGCCCGACGGGAAGCGATATCTCTTCGTCGACGGAGGGCGGGCCGTCCGCCTCGCCGCCGACGGGCTGTCCATCGTCGGCGTCCCCAAGGGCTATTACGACGGCTGGAAGTTCCCCGAGGAGTGGGCCGTGGAGGGGTTCTATCCGGAATCGCCGAAGATCGCCTTCGCCAAGGGCTACTATTTCCTGACCACGGCCCAGGGCGGGACGTCGGGGCCCTCGACGAGCCACATGGTCGTCTCGGCCCGGTCCAAGAACCCGCTGGGCCCGTGGAAGAACAGCCCCTTCAATCCCATCGTCAAGACGTGGAGCCGCGCCGAGCGATACTGGTCCAAGGGGCACGGGACGATCTTCGACGACGCCGACGGGCGCTGGTACATCGTCTACCACGCCTACGAGAACGGCCGCCTCCCCCTGGGCCGCTCGACGCTCATCGAGCCCCTCGAGTGGACGAAGGACGGCTGGTTCAAGACCGTCCGCGAGCCCAAGACCGAGGGCCCCGTGACCCGGCTGCACAACTCGGCCGTGGACCCCGACGATTTCTCCGCGCCTGCGCTCAAGCTCCAGTGGCAGTTCTCCGGCCCGGGCGGCTTCGAGAGCTACGCCCTGCGCGGCGGGCGGTTGATCCTGGCCGGCAACGTCATCGACATGCGGACGGTCTTCGTCACGACCGGCGACCATTCCTACGAGGCCTCCGTCCGGGTCGAGCCCGACGCCGACGTCGAGACCGGCCTGGTGGCCTACTACAGCGCCAAGATGTTCGCCGGCCTCAGCCTGAAGAAAGGGCTGGTGGAGGGCCTCGCCAAGGGCGTGCCCTTCGGCCCGAAGATCCGGGCCGGATCGGTCCGCTATCTGAAGCTCCGGATGACGGATTTCGACCTCCAGATGTTCACCAGCGACAACGGGAAATCGTGGAAGCCCTATCCCAACGCCACGGAGGTCTCGGGATACCAGACCAACGTCCTGGGCGGATTCGGGAGCCTGAAGGTCGGCATATACGTCAAGGGCGGCGGCTCGGTCAAGATCGGCGAGTTCGCCTACACCCCTCTCGATTGAGCGGTCGGGCGGCCTTCCGCCGGACCTTCCCGCGCACTCCCAGGCGCGGATCCCGTCAGAATTTCGGCAGATACCAGCAAATGACCTTGGGTTCGGTCATCTCCTGGAGAGAGAACGCGACGCCCTCCCGTCCCAGGCCGGAGTTCTTGATGCCCCCGAAGGGCATGGAATCCAGGCGGTAATCCGTGGAATCGTTGATCATCACCCCGCCGCAGTCGAGGCCGTAGGCCAGCTTGAAGGACATGTCCACGTCGCGGGTGAATAGGGCGGCGTGCAGGCCGTATTCGATGGCGTTGGCCTCGGCGAGGGCCTGATCCGCGTCCGCGACCGGGTAGAGATTGACGGTGGGGCCGAAGACCTCGTCCTTATGGACCCTGGCGCTCTTCGGGACGTTCTCCAGGACCGTGGGCTCGAGAAGCGCCCCCGTGCGGCGCCCGCCCGCCAGGACGGCAGCCCCGGCCTTCTCCGCGTCCTTCACCCAGCCTTCCAGCCTCTTGGCTTCGCCCTCGTTGATCATGGGCCCCATGTCCGTCTCTTCCTTGAGCTTGTCCCCGATCTTGTAGGCTTTCGTGAAGTCGACGAAGCGCTTCTTGAACGGCTCGTAGACGTCTTTGTGGATGTAGATGCGCTGGACGCCGATGCAGTTCTGGCCCGCGGCCCAGAACGCGCCGGAGACGCACGTCTCGGCGGCCCAGTCGATGTCCGCGTCCTTCCAGACGATGACGGGCGAGTTGGAGCCCAGCTCCATGCCGATCTTCTTCAGGCCGGCGAGCCGGGTGATGCGCAGCCCGGCTTCGAGGCCTCCGGTGAACGAGATCATCCGGGGGCGGGGATCGGAGACCAGCGCGTCGCCGATCTCGCCGCCGAAGCCGGTCAGGACCTGCATGACGAACGGGGGGAGGCCGGCTTCCATGAACGCCTCCACGAGCTTGATCCCGGACAGCGGCGTGACGGTGGCCGGCTTGAGGATGACGGAGTTGCCCGCGGCGACCGCGGGGCCGAGCTTGTGGGCGACCAGGTTCAGAGGGTCGTTGAAGGGCGTGATGGCCACGACGATGCCGATGGGGACGCGTTCGTAATAGCCCCGGCGCTTCTCGCCTCCGGGGAACGAGCTGAACGGGATCGTCTCGCCCTGGATGCGCTTGGCCTCTTCGCCCGAGATCGTGAGTGTGTTCACGCACCGGCGCGCTTCCTTGCGGGCCTCGCGGATGGTCTTGGAGCCTTCGCGAGCGATGGTCCGGGCGAACTCCTCGAGGCGGCCGTCCACGATCCTGGCCGTCTTGAACAGGACCTGGGCGCGGTCGTAGACGGTCATTTTCCGGGCGGCTTCGAATCCCCGGCCGGCGGCGGCCAGGGCGGCGTCCACGTCCTCCTTGGTCGCCCGCGGCACCGTATCGACCAGGGAGTTGTCGAAGGGATCGCGGACCTCGATCTTCCGGTCACGGTCCAGCCACGTGTCGCCGAGCAGCATCTTCATGGGTGTCTCCTTTCAGGCTAACGGACGAGAGGGGGTCTCCGGCACGCGGGAATACTACCGCCGTCCGCGCGGCAGAGTCAACCAGAAGGAGGCGGGACCGAATCGGGGCGACCGGTGATCTCGTCCTCCCTCAGGCGCGCATGTGCGGATAGGCGAAGTCGCGGGGCGGCGAAAAGCTTTCTTTGATCGTCCGAGGGCTGACCCAGCGCAAAAGGTTCAGCCCGCTGCCGGCCTTGTCGTTGGTGCCGCTCATCCGAGCCCCGCCGAACGGCTGTCGTCCGACTTGGGCGCCTGTCGGCGTGTCGTTGATCGTGAGATTGCCGGCCGCGTGGATAAGGCCCCGGATGGCCGTCCGGATGACGGACCGGCTTCGGGCGAAGACCGCTCCTGTCAAGCCGTAAGGGCTGGTTTCATCCGCGATCCTGAGGATATCGTCGAATTGGCCGTCTTCGTAAACATAGACGGTCAGGACGGGCCCGAAGATCTCCTCCTCCATCGTCACCGAACGCGGATTGGACGTCACGATGACCGTGGGCTTGACGAAATAGCCCCGGCTCCGGTCCAGGCCGCCCCCGATCGCGATCTCGGCTTCCCGGGAAGCCCGGGCGTGTTCCAGGTGAGTGCGGATGTTATCGAAGGATGCCTCGTCGATCACCGCTCCCATGAACGTCCGAAAGTCGCAGACGTCCCCCACGACGGCTTCGTCGGCCATGCGGGCCAGCTCATCCCGAACCGCCCGCCAGATCGAGCGGGGAATGTAGGCCCGGCTCGCGGCGGAGCACTTCTGGCCCTGATATTCGAAGGCCCCACGGAACAAGGCGACGCTCAGGGCATCGACGTCGGCGTCCGCGTGGGCGATGACGAATCCCTTGCCTCCTGTTTCGCCGACGAGGCGCGGATACGTGCGGTAGCGTCCGCCGCCGATATTGTCGCCGACCTGCTTCCATATCCCGTTGAACGCGGCGGTTGAGCCGGTGAAATGGATCCCGGCGAACTCCCGTCGATCGAGGATGGCGGGCGCAAGGTCGCGGCTGGAGCCCGGCAGGAAATTGATCACGCCGTCCGGGAGGCCGGCCTCGCGGAGGATTTGCATGATGTAATAGGCGCTCAGGACGGCTCCTCCCGAAGGCTTCCAGACGACGGTATTGCCCATCATGGCCGGCGCCGTGGGGAGGTTTCCGCCGATCGCCGTGAAGTTGAACGGCGTGACGGCGAAGACGAAGCCTTCCAAAGGACGGTATTCCAACAAAGTCCAGGAGGCCGACGTCTTTTGGCGTATCTGCTGATCGTAGATCGTGGCCATGAAGAAGGCGTTGAAGCGGAGGTAGTCGACGAGCTCGCAGGCGGCGTCGATTTCCGCCTGGCGGACGTTCTTGCTCTGACCGAGCATTGTCGCGGCGTTCAGGACGTATCGATAGCGACCGGCTATGAGGTCGGCGGCCTTCAGGAAAATCGCGACGCGATCTTCCCAGGGCGTGCGCTGCCAATCTCGGCCGGCCTCCAGGGCGGCGTCGGCCGCCCGGGTCGCCGCCCGCGCATCGCCGCAATGATAGATCCCCAAAGGCGCTCGATGATCGTGCGGACAGACGATCGGCCGGGTGGCGCGGGCGCTTTCGGGCTGCCCGCCGATGATCAAGGGGATCTCGATGGTTTGGGACCGTTGCCGCGTCAATTCCGTCTGGAGCGATGTCCTCTCCTCCGATCCGGGAGCGTATTCCCTCGGCTTTTCGTTGACCGGGGCGGGGACCCCGCTGAAGGCTGATGACACGCGGCCTCGCTTTCAGGATGACCGGCGTTCATCGTGATCCAGTCAGGAACATAAAGCAAATTCATTGATTTCATAAAATACATGAAATATAGTAATAATATCTTGCCGGCCGGAGCCGTATCCGGTATTAGGGCCTCATGGGCATCGATCTCAACCAGCTCAAGACGTTCTTCGTCCTGGCCCAAACCCTGAATTTTACGGAAGCGGCCCGCAAGCTCTTCGTGACCCAACCCGCTGTCAGCCATTCCCTGAAAAAGCTCGAGGCAGGGTTGAATGACGCGCTCATCGGCCGGAGAGGCCGGCGGTTCGTCCTGACGGATAGCGGCAAGGTGCTGTACAAGGCGTGCGAGGACATTTTCTATCTCCTGGAAAGGACCGAGGAATCCATCCGGAGCCGGACGGACGATTTCCTGGGGAGCCTTCGGCTCGGAGCGACGGTCGAGTTCGGGGCCAGCGTTCTCGTAAAAAACATGCGGCCTTTTCTGGAGGAGCACCGGAACATTCACGTCGATTTCGAGTTCCATAACGATCTCTTGCCGAGGCTATTGAACGATGATCTGGACGTGATCGTCGAATGCCGGGACTATGAGGATCCCCGGCTGGACAAGCGGCTTCTGTTCCAGGAAAAATACGTCGTCGTCGGCGCGCCGGATTACGTGCGGCGTCGGAAGATCCGCACCCCCGCGGATTTGGCCTCGTGCACGTTGCTGTCCTTAGACGGGAACGGCGAATGGTGGAAACGGTTTCTCCGAGTCCTCCCCGATCGGAAGCGGCCGGACTTGTCCACCCTCATCGAAATCAACCATATCCGGGGAATGATCAACGCGGTCAAGGAGGGGATCGGCATCGGATTGGTTCCCCGCTATAGCGTTTCGAAGGAGCTTGCCCGGCGGGAGATCCGCGACGTCTTCCCAGATATCTCCATCGTGGAGGATCACTTTTTCATCTACCAGAAAAAAAAGAAGGCTGGCCTTGAGAAACACAGGGCCGTGATCTCCTATCTCCTGAGCATCAAGCCCGTGGAATTCGGAGACTTCTAGAGAAGCCGGGCTGTCGGCGTATCCGGGACGGTCCGCGGCTATCTTCGTTCTTTATCAAACTGGAGGAACTCGACCGGCGCGCCGTCCGAGACGATGAAAGCCACCCGCACGCCCGGCGAGGGCGAGTTCGGGGCGATCAGGATCTCCTGCCCGGCAATCTCGGCCTCGAGATCGTCCACCTCGAACGCGAGATGGGGCACCGTCCTGACGAGCTCGGGCAGGGAGCAGTCGGGATCGTAGCGCATCCACTCGATGCCGTAGGGATTCGCCCCGTAGTCCCGGACGTGGACCTTGTGCTCGGCGAGATAGTATTCGCCGGGGCGCGGAATCGCCGTGGGAATGCCGAGGTGGTGGAACTTGCGCATGATCCCTCTCCGCCCGGGCCGCGGCCGGCGCCGCGCCGTGCGGGCCTAGAGCCCGAACTTCACGCCGACGCGCAGGCTCAGGCCGCTGAGGTTCAGGTCCGACGTCCGGACGGGCTTGGGCGCCAGGGGCACGAGGAGGCCGCGCAGGAATTCGGCCACGCGGGTGTTGCCCGCGGCGACGGCATCCGCCAATTCCTCGGCGGCCAGGACGGCGGCGTCCACGTGCGCGACCACGCCGTGGAATTCCACGAACCGGTAATCGGCCTGGGCGATGAGCTGGAGGCTCGAGGCGATGCGGTACTCGACGCCGAGACCGGCTTGCCCGCCCCAGGCGTTCTTGCGCTGATCGCCCAGCAGGTTTTCGAAGCGGCCCCGGTACCAGCTCCCGCCGCCGCTCATGAAGACCGTCCATTTGCGGCCGAGGGGAAGCCCGTAGTAGAGGTTGAGGCTCACGGGCATGATCCGCGACCGGACGGATCCGGCGCCGTCGTCCCCATAGAGCATATAGCCCTGATCGAAGCGGCCGTCTCCGCCGCGCCGGCCTTCGTCGTTCAGGTAGCCGAGGCCGAGGCCGAGCCGCACCCGCCGGCTGAGGCCGACCTGGAACTCGGCCTTGACGTCGAGAAGCCCGTGGCGCTGCTCGGCGAAGCCGAATCCCCCGTCCATGGAGAGCGAGAAACGGGCGAATTCCGGGCCGGCCGAGCGGTCGCGGCCCTGGGCTCCGGCGAACTCGGCCGTCGCGAGCACCGTGAACGCGAGAACGAGCAGGCGGACCGGGCTGGCGGTTTTCGGACGCATGGCGAATCTCCTATTCCGAGCCATTTTACTCTGTTTTCAACCCCGGTTTCCAGGGATTCGTTGCATTCGGCCCGGCCGTCACCAGACGGTCTTGAGCGCGTCCTCCCAGCCGTCCGGCCGCAGGCGGCGGAGGAAGTACTCGAGCCGGAGCTTGCCCAGGTGGACGGCGTTGTAGCCCGAGATCCCGTGGCGGTGCTCCGGATAGAACATCAGGTCGAAACGCTTGCCCTCGTGCTGGAGGGCGTCGACGAGCTGGAGCGTGTTCTCCGGATGGACGTTGTTGTCGATCGTGCCGTGGGCCAGGAGGAGGCTCCCCTTGAGGCTCTTGGCGTAGGACAACGCCGAGCCCGTGTCGTACCCCTCGGGGTTCGCGGCCGGCGTTCGCATGTAGCGCTCGGTGTAGATCGAGTCGTAGCTCCGCCAGTCGGTGACCGAGGAGACCGCGACCCCCGCGGCGTAGACGTCGGGATAGCGGAGGATGGACATGCAGGTCACGTAGCCGCCGTAGGAGCCGCCCGTGATCCCGACGCGGGCCCCGTCCACGTAGGGCCGCTCCCGGAGCTGGGTCACCGCCGCCGCCTGGTCGTCGACGTCCACCTGGCCGAGCTTGAGGTAGGTCGCGGTGAGATGGGCCTTGCCCCGGCGGGTCGTGCCCCGGCCGTCGAGCTCCCAGACGAGGTAGCCGAGCTGGGCGAGCTGGGCCTTGGGGCCCGCGGTCTGGTAGGAATCGCTGTTGCGGTGCGAGGGGCCGCCGTAGACCTGGACGTAGAGCGGGTATTTCTTCGCCGGGTCGAAGTCGGCCGGCTTGAACAGGACGCCGTAGACGTCGGTCTTCCCGTCGGCCGCCCGGAGTTTGACGAGCTCGGGCTCGCGCAGGCCGAGGGCCTTGACCTTGTCGACGTTCGACGAGGCCTCGGTCCGCACCGGCGCGCCGTCGTCGCGGCGCAGCACGACCGCGGGCGGCGCGGTCAGCGACGACCAGGAATCCAGGAAGAACCGGCCGGCGGGGTCGATCGAGACCTGGTGGGTCCCGGCCTCGGTCGTCAGGCGCGTCAGGCGGGTGCCGTCGAGCTGGACGCGGCCGAAGTGGGTGTCGAGCCCGACGTTTTCGGCGATGGTGAAATAGACCCACTTGTTCTTCTCGTCGATGAGGACGAGGCTCGAGGCCTCCCACTCGCCCTTGGTCAGGGTCGCCAGGAGCGTGCCGGCGTAATCGTAGAGGTAGAGGTGCTTCCAGCCCGTCCGCTCCGAGCTCCAGGTGAAGCGCTTGTTGTCCGAGAGCTGGCGGAAATCGTCATGGAGATTGATGAAGCAGGGCTCGTCCTCGACCAAGATCGTCCGGACGCCGCCCTCGACGGGGTCGGCCGCGCAGAGCTCGAGGCGGTTCTGCCGGCGGTTCAGCCGCTGGAAGAAGATCTCCCGGCCGTCGTTGCGCCAGGCGACGCGGGTGATGTAGACGTCGCCGGAGCTGTCGGTCTTCATCTCGACCGTCTTCCGCGTGGGGAGGTCGATCACGAACAGCCGGACGGTGGGATTGGGACGGCCGGCCTTGGGATAGCGCTCGATCTCGAGGAGCGACTCGAACGCCGGGCGGCGGTCGGGGGTGAGATCGTGGACGATCGGGAAGCCGTAGACCTCGCGCTCGTCGAATTGGAGGAAGGCGATCTTTGTCCCGTCCGGCGACCACCAGAAGGCCTCGCGCTGTCCGAGCTCCTCCGGATAGACCCAGTCGGTCTTGCCGTTCAACACGGTCTCCTGGCCGTCGAAGGTGAGAGGCTCGTCCTTCTTCGTCGCGAGGTCGTACATCCAGAGGTTGTCGTTCCGGGAAAAGAGGAGCTTGCTGAAATCGGGAGAATAGCCGGGGACGGACGGCGGCGCTCCGGCGGGCCCGCCGCGCGGCGGTCCGGCCTCGGCCGGCGCGGCGAGCCCGGCCGGCCGATCGAGCTTCCGCATGCGCCGCTCCTTGAAGGCGTAGACGAACTCGCCGTCCTTGGCCGTGAAGCGGATCCCCGCGTTGCCGGGCACGTAAGAGAACGTCGCGAAGGGGAGGCCGGCCAGGTTCTGGAAATTGAGCCGGTTGTATTCGGCGACGAGGACCTTCTCGGTCTCGGGATCGAACAGGCGCTCCTTCTTCAGGGTGAGGGGATCGATCTTGTAGAGGACGCTCGTCCCGGCGGCCTTGTCGGTCTCCGCTTCCAGCCAGCCCATCCCGTCGGGAAGCCACGTGACGCGCTGGAGGCCCGTCGTCTGGACGAGGTCGAGATCGGTCCATTTGTCGTAGAGGGCTTTCCCGCGCAGCGGCGGGGCGGTCTGGGCGGCGGCGAACGCGGCCAGGGCCAGGAGAAGGGCGAGGCCGGAGAGCGCGGCGGCGGCGCGTTTCATGGGAACCTCCCGGCGGCGGGGCCCCGGGCTTCGCCCGGCGTCGGTTTCCGCCGCGCTCGCCCGCGCCCGCAGGAGGACGGGGGCCGGCGCTCCCATTTTATATGCGAACGGCGTCGGTTTGACAATGCGGGGACCGTCTGCTATAAGCGGGGCCGGCGTAAGGAGGTCCGGATGAGCCACGATCCTCTCCCGGAACGGAGCCTGCCGCGAGTCCTCGGCCCCCTCAGCATCGTCGGCATCGTCGTCGGGACGATGATCGGCTCGGGCATCTTCATCGTCCCCTCCTCCGTGGCCGCGGACCTCGGATCGCCGCCGCTCATGCTGGCGGCCTGGGCGGTGGGAGGCCTCCTGAGCTTCTTCGGGGCGCTGTCCCTGTCCGAGCTCGGGGCGGCGTTCCCCCAGGCCGGCGGGATGTACGTCTATCTCCGCGAGGCTTACGGCCCGCTGATCGCCTTCCTCTTCGGCTGGACGCTGTTCCTGATCATCGACGCCGGGAGCATGGCCACGCTGGCCGTCGCCTTCTCCTCCAAGTACCTGCCCTATTTCGTGGGCCTTTCGCCGGCCGCGACCAAGGCGATCGCCGTGGGCGTCATCTTCGTCCTGGCCGCGGTCAACATCCGGGGCGTCACTTGGGGCGCGCTGGTCCAGAACCTCTTCACCGTCATCAAATTCGCCGCCCTGATCGTCCTGATCGGCGGGGTGTTCGCCTTCGCCAAGGGCAGCGCCGCGCATTTTACGGCCCCGCCGTCGGGGCCGGCGGGCGGGGCCGGCGCGGGGACGCTCGGCGCCTTCGGAGTGGCGCTCGTCGGCGTGTTGTGGGCGTTCAAGGGCTGGGAGGTCTCGACCTTCAGCGCGGGAGAGATCCGGAATCCGGAGAAGAACCTGCCCCTCGGCATCTTCGCCGGGACGCTGATCGTCATCCTCCTCTACCTCGGGGCGAATCTGGCCTACCTTTATGCCTTCCCCGTCCAGGACGTGGCGAAGTCCACCCGGATCGCCAGCGACGTCATGGCCTTCGCCGTCGGTCCGGCGGGCGGGACGTTCATCGCCCTGGCGATCCTGTTCTCGATCACGGGCGCCTGCAACGGCCATCTCCTCACCGGGCCCCGGGTCTATTACGCCATGGCCCGGGACGGGGTCTTCTTCAAGAGCGTGGCCCGGCTCCATCCCCGCTTCCTGACGCCCCACGTTTCGCTCATCGCGGTCAGCCTGTGGGCGGCGCTGCTCTGCGTCTCCGGCACGTTCGAGCAGCTGTATACGTATGTCGTGTTCGGGCTATGGGTCTTCTTCGGCCTCACCGTCGGCGCGGTGATGATCCTCCGCCGCAAGCGGCCCGACCTGCCCCGGCCCTATCGGACGTGGGGCTACCCGGTGACGCCCCTCTTGTTCGTCCTGGCGGCCCTGGTCCTCTCGATCAACTCGCTCGTCGCCAAGTTCGGCAACAACGTCGCGGGCCTGGCGATCATCCTCCTTGGAATCCCCGCCTTCCTGTATTGGCGGCGGCGGGGCGCGCGGACGGGAGCGTCCGCCCCCGAGCGAGCCGGAGGCGGGGCGGGATGAGCGACGGGAACGGGGCCGCCGGCCTCTATGTCCACATCCCCTTCTGCCGGCGCAAGTGCCCCTACTGCCATTTCGCCAGCGCGCCGCCGCGCCCCGGGGAATGGGCGGCGTGGCGGGACGGGATCGGGCGCGAGGCCGCGCTCCGCTCGGGCCTGGGTCTCGCGTTCGACACGCTCTACGCGGGCGGCGGGACGCCGTCGCTTCTCTCGCCCGCGGGCGTCGCCGGGCTCGTCGAGGCGCTCCGGCGGCATCTGCGTCTCGAAGAATTCACGCTGGAGGCGAATCCCGCGGCCGGGACGGATGCGGCGACGCTCGAGGCGTGGGCCGCGGCCGGCGTCACGCGGCTGAGCGTCGGCGTCCAGAGCTTCGACGACGCGACGCTCGCCGTCCTCGGCCGCGATTACCCCGCGGAGGAGGCGGAGGCCTTCGTCATGCGCGCCGGACGGGCCGGATTCGGCGCCATCGGAATCGACCTGATGGCCGGGGTTCCGGGCGAAACGCGGGACTCGCTCCGGCGGACGATGGACGCCGTGGCCCGGACGGCGCCCGATCACGCCTCGGTCTATCTCCTGGAAAACGTGGACGGGCTGCCCTTCGAATCCGTGCTGGCGGAGAGGCCCGTGGACGAGGACGCGGCGGCCGATGGGTTCGAATTCCTGGCCGCGGGGATCGCTTCGCTCGGTCTCGCGCGCTACGAGATCTCGAACTTCGCCCGGCCCGGACGCGAATGCCGGCACAACCTGAAGTACTGGCGCGGCGAGCCGTTCCTGGGGCTGGGTCCGTCGGCCGCCTCGCGCGCGGCCGGCGAGCGGTGGACGAACGCGCCCGATCTCGCAGCCTGGCGCCGGGCCCTCGGCGAAGGACGGGATCCTCGGGTCGAGCGCGTGGCCCTCGATCCGGAGAAGGCCGCCCGCGAGGCGATCGTCTCCGGCCTTCGCCTCGTCGCCGGGATCGACCTCGCGGACTTCCGGGACCGATTCGGCATGGACATCGAGGCGCGCTTCGGGCGCGAGCTCGCGGAGCTCGGGCGGGACGGCCTCGTCGTCCTCGAGCACGGGGCTCTTCGCATCCCCGAGGACAGGCTCCTCGTCTCCAACAGTATCCTTTCTACTTTTAGTTAAATCGGTGGCTAAATCGGTGACAGTAACCCCATTTCCTTATTTCCGATAAAACTAATCGGTAACCGTAACCTGATTTCCGCATTACTATTTTGTAAGCACATTGTTGCGTATTAATCGGACCTGCTCGACCGGCGGGAAATTT
>Ga0335071_10006269_pt1 | contig 12270 bp, 14 predicted proteins | sample Lox_Sample_15_FD_206724 | JGI IMG/M metagenome (GOLD analysis project Ga0335071, IMG submission 206724) | Soil microbial communities from Loxahatchee National Wildlife Refuge, Florida, United States - Lox_Sample_1.5 | ecosystem: Environmental > Terrestrial > Soil > Wetlands | place: USA...
GATCCGCTGAAGTTCGGGATTGCCGACGGCACGATCGGCGGCACGTTGGACCTGGACGGTCGCCAGGACGTCCCCAAGGTGACGACGGACCTGACGCTCTCAGAGCTCAGCCTGAAGAGCTTTTTCACCAGCCCCCAGTTCAAGTCGCTGTCCGCAGGCCGGTTCGGCGGGCGCGTGCAGCTCACGGGTGACGGAAAGTCGTTGCACGACGTCCTGTCCGACAGCGATGGCCGCATCACCATCGCGATGTCCGGCGGCCAGATCAGCGCCCTGATGATCAACGCGGCCGATCTCGACGGGGCGCGCGCTCTCGGCAACATCCTGGGCACCGATAAGCCCACGCCCTTACGGTGCGTCGTGGCCGACTTCGAAGTGCAGCGAGGGATGATGGTGTCCAAGATCTTCGATATCGACACCGGACTCTCGAACATCTACGGCACCGCCAACATCGATTTTCAGAACGAAGGCCTCGACATCACGATCGAAGGCCATCCGAAGAAGCCGACTCCTCTCGCCGCGACCGCGCCGATCACCATCACCGGGACGATGAAGAACCCCTCGTTCGGGCTCAAAGGCGGCCCGCTGGGAGCCCGCGGTGTCGTGGCGGCGGCACTCGGCGTGCTCCTGCCGCCGCTGGCGATCCTGCCGTTCATCGAGACGGGCGTGGGCAAGGACAGCGACTGCGCCGATCTCATCCATCAGGCGCAAGCTCACGCGGCAGAGCAGGCGCAGGCGCCGGGCTCGCCGCCGCAGGATCAGGCTGGAAAGCCGGTGCCGGGGGCTGTGCCCCCGCCCGAGCCCGGCAAAGCTCCGGTGATCAACGACACGAGCCGCATGCCGTCGACCACCGGGAACCCGACGCGGTAAGGAACGCCGGAAACCTTCGCCGCCGCGCGGTGTTGGTGGAGGTTTACGGCACGAGACGACAGGAGACGGATCATGGGACAACTGGACGGTAAGCGGATTGCCATCCTTGCCACGCGCGGTGTCGAGCAGGTCGAGCTCACCGAACCGCAGCGGCTGCTGAAGGAGGACGGCGCGCAGGTCGAGGTCATTTCTCCGGAACAGGGCAAGTTCAAGGCCTGGAAATTCACGGAGTGGGGCGACGACATCGCGGTAGACCGGCCGCTCGATCAGGCCAAGCCCGACGATTACGACGCCCTCGTTTTACCGGGTGGGCAGATCAATCCCGACATTCTCCGCACCGTGCCCGCAGCCGTGAAATTCGTGCGCGACTTCTACGAGAGCGGCAAGACGCTCGCCGCGATTTGCCACGGGCCTTGGATGCTGGTCGAGGCCGGCGTCGTGAAAGGCAAGACCGCGACGTCGTGGCCGTCCGTCCAGACCGATCTCCGAAACGCCGGCGCCAGCTGGGTCGACAAGGAGGTGGTCACCGACGGGGGCCTCGTGACCAGCCGCAAACCCGACGACATCAAGGCCTTTGTCGCCAAGATCGTCGAGGAGATGCGCGAAGGGGCGCACCAGCGCCGGCGCGTCGCGTGAACCGTTTTCGTTTTCAACCCAGGAGACCATGATGGCCGCCAAAAGCAAGTCGCGCCGCCCCAGCAAGTCGCTGCTCGACGATTTGAAAGAGGACCACAAGGAGGTCAAAGACCTCCTGAAAAAGATCCTGCGCTCCGAGGATGCGTCCGAGCGCGAGGAGAGCTTCACCAAGATGAAAACGGCCCTGACCGCTCATTCCGAGGCGGAGGAGGAGATGTTCTATCCCCTGCTCGAGGAAGAAGAGGACAGCCGCACCGACGCGCTCGAAGCCAAGGTCGAGCACAACATCGTCAAGAACCTGCTCGAGGAACTCGAGGCGATGGAGGACAAGACCAGCGACGAGTGGACGGCGAAATGCACGGTCCTCCAGGACCTGGTGGAGCACCATGTCGAGGAGGAGGAGAGCCAGCTGTTCAAAGACGCGCGTAAGGTGCTCGGCAAGGAGCGCCTGGTCGAGCTCGCGGGCGAGTTCGAATCAGCCAAAGAATCGCATATGGCGCAAAGCTGAGCTATCGGCCGGCCCGCCGCCGCGCGATCATCGGGATCGCGAACCAGGCGCCCAGCATCACGACCGCGCTGAGCGCGGCGGCGACCGCCGGCCATAGCGGTGTGTCCGCAATCCGGGTCAGCGTAACGTAAAGCTCGGCGGCCAGTCCGAAGGCGAGAGGGATCATCGCGCCAAGCAGCGCCCAGTGCGAGAACGCGAGCACGTCCTCGGTCGCTTCGCCTTCGGTGACGATGCGGTGATACGCCGCCGGCGCCATGAGCAGGATCATGGACAGGCCGAGCGCGCCGAGGCTGGCCACATGGACGAGCTTCTCCGGGCGGGCCAGCCGCTCGAAGCTCGAACTGAAGAACGCAAAAAGCTGAAATCCGAGCAGCGCCTGCACGCCCGGCAGGATGATGCGGGCTTCCGTCATCACCTGTTCGAGACGCTGATTGAGCGACGCTTTTTCCGGTTTTGGCCGCTTGCTCTCCATCATCTCCATCCAGTTCTTCGGTTTACGGAGTGCGAGTTCGAGGCCGTACCACAGCGCCACCGCCAACAGGGCAAAGCCCGCGCCGAAGGCGAGCCCGGCCGCGTTGCCGAAGACGTGGCTGACGACCGCGTAGAGGTCCAGGCCGATCGCCGCCGCGAACGGCAGCAACGCCGCCTCCAGCATGCGGTTCGTATAGGCATAGACCGGCATCACGTCGGACCCTTGATAGGCGATCCGGTGATACATGGTCGGCGCCAGCAGGAGCGCCATGCTCGTCAGCAGGCAGCCGAGGCTGACCGCCAGCAGGGCGTGGTGGAAGGGGCCCAGCTCGTCGAAGGTCTCGCCGAAGAACGCGCGGTACGCAAAGCCGAGGAGGATGTCGAGGCCGAGCACCAGAAGGCGGCATTCCTGCAGGCCGAACTTGATCTTGTCCGGAAGTGCGAGGGTTTCGCCGGCATCGGGCAGCAGCGGAGGATCGGAAACGTGTGCGGCGCCGCAAGCGGCGTGCCGCGTGGTCATCCGCCCGATTCGATCCGCTTCAGCAGCTGCAGCATATCCTCCGGGATCGGGTCGGATAGCTCCGCTTCGTAAAGGCGGCGCAGCCGCTCGTCGAGCCAATGGTTGAAGCGCTCGTCGCCCGCACGCCGGCGCCGCCCGCGCGGTGCGCCGCCGTGCCGACGCCGATCACGCCGTTCGGACGGTCCCGACGTGACCATAACGGACATTTTCACGAACCCCATGAGTCATGGCCCCCATGCCTCAAGCGCCTTCACCTGTAAATTCCTCTGTCTGCCGCCGTGCTTGGAGCCCCGGAAACTTCTCTGCTCGGCCCTCGTTTTACGTCTCGTGTCGAAACCTACCGAGGTGAAACCATGCTGAATTGGGCTCTCGTATTCCTTGTCATCGCGCTGATCGCGGCGGCGTTCGGGTTTGGCGGTATTGCGGCCGCAGCCACCAGCATCGCCCAAACGCTGTTTTTCATCTTCCTGGTGCTTTTCCTCGTATCGCTGGTGATGGGGCTGGTCCGGCGCCGGCGGCTTTGATCGCGTCTGCTGACGGTCGCGATGGTGCCGCCCGCCGCGGCATCATCGCGGCTGGACCACCGCCAGGACGCCGCCCGCCACGATCGCCGCGATCCCGCCCGCGATGTAGAGCATCGTCTCGTGGGTGAACTTTCCGGTGAAAGTCTGCGACAGCTGCTCCAGCGGCGCGTGGGTCGAATCGATGCCCACGACCAGGAAGAAGATGCCGACGGCTGCGATGCCCAGGCCAAGAAGACGGGTGACGCTCATCTCTGCCTCTCCGCGGTCAAAACTGACCTGCAATCGATCCAACAACGACGCCACCGGCCTCCGGTTCCGCCAGCCCGTGGCGCTAGGCGCCGTGGCGCCCGCTGTCCTTGGGCCTGGCACTCTCTTCGCCGTGCGGCAACGGTCCGCGAGCGGGGATACCTTCGCGACCGCTGCCCTTTGGCATCGGCGGTGCCTCTGTCGGCCGCTGCCTTTGCCGCTTGGGACGCGAACGCGAGTGCTTTCCCGCTGTGTTCCGCTTTGCCGCCATGGGTCGATCGGCGTCCATTTCCTTCAACAATGCCGTGGCCTACCCAAAGTTCCAAAAAGCGCTACGAGAGAGCGCGGTGCCGCCGTAGGCTGCCCTGGAACTTTCGCGCACGGGAGCTCTTGAACTAGCAACAGATCGCAGGAGCGAGGCGACGAGGACATCATGGCGAAGCGGCAATTGGCCACCTACCGCGCCAAGCGCGATTTCTCGCGGACGGCCGAGCCTTCCGGTCGGGTGCCCTCCCGGAGCCGCCGCGGTGATCGTTACGTGATTCAGAAGCACGCGGCGCGGCGGCTTCATTTCGACTTCCGTCTGGAAGCGGATGGCGTGCTCAAGTCGTGGGCGGTGCCCAAGGGGCCGAGCCTCGACCCGCACGAAAAGCGCCTCGCGGTGGAGGTCGAAGATCATCCGCTCGAGTACGGCGACTTCGAAGGCACGATCCCCGCCGGCGAATACGGCGGCGGAACGGTACAGCTGTGGGACAAAGGGCACTGGGAACCGGTCGGCGACGAGTCGACGGCCGAAGCATTGAAGCGCGGGCGGCTGAAGTTCCGGCTCGACGGCGAGCGGCTGCATGGCATCTGGAACCTGGTGAGGATGCGCCGGCGCGAGAGGGAACAGAAAAACAACTGGCTGCTGATCAAGGACGCCGATGCCGACGCGCGCACCGGGCCCGATGCGGACGTCGCCGAGACCGATGAATCGGTGAAGACCGGCCGGACGATGGCCGAGATCGCGGCCGGCAAGCCGGTCCGGAAGGGGCGCGGGCCCGCCAGGGCGACGTGGCGATCGAACCGCAAAACGGGTGCCGCTGTGCGGACTCCGCGGGCGACGCTCGCGGACCGGCGCTCGGCCTTGCCCGAGTTCATTCCGCCGCAACTCGCGACCGCCGTCGAGCATCCGCCGGCCGGACCCGGCTGGGCGCATGAGGCCAAGTTCGATGGGTATCGGCTCCAGCTGCACAACCACGCCGGCACCGTGACCGTGATGAGCCGGTCGGGCCTCGACTGGACGCATCGCTTTCCGGGCCTGGCCAAGGCGATGGCCGGGCTCGAGGACACGATCCTCGACGGCGAGGCAGTCGCCTTCAAGCAAGGCAACGTGCCGGACTTCTCGGCCCTGCAAGTGGCCCTGCACGACGGCGCGCACGATAAGATCTTCTTCTACGCCTTCGATCTGCTGTTCAGCGGCGGTCAGGACCTGCGCGAAAAGCCGCTGCAGGAGCGCAAACGCCGCCAGTTGGAGCTGATCGGCCCCGACGAGGGTCAGCGCCTGCGCTACGTCGAGCACTTCACGACCGGGGGCGACGCGGTGCTGCGGTCCGCCTGCCGGATGGAACTCGAGGGAATCGTCTCCAAGCGCGTGAACGCGCCATATCGCTCGGGGCGCGGCGACGGATGGCAGAAGGCAAAATGCCGCGGCCGTCAGGAGTTCGTCGTCGGCGGATATGTGCCGATGAAGCGAAAGCGGCAGGGGCTGGGCGCCCTGGTGGTCGGTGTGATGCAGAACGGCAAGTTCGCCTACGCCGGGAAGGTCGGCACGGGATACACCGAGGCGGTCGCCACCGACCTGCTGTCGAAGCTGCGGAAGCTCGAGATCAAGGCAAGCCCTTTCGTCGGCCGGCAGCCGGACAAGCCGGCCACCGTCCGCTGGGTGAAGCCGCAACTGATCGCCGAGGTGGCGTTCGCCGGATGGACGCATGACGGCGTGCTGCGCCAGGCCTCCTTCAAGGGCCTGCGCGACGACAAGACGGCCGCCGAGGTGAACGTCCGCGCGGAGCCGGTGGCGCGGCCGCGCCCGGCAGGCCCGCTGCAGATCCTGGGTGTCACGATCTCGAACCCCGACAAGGTCCTGTGGCCGGAGGACGGGATCACCAAGCGCGAGCTCGCGGAATATCTCGCCGCGGCCAGCGACCTGATGGTGCCGTTTCTCAAGGACCGGCCGGTCTCGATCATCCGCGCTCCCGACGGGATCGGCCGCCCGACGTTCTTCCAACGCCACGCCGGCCGCGGCACGTCGGCCTTGATCCGGCTGATCCGGGTCCCCGGCGAGGACAAGCCTTACATATCCGTCGGCGACGCCGCGGGGCTGGTCGCCATGGCGCAGATGGGTGCCGTGGAATTCCACCCGTGGGGCTGCACGTCGCGCGACCTCATGCATCCCGACCAGATCACCTTCGATCTCGATCCCGCACCCGACGTGCCGTTTGCACGGGTGGTGGATGCGGCCAAGGAGGTGCGACGGCGCGTCGAACTCCTGGGCTTCGCCGCCTATCCCAAGACCACGGGCGGCAAGGGCCTGCACGTGGTCGTGCCGCTCAAGCCCAAGGCAGATTGGGCCGAGGTGAAGGCCTTCGCCAAGGCGCTCTGCCAGACCATGGTGTCCGACTCCCCCGACGAATACGTCCTGACCATGGCGAAGAAGGAGCGCACCGGCCGCATCTTCCTCGATTACCTGCGGAACGATCTGACGGCGTCCGCCGTGTCAGCCTGGTCGCCGCGCGGCCGCGCGGGTGCGCCCATCGCGGTGCCGCTTGCCTGGACGGCGGTCACGCATGCGCTCGATCCCAAGGCATTCAGCATCCGCACCCTGAAGGCGGCTCTGAAGCGGGCCGACGATTGGGCGGATTTTAACCGCCGCCGCGTGGCGCTGACCGCCGCTGTCCTGAAGAAAGCAGCCTAGTCGCTTCGGCCGCGACCGAAGCGATGCCGCGCGACAGCGCGGCTCTCGTCGACGGATGATGGACGCATGGCCATCACCGTCTTCATCCGGTATCAGATCGATCCGTTCAAACGCGATGCGTTCGAGGTCTATGCCCGCAACTGGCTGCGCCTGATTCCCAAATGCGGCGGCGAGCTCGTGGGATATTGGATGCCACACGAGGGCACGAACAACATCGCCTACGGGCTGATTTCGTTCGACAGCCTGGCGGCCTACGAGACCTACCGGGCACGGCTGCGGGCCGATCCCGAATCCGCGGCCAATTTCCGCGCCGCCGAAGAGCAGCGGTTCATCGTGGCGGAGGAACGGACGTTCCTGCGGCCGGTCCGCCCCTAGCGGCGGGCGCGCCGCTTCTGCGCGTGCGCGGCACGGCGCCGCGGCGCCTGGCGCTGGTGCCGCGCGCCGCGCGCGTGGACCGGCCGACGCGCGCGTGCCCGGCCCGCATCGGCACCAGCCAGGCTTTGGCGCAGCGCGTCCATCAAATTGGACGCGGGCGCTTCTTCCTCCGGCGGCGGCGCTGCGACCGGCTTGTGGCCTTTGCGCTTCTCGGCGATCAATTCGCGCAACGCGTCTTCATACCGGTCGTGGATTTGGCTGGGATCGAAGTCGCCTTCCATCTGCTCGATGATCTTTTGCGCGATCTCGGTCATCCGCTTGTCGGCCTTGCTCGCGGGGATGTCGCGAAAGAGCTCGTGGTCGTCGCGGACTTCGTCGCGAGTCAGCAGGGTGGTCAGCAGGAAGCCTTTGCCGCGCGGCTCGAGCGCCACCATCCGTTCGTGCGAATGCAGCACCAGCCGGCCCAAACCGACGCGGCCGGCGGCCCGCATCGCGTCCCGGATCACCAGATACGCGTCGAGGCCCGCCTTGCCATTCGGGATCAGGTCATACGGCGTGTTCCAGTAGATGCGGTCGATATCCTCGAGCTTCACGAAGCGGTCGATATCGATCATGCGCGTGGATTCGAGCTTGACCGAATTGAGCTCGGCATCGGTCACAATCACGTACTTGCCTTTTTCAACCTCGAAGCCGCGCACGAGGTCCTTGCGGCTGACCTCGCCGAGCTCCGGATCGTGCGGCACCATGTGGATTCGCTGGTGCGTCTCCTTGTGCAGCAGATGGAAATGCACGTCCGAGGCCGTGGAGGTCGCGGGGTAGAGCGCCACCGGGCACGCCACCAGCGACAGCCGCAAATGACCCTGCCAGATGGGCCGGCGTGCCATGTCCGGTCAGCGGGGCGGCGCGCCCGCGGGAGCCGGTGGCGTAGGCCGCATATCGGGCGCGTTGGGTGCGATGGGCTGGGTCGGCGACGCGGGCTGGCCCGGCGTCAACGGTTGCGCCGACGGCGCCTCACCCAGGTTGCGTTGCGGGTTGGAGGTGGGCATGTGGTTCGGCTCGACCTTTTCAGGCGGCATCTGGGTGGGGGGCATCGTCTGAGGCACGGCCGGCTGGGACGGTGGCATCGGCTGTGCCGCCGCCCTCGGCATGTGCAACGCCCACATTGTCGACGCGGCGATCGTCGCGGCCGCGACGGTTGTCAGGCGCATGGCGTTCTCCTGGCGTTGTTCGGCCCTGAAAGCCAACGCCATGCCTGAGGTTTTGTTCCGCAGCGGAGTAGCGTGGCTACGGCGCGGCCGGATGCGTCGGCAGCTCCGCCTCGTGGGCGTGGACGATCTCGGCCCCGTGCCCCATGAGGATGTCGCGGGCCTTTCCCTCCTGCTCGGGGCTTCTCAGCATGACCCACAGCAGGATGCCACCGCGCTCGATCTGCTCATGCAGGAAATCGGCGCGGCTCTTGCCAGCCCATTGGCCCAGCGCCTCCGCGGCGGCGGCAGCGCCGCCACCGGCCGCAGCGGCGCCGATGATCGCAACGAGCGCCGTGCCGCCGCTCGCAACCGTTGCCCCCGCGGCGAGGAAGGCCGCGGCCACGCCCGCGAGGCTCGTCGCCAAGGTGCGGCCCTGGCGGATGTCGGGTTCGGATACCACCGATGCCCGCGCCGTGTGCGGATCGTCGGCCGCCTGTTCGGCGGTCTCGGCGCCCATCGGCGGCTTGGGGTCGAACGTGCCTTTCTGGCCCAACAGGCTGAGCTCCGAGCGATCCCAGCCAGCGCTGGTCAAGGCGCTGATGGCCGCTTCGAGGGAGTCGGTCGAGCGGAATAAGCCAACCACCTCGTTGGCTATCCGCTGGGGCGGGGCGTGGATGTCGGACATCTCTGCGACAACGCCCGCGCCCCTGCGCGGGTTCCCGGCCCAAGGCCGTGAATGGAACCCGATCGCGGTGAAGCGGTTGTAGTTCTATCGTAGCGAGAGAGGACGTGACCATGGCGAGAAGGAATGGCGGGCTGCGGACGGTCAAGGCCGTACGCCATGATTTGGCCCAGTTGCGAACCGACGTGAACAGCCTGATGACCCGGGTCGGCCGGGCCAGGTTCGGTCTCGAGTCCGCAGGGCAAGTGGCGCAGGTGCGTCGCAACGCGCTCCGCGCCTACGGCCAGCTGTCGCGTCGCGCGCAGCGCTACGGGCGCTCGGTCGGACGCACGATCAATACCTATCCGATGCAGACCGCCGCGATCGCCGCGGTCGCCGGTGCGGTCGTCGTCGGTGCGATGTTCGGCCGGCTGATGGGCCGCGAAGACTGAGGCGCGCGCCGGCGGCGCCGACTTGCCCTCGATGTTGACTGAACACCTGATTGCACCGAGGGGCGCAATCGTTTGCACCCGCCCGTGTCATTCCTGTGAAAAGGCTCACGTCTTTGACAGTTGAGGCCCCTCGCGCGCGGCGCATTAATAGGCGCGGACGATACGACAAACCTCCAATGATGGAGAGGGGCCTATGCGGACACGTTCGCAGAAACTCGTTCAAAGTCTTCCGGAACTGCGGCGTTACGCGCGCGCGCTATTGGGGTCGCGGCGGAGCGGGGACGCGCAGCTGAGGGTCACGCTGGAGGCTCTGTTGCAGAGTCCAGGTGAACTCAAGAGCCGGCGCGACCTGCGCCGCGAGCTGTTCAGGTTCTTCCATACCGTCGTCCACACCCTGCAATTGCCGCTCGAGCGCGCGCCTGAAGAGGCGACGGACCGGCGCCTGCGCGACGCCGTCGGGGCGTTGCCGTTGCGCGAGCGCGAAGCCCTGCTGCTGACGTCGTTGTGCGGGTTTGAGACATGCGAGGCTGCGGAGATACTCGGGATCACCAAGCCGGGTGTGGAGCGGGCGCTGGCGCACGCGCGCGACCAGATCCGGCACCACCTCAGCGCGCGCATCCTCATCGTCGATGACCGGCAGCGCGAAGCGATCCGGATGGAGCACCTGGTCGAGAAACTGGGACACTCGGTGGTCGATGTGGTGCCGTCGGGTCGCGAGGCAGTCGACGCGGTTCGCGAACAGCATCCGGAGATCGTCCTCGCCGATCTTCACGGCCAGCGCGGCGGGCGGGCGGAAGAGCAGCTGCAGTCCGCGGTTGCCGCTCCCGTCGTGAGCGTGCGGAAGGCACATCCGCGGCGAGGCGGCGGACGTCGTGCCGCGTCGCGGGCAGACGCTCGCCGCCGCGTGAGCGCGCGCGACGTCGGCGATGCGATCACCGACGCGCTGGCCGAACCGCGCGTGGTCAAGCTCCATGTGATGCGGGGCTAGTCCATAACGACCTTGGCGGCCGACAGGCCGGCCCTGGCGGCGCCCAGACAGCACGCCGCCGGGGCCGTGCGCATCGGGATCTCCGGCTGGCGCTACGCGCGCTGGCGCGGCGTGTTCTACCCGAAAGGTTTGGCGCAGAGCCGGGAGCTCAAATACGCGAGCCGCACCTTCTCCTCGATCGAGATCAACGGCACGTTCTACCGCCTGCAGCGGCCGGAGTTGTTCGACGACTGGGCGGCGGCCACACCGGACGATTTCGTGTTCGCACTCAAGGGCAGCCGCTTCATCACCCACATGAAGCGGCTCAAGGACCCGGAGCCGGCGCTCGCGCGGTTCTTTGCGTCGGGCCCCTTGCAGCTGGGCGAAAAGCTCGGCCCGATCGTCTGGCAGCTGCCGCCCATGTTCAAGTTCGACGCCCCGCGCCTGGAGGCCTTCTTCAAGACCCTGCCGCGCGATACGCATGCGGCACTGGCTCTGGCGGGGCAGGCGCCCGCGGTGCGCGGGCGGCGCTTCCCGGTGCCTCGCCGCGTGCCGCTGCGGCCATTGCGGCATGCGGTCGAGATTCGCCACGAAAGTTTCAGGACCCCGGAGTTCACGCACCTGCTGCGCAGCCAGCACGTTGCTCTGTGCTGTGCCGATACGGTCGAATGGCCGCGTCTCATGGACGTGACCGCCGACTTCATCTACTGCCGCCTTCACGGCTCCAAGGTGCTTTACGCCAGCGGCTACGGCGAAAAGGCGCTCAAGACCTGGGCGCGGCGGGTCGTGGCGTGGGCCCGGGGCGGGGAGCCCGAGGACGCCGAACGCGCCACCGACCGGCCAGCACCCAAGCGGAAAACGCGCGACGTCTATGTCTATTTCGACAACGACGCAAAGGTCCGCGCACCGGTCGACGCGCGGCGCCTGGCGGAACTCGTAGGTGTGGAGCTGGGCTGACGTCCCCGCGTGGGATTGCAGGCGTGAGGCAAATTCGATAAACCCGCTGGGCACCGGGGCCATAAGGCCTCGTTCTTATCGGGGAGGATCGATCGATGCGTTCGTGGAAAGTGCTGGTCGCGGCGATTGTCGCAGGCGGTCTCGCCGTGGTTGCGCCGTTGCGCGACAGCGCCGCTCAGAGCCCGGTGAAGATCCGGCTCGCGTGGGTCGTGCCGGTCGCGAACTGGGCTTCGATCCTGCCGGAAAAGCCCGATCTGCTGCACCACCAGGGCAAATCCTACGTGCTGGAGCCGGTGCGCTTTCAGGGAACGCCGCCGATGATCTCGGCGATGGCCATCAACGATCTCGAGATCGGTAATCTCGCGTACTCGTCCTTCTCGCTCGCGGTCGAGAATGCGAATCTTTCGGACCTGCGCATCATCGCCGACGAGTTCCAGGACGGCGTGCCGGGCTATTACAGCGACGAGTTCTTCGTCGCCAAGGACAGCCCGATCAAGACGGTCGAGGACCTGAAAGGCAAGGTGCTGGCGACCAACGCGGTGGGCAGTGCCGTGGACATCGCCATGCGTGCCATGCTGCGCAAGCACAATATGCAGGACAAGCGCGACGTGACGATCATCGAGGCGGCCTTTCCCAACATGCCGGCGATGCTCGCCGACCATAAGGTCGATCTTTTCCCGGGCGTCCTGCCGTTCTCGGTCAATCCCGCCATCCGCGGCGCCGCGCGCACCTTGTTCAGCCAGAAAGAGGCGGTGGGGACCACCCAGATGATCGTGTGGGCGGCGCGCTCCGGCTTCATCCAGAAGAACCGCGCGGCCCTCGTCGATTTCATGGAGGACATGCTGCGCGCCGAGCGCTGGTTCCTGGCGCCAGCCAATCACAAGGACGCGGTCGCGATCGCGGCCAAGGTGAGCAAGCAGCCGGAGGCGAACTTCGACTCCTGGCT
>Ga0335071_10006270_pt1 | contig 12270 bp, 12 predicted proteins | sample Lox_Sample_15_FD_206724 | JGI IMG/M metagenome (GOLD analysis project Ga0335071, IMG submission 206724) | Soil microbial communities from Loxahatchee National Wildlife Refuge, Florida, United States - Lox_Sample_1.5 | ecosystem: Environmental > Terrestrial > Soil > Wetlands | place: USA...
ACTTCGGCGCTTCCAGCCTGCTGGCCCGGCAAATCCAGCAAGGCGCTCCCGCCGACGTCTTCTTCTCCGCCGACGAGGCCAGGATGGACGCCCTCGAAAAGCAAAACCTGCTCGCAACGGGGACCCGCAAAAGCCGCCTCTCGAACACGCTGGTGATCGTGGTCGCCGCCGAGAGCACTTTCAAAATCGCCTCGCCCGAGGACCTCGCCGACCCGCTCATCAAGCACGTCGCCCTGGCAGATCCGCTAGCCGTCCCCGCCGGCGTCTATTCCAAGGAATACCTTCAGAAACGCAAGCTGTGGGCCGCCGTCGAAGGCAAGGTGGTGCCGACCGAAAATGTCCGCGCCGCGCTGGCGGCAGTCGAGTCCGGAAGCGTGGAAGCCGGCATGATCTACAAGACCGATGCCGCCATCTCCAAGAAGGTCCGGGTGGCCTGCGAAATCCCCGCTGGCGAAGGGCCGGCCATCAGTTACCCGGTCGCCGTGCTCAAGGGTGCGAGGAATGTCCCCGCGGCCCGGAATTTTGTGGAGTATCTCGAATCACCCGCTGCGGCCCAGGTGTTTCAACGCTGTGGATTCATCGTCTTGAAGTGAGATGGAAAGCGGGGAATGGCACTTGGTTTGGTTCACGGTCTGGGTTTCATTTCTCAGTACCCTGCTGATTTTCCCCTTTGGGCTGGCCCTGAGCTGGCTGCTGGCGCGGCGTAAGTGGCCTGGCAAATCGATCGTCGAGACCATCATTTCGCTGCCGCTGGTCATGCCACCGGTGGCGACGGGTCTGATCCTGCTCAAACTGCTCGGCCGTCGTGGACCCATCGGCGGCTATTTGCATGACCACCTTGATTTTGACATTGTGTTTACCTGGCGCGCCGTTCTGGTGGCCCTGTGCGTCATGTCTTTTCCGCTGTTTGTGCTGTTCGCGCGCGTCGCCTTCGAGGAAGTCAACCCGCGCCTTGAGCAGATTGCCCGCACTCTCGGGGCGGGGAATCTTCGGGTGTTTTGCACTATCACACTGCCGCTGGCCTCACGCGGGATTGTCGGCGGAATGCTCCTGGCATTCGCGCGGGCCCTGGGCGAGTTCGGCGCCACCATCATGGTCGCCGGGAACATCCCCGGCCGCACCTCAACGCTTTCCCTGGCCATTTTCCAATCCGTGCAGCTCGGCCACGATCCCACCGCCTTCCGACTGCTCGGCATCTCCGTGGTGCTGGCGTTCGCGGCCGTGTGGAGCAGCCAATGGCTGGTGCGCTCGAAGCGCCGATAATATGAGCCTGCTGCTCCGAAACGTCGCCTTGCCGCTCACCCCCTTCGTTCTCGAAGTGGACGCCGAACTCCACGGGCCGGTTACGGTCATCTTCGGGCCGTCAGGCTCCGGCAAGACCTCGTTGCTCGACCTGGTCGCCGGGCTGCGCCAGGCGCCCTCAGCCACGATTCAACTCGATGACTGCGTGTTGACGGATACCTCGCGCGGCCTCCTGGTCCCGACCCGCAGTCGCAGCATCGGGTATGTCCCGCAGGACCTGGCCTTATTCCCGCATCTCTCGGTCCGGCAGAACCTTCGCTACGGCTCAAAACCCGCGGCGGGCGGCGACCCGCTGTTCTCGTTCGATCACGTGGTCGAAGTCCTGGAGATCCAGCCGCTCGTCCAACGCCGTGTCACCGAACTTTCCGGCGGCGAGCAGCAGCGCGTCGCCCTGGCGCGTGCCCTGCTGGCCTCGCCGCGCCTTCTCCTGCTGGATGAACCGTTGGCCAGCCTGGATCTCAACCTGAAGTCCCGCATCATCCCTTACCTCGCCCGCATTCGCGACGAGTTCCGCATCCCGACGCTTTACGTGACCCACGACCGCCACGAACTGCTCGCCCTCGCGGATGAGATGATGGTTTTGGTCAATGGCAAAGTCGCGCAAATCGGCCCGCTGCGGGAAGTCTTCAACCGCCCGGCCAGCCTGGCCGTCGCCGGCCTTCTGACGATTGAAACCCTTCAGGCCGGGCGCATCGTCAAAACGGGGGACGCGTTGGTGACCGTCTCGGTCGGCTCGGCGCTGCTGGTTTCGGCGGAACAGGCCCCCGTGGCCAACACAGCCGAAGTTTACATTTGTATCCGCGCCGAGGACGTAATTCTGCTCAGGGGCGCCGATGGTCCCGGCAGCGCGCGCAATCGTCTGCCCGGCACGATCCGTTCCCTCGCGCCCGAGGGCCCGCAGATCCGGGTCGAGCTTGACTGCGGATTCGCGCTTACCGCCTTGGTGACGAAACAAGCGTGCGAAGAAATGGCGTTGAAACCGGGGGACATCGTCACCGCCCTTATCAAGGCCCCCCACATTCACCTGATCCCGCGTTGAGGTGCCGTCTCTGGACCGGGTTCGTGGCCCGGTTTGCCCGCTCCTTTCAGGACCAGGCCCCTGCCTGCTTCAGGCCACCGCCGCGGTCACGATCGCTTGCGCCTCCTCAACGATCCGGCGCAGGTGATCCTGTCCGCGGAAACTCTCGGCGTAGATCTTGTAGATGTTCTCCGTCCCGGACGGCCGGGCCGCGAACCAGCCATTCTCGGCGATGACCTTCAAGCCACCGATCGGCGCGTCGTTGCCCGGGGCGCGGGTGAGCGCGGCGATGATCTTCTCGCCGGCCAGCTCTTGCTGGCGCACCTGCGCCGGCGAAAGCTGCTTGAGTTTCTCTTTCTGCTCGGGTGTCGCCGGGGCGTCCACCCGGTCGTAGTACGGTTCGCCCAGCTCCCGCGTAAGACCCGCGTAGATCTCGCCCGGGTCACGGCCGAGCCGCGCAGTCATCTCCCCCGCCAGCAGCGCCAGCGCGATGCCGTCCTTGTCCGTCGTCCATACGCTGCCATCCCGCCGCAGCAGCGTGGCGCCCGCGCTTTCTTCGCCCACAAAACCAAACGCTCCCTCCAGCAAACCGTCGACGAACCATTTGAACCCGACCGGCACCTCGCAGAGTTTCCGGCCGAGCTTGGCGGTCACCCGGTCAATCATCTGGCTGCTCACCAGCGTCTTGGCCACGCCCGCCTCCGGCCGCCAATTGGCCCGGTGCTGGAAGAGATAGAAAATGGCGGCGGACAGATAATGGTTCGGCGGCAACAAACCCGTCTGGGCGACGATGCCGTGCCGGTCGTGGTCGGTGTCACAGGCAAATGCCACCTGGAACCGGTCCTTGAGCCCGATCAACGGCTGCATCGCGTAGGATGACGACGGGTCCATGCGGATTTTCCCATCCCAATCCAGCGTCATGAACCGGAACGTGGGATCGACGGTTTCATTGACCACCGTGAGATTCAGGCCGTAGCGCTCGGCGATACGGCCCCAGTAGTGGACGCCGGCGCCGCCCAGCGGATCGACCCCCAGGCTGATTTTCGCGTCGCGAATCGCGGCCAGGTCAATCACGTTCTCCAAGTCGTTGGTATAAGCGGTGAGATAATCGTGTCGATGCGTCGTCGGCGCGCGCAACGCCTGCTCGTATGGGATGCGTTTCACCCCCGCCACCGAGGCCGCGAGCAACTCGTTCGCCTTCTTCTCCACCCAGGCCGTAATCGCGGTCTCGGCCGGGCCGCCGTTGGGCGGGTTGTATTTGAACCCGCCATCGGTGGGCGGGTTGTGCGATGGGGTAATGACGATCCCATCGGCCAGGCCGGTCTGGCGCCCGCGGTTGTACGTGAGGATGGCATGAGAGAGCGCCGGGGTCGGAGTGTATTCGTCGCCCTGCGCCAGGACGACCTCTACTCCGTTGGCGGCCAGCACCTCCAACGCGGTCGTCACGGCCGGCACCGAGAGCGGGTGCGTGTCCAGGCCCATGAACAAGGGGCCGTCGATTCGCTCCTGCTGCCGGTGGAGACAGAGGGCCTGGCTGATGGCCAGGATGTGCTGTTCATTGAACGACCGCGCCAGCGAGGAGCCACGGTGGCCCGAGGTGCCAAAGGACACCCGCTGCGCCCCCACCGAGGGATCGGGCGTTTCAGCATAATACGCTGTGATGAGCTTGGGGATGTCGGTGAGGTCCGAAAGCATCGGCAGCTTGCCGGCGGTGGGATTGATTTTCACGTTTCGTGGGCACAATGTAATCACGCAGCGCTCGACCGCAATGCTTTCGTGCTCGCGGTTCTTCGGTGTCCGCGCTTTAGCATGTCCGGCCCGTTAATAATGCTACTGCCGCTGCGGCTGGTTTCCGTCCGCAATTCCGCTTGCCATCCTCCGCGTTTTTTCGTTTCTACCCCGGATGTCTCCGTGGATTGTTATCGTGCTGCTCGGTATTATCGAAGGGATCACCGAGTTCTTGCCGGTTTCCTCGACCGGCCACCTCCTCATCGCCGAAGGCTGGCTGGGCAGTCACCAGAGCGACCTGTTCAACATCGTCATCCAATCGGGCGCGGTCCTGGCCGTCTTGCCGCTGTTCCCGCAGCGGTTGCGGCAGTTGAGCCTCGCCGGGCGCGACCCGGCCGGACGCGACTACCTGGCCAAACTCATCGTCGCCTTCGGCATCACCGGAGCCGGCGGGTACATCCTGGACAAAAAAGGATTCAAATTGCCCGAGGAACTGGCGCCGGTCGCGGTCGCCCTGCTGGTCGGCGGTATCGGCTTCGTCGTGGTGGAACTCTGGCTGCGCCAGCGCAAGCTCACGAACGAGGTTACCTGGACCATTGCCCTGGCGGTCGGTTTCGGACAATTGCTCGCGGCGATTTTTCCCGGAACCTCGCGCTCGGGCGCGACGATATTGCTCTCACTCTTGTTGGGCCTGAACCGGCCGGCGGCGACAGAGTTCTGTTTCCTGGTGGGCATTCCGACCATGCTGGCGGCGGGAGGCTGGAAAATCCTCAAGGCCCTGCATCATCCGCCGCCGGGCGCGCCACCGGAGCATTGGGATCTGGTGTTCCTGGGGTTTGTGGTGTCCGGCGTCGTTTCGTTCATCGCCGTCAAGTGGCTTCTGCGCTACATCCAGACCCACACGTTTATCCTGTTCGGCTGGTACCGGATCGCGCTGGCACTGCTGATCGCCGTCCTGCTGTTAACCGGCCATGGAGGCAGGTAACACAATCACGACGCCGGCGCGGGGATAAAGATCTTCTGCCCCACCTGCAGTTTCTCCGGCACCAACCCCGGGTTGGCTTTGAGGATCTGGTCCATCGTGACCTTGATATTCTTTTCGCGGTAGGCCTGCACGATGGTTGAAAGATTGTCCCCCTTCTTGATCACATAATCGTAACCCTTGTCGGAGACCGGCGCGTCCGTCTTCTGCTCGGCCGGCGGCGATGCGTGGGTCCGGGGCGGCGGCGCCGGCGTGCTGAGCAGGCTCTTGCGCAGCGCCAGCAAGTCGTTGTGAATTTTCTCCGCGTCTTCCATCCGCTTGCGGTCCACCTCCTTGACCGCATCGGCGAGGTGTTGCAGGTCGGCTTCGCTGGCATAGTTGCCGGTCGGCTTGGCGGCCTGCTCGCGCACGGCGTCCAACTCTTTGGCCAGCGCCTCCACCTGCCGCCGCAGCGACTCCTGCCCCGCTTTTAAATCCTCGATCTGCCCGCTGAGCCGGTTGAGCCGTTCTTCGGTCGCCGCATCCTGGGCCCGTAGCGCCGGCCCCGCCCCCAGCGCGAATAGGATCATGCAAACGAAAACTTGTTTCATGGCCTTACCATAGGAACCTCGCCCACCGAGTTCAAGGCTGAATGCTCCCGCCGGGCGCACAACTCCGGGGTTGAGTCCGGGCCGCCACTTCGCAGAGACTCGATGGCGTGACCGTTCTCGAAGTCATTCAGCGCAGCACAGAATTCCTGGCCGGCAAAGGCGTGGACTCGCCCCGCCTGCAGGCGGAACTGCTGCTGGCACATTGCCTCCAACTCCCGCGCATGCATCTCTACCTCAAGTTCGACCGCGTGCTCGCGCCGGCGGAGCTCGACGGCTTCCGCGAGTTGGTCAAAAGACGCGGGCGGCGCGAACCGTTGCAGCACATCGTCGGCTCAACCTCATTTTGTGGTCTCGAAATCAGCGTCAATCCGCAGGTGCTCATCCCCCGGCCGGAAACCGAGCTGCTGGCTGAACTCGGCTGGCAGTTCCTCAACGGCCTGACTCCCGTCCCGGTCACTGCCGTCGACTTCGGCACCGGCAGCGGCTGTATCGCCATCGCCCTCGCGGCCAAATGTTCGTCCGCCCAGGTTGCCGCGTTGGATATTTCCCCGGAAGCCCTCGTGGTGGCGAAACAAAATGCCCTCCGTCACGGCGTTGCCGAGCGCCTGCAATTCTATCAGGGCGACGGCCTCGACGCCCTGCCGCGGGAGATCCGGTTTCACCTCGTCATCGGCAACCCGCCCTACATCCCGAGCGCGGAAATCGACCACCTGCAGACCGAGGTGCGGGAGCACGACCCGCGCGGCGCGCTCGATGGCGGGCCGGACGGTTTGGCGTACTACCGGCGGCTGGCCCTCGAGGCGGGCGCTTTTCTCGAGCCGAACGGCAAGGTGATGCTGGAATTCGGCGATGGCCAGGCTCAGCCGGTCTGCGACCTGTTCGAGGCGCAAAAGTGGATTGTCGAACAAGTGGTGGAGGACTACACTCCCCGAGAGAGAATCTTGATCGCGCGACGATGATCTTAACCGCAGGCGCTCATGGATAGTCTTCTGATTAAAGGCGGCGCGCCGCTGCATGGTGATGTCACCATCAGCGGTGCCAAAAATGCCGCGCTGCCGATTATGGCCGCGGCGCTATTGACCCAGGAACCGTGCGTGATTCGGCGCGTGCCCAACCTCAGCGACGTGCGATTCATGGGCCAGATCCTCACCTGGCTGGGCGCCGAAGTCAAAATCGAGGGCGAAACCGTCCGCGTGCAGGCCGGCAAAATCAAGGGCACCGGCGAGTACGACCTCATCCGCAAGATGCGCGGCTCGATCTGCATCATGGGCCCGCTCCTGGCCCGGCTGCACAAAGCCAGCGTCTCCCTGCCGGGCGGCTGCGTCATCGGCGCGCGGCCCATCAACCTGCATCTCAAGGGATTCGAGGCTTTGGGAGCCAAAGTCGTCATCGAAAGCGGCTACGTCCACGCCAGCGCCAAACGGTTGATCGGTTCGGCCATGTTCCTGGGCGGCCGCTCCGGCTCGACTGTGCTGGGTACCGCCAATGTGATGATGGCAGCGACGTTGGCTGAAGGCGTGACCGTTATCGAAAGCGCCGCCTGCGAGCCCGAGGTCGTGGACCTGGCCAATTTCCTTACGGCCATGGGGGCCAGAATCGCCGGCGCCGGCAGCCCGACCATCACGATCACCGGAGTCAAAGCGTTGCACGGCGCGGAGCACGAGGTGATCCCCGACCGCATCGAGGCGGCGACCTACGCCATCGCCGCAGCCGTCACCGGGGGGCACGTCACGCTGCGCGGTGCCCGCCCCGACCACATGCGCGCCGTGCTGGACAAGCTCAGCGATGCAGGCGTAAAGCTCGACCGCAGCGGCACCGGCCTGGGCGTCCGCCGCAACAGCCGCCTCAAGCCCGTCGATATCACCACCTTGCCGTACTCCGGGTTTCCGACGGACGTGCAGGCGCAGATGATGACGTTGATGGCCCTCACCCCGGGCATCAGCATCATCACCGAGCGGATCTTCGAGTCGCGCTTCATGCATGTCAGCGAGTTGGCGCGCCTGGGGGCCGATATTGAAATCGAGGGCCCCAGCGCGATCGTCAAAGGCGGCAAACCGCTGAGCGGCGCCCCCGTCATGGCCAGCGATTTGCGCGCCTCGGCCGCGCTGGTGCTGGCCGGCCTGGCCGCACGCGGCACCACCCGCGTCAACCGGGTCTATCATATCGACCGCGGCTACGAGAACATCGACGGCAAATTGCGCAAGCTCGGCGCGCGCATCGAGCGCATCGAAGAATCATGACCAAACTGATCACCATCCTGATCATCGTGGTGGCGCTGTTCATCGGCTGGCGCCTCTTCGTTTATTGGGATGAGGTCAAAAACGAAGAGGAGAATAGTCGCAAACAGGCCGCGGCGTCGGTGATCACCGAGGGATCGCTCCAGGGCGTGCCGTACCAGCTTCAACAAAGTCTCGATATGGCCAAACAGCAAGGCGTGCAGGCCCTCGGCGCCTGGCTCAAAACCTACGGCCCTAATATCCAGGACCCGCGCAAGGCCTGGATTCAACTCGATTACTGCCTGATGATTTCCCGCGAGAATCCCGCCGAGGCCAAACGCCTCTTCGCCGAGGTCAAAGCCCGCACCCCGCACAATTCCCCGGTCTGGCCGCGCGTCAAGCAGTTGGAAAAGACTTACGAGTAGGCCACCGCCTGCCCGCGTCGCCGCCGGTCACCATTTCCCCTCGGCCAACAACGAGGTGACGTTCCGCGCCAGGTCGTTCGCCAACAACGGCAGTGCCTGGCGCTCTGCGCTGGTGAGATCCGAACCGACACGGATGACCGTAGAACCGGAAACCGGCTGGTCGAAAATGGCTTTGCCGGTCGCCCGGTCCTTGGCTAACACATGGGCCGTCAGCGTCAGCCGGAAATCGCGCACCACCAGGACGTCGTGGGAGGACAAGGTCACCTCCGAACGGTCGTAGCGCGTTACGGTGCCGGTCACGACAATATCCCCATCGCCGTGGGTCGCGAGTTGGTAGGTGCCGTCGCGCTGGAGTTCAGCGCGCACCTCCTGCGTAACCTGGTCACCCAGCCGCGGTTCGAGGGTGTGGTTGCCAAAGGGTTGGATCTGGACCGATCGGGCTCCTGCCACCGCGCCGTTGACCGGTCCCAGCCGGTAGCCCGCACAACCGCACAGGTTGAGCGCCAGCAGCGCCAGCAGGAGTCTCGTGCGTCCGGACGCCATGCCCGGCCCCGGCCTACCTTGGTGCCTGCACTCGTCTTTTGAGTTCATCGATGCGTTGCCGGGCCTCGGCCGCATACTTCGAGTTTGGGTCCTGCAGCAAGACTTCGTTGTAATAAACCAGGGCGCCATTCCATTTGTGATACTTCTCGTAGAACCTGGCGATCTGGAAATTGCCCCGCGCCTGTTCGCTCTTCAGGCTCGCGATGATCTTTTGGGTCCCCGGCACGCGCCTGTCATCCGGATAGAGCGCCATGAAGTCGGTGAAGGTCGCAATCGCCTGGCCGGCCGTGCCCTGGTCGTACTCTGCCGTCAGGGCCTGTTTCTGGTATGCCAACCCCTCTCGATAGAGGGCCTCCGCCGCGACCAGCGGGCGATCGTGATAACGGTCGGCGGCCGTTTCATAGGCCTTGGCCGCCAGCGCGAAATCCTTTTGTTTCTCGCGGACGACGCCGATGTTCATCTGCGCCTGCGGGGCCACTTCGCTGTAGGGCCCGTTCTTGACGATCTTGGCGTAGAGGTCAGCCGTCTTCTCGCGCGACGGATAGGGGATCACCCCCCAGAGCCGGTACCACTGGCCGGCGAGGAACTTGTTGGCGAGGTCATACTGTCGCCGCAGAATCTCCTGGTAATTGGCGATTTTCGGCTGCTTCTCCAGCACCTTTTGATACTCGTTGAAGGCCTTTTCGTCTCGTCCTTTCGCCTCATACGCGCGCCCAATGAGATATTGGGCCGGCGGCGCATAATCCGAAAGCGGCCACCGTTCCACCACCCGCCGCGCCGCCTTTAAAGCCAGGTTATAATCCTTATGGTCAAATGCTGCCTGCGCGACATCCATTTGGTCCTTCGCGCGGTTGCGCTGCCATTTGGCCTCGCCGCCCACCGGTTCATAGCTCCAACCTTCACCCGGCCGGTAAATCAGCGGCGCTGGAGCGCGAAAAGGGAATGCCAGCACACCAGCCAGCACCAGCAGCACGCAAACGGACCGACGATTCATGGCGGGACGATAGCCACCGGCACCAGGTGAGTCAAGGCGACCGCAGGTCCCGGTGCGCTGGTTTGAGCGCCTCGTCGTCGAGATCCAGCCGGTACAGGATCTGGTTGTAATCGTAGCGCGGCGTTATGGGCGGGCGGTCGGCAAACGTCTGCGTGTAGGTGCCCTCGAACAGCAGCACGGGCGAGTTCGTGCGTGTGAACTCCGGATGAAGACGCGGGTTGTAAAAGGTATAGTTGTCGTGGCTCAGGACTTTCACGGCCGTGCCCCAGGGCCCGGTCGGCGCCTCAGCCTCTGCATACCAGAGTTCGCCGAACACCGACGGCTTGCCCCACGCCTGCATGAAAACCGTCACCCACCGCTTTCGCCAGGAACTCCAGGCGATGGCGCCGCTGTGCGGTTTGACGATGGCCCCGTCCGGCGCCGTGAGGCTCGCTTGCGGCTGCAGCCTTTCCCATTGGCTGGCATCGGACCAGCCCTCGAACGTCGCCGGGCAGCGCAAGACCGGGAACGGATTGCCGAACAGCACCCACCGCCGCCCGGCAGGATCGGTCCAGAAAGCCGCATGACCGTCGGGCATCGGTGGCCGCTCAGGCGTTTGCGGCGTCTTGCTCCAGACCACGCGCTGGCGTTCGAAGCTGGAGGTCGCCTCATTCCATGCGCACAGCCCCCACTCGTAAGCCTCCAGCGGCGGCTTGATCTTCATATATGCCGCCACCAGCCGCGGCGGACCTGAACTCGCCGGCAAACTCACCAGCGCGGTCAACCAGGTCGGTCCGCTGCCTGGCATCCGCGCCACCCCGCGTGGAGCGCCGGTTGCGTCGCGGAAGTAGCTGAAATCCAGGCTGACCGGCGGTTCAACGCGCGCCAGCGGAACCGCAGGGGTCGTAGCGCCGGATGCGTCGAAGATGCCCAGCGGGTAGCGGGCCAGCGTGGTATCGCCCCACACCCAGAACAGCCGGTCGCCGTGCAGGGCGTTTTGTACGCTGTCGCAGCCAAGCACGCCGGATTCCTTCGCCTCCAGGCGCTCCCCCAGTTTCTGGCTCTCGGCGAATAGTCCGGCTCCCGTCAGGCGCCCCAGCCGGCGCGCGATGATCGTCCTCGTGACCTCGACGCGCAGGCTTGTCTCCGGCCTTGGTGTGAGCCGCACGCCCCGGTAGCCAAACCCGTCCTTCGGCACCTCATAGCCCTGACCCACCACGTCGAACCACGTCTCCCGCCCCATCAATTCCGGCAGGTCAAACGCAATGACACCCGCATTATCCGAGACGAAGCGCACGTTGTGGGTGGTGCGTAACTCAACCAGCGGCACTGGCCATTGGCTGCCCTTTTCTACGACTTCGATGCGGCAGCAGCGACCCTCCCCGGCCTCCACTGGCGGCGAAAAGCACAGGCAGAATGCCAATAACCACTGCCCGCGCTTCCAGCTCGATAAGGACCAGACCATGAGGCTGCGAATTCTAGCGCTCAGATGCCAACTTGACGACCGCGATCTGCCAGGCGCGTTCCGATCGGGCTGGAGTCGAGCATTGTCAATGGATTTCCGGGATGGTAATTCATTGTCGTGAGTTCGGAATCGTCCATTAATCGTCCCGCGCAAGTTCAAGAACCGCTCCCACCGCTCGAGCAGCTTTTCGCTGCGGTCATTGCGCTGGCCATCCGGCTGGGGCAGGTCCGGGCATTCGTGCATCCGGCCGGCAAGTTGCCGGCCGGGGAGTTGAGCGTGCTGGAGATCCTGCACCACCTTGGCCCACAGTCGGTGCCGCAGATCGCTCGTCGGCGGGCGACGTCCCGCCAAAACATCCAAATCCTGGTGAATCGCCTGGGGGCGGAAGGTTACGTCGAGTTGAGCCATAACCCGGCTCACAAACGCTCGGGGCTCGTCAGTCTCACCCATCAAGGTTCAGCTCTATTGGCCGCGGCTCTCGGAAGCCAAGCGAAGCTGGCGCAAGTTCTGCAACCGCGCGTTTCCGACGCAGAAGCCGCTTCTGCCGCGGCCCTCCTGCGCCTGGTCCATGAATGCCTCGCAACCGGGGGCCGTGCTCGAAGCCAACCCAACCAGCCGCTGCGAAAGCCGCGGGCCCAAGCGATGCCGAAGCCGCCGGTCGAGTCCACTACGGTGCCAACCCTCTCGGAGCCAGAGGAGTTGCCGGTCAGCCTGCTTTGATTGGATCCAAGGCCGGGAGCAAAGCGCCAAGGCGGCTCGGCGAAGGCGCTGCCTGCTCAGAGGCTCAGGCACCCGCTGGAACGGCCTGTGAATGGCTGCGCGCGGCCGCCAGGTCTTCCTTGCGCTGGCGCAGGCTGGTGAAAAACTCGTAACCCTCGCGACAGCGCCGGACGAAGACATTCTTGTCTTCGAGCATGGTCTTGATGATGCGCAGGATGGGTTTGGGCCGCAGGTAATAGGCGCGGTAGAAGCGGTCCACGGCTTCGAAGATTTCCTCTTTGCTCAGGCCTGGGTAAGGCGAGGTTCGC
>Ga0335071_10006273_pt1 | contig 12266 bp, 8 predicted proteins | sample Lox_Sample_15_FD_206724 | JGI IMG/M metagenome (GOLD analysis project Ga0335071, IMG submission 206724) | Soil microbial communities from Loxahatchee National Wildlife Refuge, Florida, United States - Lox_Sample_1.5 | ecosystem: Environmental > Terrestrial > Soil > Wetlands | place: USA: Florida...
ATGTACCCGGCGCAGACGTTGCGCGGATTCTGGAGTCACCAGGTGCGCTGGGCGAGGACGACGCGATTGGTGCGGCCGATCTCTTATTTCGGGATGCTCGTCACACACGGGCTACCTTGGACGGTCGCGGCGGTTCTGTGCGCTCCCACTGCGGGAATCGCCGCCATTTATTGCACGGTGTATCTTGCGCTGCGGCTGGCGCTGGCCTGGACTTCGGGAGTCTGGGGCATGGGAGACGATTGGGTCAGGCGGCGTCTCTGGCTGGTGCCCATACGAGACGCAATTCACTTCTTTGTCTGGATTGCGGCCTTCACGTCCAATCGCGTCCATTGGAGCGGACGCGACTTCCACGTTCGCAAGGGGCGAATGGTTCCGATTGAGTCGCGGCGAGCTTAATGCTTTGGCGGAGCCGCGGCCGCGGCTGGTGTAAGCGTCATGTTCTTCCAGTCGGTGTCTGAAACATTCCAGCCACCGCCAAGCGCCAGATAGAGCTGAACCATGACCAGCCGCCGGTTTAGCTCTGTCTGTGCGAGGTCGTTTTCCTCGGGGTAAAGCTGCAATTGCGCGTCGAGGACCTCGAAGTAGCTCGCCTTACCCGCCTGATACCGTTGCAGGGAGATCTTCACAGCTTCCTGGTAGGCGGAGACCGAACGGGCCTGTTCTGCGCGAATGGACTCGAACTTGGTGCGCGAGATTAGGGCATTGGCGACATCGTTGAACGCGTTGAGCGCCGCCTGTTCGTACTGCAATTTGGATTGCTCCCAGGCCGCCACCGCCTGGTGTTTTTGGGCGCGGAGTTGGCCTCCCTGATAAATCGGGCCGGCGAAATTTGCCGCGATACTCCAGACATTGGCTTGCCCTGAGGCAATCTGAGAAAGTGGCGTGCTGGCCTGTCCCAACAAGGCCGTTAGTCCGAGTTGCGGAAAAAAGGCGGCCGTGGCTACGCCGATTTGTGCATTGGCCGAGCGAACCTGCTGTTCCGCGGCGAGGACATCGGGCCGGCGTTCGAGGAGGGCGGAGGGCAGCCCCACCGGGATATCCGGCGGCACCACTTCCTCGAGCAGCCGGGCGGTGTGGTTGATCGGCCCGGGATTCTGCCCCAGCAAGATGCTGATCTGATTTTCTTTAATGGCAATTTGGCGCTCATATTCCGGCACGGCTGCAGCCGCGGCTGCTTCCGCCGCTTCCGCGCGGGAGGTGTCGAGTTTCGAAGCGACACCGCCTTCGTAGCGTTGAGTGAAGAGCTTCAATGTATCCGCGAAGGACGCTGTGGTCTCCTTGGCGATCTGGAGTTGAAGCTCAAGCCCAAGCAGTTCGAAATAAGCCTGTGCGACGTCGCTCGTTAGGCTCAGCATCACGCCGCGGCGGGCTTCTTCAGAGGCTAGATACTGGGCGCGCGCGGATTCGTTCAAGCGGCGAATGCGGCCCCAGATGTCAGGTTCCCAAGCCACGCTACCGGCAACAAGAAACGCGCCCTTGGTTGTGCCCAGCCCCGGAGTAACACTGCCAAGGAACTCGTTTTTGCCATTGCTGGCACCCACTGAATAGTTCACGAAAGGGAAGTATTGCGCACGAGCCTGCGCTGCGACTTGGCGCGATTGTTCGACGCGGGACACGGCGATGGCCAAGTCATAGTTATTGGCCAAGGCAGTTTTGATCAGCGATTGCAATTGCGGGTCTTTGAATGCATCCCACCAAGGCAAGTCGGCGTAGGAAGCCTGCTGGGCTGCGCCTTCAACTCCCCGGAATTCCGCAGGCGCATTGACTTTGACCCGCTGGTAGTTCGGACCGACCGCGCATCCTGAAAAGAAAAGTGAATAGGAAAGAATGGCGGCGAGCAGGGAGCGACCTGCTGCGTAAGAGAGCTTCTTCTGAGTGAGGTTGAACGTTTTCATAGGCTAATCCGCATGCTCCGTGCCCGCAGGAGGAAGTCCTCCCGAAGAATTGGGGAGCTTGGATTTAATGCCTTCGACGCTGGCCCCGCCGAGGCGCTCAATCATGTAGAAGAGAGCCGGAATGATGAAAATGGCGATGGCGCTGGCCGCGGTCATGCCGCCGATCACAGCCGTCCCCATAACCTGTCGCGAAACTGCGCCGGACCCCGACGCCCGCCATAAGGGAACGCAACCCAAGATGAACGCAAACGACGTCATGAGAATCGGCCGGAGGCGGAGGCGCGCACCCTCCAGTGCCGCTTCAGACAGGGTGTCTCCGCGTTCGTAACCAGCCTTGGCGAACTCGACGATGAGGATGGCGTTTTTGGCCGCCAGACCAATGAGCATGACGAGACCGATCTGAGCGTAAACGTTATTTTCCAATCCAAGACCGGTGTACTGCTTGAAAACTAACAGGTCGATAAACCGGCGGGCAAGGAGCGTAGCGAAAGCCCCAAAAACAGCGATGGGCACGCTGAGCAGAACGCTGAAGGGCAGCGTCCAGCTTTCATAAAGCGCGGCGAGAATGAGGAAGGCGAAGAGGATCGACAAGCCAAAAATGGCCATGGGCGAGACACCTTGCTGCGCCTTCTCCTCCTGGAAGGACATGCCCATGTAATCGAAGCCCATGCCCGAAGGCATGACCTGGGCGTAGACCTCTTCCATAGCACGCATGGCCTGCTCTGAGCTGTAACCTCGGGCCGCGGTCGCGTTGATTTGCGTGGAACGGTGAAGGTTGTAGCGCATGGTGAATTCCGGCCCGCTGGTATTTTCGATCGCGGTGATGGCTGACATGGGAACCATCTGGCCACTCATATTGCGGACGTAGAACTGGCCGAGGTTCTCGGCCTTGGTACGGTAGCTGCCCTCAGCCTGGACGTAGACCTGCCACTGCCGGCCAAAACGGTTGAAGTAATTGATGAAGGCGCCACCCATAAAGGCCTGAAGCGTGCCGTAGACGTCTTTAAGCTGCACACCTTGGGTGAGAACCTTGTCGCGATCCACTTTGGCGAAGACCTGGGGGACGGTGGGCAGCGCTGTAGTGAAGACACGCGCGAGTTCGGGCCGCTTGCTGGCCGCCGCGATGAACTTCTTTGTCTGTTCTGTCAGGAATTGCACGTCGCGACCGCCACGATCTTCCAGAATAAAAGTGACGCCGCCCGACGCTCCTACACCCGGAATGGCCGGCGGAGGGAACGCCACGGTCACGCCCTCCGGAAGTTTCCCGAGGACATCGTTGAAATGCATGAGCAGGTCGGTGTACTGCTCTTCCTTGGCCACTCTTTCGTGCCATGGCTTGAAGGTGACCCAGAAGAATGTGCTGTATGTATTCTGTACGCCGCTCAACATGCTGTAACCGACCACGGTTGTGACATGCCGTACGCCGGGTGTGTTCATCAGGATGTTTTCGACCTTTTGCGCCGAAGCAGAAGCACGCTGGAGAGAAGACGCATCGGGCAACTGTTGCACGACGAAGACATAGCCCTGGTCTTCATCGGGCAAGAAACTGGCCGGCAATTTGGCGCCGGACCATCCTGCCAGTACCGTGAATCCCAGCAGTAGAATGACCATCACGGATAGCTTGTGAATGAAAAACCTGCAGCCAGTAACGTAATGATTTGTTGCGGAAGTGAAGACGCGGTTGAAGCCGCCAAAGAATTTTCCGAGCGGGCCGCGAGATTCCTTCTTCGGCCGAAGGAGCAGAGCCGAGAGCGCAGGGCTCAAGGTAAGAGCGTTAAACGCGGAGAAAATGACCGATACGGCGATGGTCACGGCGAATTGTTGGTACAGGCGGCCGGTGATGCCGGGGACAAACGCGGTCGGAATAAATACCGCGGCTAGAATGACGGCAATACCAATGACCGGCGCAGCCACTTCGTCCATGGCTTTGATGGAAGCTTCCTTGGGCGAAAGGCCGTGTTCAATATGATGCTCAACGGCCTCCACAACGACGATTGCGTCGTCGACGACCAGACCGATGGCCAGAACCAAGCCGAACAGCGACAGCGTGTTCACAGAAAACCCCAGGAAGGGAAAGACCATGAACGTACCGATCAAAGAAACCGGCACAGCCAACAGGGGAATCAGTGTGGCGCGCCAGCCCTGCAGGAACAAGTACACGACGAGGATCACCAGGACCAAAGCCTCGACCAAGGTGTGCTCAATCTCCTTGATACCTTCGGTAACCGGCAGCGTAGTATCCAGCGCGGTTACATAGTCCAGTCCCGGAGGAAAGCTTTTTTTCTGCTCCTCCATGTATGCGATCACGCCCTTGGCGGCGGCGACTGCGTTGGAGCCCGGCAGTTGGTAGACCGCGATCACGGCAGAGGGTTTGCCGTCGAGGCGGCCCATCATGTTGTAGACCTGCGCGCCGAGCTCGATGCGCGCAACGTCCTTGAGACGGACGACGGAGCCGTCGGACTGGGCGCGGACAATGATCTGACCAAATTCCTGTTCGGAGACGAGACGGCCTTGCGCGCGAACGGCGTAAGTGAATTCCTGCCCCTGAGGAACAGGTTCGCCACCGATCTGGCCCGCCGGGTTCACATTGTTCTGCTGCTGGATTGCATTGATGATGTCGGGGACAGTGATCTGAAGTTTGGCCAGTTGATCGGGCTTGATCCAGATGCGCATGGCGTATTGGCCAGCGCCGAAGACAGAGACGCTGGCAATGCCGGGCACCTGTGTCAGACCGTCTTTCAGGTTGATATAGGTGTAGTTGGCGAGAAATTGCGAGTCGTATGTGCCGTTGGGGGAATAGAGATCGAAGAGCATCATCGGCGCCATGGTGGATTTCTGCACCGTGACACCGTAGCTGTTGACCGCGCTGGGCAGTTGTGAAGCGGCCTGACTTTGCCGCATCTGAGCCAGAATCTGGTCAGTGCTCGCGTCGGTCTTAATGTTGAAGTCGACCGTCAAGGTCATCTGGCCGTTGTTGGCGTTGAGGGAGTACATGTACTCCATGTTGTCCACGCCGCTCATCTGCTGCTCAATCGGGGTGGCAACGGACTGCTCGACGGTCAGCGCGTCGGCACCGACGTAGGTAGCCAACACCTGAATCTGGGGATCGGCAATGTTGGGGAATTGTGCGGTCGGGAGGCCAGCGACGGCGACCACGCCGACTATGACCATAATGGCGGCGATCACCATCGAAACAATGGGGCGTTCGATGAAGAATTTATACATGGTAGGTGGTTACTGCATTCCACCTTTCGTGGAGTCTCCCGATGCTGCGGGTTCCTGGAACGGTTTTGGGTTGACCACGATACCGTCGCGGATCTTCTGAGTGCCTTCTGCCACGATGCGATCGCCGGGCTTCAATCCCTCGGAGATGATCCACATGGTGCCGACCTTTTCACCGACACTCACAGGGCGAACATTGACCTTGTTATCCGCGCCGACGACACCCACCAGGTATTTTCCCTGTACGTCGGTTACCGCACGTTGCGGCACCAAGAGCGCGCCTTTGTCCATGCGCGCAACGGTCCGGACATTTCCAAAGCCGCCAGGACGTAGCACGTTCCCGGGATTGGGGAAAGCAAGTTGAACTGTGATGGCGCCAGTCTGAACGTTAACTTGGCGGTCCAGAGCGTAGAACTTGCCTTTCTGGGGATACGTCGTGCCATCCGTGAGTTCGAGCTCCCAGCTCAGCGAGTTGAGGATCTCCGTATCGGTCTTGCCGATCTTCTCAGCCACGCGCATGACGGCGAGATAATTCTGTTCGCTCGGGGTGATGGTCACGAGAATCGGATTGATTGTTGAAACCGTTGTTAGAGGGTTAGGGCTGGTTGGGCCGACGAAATCGCCGACTTGGGCGCTGGAAATGCCAGCGACGCCGTCCACGGGGGACACGATGGTAGCGTATCCGAGATTGAGGCGGGAGGTTTCTTGGGCCGCCTGCGCTGCTTCAATGGCTGCTTTGGCAGCGGCGACTTGGCCTTTTGCGGCCAGATTCGCCTGCACCGCGTCATCGAGTTCCTGTTGGCTGATAGCGCCCTGTTTCGCCAGTGGGGTGTACCGGTCGACGTCCAACTGGGTTTTCCCCAATTGCGCTTCGGCCTTCTGCAGGTCCGCCCTTGCCTGTGTGAGGTTGCCGGTTGCTTGGTCTAAAGCCGCTTGGAACGTTCTGGCATCTAGTTGGAATAGAGGAGTTCCTTTGCTGACGTAAGCGCCGTTCGTATACAGCTGCTTAACGATATAGCCTGAAACCTGGGCGCGAATTTGCGCGTTGACGAGACCCGTCATCGTGGCTACCCACTCTCGCACGATGGGCACGTCCTTTTGGGTCACGTTAACGACCTCGACATCGGGGGGCGCCGCCTCGGCCTTCTTTTCCTCACCACAACCAGCCACGAGGAGGAATGCAGCAGACAGCGCTGTAGCAACACAGGCGGCGATGGATTTCCTGAGCCAACCATTCCCAACGCGAGCATCTTCCTTGCCGCAGAGATACCACTGAGTTTCAGGCATAGAACATCCCAATTTGAATTTTCGTCGAAATAAGAGACGGCAGCACAACTAGGACCCAGCCAACCTCCGCCTGCGCAGCACACAGTGGAACGAGAAGAGACCGCGAGGTTGGAACTGATTTTGTCACGGGGGAGCGAATGTACCCCGAAGACGTGTGAAAGCATACACCAAGACAACCGGTGAGGAAAGCGCTGGTAACATTGGGCCAGGAACCAGGTTCTAACTGACGAGGAAGCCACCGGAGCGTCAGATTTCGCCTGACGCGACGGAGCAACGGCGGCGTCAGAAGGCTGGTGGCCCGTTTTGGTGATCCGTGGGTGCGTCTGGCGGGGGGATGACCTTCAAGTTTTGCAGACCCATGCTGCGAAAGATGGTTGGCCAGTAGTTCTTGAACATATTCCCAGCGAACCTCCACGCGAAGTCGTATCCGACACGTTCCAGGGTTTTTGCTCCGGTCTGCTCCGAGACGGGAAGGTAAGCATTTGCCAGGGTTTCAGCAGCAAACGGTCCCAGGAGCCCGGATATATTTGTGCCCTCTGCCCCGGAATCTTTCCGCGTCACGACTAGGCGTCTGGCCGAGTATTTTACGCTGCCCCAGAGCGTCGGGCGATTTTGCGGGAAAAAGCGCGGATCCTCATGCAAGACTGACGCAAACACGAACGAGCTGAAGAAAGCATTCGACGAGCCTCTGGCCAGCGAGCTACCAAACCTTCCGCCATACGCGTCCCATCCTTGCCCGTAGGCCGACGGCACGTCCCTGGCCTGACTGACCGCGGCGCTGGAAGCTGCCATGAGAACGTACGCCGGCGAGATGCTCTCGTTGACGAACAGCTTGAACTTGCTGCCTGTACTGATGTGTGTCGGGGTGGTGGCGATATCAGGGAAGACAAACGACCGGTTGGTGGCATAGCCGATGAAGAACGCGGCGGCAGCCTCGGGAGCACTGAGTTGGCCCTGCGGCTTCGGTTGAGGTGAGTCTGGCAACGAAGTCTTGCCCGTACCGGCACCGGCTGGCTGCTGCGCCCTCACGCTGACTGGGATCAACAGCACAGCACCGCAAAGCGAGACGGCTAGTGCGGGCAAGATTCGTCCCCATGATTGCCTTGCCGTTGTTTTCAACGAACCCCCCTAATGATAGCGGTATCCGATGCCATGATCGTTAGAGGCACGCTCACGGCAGTGTGTGCCGCATTCATTGATACTCGATCCGGGTGTTGGGCCTTCCGTCAGTTCCAGGATCACTGCGACGCCGGAGCGGAGTGTGTCGGCGAAAGTAGCATGCCTTGAGACAGTTCCGCAATGGGATAGAGATGCGAGAATCCACCCAAAAGGCGCAAGAAATCACCGCCAGTCTGTCGGTGAGTTGACGCAGATGGCAGTCCGTTTTAATCTAGAAAGGTTGAAGTGCGGTCGCGAATCCTTTCCTAGCGGTTGCATCTTCCTAAAAGTGCTCCCATCGGCTGGGAGGTCGTCCAATTGGTAGGACTCCAGACTCTGGATCTGGCTATCCTGGTTCGAGTCCAGGCCTCCCAGCCAAACTCTTGGCTTCCCCAGTTATAACCGAACACCTGTTCTTTCGCCTTACAGTGATTTTGCAGAGACATTACACGTTTTTACCCCCAACGCGCCCCAGCCGGTATTTAATCGGGCCTAAGCCGATCTGATGCGGCGCGCATGCGATCGGAGCGGAAGCGAGGAGTATGGCTCTGGCAGATTACAATGGGGGCTTCGGGAAACCCAAGGACCTGCGTGCCTCCATCGTGGAAGTTAAAGAGATCTTCTCCGAACTGTTTGATCTCTTAGAAGATTACGCACCCTCGTGGTACACGGAAGAGCTTCACGACCGGGCACTGGCAAGTCTGGAGACACTGCGGCGCATGACGGAGACCTCGGCTGGCCCTATGGGCAAGCGCTCCGGCGGTTGACGGAGTGGGTCAGGCCTGGAATTTGTATCCCAGCCCCGATATCGTCAGGATGAGCTCCGGCTTCTTGGGTGAGCGCTCGAGTTTCTGCCGCAAGCTCGAAACGTGCACATCGACGGTCCGCGTAAATGTCCCCGCCTCGTGTCCCCACACTTCGCGAAGCAACTCCGCTCGCGAAACTGTGATTCCCTTATGCTCGACGAGGTAGCGCAAGAGTTGAAACTCACGAGCGGTCAGATAGACGGGCTGGCCATTTCGGGTGACCTCCGTCCCCGGAATGTCCAACACGCAGTTGCCAAAATGGTGGATTCCCGAGGAAGCGCTGGAGGCGCGCGTCGGCGCCCGGCGCAACAGCGCTTCGATACGCGCCATAAGCTCCAGAGTGTCAAATGGCTTGGTGACATAGTCGTCGGCACCCAGCTTGAGCCCTACGACCTTGTCATTGACTTGGCCGCGGGCAGTCAGCAGCAGGATGGGAGTGGCCAAGCCAGCGCGGCGGATATCCGTGCACACTTCGAGGCCGCTTTTCTGAGGCAGCATGATGTCGAGGATAATCAGGTCGAAGGGGAGCTGTGTGGCTTTTTCGGTTCCCTCGTTACCATCGCTGGCAAAGTCGACACAGTATCCCTGACTTTGCAAACGATCACCCAAGGTCATGCGGAGGGCTTCCTCGTCTTCTACGATCAGGATGTTCTCATTCATCGTTGTGGCAAAGAAGTGGGCTGAGCGGAGGCTGGCCTCATTTCCACCTCGTTCCTTTCTAAAGCCGGCAGATGCAGCGTAAATGAACTGCCGACCGAGATTTCACTGACGACCGTTAAGTCGCCGCCCATTGTCTCGGCGATTCTCTTCGCCAGAGACAACCCCAAACCTGTTCCGTGGATCTGCATGTTGACCACGCGCGGACTGCGATAAAAAGGGTCGAAAATGTGCGCCAGTTCCAATCGGTCGATACCCATACCACGATCGGAAACGGAAATAAGGACCTCCTCGTGGGTCCGATTCGCCGAGACGCCACGTGAGGCCGTCAGTCCAATCCACTTGTTTTCGCTGCTGCCGTACTTGACGGCATTGCCCACAAGATTCCTCAGGCATAGGATAATTGCCGGCAAGTCTCCCATGACCGGCGGCAAGTCTGGCTCGACACGCCGTTCAATCACAACGCCAGAACCATCCACCAGTTCTTTGGTGCTCTTCTCGACGGCATCGAGAATCTGGTTCACGGTCAGCGGTTCGAATACGTAGCGTTCGCTACGGTCGTCCGCGGAAGCGAACAGCAGGATTTGCTCGACCAGTTCGTTCATCTGGCGGCTTTGGTTTCGGATCATTGCGCCATATCGTTGAATTTCGGTTTTGCCGGTGACCAGGCCGTCAGCAATGTTGTCGGCCGCCGAGTTCAGTACAGCGAGAGGCGTCCGCAATTCGTGAGAGACGGAAGCGACGAAGTCCATTTGCAGCTTGGCCAGTTGAATCGCACCGAGCATACGGCTCCGCTGGATGGCCCAGACGGCGCCCATTGACAGGAGAAACGTAAATCCAAGGGTGCCGATGAGGCGCAGCGCAGAGCGCCGGGAAGTTGCCACGACATTGGCGAGACGCTGGGAAGCCTGTTGATCGTAGAGTTGTCGAACTTCGTTCAAGTCTTGCTTCACGCGTTCGAAGGACGGCACACCGCCGGAAAGGTCGAGGGTGACCGCCTCTTTGGTGCTTCCTTCAAGAATGGACGCGAGAACTTCATCGCGGATACTGAGATACTCAGCCCAATCGCGGCTCAAGCGGTTGGCCAGTTCCACCTGCCCAGGCATGTCAGCTTCGTGGCGATAGTCGGCAATGGCGCGAGTCACCTGCCGATCGGCGTCGCGCGTCTGATCCGCATAGTCCAGTTGCAGATTGCTGTCATTAGTCGTCAACGCATACAAGGTGGCCCGGCGCGTTTCTTGCGCGAAATATTGCATCTCGCCGACCTGGAGCAGTCCCTGCACTGAAACGCGATACATGTTCTCCGCCGAAGTGTTGGCGGTTTCCAGGTCACGCATGACAAAGGAACCGACAATGGCGACCACACAGAAGACGAGAACGAGCACAAGCGCGGTGTATTGCGGCAACACAGTGCCGATGATGCGGTCCAGGGCCTGGACCAGTTTACCGGTGTTCGCGCCGGTCTCAGTTTTCTTTCGCGCGCGCATCCTGTTTCGCTCCGGATATTTCCAGCTTGAGCCGATAGCCCCGGTCGTCGGGCAGAAGTTCATCCACGCGGAGAACTTTCACCGAGCCATCCACATCACTTAGACGCACGTACCCAATCGCACCCGGTACATTGAAGACGAACTTCCGCACGCCGACGGCGGTCGCCAGGATTTTTGGTGACACCAGGATGTCGCCAGTAAACAACCCGTGCAGAAAGTGATTCTTGAGGTCACTTTCGCTCATCTGGTACAGGTCGTGCAGCATGCACTTTCGCTCCGGTTCTCCAGGCTCGCGCATCACCAGGGTAATGCGCCGGCCACTGGGCCAGTGGCTGCGGTCTCCCAGGAAAATATGGCGCAGTTCCGCGGTCGACAAATCGCTGATGGTGTTGGAGCGGTTGACGATGATCGCCAACGGCTCTGTTATCGCATCTGGATTTGCCGAAGTTGGGGTTGCACACCGCGCCGCCTCCCGCGAAACCAATGCCAGCAGGACCGCCGCGAGCCCCAAACCTGCGACGAATTTCAAAAATCTCGTCATTTCCTAGAACGTAAAGCCCACCTGCATCGTTAGCGTGTTAATCGAAGGCAACTGTCTTTGGACCGTATAGTCGTATTGAAACTTCACGGCCACAAATTCGCTGGCATCATACCGGACCCCCAGTGACGGGCCTTGCTGAAGGCCCACAGCCGGGAAAATCGGGTTTGTCTTCGCGACATTGATATATTGATAACGGAGATAGGGCCGCCAGGCGCCGAATTGCCGCGACACTTGAGTATAAAACCCAGGCGTGTTGTATACGCGGTTTTGTCCGAAAACGGATTCCCGAATCAGCATGGCCTCGTTCAGCCACTCATAGTTGGAACGGACCAGGACGGCGTGGCCGGCAACGATTGTCTGACCTACACGAGGGGAATTGAGAGGTTCGAGCACATCGCGGTAGACGGAGACCCCGGTCTGCAATCCGCGGATTGACTCCGGTCTCGCAAACACGGCGATGTTAAACGCTTTATGATTATTTTCGTCGACGATGTTCTGGACCGGCTCTGCCACATAGGGGATTTCTGATTCGCGGCCATTGCCAACCTCGGCGACGTAGTGCAGACCGAGGGAGCCGGAAGGGATCGCGCCGGAGACGCTTACGCCGACCATGTGAATCGGCAGGATGCCGCCTTGATCCTCAAATTCGAACAAAAACGGGCGGCCCGTGGTGGTCTGCAGCCAAGTACTGTGGTGATAGGCCGTGTTGTAGTAACCGATGGAAGTGTGCATGCGGCCGGCGGACAGATTGAAGTAGTCGTTGTAGGAGTACTGCAAGAGGTAGCGTTCGAGGTCCACGCCCAGCGCGTTTTCGTCCTGCGGATGTGGGACGCCGTAGATATTATTCGTGGCACCTTCAAACACAATTTCGCTGATGAACTTGAATCGTTCGGAGATGTCCGAGGTTGTGAACAGGTCCAGCTCTCCCAGCGAGAACGAAGTGGTCGTCCCATGCTGCGTACTGCCGCCAAAGTTCACGTCGCCGAATCCCCGGATGCGCAGGAGAGTCTTGCTCAAGTCCATGCGTTCCGCCATGACGTTTTCTGACTGGGATGGCTCCTGATCTTGTGCCGGGGGAGCATTGGGTGGGGTTGCAGACGTGCTCTCAGCCGGTTTGGATGGGATTTCTCCGGTCGAAGGCGATAAGCTAGGCCCCAGGAAAGGAGTGTGAAACGCCGAGGGAGGTATCCGAATCGATGGGTCGGCAAGGTGT
>Ga0335071_10006274_pt1 | contig 12266 bp, 13 predicted proteins | sample Lox_Sample_15_FD_206724 | JGI IMG/M metagenome (GOLD analysis project Ga0335071, IMG submission 206724) | Soil microbial communities from Loxahatchee National Wildlife Refuge, Florida, United States - Lox_Sample_1.5 | ecosystem: Environmental > Terrestrial > Soil > Wetlands | place: USA...
GTGCTCTTCGCGAACTCCGTGCTCGCCGCCGACGTCGCCGCCGGGCTCGCCGCGCGCCTCGACGCGGGCCTCAACTGGGACCTCGCCGACCTCGTGCAGCAGGACGGCACGCTCGTCGGCAAGCGGCCCGCGCTCGGCGACTCCGTCTACGTCGACGTCGGCTGGCGCTCCGAGCCGCGGATCGCGCTCTTCCGGGCCGGCTCGTTCGACGCGACCCCGACCGGCGGCGGCGCGCCCGCGGTGGAGAACGTCGCGGTCGAGCTCGAGCCGCACTCCACCGCGACGAAGATCGTGGCGCAGGAGCACGAGGAGTCGTCGGGCCCGTCGATCGAGGACGCCGACGTGATCGTCGCCGGCGGCCGCGGCCTCGGCGCTCCGGAGAGCTTCTCGCTCGCCGAGGACCTCGCGCGCGCGCTCGGCGGCGCGGTCGGCGCGACGCGCGCCGTCGTCGACGCAGGCTGGTACCCGTACTCCGCGCAGATCGGCCAGACCGGCAAGACCGTCTCGCCGAAGCTCTACGTCGCGCTCGGCATCTCCGGCGCGATCCAGCACAAGGTCGGAATGCAGAGCTCGAACACGATCGTCGCGATCAACAAGGACCCGAACGCGCCGATCTTCGAGTTCAGCGACCTCGGCGTCGTCGGCGACGTGCACGAGATCGTCCCGAAGCTCACCGAGCTCGTGCAGCAGCGCAAGGGAAGCTGATGGCCGTCCGGGCGTCCGACTATCCGCCGCCGTTCGGCGCGGCGGAGTTCGTCGCCGAGCCGACCGACCCGGTCGACGAGCGCATCGAGGTCGGGATCCTCGTCGTCGGCGCCGGCCCCGCCGGCCTCGCGTGCGCGATCCGCCTCGGCCAGCTGATCGAGGAGCACCCGGACGTCGCCGAGCGGCTCGGCGAGGTTCCCGTCGCGGTCGTCGAGAAGGGCAAGCAGCCCGGCTCGCATCTCCTCTCCGGCGCGGTCGTGAACCCGATCGGCCTGAAGCGGCTCTTCGGCGACCGCTACCGCCGCGAGGAGTACCCGTCGTACGGCGAGGTGCACGGCGAGGCGGTGTACGTGCTCTCGAAGCGCGGCGCGGTGCGCATCCCGCCGCCGCCGACGATGCGCAACCACGGGAACTTGGTCTTCTCGCTCTCGCGCCTCGGGCGCTGGCTCGCCGAGCGCGCGGAGGAGGGCGGCGCGATGATCCTGCCCGAGACCGCGGCCGAGAAGCTCCTCGTCTCCCACGGCCGCGTCGTCGGCATCCGTACGGGCGACAAGGGACGCGACCGCGACGGCAACCCGATGGGGAACTTCGAGCCGGGCGCCGATCTCGTCGCGAAGGTCACCGTGCTCGCGGAAGGGACGCAGGGCCACCTGACCGGAGTCGCGCTGGACCGATTCGGCCTCGCGGGCGCGCAGCCGCAGGTGTGGGAGCTCGGCGTGAAGGAGGTCTGGAAGGTCGCGAGGCCGCTGCGCGACGTGATCCACACGATGGGCTGGCCGCTGCGGAAGGGCGCGAAGTACCGCGAGTTCGGCGGCTCGTTCGTCTACCCGATGGGCGACGACATGCTCACGATCGGGATGGTCGTCGGGCTCGACTACCGCGACGTCGAGCTCTCCGCGCACGATCTCCTGCAGGAGCTGAAGACGCACCCGAAGATCCGGAAGCTGCTCGAGGGCGGCGAGCGCGTCGCCTGGGGAGCGAAGACGATCCCGAGCGGCGGCTACCACGCGCTGCCGCGCGAGCTGCACGCGCCCGGCGTGCTGTTCTGCGGCGACGGCGTCGGCATGGTGAACATCCCGCGCCTGAAGGGCGTGCACTACGCGATCGAGTCGGGACGGCTCGCGGCGGAGTCCGCGTTCGCGTCGCTTCGGCGGGGCGCGTCGCCGGGCTCGTCGCTCGGCTCGTACGACGAGGCGATCCGCTCGAGCTTCATCCACTCCGACCTCTACGAGGTGCGCGACATGCGGCAGGTGTTCGGCCGAGGCTTCGTCGTCGGCGGCGCGCTCGCGAGCGCGATGACCGTGACGAAGGGGAAGGTCTCCGTCGGGGCGCTCGAGGCCGAGCCGGACGCCGAGGCGCCGCTGCTCCGCACGAACCGTGCGGCGGACTATCCCGCGCCGGACGGCACGCTCACGTTCGACAAGCTCTCGTCCGTCTTCGCGTCGGGGAACAAGACGCGCGACGACCAGCCGAACCACATCCGCGTCGAGCGGAACGTGCCGCGCGACGTCGCGGAGCTGTGGGCGCGCATGTGCCCGGCGCACGTGTACGAGGTCGGCGAGGCGGACGGCGACGGGACGGTGACGGTGCAGCTCGCGCCGTCGAACTGCGTGCAGTGCGGCGCGATCACCGCGAAGGGCGGCCGGCTTACGCCGCCCGAGGGCGGCTCCGGCCCCGAGTACACGCTCACGTAGCGGCGCGGCGGAACATCTCCGCCGCGGCGCGGTGGAACCCGTCCGGGAGCCCCGCGTCGGCGAACGTCGCGGCGATCTCCTCCAGCTCGAACTCCCAGCGCCAGCCCTTCGCCGCCGCCGACCGCGCCGCGTGCTCCGACTGCGCCGTCAACCCGGGGATCGTGTCGTCCCAGGCGGCGACGAGCGCGTCCTCGAGGCCCGACGCGCGCGCGGCGCCGCGGACTGCGAGGAGCAGCGCCGCCGCGCCCTTCGTCCACGCCGCGTAGACCATCTTCATCGCGGACGCGTCGCCGATCCGGTCCGAGAGGACGAACGTCGCGACGCGCGTCCCCTCGAACAGCGACGCCGCCCGCGGCGCCTCGCCGCCGGAGAGATAGAGGCGGACGTCGTCCGGTCCGCCGACGATGCCGCCGTCGACGAACGTCGCGCCGCCGGCCTCGACGATCTCGCAGACGGAACGCGTCGTCGACGGTGAGACGGCGTTCGCGTCGACGAAGACGCCGCCGAACCCGGCGACCTCGCGCGCGACGTCGAGCGCCGCGTGCGGCGGGCACACGGAGAGGATCGTGTCGCAGCGGCGCGCGAGCTCCGCGACGGTCACGGCGTCCGCGAAGTCGGCCGCGCGACGCGCCGTCACGTCGCTTCGTCCCGCCGACGCCCACACGACGTCGTGTCCCGCGCCCCGCAGCACCACGCCGAGCGCGGCGCCCATCTCTCCCGGATGCAGCAGGCCGATCGCCACCTTACGCGTGTTTTACGCCTTCCGAACCGGCTCGTGACGGCGGGAGCGGAGAGTCGGCTCGACATGTTCTCGCCAGGGGGTCATCGAATGCGCACCAGGGTCTTCCTTCTCGCGGCGGCCGCCGCACTCGCCGCCGCCGCAACCGCGTTCGCCGGGAACGGCACCGGCGCGGGCCACGGCATCCACTACGCGTTCCTCGGCCGGCTCACCGCGACGCCGTCGAACGGCGGCGTGTCGATCACCGTCGACGGCGGCAACCGGCCCGCGCTGAAGGCGATGCTCGGCCGGCCCGTGACGCAGACGTTCGCGTACGACACGACGACCGAGTTCCTGACGTGGTCGGACGGCATCCCGACCGTCGTCCAGCCCGGCGACCTCGCCGCCGGCGACTACGTCCGCGTCAACGTCCGCGACACCCGCGACGCGACGCTCGCCGACATCGAGCAGCACGCGGCCGGGATCGTCGGCGACCGCGGCACGCAGCTCTTCCCGCCGACGCAGCCGCTCTTCCTCTACCGCGGGACGCTCACGTCGGTCGGCACGACGAGCGTCGCCGTCCACGTCACCGGCGGCAACGCGCGCGGCATGCGCCTGCTCCTCGGCCAGGCCGCCGACCAGAGCTTCGCGTTCGGCCCGGAGACGATCGTCCTCCTGTGGCAGGGCAAGGTGCCGACGGTGATCTCCGCGTCGCAGCTGAAGGTGGGCGACCGGATCGTCGTCCGCGTCCGCGCCGCGAAGGGCTCCTCGCTCGCCCAGGTCGAGTCGACGACGGCGAAGCACATCGGCGACCGCGAGCCCGCGAACGCTCCGTGACGGCGTTTTACAGACGGTTTACGCGCTCGTCGGGATTGGGAACGATCATATGACGATGAGGTATCGGCGGCCCCTGATGCTCGGACTCGCGCTCGCGGCGTGCCTCCTCGCGGCCGGGTCGGCGTCCGCGATCCCGAAGGCGCTCATCAACCAGTTCACCGGCCCGCGGCTGATCCGCGCGGAGGTGCTCGTCCTCGCCGCCGACGGCTCGGCGCAGGACTACCGGATCGACCGCGGCGTCGTCGTGTCCGCGGTCGGCGCGACCCTCCAGGTCCGCGAGCTGAACGGCGACATCGTCCCGGTCGCGCTCCCCGCGGGAACCACGACGAGCACGCGCGCGAACGGCGCCGGCGGGGGCGGCGGCCAGTTCCGCCGCGGGATGCGCGTCGTCGTCTACCAGCTCGCCGGCGCGACGCCGACGATCGTCCCGGGGGACGGCGTGAACCCCCAGTTCTTCGGCCCGCGGCTGATCCGCGCGGAGGTGCTGCTGCTCGGCGTCGGCGGCGTGCCGCAGGACTACCGGATCGACCGCGGCTCCGTCGTGTCCGCCGCGTCCGGCACTCTGACGCTACGTGAGGCGAACGGCGACGTCGTCCCGGTGTCCGTCGATCCCGCCGCGGCCGTCCAGGGCGGCGGCCGGAAGGTCACGGCCGCGACCCTCAAGAAGGGCACGCACGTCGTCGTCTACCGCCAGGCCAACGCTCCCGCAGAGCTCGTCCAGGTCGAGGGCTTCGGGCCGTAACCCGCGATGACGGGCAATGCGACAGGGGGCGTCCTACTTCTCGTCGAGGACGACGACTCGATCGGTCGTCTCGTCAAGCAGTACCTCGAGCAGCAGGACGGCTGGCGTGTTCTCTGGCTCCGCTCGGGCGAGGAGGCGGTGACGGAGCTGCGCCGGCATCCGGTGCGGCTCGTCGTGCTCGACATCGGCCTGCCGGGGATGGACGGCTTCGAGGTCTGCCGGCGGATGCGCGCCCACTCGAAGGTGCCGATCGTGATGCTCACCGCGCGCGACGAGGAGCCCGACCGCGTCGCCGGGCTCGAGCTCGGCGCCGACGACTACGTCGCGAAGCCGTTCTCGCCGCGCGAGCTCGCGGCGCGGATCAAGGCGATCCTCCGCCGCACCGAGCAGCGCTCCGAGGACGAGGTGCTCGCGGCGCGCGACATCGTGCTGCGGCGCGACTCGCGCGACGTCACCGTCTCGGGCGACGCGATCGAGCTCACCGGCAAGGAGTTCGACCTCCTCGCGTGCTTCCTCGAGCATCCCGGGATCGTGCTGTCGCGCGAGCGGCTGCTCGACCTCGTCTGGGGGATGACCTACCCCGGCGGCACGCGCACGGTCGACGTGCACGTCGCGCAGCTGCGCCGGAAGCTCGGCGATCCGGACACGATCCGCACGGTGCGCGGGGCCGGGTACAAGCTGCAAGCGGCGTGAGCTCCCGGTCGAGTCTCCGGTCGCGGCTGTTCCAGGCGATCGCGCTGATCGTCCTCCTCTGTGTGGCGCTGACGCTCGGGCTCGGGCTCGTCCTGACGCGGCGCGCCGTCGACGAGGCGACGCTGCAGGACGTCGCGCACCAGGCCGACCTGATCGCGGGCAGCCAGCGGATCGCGCTCGCGCCGCTCGTGCACCTCCCGGAGCTGAAGCAGTACTTCGCGCGGCAGAACGAGACGGCGAGCACGGACGTCTCGCAGCTTCCGCAGTGGGCGCAGGACGACCTGAAGCGCGGCAACGCAGCGAAGGGGTCCGTGCGCATCGGCGGCAAGGACTACTTCTTCGCGGCGGAGCCGGTCGGGACGCAGGCGTTCGTACTGCTGCGGCCGAAGAGCGTGACGAAGTCGCAGCTGACGCCGTTCGTCGAGGGGCTCCTGATCGCGACGCTCGCCGGCGGCGCGCTCGCGGCGGTCGCGGCGTTCATCCTCGCGCGGCGGATCTCGCGCCCGGTCGTCCGCGTCGCCGACGCGGCGCGCAGCCTCGCGCGCGGGACGCACCCCGAGCCGGTCCCGGTCGAGGGCGCCGCCGAGCTCGCGACGCTCGCGCAGGCGTTCAACGACCTCGCGACGCAGCTCGCGCAGGCACGCGAGGCGGAACGGAACTTCCTCCTGTCGGTGAGCCACGAGCTGAAGACGCCGCTGACCGCGATCCGCGGCTACGCCGAGGCGCTCCGCGACGGCGCGGTGTCCGTCGAGGACGCGACGGAGACGGTCGCGCTCGAGGCGGCGCGGCTCGAGCGGCTCGTCGGCGACCTGCTCGACCTCGCGCGGATGAACCGCACCGACTTCAGCGTCCACAACTCGGAGATCGACCTGTCCGAGGTCGCCGACGACGCGGTGCGCCGCTACCAGCCGCAGGCCGATGCGTTCGGCGTCACGCTCTCGGCGACGGCGGAGGGGCCGGCGCCCGCGCTCGCCGACGCCGACCGTGTGCTCCAGGTCGTGTCGAACCTCGTCGAGAACGCGCTGCGGCTCGCGCCGCCCGGCGGCGAGATCCACCTCGTCACCGCGCCCGGCATGCTGCGTGTCGAGGACACCGGCCCGGGCCTGAAGCCGGAGGAGCACGAGCACGCGTTCGAGCGCTTCTACCTCCACGAGCGCTACGGGCGCGAGCGGCCCGTCGGCACCGGGCTCGGGCTCGCGATCGTGAAGGAGCTCACGCAGGCGATGGGCGGGACGGTCGAGGTCGCGAGCGGCGACGGCCTGACGACGTTCACGGTGCGGCTCGCCGTTCCGGCGCGCGCCGCGGTGCCGGCTGCGTAGTCTCCGCCGCATGGTCTCGCTCGAGGACGTCGAGCGCGCGCAGCGCGTCCTCGCCGGGCGCGTCCACCGCACGCCGCTGCTCCGCTCCGCCACGCTCTCCGAGCGGCTCGGCACCGACGCGCACCTGAAGGCGGAGCTCTTCCAGCGCACCGGTTCGTTCAAGGTGCGCGGCGTCCTCAACACGCTCGCGACGCTGTCGGAAGAGGACAAGCGGCGCGGCGTGATCTCGATCTCGGCGGGGAACCACGCGCAGGCGGTCGCGTGGGCGTCGCGCGAGGAGGGCATCGACGCGCTGCTCGTGATGTGGCAGGACGCGAGCCCGCTGAAGAAGGCGGCGACGATCGGCTACGGCGCGGCGGTCGACGACAGCGCGCCCGACCCGACGACGGCGTTCGCGCGGCTCGACGAGCTGCAGGCCGAGACGGGCCGCACGCTGATCCACCCGTTCGACGAGCCGCTCGTGATGGCCGGGCAGGGCACGGTCGGGCTCGAGATCCTCGAGGACGCGCCCGGCGCCGACGTCGTCCTCGTGCCGTGCGGCGGCGGCGGGCTCGTGACGGGGATCGCGCTCGCGGTGAAGGGCCGCCGCCCCGGCGCGCGCGTGATCGCGGTCGAGCCGGAGCTCTCGCCCGCGCTCCACGAGGGGCTGAAGGCCGGGCACTCGGTGCCGGTGACGCCGCGCAGCGCGGCCGACGCGCTCAGCGCGCCGTTCGCCGGCGAGCGGTGCGTCGAGCTCTGCCGCGACCTCGGCGTCGAGTCGGTGCTCGTGAGCGAGGACGACCTCGCCGAGGCGTTCCGCTGGGTCTACGCCCGGACGAAGCTCGCCTGCGAGCTCGGCGCCGCCGCCTCGACGGCGGCGCTCCTCTCCGGCACCGTGGCCGTGGAGCCGGGCCAAACCGTCGTCGCGGTCGTCTCGGGCGGCAACGTGGGGCCCGAACAGGCCGCTGCTATCCTGGCTGCATGAAGGCCGACATCCATCCCGATTACGTCCTCTCGACCGTGACCTGCTCCTGCGGGAACTCGTTCCAGACGCGTTCCACGAAGCCGGAGCTCCACGTCGAGGTCTGCTCCGAGTGCCACCCGTTCTACACGGGCAAGCAGAAGCTGATGGACACGGGCGGGCGTGTGGAGCGCTTCCAGCGCCGGCTCGAGCGGGCCGAGCGCGCCAAGAGCGCGCGCTAGCGCCGGAGCCGCGGGCATGGCGAACGTCGGCGGACAGGCCGTCCTCGAGGGCGTCATGATGCGCGGCCCGGGGAACTGGGCCGTCGCCGTCCGCACGCCTCACGGCACGATCGAGCAGGTCTCGCGTCCGATCCAGTCCAAGATGGCGACGCACCGGCTGCTCCGCCTGCCCGTGATCCGCGGCGTGATGGCGCTCGGCGAGTCGCTCGCGATCGGCTTCCGCGCGCTCGCGATCTCCGCGAACTACGCGGCGCAGGAGGCGAAGGAGGCGAAGGAGCTCGGCGAGCCGGAGCCGGAGGCGGAGAAGGAGCTCTCGCGCGGCGCGCTGATCTTCGCGTTCGCGGTCGCGATCGGGTTCGCCGTCGCGCTCTTCAAGGTGACGCCGGGCCTGCTGACCGAGCTGCTGCCGATCTCGAGCGGCACGTGGTTCGTGATCGTCGAGGGCCTGATCCGCGTCACGATCTTCGTCGCCTATCTCGCGCTGATCTCGCTGCTGCCGGACCTGCGGCGCGTGTTCCAGTACCACGCCGCCGAGCACAAGGCGATCAACGCGTACGAGGCGGGGGAGGAGCTGAAGCCGGAGATCGTGCAGACGTACTCGCTGATCCATCCGCGCTGCGGCACCGCGTTCCTGCTGTGGGTGATGGTGATCGCCGTGTTCGTCTTCGCGTTCTTCGGCCGGCCCGACATCGAGTGGCTGATCCTCTCGCGGATCCTGCTGCTGCCGGTGATCGCGGGCCTCGCGTACGAGCTGATCCGCTTCGCCGGCAAGCACACGGACAACCGCGTGCTGATGGCCGTCCTCGCGCCCGGCCTCTGGCTGCAGCGCCTCACGACGCGCGAGCCGACGCTCGACCAGCTCGAGGTCTCGATCCGCGCGCTCCGCGAGGTGCTCGACCTCGAGGCGAAGGGCGACCCCGAGGCCGGCCTCGTCGAAGTCATGGCGTAGCGGGACCCGTCCTGGTGTCTGACACCGGGACCTGTCCCGCGCGGACGGAGCACTCGCTCTCGTAGGCTTGTCCCGACCAGCGATCTAAAGAGGAGACGCGACATGGCGACGGACCGGCGTGCGGACGTGACCTGGAACGGCGGGCTGATGGACGGGAGCGGGACGATCCGCTCGACGACGAGCGGCGCGATCGGCGAGCAGGCCGTGACGTGGGCGGCGCGCTCCGAGGACGTCGAGCGCGGCGGCAAGACGAGCCCGGAGGAGCTGATCGCGGCGGCGCACGCGGCGTGCTTCTCGATGGCGCTCTCGGCCGGGCTCGCGAAGGCCGGCACGCCGCCGGAGCAGCTCGACACGTCGGCGACCGTGACCTTCCAGCCGGGCGAGGGGATCACGAGGATCGCCCTCGCCGTCGAGGGACGCGTGCCCGGGCTCGACGCCGCGGGCTTCGAGGAGGCCGCCCAGGGCGCGAAGGCGGGCTGCCCCGTCTCGAAGGCGCTCGCCGGCGTCCCCGAGATCACGCTCGCCGCGACGCTCGCGGGCTAGACCGGGACGATCTTCCCGGACTCCACCTCGTAGACGTACCCGGTCGCGCCGAACGAGTCGGGAAGGAGCGGCGAGGACTCGATCGTCGCCACGCTCTGCCGCACGCGCTCGGCGGCGTCGGGGAACGGCTGGAAGTCGATCGACTCGGACTCCGGGCCGAGCTTCGCGTGCACGTCGTCGTTCGTGAACGTCACCATCCCGCAGTCGGTGTGGCCGATCACGATCGCCTCACGGGTGCCGAGGAGGTGGTGCGAGATCAGGAGCGAGCGCATCGTCTCGTCGTTGACGATCCCGCCGGCGTTGCGGATCACGTGTGCGTCGCCCTCCTCGAGCCCGAGGAACTTCGCCGGGTCGAGGCGCGCGTCCATGCAGGTCACGACCACGAACTGCCGCGCCGGCGGCATGGCGAGGTCGCCCTTGTCGAACCCCGCGGCGTACGCGGCGTTCGCGGTTTGAACGTCGTCGATGGTTGTCATGGAATCGAAACTATTGGAAATGAAGTGAGCTACGCAACCGGATACCCTGTCTCCGCCATGGCGGAGAACCTCGACGCGCTGATCGACGACCTCGAGCGCACCTACACCGAGACACAGGAGCGGATGGCCGACCCGGCCGTCTACAACGACCACCGCGAGGCGGCGGAGGTCGGGCGCCGGCTGAAGGAGCTCGAGACGCCCGTGAAGCTCGCGCGCGAGTGGCGCGCCGCGCGGGACGACCTCGCAGCGGCGCGCGAGGACCCCGACCTCCGCGAGCTCGTCCCGGAGCTCGAGGAGCGGACGGCGGCGCTCGAGGAGGCGCTCCGCGTCGCGCTCGTCCCGGCCGACCCGGCCGACCACAAGGACGTGATCCTCGAGGTGCGCCAGGGCGTCGGCGGCGACGAGGCGGCGCTCTGGGCCGGCGACGTCTACCGGATGCTCGCGCGCTACGCCGAGCGGCGCGGCTTCAAGGTCGAGGAGCTGAGCGCGAGCCAGAACGAGGGCGGCGGCTACAAGGAGGTGACGTTCGCGGTGAAGGGCGACCCGGCGTACGGCGTCTTCAAGTGGGAGGGCGGCACGCACCGCGTCCAGCGCGTCCCCGAGACCGAGTCGCAGGGGCGGATCCACACGTCCACCGCGACCGTCGCCGTGATGCCGGAGGCCGAGGAGGTCGAGGTCGCGATCGACCCGAACGACCTGAAGATCGACGTCTACCGCTCGACCGGCCCGGGCGGCCAGTCCGTCAACACGACCGACTCCGCGGTCCGCATCACGCACCTCCCGACGGGCGTCGTCGTCTCGATGCAGGACGAGAAGTCGCAGCTCCAGAACAAGGAGAAGGCGATGCGCGTGCTGCGCGCGCGGCTCTACGAGCGCGAGCTCGAGCGCCAGCGCGCCGAGCTCGACGCGACGCGCCGCTCGCAGATCGGCACCGGCGAGCGCGCCGAGAAGATCCGCACCTACAACTTCCCCGAGAACCGGCTCACCGACCACCGGATCAAGCTGACGGCGCACCAGCTCGACCGGATCCTCCAGGGCGAGCTGGACGAGTTCACCGACGCGCTCGCCGCCGAGGAGCGGCACCGCGCGCTCTCCGCTTGACCGCGCGCGACGCGCTCGCCGAGGCCGAGCGGCGGCTCGCGGCCGCCGGAGTCGACACGCCGCGCGTCGACGCGGAGCTGCTCGTCGCGCACGCGCTCGGGACGACACGGAGCGGCGTCGCGGCGGAGCTCGACCGCGACGTCGAGATCGAGCCGCTGCTCGTTCGGCGCGAGGCGCGCGAGCCGCTCGCGTACGTCCTCGGCGAATGGGGGTTCCGCCGGCTGACGCTCCGCACCGACGCGCGCGCGCTCGTGCCGCGGCCGGAGACCGAGACGGTCGTCGAGCGCGTGCTCGCGCTTCTGGAGGGGATCGAGTCGCCTCGCGTCCTCGACGTCGGCGTCGGCTCCGGCGCGATCGCGCTCGCGGTGAAGGACGAGCGGCCCGATGCTCGCGTCACCGGCGTCGACGTGTCGCCCGGCGCGCTCGCGCTCGCGCGCGAGAACGCGGTGCGGCTCGGGCTGGACGTCGAGCTGCGCGGGGGAGGCGTGGACGCCGCGGCCGAGGGCTGGTCGCTCGTCGTGTCGAACCCGCCGTACGTCGAGTCGCTCGACGGGCTGCAGCCCGAGCTCCGTTTCGAGCCGGAGGTCGCGCTCGTCGGCTCGGGCTTCCACGAGGCGATCGCGCGCGCGGCCGACACGCGCTTCGTCGTCCTCGAGGTCGCGGACGGGCAGGCGGACGAGGTCGCCGCGATCCTCCGCGACGCGGGGTACGACGACGTCGCGGTGACGCGCGACCTCACCGGCCGCGAGCGAGTGGTGGAGGGACGACGGTGAACGCGGTCGAGGCGCTGCGTGCCGGGCTGCCGGCGATCCTCCCGGCCGACACGGTCTACGGGCTGTTCGCGCTGCCGACGGAGGACGCGTGCGCGCGGCTCTACGCGCTGAAGGGCCGCGAGCCGCGGAAGCCGTCCGCGCTCCTCGCCGCCGACCTCGACGCGCTGCTCGACGCGCTGCCCGAGCTCGCCGGGCGCGACGCGGCGATCGCCCGCGCGCTCCTGCCCGGCCCGTACACGCTGATCCTCGCGAACCCGGCCGGGCGCTACCCGTGGCTCGCCGGCGAGAGCCGCACGACGATCGGCGTCCGCGTCCCGAAGCTCCCGGAGGCGAGCGCCGCCGTCGTCGCGGCCGTCGGCGCTCTCGCCTCGACGAGCGCGAACGCGCCCGGCGGCCCGGATCCGCGCCGGCTCGACGACGTCCCGGCCGAGATCCGCGCCGCCGCCGGCGCGGAGGTCGACGGCGGCGCGCTTCCCGGCACGCCGTCCACGGTGCTCGACTTCACCGGCGAGACGCCGCGCGTGCTTCGCGAGG
>Ga0335071_10006276_pt1 | contig 12265 bp, 8 predicted proteins | sample Lox_Sample_15_FD_206724 | JGI IMG/M metagenome (GOLD analysis project Ga0335071, IMG submission 206724) | Soil microbial communities from Loxahatchee National Wildlife Refuge, Florida, United States - Lox_Sample_1.5 | ecosystem: Environmental > Terrestrial > Soil > Wetlands | place: USA: Florida...
AGCTCGGGCGGATCGCGCTCGAGGACCGCGCCGCGGCACTCATCGGCGACGAGCGCGTGACCCGCCTCTACATGGGCGTCAGGCGCGCGTCCTGAGATCGAGGAACCGTTTCGCCTTCCAGCCTCCGGTCTCGAGCGCCGACGCGCTGACGATCTCCACGACCGGAGTGACCCCGACCGCCTGCTTGATGCGTTCGGCGAGCTGCGCCTTGAGCGCATCGCCTCCGGCGCGCGCCGCGACGCGCAGCCGCAGCACGTCGAGCGACAGCGCCGCGGCGGGATCGCTTTTCTCCACCACGAGCTGGAACTCGGCGATGTCGGGATGACCCTCGACCGCGGCGATGGCGAGCATCGGGTTGACCAGGGTGCCCTTGATCTTCACCAGATCGTCGGCGCGATAGGGGGCGGCCACGAACCGGTCGGTGGACCGGCCGCAGGCGGGGCAGGGGGTGCTGTCGCGCACGGTGATGTCGCCGATCGCGTAGCGCAGCAGCACCGTGCCGCGCCGGTTGAGATGCGTCAGAAGGATGAGCCCGGGCTTGCCGTCCGGGACGGGTTGGTGCGTCTCGGGGTCCACGATCTCGAAATAGAACTGCTCCGGCACCGGGTTGTGATATCCGGTGCCGGCCCGGCACTCGACGAGCCCGCCCTGGATCTCGGTCATGCCGTAGGAGACGCTGACCGCCGGGGCCGCCGCCCCCAGCCCGCGTAAGAGCCGCAGAAGCTCCTCGCGCCCCGGCTCGGAGATGCCTTCGCCGGTGACGAACACGAGCCGCACCCGCTCGAGCCCGAGGCCGCGCTCGCCGGCGCGCGCGAGCACCCGGCGCATGTAGCTCGGCACACCCCACAAAATCGTGGGCGAGGACCGCGCGAGCACGTCGACGACCGCGTCGAGCTCGTTACCCAAGGTGGCGTAAGGCGACGGATTGCCGGGGAGTGCGGAGACGACGGGAATGTTCATGGCCGCGGCGGCGTGCAGCACGCGGATGAACGCGCCGTGCGGCCGCGGCGTCAGCGGAAACAGATTGGCGATCACGTCCTCGGCACCGACGCCGCGGATCTCCAGCATCCGCCGCTGCAGCAGCAGGATGTTGTAGAAGTCGAACGTCGTGGACACGAACGGGGTGGGCTGTCCGCTCGACGAGCCGGTCGTGTACATGACGTCCCAGACCGTCCGCATCTCCTCGGGCAGATCATCGAGACGCAGCCGGCACGACTCGGGCGCGTCCGCGTAATCGCGCTTGGTGGTGACCGGAAGACGCTGCAGGTCGGAAAGCCCGCGGAAGTCGGCGCGTGTGAGGCGGCTTGCGGCCAGCAGGCCGCGCGTCCGCGCGTGGCCGCGGCAGACGAGGTCCATGGTCGCGGCGAAATTGCTTTCGCGAATCGACTCGATGGCCGCCCAATCGGGCGGAAACTGCGCGCGTGCAGCGGAGGGCATCAGGGCGTGTATACAGGGGTGTTCCGGCCGGCTCAACGGCGGCCCGGCCGAAAGCTTCCTGAAGACAAAGCGGCAGCGCCTCGGCTAAATTCACCCGGCATCACGGCTTCGACGAAGAAAATAGGCGAGGGAGACGCAGCATGGCAGATCACCCGGTAAGAGCCGGCCGCTCCGGCATGGGGCGCTGGTTCATCATGTTCCTCATCTGCCTGATGTACCTGATCACCTATCTCGACCGGGTGAACATCTCGACCGTGGCGCCGGTGATCGCCAAGGAATTCAACTTCAACAAGGTCACGATGGGCGTGATCTTCAGCGCTTTCCTGTGGAGCTACGCGGCCTTCCAGGTGCCGGGCGGCTGGATGGGCGACCGCTTCGGGCCGCGGCGCGTGCTCACCGTCATCGTCGGCTACTGGTCGGTGATGACCGCGGTCACCTCGTTTGCGACCAGCGCTCTCTCCTTCACGCTCGTCCGTTTCCTGTTCGGCATCGGCGAGGCCGGCGCGTTCCCGGTCGCGACGCGCGCGATGCAGCTCTGGTATCCCAGGCAGGAGCGGGGCCTGTGCCAGGGGCTCTCGCACAGCGCCAGCCGTCTGGGGGCGGCGATCGCCCCGCCGCTCGTGGTCGCCATCATGACCACGCTCGGCTGGCACTGGGTGTTCTACATCTGCGGCATCGCCGGCCTGGTGTGGGCCGTGCTTTGGTATGTTGCCTATCGCAACATGCCCGAGGAGCACGCGCTCGTGACCCGGGAGGAGCTCGGCTACATCCGCGGCCTGGATGCGCGCGGCAACCCGAAGCCGGCCGAGATCGAGAGCACCGCCAACGTGCCGTGGGGAACCTTGCTGCGCTCGCCCAACATGTGGGCGGTGATGTGCGCGTACTTCACGTATGTCTATTGCCTGTGGATCTTCCTGAGCTGGCTGCCGTCCTACCTCGTCGAGTTCCGGCACTTCACCTTGATCAAGGTCGGCATCTTCGCCTCGCTGCCGCTGTGGGCGGGCGTGGTCGGCGACACGGTCGGCGGGCTTGCCACCGACTGGCTGTCGGTCAGGCTCCCCAATCCCAAATGGGCGCCGCGCATCGTGGCCATCACCGGCCTGCTCGGCTGTGCCGTCTGCATCGTACCGGCGGCGATCACCGAGGACGCCATGACGGCCATCTACTGCCTCACCGCCTCGATGTTCTTCCTCGAGTGCACCATCGGCCCGTCCTGGGCCGTGCCGATGCATGTCGGCGGCAAGTACTCGGGCACGGTCTCGGGCATGATGAACATGGCCGGCAATATCGGCGGCGCGCTCTCCCCGGTCGTCTTCGGCGTTCTGGTCGAGTACGGCTCCTGGGTGGCGCCCTTTGTCGTGGCCGCGGCCTTGCTCGTCATCGGCGCCGGCGTGTGGGCGTTCTGGCTCGATCCGGAGAAGTCGGTTCTGGACAGAGACGAGGCCGGAGCCGCGCGCGCGGTTCCCGCCGAATGAGCGCTTGGCCGGATAAGGGCCCCCGCACAAGGAGATGTTGATTCTTTCGCCGCCCCGGGGTTGACTGACCAAACGGTCAACCGGGGAGGTTCACATGCGGATCGCGGGAACGTTGCGCGGCATCGGGGCGGCGCTGCTGCTGCTGGCTTTGGTCATGGGCGGCGGAGCACGGGCGGCCGACAAGACCAAAGTCGTCATCGCGACCGATTTCGTGCCGCACGGCATGCATGCCGGGCTGTTCCTCGCCAAGCACAAGGGCTGGTTCGACGAGGCCGGCCTCGACGTCGAGATCCTTGACGGCAAAGGCTCGGCGACGACTATCCAGCAGGTGGCGGCGGGCCAGCTCGACATCGGCTTCGCCCAGCTCGCGGCCATGGCGCCCGCTATTTCTAACGGCGTGCCGGTGATCTCGGTCATGGGATTCGTCCGCGCCGGCGACAACGGCATGATGGTTCCGGCCGATTCCGGCTGGACCACGCTCAAGCAGCTGAAAGGCAAGAAACTGGCCATACCGGCCGGCAGCGCCACCGCGGCGTTCGCCGACGCGTTCTTCAAGGCCGGTGGCGTGTCGCGATCGGACTTCACGATCGTCAATCTCGACACCTCGGCGCTCGTGGCGGCGTATGCTTCGGGCGGCGTCGATGGCGCCTTGTCCACGGTGGCGTATTTCGCGCCGATCGTCGCCGACAAGCGGCCGTCCAAGGGCATCCTGTTCTCCTCGGTCGGCCTCAACGTGCCGGGCTACGGCCTCGTGGTGCGCAAGAACGAGCTCGACTCGCGCCAGGACATGATCGGCAAGTTCGTCGCCGTTCAGCAGAAGACCTGGAATTACATCTTCGCCGGCCACAAGGACGAGGCGATCGACGCCGTGCTCGCCGAGCGCGCCGGCGCCCGGCTCGATCGCAAGATCATCGCGGGGCAGCTGGCGCTCTACATGCCGCTGTTCGACACGCCGGCCACCAAGGGCAAGCCGCTCGGCTGGCAGGCGGAGAGCGACTGGGAGAGTGCGCTCAAGGCGATGAAGGAGGTCAACATGGTCAAGCCCGAGTTCAAGCCGGCCGACTTCTACACCAACCGCTTCATTCCGATGAAGTGAGCCGGCCGATGGTTGCGCTGATGTCCGGCCGCCGCGCATTCCTCGCCGGCAGCGCGGCGGCGCTGGCGATGGCGGCCGGAGCAGGCTCGCGGGCCCTGGCCCAGGCGCCGGCCAAGGTCCGCTACCTCACCCCGTTCGGCTTCCTCATCGACTTCGGCGAGGCGATGTACGCCGACACCGGCGGCTTCTTCCGGCGCGAGGGCCTGGACGTCGAGATCCAGGGCGGCCGCGGCTCGGCCATGTCGGTGCAGCAGGTGATGGCCGGCAACGTCCTGCTGTCGCGCACCGGCGGCACGGACCACATCAAGGCGTACGCCAAGGAGCCCTCGCTGGTCGCCATCGGCGAGATCGTGCAGCGCGACATCTTCTTCGTGATCAGCCATGCCGACAAGCCCCTGCGCTCGGTGCACGACCTTGCCGGCAAGACCATCGGCGTGGTTTCCTCCGGCGGCGCCACCGAGAACCTGCTCGACATGATGCTGGCCGCCTCGGGCGTCCCGGCCGGCGATGTGCAGCGCCAGCCGGTCGGCAACGCGCCGACCGCGTTCGAGTTCGTGAAGCAGGGCCGCATCGCCGGCTACATCGCCACGACCGACACGGTCTACCAGCTCAAGGTCGACAAGGAGCCGATCGCCGCGTGGTCGACCGACGAGGCGGCGCCCTGTCCTGGCCAGGTCTACATCACCAGCCGCGAGAACGTGGAGAAGAGCCCCGAGCTGCTGGCCAGGTTCCTGCGCGGCGTGCACGCCGCCATGGGGGCGATGCTCGAGGCAAAGGATCTGGCGCCGGTCGTGGACTCGATGACGACGAAATACGACGTGGTCGAGGCGAAGCGGCCGGACAAGGGCGTCGCCGTCCTCAAATACGATCTCGAACAGACCTACCGTCCGTCCTACCGCGACAAGCTCGCCTCCGCCCCCGCGCACTGGGCCTCGGCCTACGACCTGATGGTCAAGGCGAAGATCATCCCGGCCCTCGACAAGCGGGACTTCTACGACGACCGCGTGCGGCGCGCGGCCTTTGGCTGAAGAATGGGGCCGGTGCGGTCCCTCTTGCTGCTGATCGACCTGCAGCGCGCCTTCTGCGAGCCGGACGGCTCGATGGCGAGCCAAGGCCGTCCGATCGAGACCATGCGCGCGGCGGCCCGGCACTGCCAGGCGCTGGCGGTCCAGGCGCGGGCATCGGGCGTGCCGGTCGCGTGGACGCGCATGATGCTGAAACCGGATTACTCGGATGGCGGCATGATCACGCGCCTCAGGCCCGGCATCATGAAAGTCGGGGGCTTGCGCGCCGGCACGCCGGATGTCGAGCTGTGCTCGCTGGTCGCGGCCCAACCGGACGATCTCATCGTCGACAAGCCGCGCCATTCCTCGATGTACGGCACGAAGCTCGAGGACATCCTTCGCCAGGGCCGGATCGACCGGGTCGTCGTCGGCGGGGTCACCACCTCGATGTGCGTGGAGACCACCGTGCGCGACCTGGCCCAGCGCGACTACGAGGTGGTGGTGATCGAGGACGCGTGCGGCGATTTCGACGCGCCGCGCCATGCCGCGTCCCTGGCCGCCATGAAGTTCGGCTTCGCGCACGTGCTGCCGCAGAGTGCCGCCGCAGCGGCGCTCAAGGGCGAGCCGCTGACAGACGCTGACTAACGAGCGAACACGTCATGCCCGGGCTTGTCCCGGGCATCCACGTCGGGCCGCGTGCATGCTGCCCGACGTAGATGGCCGGGACTCGGCCGCAGCGGCCGGCCCGGCCATGACGACATGGGGCTTAAAGCTTCAGCCCATAGATGCGGATTACGTTGTCGCGCAGGAATTTCCGCATCACCTCGGGCTTGAGGTTCAACGCCTCGATCTCGGCGCGCGTGCGCTCGAAATCGAGCACCGGGAAATCCGTGCCGAAGATCACCTTGTCCTGGCCGTAGGAGTTGAGATAGCGCACGAAGCTCTCGGGCCAGTAGCGCGGGCTGTGCGCGTCCGAGCCGATGAAGACGTTCGGGTGCTTCCAGGCCATGGCGATCATCTCGTCGTGCCACGGGATGCCGACATGGATGCCGACCAGCTTCAGCTCGGGGAAGTCGCAGGCCACGCCGTCGAGGGTGATCGGCTGGCCCACGCTGCGCGTCCGGTGCTCGGGCGCGTAGATCATCGACTGGCCGACCTGGAGCTGATAGGGCACGCCGAGTTCGACGCACTTCGCGTAGAACGGATAGTATCTGGCATGGTCGGGTGCGAGATCGAACCAGTGCGGATAGCAATGGGCGCCGATGAAGCCATCGTCGCGCACCGCACTTTCGAGCGCCCGGATTCCGGCCATGCCCTGATACGGGTCCACGCCGGCCAGGCCGTAGAACCGGTCCGGATGGCGCTCGACCGCGCGCGCGACCAGCTCATAGGGCAGGTGATAGCAGCCGGGCAGGCCGGGCCGCCCCGATTTGGAGGCGACCAGGAAGGCGCGTTCGGTCCCGGCCTTGTCCATCCGCTCGATGATCTCGGCGAGCGACAGGCCGCGCATCAGCCCTTCGTCGACCTTCATCTTGCCGACGAAAAATCCCGGGCCCCAGCCGGGCCGGTGGGAGAGCGCGTCCGGCGTCCAGAGATTCACGACGGCATCGATGGCGCGGATGGTGCGGGACATGGAGCTCCTGGGCGATGAGCGTGGCGCGATGAACCTGGCGTCGATCCTTCTGAGCCACGCCAAAGGCCGGCCGGATTATCCGGCGATTGTGGCACCTGCGCAAACGCTGAACCATGCGGCGGTCGCACGGCTGATGGCTGCCTATGCCGGCCGCCTGGCGCAGGAGGGCATCGTGGCCGGCGACCGCGTGGGCCTGGCCCTCGCCGACACGCCGGACCACCTGCTGCTGCACTACGCCGTCGCCTGGCTGGGGGCCGTGATCATCCCAATCGACTGCCGCTGGCGGCTGCCGGAGAAGGCGGCCGTGGTGCGTGCCTTCGGCTGCCGCCGCGTGGTGGTCGAGCCGGGCGATCCGGCGGCGGCCGATCTGCCGGCGCTGCCGTTCGATCCGTCGTGGAAGGACAGCGCCCCGCCGCCGTCGCCGCCGGTCGACGACGAGACTCTCCCGGTCGTGCTGTCGCTCTCCTCCGGGACCACTGGCCGGCCCAGCGGCTCGCTCGTATCGCATCGCGAGCTTTACGAGCGCTGGATCGGCCAGTGGGCTGGCATCGGCTTCAACGGCGACGACCGCTTCCTGCTGGCGACGCCGCTCTATTTCGGCGCCGGCCGGTCGTTTGCGATGAGCTTCGTGGCGGCGGGCGGGGCCGTGATCTTCCAGCCGCCACCGGCAGGCCCGCTCGAGATCATCGCCACGGCGCGCGAGCATCGTGCCACGATCCTGTTCCTGGTGCCGACGCAGATCCGCCGGTTGCTGGAAGCGTGGCGCGAGCCCGGCCTGGCGCTGCCGACCGTGCGCCGTCTCGTCACCAGCGGGGCGGCGATCGAGCCGCAAGAGCGCCGCCAGGTGATCGAGCGGCTGACCCCCGGGCTGGTCGATTACTACGGCACGAGCGAGGGCGGGGGCATCTCGGTGCTGGCGCCGCACGAGCAGCTCGCGTTTCCGCAGACGGTCGGCCGGCCTGCGTTCCGGGTCGAGATCGAGATCGTCGACGAGGCCGGCCGCGCGCTGCCGGCCGGCGAATCCGGCCGCTTGCGCTACCGCGGGCCGGGCGTGTCGCGGCGGCACGTCAGCGGCGAGGGCGAGCTCCTCACCGGCGACGCCGAGGGGTGGCTTTACCCGGGCGACCTCGCGCGCCTCCTGCCGTCGGGGCACGTGCAGCTGGTCGGCCGGATCAAGGACGTGATCATCCGCGGCGGGGTGAACATCTATCCCGCCGAGATCGAGAGCGTGCTGAGCGCGCATCCCGCGATCGCCGAGGTGTGCGTGTGCGGCCTGGCCCACGCGGAGCTTGGCGAATCGGTTGCTGCGGCGGTGGTGCTGCGCGAGGGCCGCAAGCTCGACTCTGCCGCCGTGCAGGCCTACGCGCGCGAGCGGCTGGCCGCCTACAAGGTGCCGGACCGGATCGTGTTTCCCCCGGTGTTGCCGCGCAATTCCAGCGGCAAGGTGGTGCGCGCGGAGCTACGGGCCCTGTTCAAGGATGAAATCTCCGGGTCCGCCTGATTGCGAGTAGACTCCCGACAGCCCACCCGAAAAACAAAGGCAGAGTCCCGATGAGTGACCTCAAGTTCGATCAAGCCGCCATCGCCAAACTGGCCAAGGCGCTCGCGTTCATCTGCGGGCCGGACCATGCCTGCACGGTGGCTCTCAAAGCCGCCGCCGAAAGCGGCGCCGAACGGGACGTCAAGAAAGCCCGCACCCTGTTCCTCAAGCTGTCGCCCAACGACCGCGGTGCGGCCCTGTCCATGATCGAGTAGCGCCTGGCCTGGCGCGGCGCGTGCCGTGGCCGCGATATTCCTGTTTTGTTCACGTGGCCATCTGCGCTATCGTCGGGCGCCTCAGGACCCGACGCACGTGAGCCTCGACACCCTCTTTCATCCCGCCGTTTCCGCCTGGTTCAAGCGGGCCTTTGCCGCCCCGACCGGCGCCCAGCTGCAGGCCTGGCCGGCGATCCAGGCGGGCCAGCACACCCTGATCGCGGCCCCGACCGGGTCGGGCAAGACCCTGGCCGCCTTCCTGGCCGCGATCGACTCGCTGGTGCGCCAGGCGCTCGCCGGGACCCTCGCCAACGAGACCCAAATCGTCTACGTGTCGCCGCTCAAGGCGCTGTCGAACGACATCCAGAAGAACCTGCAGGTGCCGCTGGCCGGGATTTCCGAGGCGCTGCGCGCGCAGGGCCTGCCCGAGATCGAGATCCGCACCTGGGTGCGCACCGGCGACACGCCGCCCGGCGAGCGCGACCGCATGCGCAAGCGGCCGCCGCACATCGTCGTCACCACGCCGGAGTCGCTCTACATCCTGCTCGGCTCGGAGTCCGGCCGGGCGATGCTGAAGACCACGCGCACGGTCATCGTCGATGAGATCCATGCGCTGGCCCCGAACAAGCGCGGCGTGCATCTCGCGATCTCGCTCGAGCGCTTGGCGGCACTCTGCGCTCCGCGGCACCTGCTGCGCGTGGGATTGTCGGCGACGCAGAAGCCGATCGAGGACGTGGCGCGCTTCCTGGTCGGCGCCGGTGCGGACGGCGGGCAGGCCGAGCCATGCACGGTCATCGACACCGGCCACAAACGGGCCCGCGACCTCGCGATCGAACTGCCGCCGTCCCCGCTCGAAGCAGTCATGTCGCACGAGGTCTGGGAGCAGATCTACGAGCGCCTGGTCCGGCTCATCGAGGAGCACCGGACAACTCTCATCTTCGTCAATACGCGGCGCCTTGCCGAGCGGCTGACGCGCCAGCTTTCCGACCGCATCGGCGAGACGGCCATCACCGCGCACCACGGCAGCATGGCCAAGGAACACCGGCTCGACGCCGAGCAACGCCTCAAGCACGGCAAGCTCAAGGCGCTGGTGGCGACCGCCTCGCTCGAGCTCGGCATCGACATCGGCGAGGTCGAGCTGGTTTGCCAGATCGGGTCCCCGCGCTCGATCGCGAGCTTCGTGCAGCGGGTCGGACGCTCCGGCCACGCGGTCGACGGCACGCCCAAGGGCCGGCTGTTCCCGCTGTCGCGCGACGAGCTGGTCGAATGCACGGCCCTGCTCGACAGCGTGCGCCGCGGCGAGCTCGACACGCTCGAGATCCCCGAACGCCCGCTCGACGTGCTGGCGCAGCAGATCGTGGCCGAGACGGCGGCGCGCGAATGGGCCGAGGACGACCTCTTCGCGCTGATCCGTCGCGCCTGGCCGTATCGCGACCTGCCGCGCGCCGATTTTGACGCCGCGGTCTCCATGCTGGCCGAGGGCTTCAGCACTAGGCGCGGTCGGCGCGGGGCCCTCGTGCACCACGACGCGGTCAACCATGACCTGCGCGGCCGGCGCGGCGCGCGGCTCACTGCGCTGACCTCGGGCGGCACGATCCCGGACAACGCCGATTACCGGGTGCAGCTCGAGCCCGAGAACCAGATGATCGGCACCGTGAACGAGGACTTCGCGGTCGAAAGCCTCGCGGGCGACATCTTCCAGCTCGGCAACCACTCCTACCGCATCATCCGGGTCGAGCGCGGCGTGGTCCGGGTCGAGGACGCGCACGGCCAGCCGCCGACCATTCCGTTCTGGCTCGGCGAGGCGCCGGGCCGCAGCGATGAGCTGTCGGTCTCCGTCTCGCGGCTGCGCCAGCTGATCGGCGAGCATCTCGATAAGGATCCGGGCGGCGAGACGGCGCAGCACTGGCTCGTGAGCGAGGTCGGCGTGTCCGAGCTCGCGGCCAAGGAGCTGGTCGACTATCTGACCTCGGGCCGGGCCGCCCTCGGCACCCTGCCGACGCAGGACACGCTCGTGTTCGAGCGCTTCTTCGACGAGGCCGGCGGCATGCAGCTCGTCCTGCATTCGCCCTATGGCAGCCGGCTCAACCGCGCCTGGGGCCTGTCCTTGCGCAAACGCTTCTGCCGCAAGTTCAATTTCGAGCTGCAGGCGGCGGCGACCGAGGACAACATCGTGCTCTCGCTGACCGCCGCCCACAGCTTCGACCTCGAGGACGTGCAGCGTTATCTGCATTCGGCGAGCGTGCGCGAGGTGCTGACCCAGGCGCTGCTCGATGCGCCGATGTTCCAGACGCGCTGGCGCTGGGTGGCCGGCGTGTCCCTGGCGCTGCCGCGCTTCCGCGGCGGCAAGAAGGTGCCGCCGCAATTCGCGCGCATGGAGGCCGAGGACCTGCTGGGGGCCGTGTTTCCCGACCAGATCGCGTGCGCCGAGAACCTGGTGGGGGAGCGCGAGATCCCCGACCACCCGCTGGTGCGCCAGACGATCTCCGACTGCCTGACCGAGGCCATGGACATCGACGGGCTCGAACGCCTGCTGAAGCGCCTCGAGGCAGGCGACGTGCACGTGGTGACGCGCGATCTGACCGAGCCGTCGCCGCTGGCGCTCGAGGTCTTGTCGGCCCGGCCTTATGCGTTCCTCGACGACGCTCCTCTTGAAGAACGGCGGACACAGGCGGTCATGGGCCGGCGCTGGCTGTCGCCCGAAGAGGCCGCCGATCTCGGCCGTCTCGACCCGGAGGCGATCCAGCGCGTCCGCATCGAGGCCTGGCCCGAGCCGGCCAATGCCGACGAGCTGCACGATTCCCTGGTCTGGCTCGGCTTCATGTCGCGGGAGGAGGCCGAGGACGCGCCCGCCTGGGGCGGCTGGCTTGCCGAGCTGGCGGCGGAGAAGCGCATCGCGCGACTCCACCTGCCGCGGAGCACCGTGTGGATCACGGCCGAGCGCCTGCCGCAGTTCCAGCTCTTGTGGCCCGAGGCAAAGCTCGATCCGCCGATCGAGGCGCCCGCGAGTGCGGCGCGCGCGCCGTCGCCCGAGGAGGCGATGGTCGAGATCGTGCGCGGCAGGCTCGAAGGGCTCGGCCCGGTGACGCAAGCGGCACTCGCGGCACCGATCGGCCTTTCGGCCGACGAGGTGGCGCCCGCCTTGATGAGCCTGCAGAGCGAAGGCTTCGCCATGCGCGGGCGTTTCACGCCAGGCGCGCCCGAAGACGAATGGTGCGACCGCCGCCTGCTCGCGCGCATCCACAGTTACACGATCAAGCGCCTGCGGGCCGAGATCGAGCCGGTCTCGGCGCGCGACTTCCTGCGGTTCCTGCTCAACTGGCAGCGCGTGACCGCGGACGCGCGCATGGAAGGCCCCGACGCAGTCGAAGCGGTGCTGAGCCAGCTCGAAGGCTTCGAGGCGGCGGCGGGCGCCTGGGAGACCGAGATCCTGCCGGCTCGTGTGGCCGGCTACGAGCCCGGCTGGCTCGACGATCTCTGCCTCGCCGGGCGCATCGCCTGGGCGCGGCTGCGCCGCCGCAGCGCCCGGGCCAACGGCTCCGAGCGCGGCGCCGGCCCCGTGCGCTCGACGCCGATCACCTTCATGCCGCGGCGCAACGCGCAGTCCTGGACGTTGCTGTCGACGACCGACGAGGAGAGCCAGCCGGGCTCGCGGGCGCAGCGCCTCCTCGATTTCATCCGCGAGCACGGCGCCTCGTTCTTCGACGAGCTGGCCGAGGGCAGCGGCCTGTTGCGCCCTCAGATCGAGGAGGCGCTGGCCGAGCTGGTGGCGCACGGGCTCGTGACGTCGGACAGTTTCAGCGGCCTGCGCGCCTTGCTTGTTCCCTCGGACCGGCGGCGGCCGCTGGGGGGTTTGCGGCGGCGC
>Ga0335071_10006277_pt1 | contig 12264 bp, 8 predicted proteins | sample Lox_Sample_15_FD_206724 | JGI IMG/M metagenome (GOLD analysis project Ga0335071, IMG submission 206724) | Soil microbial communities from Loxahatchee National Wildlife Refuge, Florida, United States - Lox_Sample_1.5 | ecosystem: Environmental > Terrestrial > Soil > Wetlands | place: USA: Florida...
TGGTGGAGATCACAAAATACAGCGTGGCATAGGCCAGCGCATCCTGGCCGAATGCGAAGGAGACCAGCGGCAGGCCATAGTTGCCCGTGTTCCCGAATGCCGCGGTCAGGACGATCGCCAATACCACCGGACGTTCGAAGCCGGATAACTTTCCAAGCAAAAAAGCCAGGAGCCCGATGAGGATGCTCAACACAACCACAAAGCCCACCGTCTTTAGGATGTCCGCCGAGTTGAGTTTGGTCTTCAGCAGCAGGTCGAATACCAGGATGGGATTGAAGATGTAGAAGACAATTCTCCCCAGGCTGCGCGAGTCGATGGTCAGAAGCTTGCCCAATAAAAATCCTGCCCCGCTGATGAGCAGAATGGGCAGGAGATTGTCGGCAAATGTAGTGAGCAGATCGTTGAGGGCCATGCAATGTATTGTACCCGCCTTGCTGCTTTTATGAAGTTCGTTTCCTCCTATTCATCCGTGAACTCGTCATCCACATCGAGGTTCAGCAAATCGAACTTTCCGAGATCCTCGGTGAAGGCCAGGTTGTCCAGGGCCTCTTCGAGGAACCCGGCCAGGTCCTCGTCTTCGGTTTGGTCGAGCAGGCTTTCGATGTAGACGCGTGCGTCTTCGCCGCCGATTTGCGAGAGCGACCAGATCGCGGCACTGGTCAGGTCGTCGTTTTCTTCCTCTTCCAGTATCTTGAGCAGGATCTCGCGCGCCGACGTCAGTCCCAGTTCGCCCGCGGCATCTACCGCCGCCAGCTGGACATGTGGGTTTTCATCCAGTAATTTTGATAGCACGTTCTCTTCCCAGCGTTCATCGGACGAACGCCCCATGGCGGATAGTGCGCTGGCCTGCCAGTCGGGATTCGCGCGTCGGAAGGACGACTCGATCAAGGTGATGACCTCGGGGCGTGATGAATACCCGATCGATTCCAGCGCCTGGCGGCGGACACTGGCTTCATCCTCGCTGTTGGCCTTTTCGAGCAATGCCTCTTCAATTCGACGCCGGATGGGTTCCGCTATTTCTTCCAGCTCTCCCAGCCGGACAAATTGCCCGAGCGCAGCTGCTGCTTCAGCTCGCGCCGAGACGTCTTGATCGCCGGATAGTATTTTCAGATATATGGGCACAAGCTTTACGTCGGTACACTCTTCAAGCAGGCGAATGGCGCCCACCCGCACCTGCGCATCCGGGTCGTGGAGCAGGGCGCGTGCCAGATCGTCAAAGGAGACCAGGGTGTCGTTGTCTGATAAGGATTGAAGTTCGTCGAGCAGGTGCCGCTTGCGGTCCGCCGGGATGCGGGGCCAGGCTTCGAGCAAAGCCTCCAGCGCATTTGAATCGATGTCGGAAAAGTCCCGCAGCGAGGCACGCGATAGGCTTTTACTGCCGTCCAGCAATTCATCGATTGTTTTTTGGAAGGGAAGCTTTGCGTTGTTCATTTCGGCAGGGTGATTACGGCAGGGTGAATAAAGTCCATGGCGTTGACGTAGATCATGAAGAGCAGCAGGATGGCAAAACCGATGGCGTGAACATAATTTTCAAATTCTGGGCGGACGCGCCGGCGGATGACCAATTCCAGAAGAACGAAGAAGATCCGCCCGCCATCGAGTGCCGGGAACGGAAGCAGGTTGACGAAACCGATGCTGACGGTGAGAAGCGCGATCAGTTGAAAAGTAAAGTAGGTTGGTTCCTGTGGGTTGACGGGTCTGGATGGGGGCGTGGTCGCGGGGGAAGGCGGGGGATTTGCCTGGGCCGTTTGGCGGCTTTGAATGTCTCGGCTGACAGCTTGCCCGAATAGATCGTAAATCCCCTTCAACCCCACGAAGCGTCCTTGATCGGGACTGACTTGCCCGCGAATGATTTGTGCAGGCAGGGAAACCAGCTGGTCGATATAGTCATAGACTGCCAGGACGCCGTAGCCCGTTGCCTCCAGGATCGAACCGGATCGGACCATGGCATATCCCATGGAGATGCCGAGCGCACCCTGGTTTTGTGGGCGTGAACTCAATGGCGTGGCGGTGACATGTACCGTTTGACCGCCGCGTTGAAGCGTCAGCGTGACGGGCTTATCGAGGTTGGCATAGATTACATCATGTAAAGTGGTCGGGTCGGAAATCGCTTTTCCGTTCACGCTCAATACAATGTCGCTGGCTTGAATTCCTGCCTGGGCGGCGGGTGAGTTGGGGATTACATCACCGATCTGCACCTTGCTGTAGTCGGGGATGCCCATTTGATAAACCAGATAGGTAAACACGATCACTGCGGTCAGAAGGTTCATCGTCGGCCCGGCGAAGAGCACCGCCAACCGGGTCCACGGACTGGACGCGGCGAGCCCGCCCGGAATGTTCGGATCGTTCTCGCCTTTCGGGCGAACGAACCCGCCCAGCGGAAGCCAGTTGAGTGTGAACTCGGTTCCGGGATGGACTTCCGTGATGGTTTCGGTTATTTCAACATTGCCGGGCTCTTTCCCGAAAGTGAACTGTTTTTGTAAGCTCCGGGGTTCGACAATTCGGCCGGTTTTGTCCACCCACACCTCTGGATCCTTCAAGGCATCCTTTGCAGGTTTTGTTTCCCCGATGATCTCCAACGTTCTCAGGATGGAGTAACCGTTGACCTCGTCGAAGGTTATCTTCAATTCGCGGTTTAGAACTGTGGACCAGCCAACCGGCATTCTGAAATTTCGGGGTATCTCTATTCTTTTCCCATTTCTTAATAAAAGGAAGCCCTTGGCTTGCCAGAGGGTCAAAATGCGGGGCGGCAAACCAACACCGAACTCTTCGACTTCGACTTTCAGAAGGCGCGCCATGATAAAGTGGCCGAATTCGTGCGTCAGGATGACGCCTGCGAACACGGCAATAAAGATCACAGTGGATAGAACGGAAATATTCATTCGTTACCTCGGCCGGTTAAAGCCTGATTTATTATATCCTGTTTGAATTGGGGTGAGATAAAGCATGGATGAAGGAATACAGGCGACTCTTACCCTGTTAAAGGAAAATCCAGCCCTGGATTCGCACCGGTATTCCGTCGTGGTCCGTGGCGCTCAGGCCCCCATGGCGGTATGAACGGCGTGGATCATTCATCCACGATCTTGGCAGGACCCCCGACGCGCGCCATCAGCACATTTTTGACACCGGAAATTTTGGGGAGACGCTCCATTACCTTGTCCGCTTCCTGATCCGGGCAAAGCACGTGGACATTCGCGCCGGCGTCCACTGTGTAACAGGCGGAAATGCCTTCTTCACGCCACTCTCGAACGGATTGCATTACGGCTACGGAAGCCGGAAGCCAGTAATGAAGCGCCGGCCTGGACGTCATCATCACGGCGTGCATCATGTCCGAATCGAGTTCGATAATGGATGCCAACGAATCGAAATTACATTCCAGAATCGCCCGGCGGCAGGCTTCGACTCGGCGCGGCGCATCGTTCACCCGCGCAATTTGCAGCGGGCTGGTGCCTGCCAATGCATGCCCTTCGGTGGAACTGGTCTTTTTATGAGTGGCACTGATGATGGCGATGCAATCGACCAATGCCCAATGTTCGCGCGATGCGATGGAATACGCAAAGGAATCTGCATCGCCGGTTCCCATTTGCCATTCGACAAATCCGCTTGGGATGGAACGCGCTGCCGAACCGGAACCGCGCCGCGCGAGACGCGATAGCTCACGTTCGGTTAAGGTCAACCCAGTCGCTTTACTGGCCGCCAGGGCTAACGCGGCAAATGCGGATGCAGAGGAAGCGATTCCCGCTCCGGAAGGGAAATTGTTCTCGCTTACAATCTCCGCTCGATCTTTGACGCCGGCCAGTTCACGGACCAGATCGAGAATCAAGGAAACCCGTTCAAGTGCTGATCCGGCTACCTCGTGCCCGTTGATGATCAATTCATCAAATGGCAGGGACGGCTGAAAGCTTACAGCGGTGCGTGTAAATAGCCCATCCAGGTTGATCGAGATTGAATTATTAACGGGCAGCCGGAAGACCTCGTCGCGATTCCCCCAATATTTGATGAAGGCGATATTTGGATGAGCTAGTGCTGTAGCGGAACGAATCGTCATGTGATAGTGGAAGGCTTGGAAAATCCTTACAACGAATCGGTCAATTTCAGGAAGGTCTCAACTACACGCGGATCAAAATATATACCCGATTGTTTCTTGATATGCTCGATCACTTTCTCTTTTGACCACGCTGAACGATAGGGACGGTCATAGGAAAGGGCATCGTACACGTCCACAACGGAGAATATACGCGCAGAGATCGGTATCTGCTCCCCCTTCAGACCGCGCGGGTAGCCGGAACCATCCCATTTTTCGTGATGATAATACGGAATGTCAAGCGCTGGACGGAGGTAGGCTATTTTGGAAAGTAGATCATAAGCCTTCAATGGATGTTGCCGCATGACTTTCCATTCCTCCGCATCCAGCGGGCCGGGCTTCAAAAGGATGTGGTCCGGCACGCCCATTTTCCCGATGTCATGCAGTAGCACCCCACGGCGGATATTCAGGAGTTCAGAGTCGGGAATCCCCATTTTGCGCGCTAAAGCGATGGTCGTGTCCAACAAGCGGCGGGTATGTCCGCTGGTTTCGTGGTCGCGTAATTCCAGGGCCTGCGACCAACCTTCGATGGTGGCATCATAGGCAAGCTCCAATTCGGTGTTTGCGCGTTCGAGATTGCTGAAGAGCATGGCATTATCCATGGCAATCGCAGCTTGGCCTGCAAGCAGATTGAGAAGATCGTTCCACTCCGGATCGGTCGGGAGCACGGACCGATGATACAGTTCCAGCACACCTTTTACCTCGCCTTTGGCAATCAGCGGAAGGCATCGATAAGAGGTAAAGCCTTCACGCTCTATCATGTCCCGGAAGGTCGGGAGAACTTCCACCTTTGCCAGGTCTGGAATATCGATCATTTGGCGCGTGGCCGCGGCGTGGCTTGCCAGGTCCTCTCCGAGCCCGGCTTTTGATCCGGCCACCTCCGAATTGAATCCGATGCTGTCGGCGTATACGAGATTGAAAGTGGCGGGATGATAGAGCAAAATTCCTGCAGCATCAATTTTTAGCAGGTGGATGATGGATTCCAGAACGACCTGTAAGCTGACACGCAAGTCCGTTGAAGAACCAATGACCAGGTCAATGGAATGCAATGTGGAAAACTGCTCGACGCGCTCCTTCAGTCGGGCCAGAAGCCGCGCGTTGTGCAGCACGCTGGCGGCATGGGCTGCAAACAGGGATAGCAAAGTCGCATCGTTATGCGTAAAGGTGCGTGTTGATTCGCCGTATTCGCGCACTTCGAGCATGCCAATCAATTCCCCGCCATAGAGCACGGGAACACCCAGCACAGCGCGGAAGGGAATGCCGTCAAATCTTGACGGCCGGCCGTCCCACTTTTGATAATCAGGAATGATAATTGGTTCGTGCGTGAGGGCAACTTGCCCCACAGCTCCCTCCCCCAATTTCAAGCGCGTACCTGTATGCAGTTTTATACTGGTGGAAAAAGTGGACACCATTTCTTGATGTGCGGCATCATAAAGATAGAAACCGCCGATGGTGCAGTGAAGCAATTCGGTTGCGCGTTCAACTATGATTTGCAGGAGAGACTCGTTATTTTGCTGTGTGGATATATCGCGGGTCGTTTCATTCAGTGCCTTTAATTCCTGCGCATTGCGGCGGATCTCCTCGAACAGACGCGTGTTTTCAATGGCGATGGCGGCCTGGGTGGCAAGCAATTCCAGCAACAACCGGTCTTCCGAACTGTATGCATTCGGCTCATAATTTTGGACCGACATGGCTCCGATCACCTTGTCCCCCACGCGCAAGGGCACGGCCAGGATGGAACGTGCCGTATCTGGAGCGCCAAATCGTACGGCATCGACAGGGCGATTTTCCAAATCGTCATCGATCTTGATGGATACACCGCTGGCAATCACCTCGCTGGCAAGACCCTTCCCAAATGAAGTTTCCATGGACGGTTGGCGCAAGCCCCGATCAAAGAGATAGACGGCATTCAGGGTGGTGTGTTTATCATCGGTTAATGTAATGGTGAATACTTCCGTTGACAGCAGTTTGGCCACCGTGTTGTGAATCGAAAAATATACCTGGTCAAGATCTTCGCCGACGCGCGCGAGTTCCTGGCTCAAGGCATGCAAGGTGGCCCATCTCTGTGCATATCGCACCGCATCCTGGAATAACTTGGCGTTCTCAATTGCGGTCGCGGCTTGATTTGCAAAGGCTGCCGCCAGCTCCGCGTGCCCGGCATCATAACTATCCGGCTTATCGCTGGCAACCGCCAAAAAACCGATCACCTTCTCATGTGCCATCAATGGCAGCCCCATCCAGCCGCGGATATTCTGATGTGTCTCAAACGCATGGAAGCGTGGATCAGCTTGGGCATCTGACAGGATCAACGGAGCACGTTTTTCAAGCACATATTTTTCCATGCTGTCTTCGAGTGGGAATAAGTGGTCGATGAACTCGTACGTGCTATGGCCTTTTTCGGCTGCGAGGCGAATGAACTTGCCTTCCTCGATGAACACCGCTGATGTGTTGTATGGAATGACTTTTACCAGCCCGTCCAGCAATGAATTGAGGATTTCTTCCAGGTCCAGGCTTGACGCGAGCGCGGTCATGGCCTTTTGTAGAATTTCCGCCTCCTGCCGGCGTTTCCGTTCGGACTCAAGCAGGCGCGCGCTGTATACCGCCCCGGCCGCCGCGCTTGCAAACAATGAAAGCAGGTGTACGTCCCGCTCTGTGAACTTCCGGTTGTTCTCTTTCGTCGATGGCGTCGAATGCAGGCCATGAGCGACTAAAACACCGATCAATTCGTCGCTATACACCATGGGCACGCCGAGTACGCTGTAAAAAGGTTGAAGCTTGTATTGAGCTATCCCGCTCTCCCAGGTTTGGTAATCATCTATGATGAGCGGTTCATGAGACTGGACAATTTGTCCCGTCATTCCTTCACCAAGCCGGAGGGGTAATGTGTCAAGCGATAGGTTGGAATCCGTGCTGGCCACCGCTTTCATCTCGGACCGTTGTGCATCATAAAGATGTACAACTCCACCCGGCACGCCCAGCATCCTCGCAACACCCTTGGCAATTGTTTGCATTAACGAGGGGACATCCTTCAGGGTCCCCAGTTCGCTTGTAATTTCATAAAGGGTCGCTGATTCCATGGCGCGTCGCTGGGATTGGCTGAACATACGCGCATTTTGAATCGCTGCCGCAGCCTGGGCGGCCAGGGTCACAAGCAAACGTTCATCATCCTCATTGAAAGCCTCGATCTGGCTGCTTTCTACACTGATCGCACCGATGGCGATTTCACCGATCTTCATCGGAACATATAAACCGGATTTCATGCCGGGGAAGGTTTCTACATATCGAACGTCCTTGGTCAGATCACCGGTGCGGACAACCTCGCCATATTTCATTACCCAGCCGGACATTCCTTGACCCACATGTGTTATTTTTGCAAGCACCCTTTTGAGCGTTGCGCTTGGTTTGTTTCCCCTGCTGCCGAACGCAAGCAACTCTACTTCGTCGCTGTCCTCCCGGCGCAGGCGGACCGTGGCGTGGCGCCAATCCAGGTGCTTTTTGAGGACATGGATGATTTGCTCCCCGATGGTGTGAGTATCCATCGTGTGCCCCAGTGCCAGTCCGCTTTCGTAAAGTGCCTGTAATTCGGTCAGGCGGCGCTGAATCCGTTCCTCGTTCTGTTTTTGGGATGTGATATCGCGCGCCACCCACACAACTTCATTTTCCGCGAGTGGCGCAGTGATGCCTGAGAACCAGATGATTTTATTGTTGACCAGCAAGGCGTATTCGAATCGAACAGGCTTTTGTGTCTGTAAGGTCCTTTGAATATATCCCACCAATCGATCTGCCTTTTGCCACGAAAAGATATCGTGCATCCTCTTGCCGATTAAATCTTCTGTTGGCTGGTACAGCAGATCGGAATTCGATGAGACGATTTTAAGGTAGCGGCCATCTTTATCCACCACCATGATCAAATCGGGAATGGCCGAGAAGAGTGCACGCAATTCGCTTTCCGAGGCGCGCAGGGCTTCTTCTGCCTTCTTTCGTTCTGTAATATCTTCAATGGTTCCCTCATAGAACAAGACTTTGCCCTTCTCATCGCGAACTACATGTGCGCTTTGTCGTATGTTGATGGTGGTTCCGTTCCTTGTTCTCCAAACTCCTTCACGCCCTTGGATCTTTCCTTCACGTTCAATCTGCTCTCTGAACTCCAGATGGGAATACGTTATGTCATTTCCTTCTTGCTCCAGGTTTTTCTTGGCTAGTTCGTCAAAGGTGTCGTATTCCAGCATCTTGACCAGGGCTGGATTCGAAAACAGGATCCGTCCATCGGGTGTCGTGCGATAAAATCCGACCGTGGTGTTTTCAAAAAGACTGCGAAGACGCGCCTCGTTTTCCTGCAATGCTTCTTCTGCCCGCTTGCGTTCGGTGATGTCGGTCAGGGTGCCTTCATAGAATATTACTTTTCCACGCGGGTCTCTGACGGTGCGCACATTTTCCAGAACCGTGATCGTGGACCCGTCGCGGCACCTCAGATCGACTTCGAGATTGTGCAGTTCACCGCTTGCGTTCGTTTTTTTCATGTTCTGGTTTCGATCTTCAGGGTGCAGGTAAAGATCTTGTACGTTTACGGATAGAAGTTCTTCTTCTGAGTTGTAGCCTAGCATGTGAATCAAGGCCGGATTGGCGGATATGAACCTGCCTTTGGGTGTGCTGCGGAATATGCCGTCCAACGCGTGTTCGAACAGGGCTTGATAGTTCTGTTCCGATTGTTTTAAAGATTCCTGCGCCTTTCTTTGCCCGGTGATATCTTTGACAACCATTAACACGGCTTTGCGCCCATTGTGGGTTACGCTGTGGCAGGTAATATCTACATGGATGAGAGCGCCGTTCTTTTTAATGTGTCTCCATTCCCCGGTACATTGGAGACGCCTTTGCTTTCCTTGCAGATGGGCCTGTAACCGTGCAACGTCTTCCTTGGGGTAAATGTCCAAAAGGCGCATCTGTCGGAACTTGGCGCGTGAATAACCATAACACTTCACCGCTGCTTTGTTGACCTCGAGGAAGCTCAGGGTCTCAAGGTCACATATCCACATGGGTGAAGGAGTGTCTTGGAAATAGACAGAAAACTGGCCCGGATTCTGGGACGTTTTCTTCCTTTGGGTTTTCGCAGGAGCGCCCATTTCTCCTTTTTGCTCTGTATTAAGCCTATCTTAAAGATGAAGTTTTTACAATACTTTTTATGGGGGAATTCATCCCTGAGAGATTGTTTGTGTATTATAGTGCAGTTCACATATCCACCGGCTATTAATTCCATATGAACCCCGGTTGACAATGCCGCCTTGACTCCTCTGCTATAATCCTCCGTATGATTTTGGTGACGGGTGCCACTGGCTTTATTGGCCGTTCACTGATTCGCCATTTGTTTGAGACCCAGCATGAGGTCCGTGTTCTGATTCGTCCTTCTAATCGCTCCCCCCGAATTCCCACCGGCGTGCCGGTGGAAGCTGCGGTCGCCAGCCTCTCCGACGAGCGTGCCCTGCGCGCGGCCTTGAAAGGCGTGGAAGCAGTATTTCACTTGGCCGGGGCTGAGTCGCAGGGCCGCAATGCCAATCTGCTGGCTGTGGACACGCGCGGCACAGCCAATCTGGCGCGCGCGGCAGTGGACGCTGGCGTTCAGCACATGGTCTTTCTCAGCCATATTGGGGCCAGCCGTTCCTCTGCATATCCGGTCTTCAAGGCTAAGGGAATTGCGGAGGAACATATTCGCCGTTCGGGAGTCCCGCATACGATTTTTCGCTCTTCCATCGTTTTCGGACCCGAAGATCATTTCACCACAAGTCTGGCCTACATCCTGCGCGCCGCGCCCGGCGTCTTTCCAATGCCCGGCGGCGGACGTTCCATGCTTCAGCCTTTGTGGGTGGAGGATTTGGTGAATGTAATGCTCTGGTCGCTCGACAACCCTGAAACGATCGACCATACCTATGAAATTGGTGGAAGCGAGTATTTTAGTTTAAGACAGGTGGTCGAGATCATCATGGATTTGCAGCATACCCGTCATTGGCTGGTTGATTTTTCCCCGACTGCAATGCGGGCTCTGACGGTGACTCTCGAATCGTTCTGGCTGAACTTTCCATTATCTTCATTCTGGCTGGATTATGTCGCCGTCAATCGCACCTGTCCGGTGGATAATCTGCCGCGCCAATTTGGATTGATGCCCGCGCGCTTTACCTATCGACTTGATTATCTCAAACGATTGCCGTGGTATGAATCTGCCTGGAGGCGGGCCGGCCGGGCAACGTCCGATGCTGCTCGGAAAATTCTCGAATCCGTCCGTACATTTCGGTCTTGATCATGCCTTCTTGGAATATTCGTTTGTTGGACACGATCGAAGAGATGTCCGCGGTGGAAGCCCTCCAGCGGGAGGTCTGGCCTGGAAGTGAAACGGATGTTGTACCCGCACATTTGCTGATCACTGCGGTTCATAACGGCGGTCTCGTGCTGGGTGCATTTGTGCATGAAGGGTCCTCGCCCGGCTTGGGGGAGCGACTGGCTGGTTTTGTCTTTGGCTTTCCGGGACTCGAATTCACACCGGATGGACCGCGCCCCAAGCATTGTTCGCATATTGCAGGCGTTTATCCTGAATATCGTGATAGCGGCTTGGGCTTTGCGCTTAAGCGGGCACAATGGCAGGTGGTCAGGCACCAGGGTCTCGATCATGTCACATGGACCTATGATCCGCTTCTGAGCCGCAACGCGAACTTAAATATTGCACGGCTCGGCGCGGTATGTTCCACCTACCGCCGTTCCGAGTACGGCGATATGCGGGACGAGTTCAACGCCGGACTGCCATCTGATCGATTCCAGGTGGACTGGTGGATCAATACCAAACGCGTCGAACGGCGATTAAGTAAGCGGCCTCGTCCGGCGTTAAGTCTGCGTCATCTGGCGCGTGTGGGTTTGCATCCTTTGTATTCGCTTCAATCCGTGGCTCCCAATTTGCCGCGCCCGCCCGAACATGTCCCGGCACTGGAGGCCCAACTCATCGCCGCCGAAATCCCCCCGGATTTTTTGTCACTCAAATCTGCCGATTTTGCCCTCGCCCGTGACTGGCGGTTCTTTACGCGCGAATTCTTCGAGATGGCATTCACAAAGGGCTATATCGTCACCGATTTTGTTTTCGATAAGGGTGAAGGTGCGCCTCGCAGTTTCTATATCCTGACGGATGGCGAAAGTACCCTGGAAGGCTGAATGGCACCTCGATCTTTTTTTGCGCGGTTGTCTCGCCGGGTTGAAAAAACCGTTGCTTCGTTTTTCTTTCTCGATCAATGGGCCATCTTGACCGCCAGGGCCGCAGGGTACGGTTCGCTTCAATGGTCGGCGTTTCGTCCCATGATCCCCGGGAAGGATCGTTATTGGGCTGACCCGTTTATCGTCGCGCGCGAAAACAGATATTACATCTTCATTGAGGAAAAACTGTATGCAACAGGTCGCGGACGGATTGCATGTTTAACTCTGGACGCCGACGGCCGGTTGCAATCTCATCAGGTGGTGCTTGAACGCCCCTATCATCTTTCGTATCCATTCCTCTTCGAATATCGTGGTGAGATTTACATGCTTCCTGAAACCGCGCAGAACCGTACGTTGGAACTGTATCGTTGTACGCATTTTCCCGATCGATGGGAATTCGCAGGGACATTGATGAACGATATTTACGCGGTGGATGCAACTTTATTTGAGCATGAAAATAAGTGGTGGCTGTTTGCAAACATTAAAAAGGACGGCGGCTCCAGCCTCGACGCCCTCCATTTATTCTTTGGTGATGATCCGCTGTCGTCGCACTGGACGGCGCATCCGCTTAATCCGGTCGTTTATGACATCCAGTCTGCGCGTTCAGCCGGCTGCATCTTTGTGCAGGACGGAAAATTAATCCGCCCCTCCCAGGATAACCTGCCTCGATACGGTTATGCAATTCGCTTCAACCGCATTGAAAAATTAAGCGAAACCGAATACAGGGAAATCAGGGAAGCCTCCTTTGAACCGCCGCGCCGTGCGAATATCCTCGCGACCCACACATATAATCGAACGGATGATTTGATTGTGGTGGATGCGGTCATCCGTCGCTGGAGGTTGTCTCCCCGCTGATGGCGCAGGATATTGCGGAATTATTAAGTCGATGGTTGGTTTTGTCGCGGATGCCACGGCCCCGATTGGGAGTTTGTTGTAACAAGCAGTATAATCCG
>Ga0335071_10006278_pt1 | contig 12260 bp, 9 predicted proteins | sample Lox_Sample_15_FD_206724 | JGI IMG/M metagenome (GOLD analysis project Ga0335071, IMG submission 206724) | Soil microbial communities from Loxahatchee National Wildlife Refuge, Florida, United States - Lox_Sample_1.5 | ecosystem: Environmental > Terrestrial > Soil > Wetlands | place: USA: Florida...
AGGTACTAATGTTTGCTATCCGCCAGCTTCTGGTTTCCACGGTGATTTTCGCCGCAGTTCCTCCGTCGGTTGTGCGCGCCGCTGAGAGCGCTGCCTACGTCGGTGGCACGGTGAAGTCGATTCCGGTGAATTCGGCCGGCTCGCTGAACTTCGACAACGCCAAGGAATTGCGATTCAATTACAGCGGCTCGATCTACAGCCTGCCTTACGAGCAGATCACCACCACGGAAATCACGAAGGCGGAAGACCGGCGCGTGCTGGGCAAGATCCCGATTCCTGCGCTGATCCACCGGAAACAGGTATTGAGCATCAATTACAAGGATGCGGCCGGTGCTGCCGGAACTCTGAACTTCGAAATTGCCGCCAACGACGCCTCTGCAACCCAGGCAACCATTGAAGCCAAGAAAGTCGAGCCTCAGGTTGCCGTAGATCCGAATGCCGATCCCTTTGTGGATCGCTACTGGAAGACGAAGCGGAATCAGGCGCAATGGGAGCCCAAGACTGCACAGAATTCGCCGGCTGCAAGCACGCCCGCCGGCACCAAGTAACCCGCAACGATCAACTGACGCAGCGTTTATCCGGCACGGGCAACCGCCCGTGCCACTTTTTTTTGTTGCCTATCGCGAGCCTTCCGCATCCCATGTGTGAGTGTTAGTCTGAAAGGACGTGGCCGGAGGCTACCATGGCAACTACACCGGTGGCGAGTCGGGTGCTCCACGGGCGGCTGGATTCCGCGCGGGAACAAACCGACCACTTGTTCGACCAGTTAACGCCGGAGGCGCTCTACTCCCGTCCGATTCCAGAACGGCATCGGCTGATCTTCTACCTGGGCCATCTGGAGGCCTTCGACTGGAACCTGATCTGCCGCAAAACCCTCGGCATTCCCTCTTTTCAGCCTGAGCTCGATCAACTGTTTGAGTTCGGGATTGATCCGCCCGTCGGAACGGCCGCGCAAGACCAGCCCTCGGATTGGCCCAGCGCCCACGAGGTTCGCGCTTATAGCCGTCGCGTGCGAAACGCGATTGACGATCACCTGGAGCACGCGCCGGAACAAATCCTGCATGTTGCCCTGGAGCATCGGTTGATGCATGCCGAGACGTTTGCCTACCTGTTACATAACCTGGCCCACTCTGAAAAGGTCGCACAGCCCGCAACCGCAGTTCATTCGACCTCGAGCGTGACTCACACCATGATCGCGATCCCGCCGGGAACCGCCACGCTTGGTCAGGATCCCGGCGAATTCGGCTGGGACAACGAATTCTCCCGGCACACCGTAACCGTGCCGGACTTCGCTATTGAAAAGCACAAGATCACCAACGGTCAGTATCTGTTGTTCGTGCGCGATGGCGCGGCTCCGCCGCATTTCTGGATCCAGCGCTCCGGCCAATGGTTCTACCGCGGCATGTTTTCCGATATCCCGCTGCCGCTGAATGCGCCGGTGTATGTGACTTACGCCGAGGCCGGCGATTACGCGCGATGGCGCGGCCGGCAGCTGCCTACGGAAGCCCAGTTTCACCGCGCGGCGTACGCCACGTCCGACGGACAGGAGCGCCTGTATCCATGGGGCAGCGCGCCACCGGATGCCACTCACGGTAACTTCGATTTTTACCATTGGGACCCGGTGGACGTGGACGCGACGCCGGCTGGCGACAGCGCCTTCGGCGTCTCGCAACTGGTCGGCAATGGCTGGGAGTGGACCGCCACACAGTTTGGTCCTTTCCACGGTTTCCAACCGTTCCCGTTCTACCTGGGTTACTCCCGAGACTTTTTCGACGAAGAGCATTACGTCATGAAAGGCGGATCAGCGCGCACCGCTGCCTGCCTGCTACGCCGCTCGTTCCGCAATTGGTTCCGGCCCAACTACCCCTATGTCTACGCCAGCTTTCGGCTTGTCGAAAACTAGCTTCGCGCGCGAAGCTGCGCTGCGGGAGTTTGCTTGCGATGTGCGCACCGGCTTATTGAAGCCTCAGAAAGAGCTGCACTCCAAGTATCTTTACGATGATCTCGGCAGCTCCCTGTTCGAGGCAATCACCTATTTACCGGAGTACGGACTCACGCGCGCCGACGAACGCCTCCTGCGCGATAAAGCGGCCGAGATCGCGAGTCTGCTGCCGCCGCGGGTCTCCGTGATCGAGCTGGGCAGCGGCACCGGCAGGAAGACCAGGCATGTTCTGGACGCCATCCGCCTGCGGACGGGCTGCGTGCGCTACTTTCCCATCGACGTGTCCGCCGATGCTTTGGCGCGCTGCCGGCACGACCTGGCCGATATCGCCGAAGTTCACCCGCTCGAGCAGTCTTATCTGCACGGCATGGCACATGCCACCGCATGGCGCAGCCCGGGCGAGAGCCTGCTGCTTCTGTTCCTGGGCAGCACGATCGGTAACTTCGAGCGCTCATGCGCGCTGGAGTTCCTGCGCGATTTACACCTGGCTCTCCAGCCGGGCGACCGCCTGCTGCTGGGCGCCGACCTGGTGAAAGATCGCGATGCGATGCTGGTGGCCTATGATGATCCCACGGGCGTCACGGCGGCATTCAATCTAAATTTGCTCGGCCGTGTCAACCGCGAATTGGGCGCAAACTTCGACCTGCGCGCCTTCGAGCACCAGGCCCGCTGGAACGAGCCGGAGCGGCGCATCGAGATGCATCTGATGTCGCGCACGCACCAGTCCGCTTTCATTTCGAGCGCGGATCTGCACATCGACTTCCAGCCGGGCGAAACCATCTGGACCGAGTCGTCCCACAAGTTCCATCTTTCCGAGTTAGCCTCGATGGCCGAACAGAGCGGCTACCGTATCGAAGCGCAGTGGACGGACTCCGACTGGCCGTTCGTCGAGGCTCTGTGGACGGTTTATTGATGTCCGACGGCCATCCCGCCCTCGAGTTCCGGCGGGTATCCGTGCGCATCGGCGGCAACCTGATCCTCGACAACCTGAGCCTGACCGTGGAACGCGGCCAGACGCTGGCCCTGCTCGGCCGCAGCGGCTCCGGCAAAACCACCGCGCTCAAGACGATCAACGGGCTCGTGCTGCCCACCGATGGCGAAGTCCTCGTCGACGGCCGCCCCACCACCGCCTGGGACCTCATCCAACTCCGCCGCGCCATCGGCTATGTCATCCAGGAAGTCGGCCTGTTTCCCCATTTCACCGTCGCCGAAAACGTCGGCCTCGTTCCGCGTCTGGAAGGTTGGCCGGAGGAGCGCATCGCCGCGCGGACACAGGAACTTCTGGCGCAGGTCGGCCTGAATCCAGCCGATTACGAACAACGATACCCACGCCAGCTTTCCGGCGGCCAGCGCCAGCGCGTAGGGGTCGCACGCGCCCTCGCTGCCGACCCGCGCTTTCTGCTCCTCGATGAACCGTTCGGCGCGCTCGACCCCATCATCCGGACTGAGCTCCAGGATCAGTTCCTGGCGCTCCGCGACCAGCTCGGCAAAACTTCGGTCTTCGTCACGCACGATGTTCGCGAAGCTCTGCGCCTCGGCACGCACATAGCCCTGCTCGACCGCGGCCGTCTGGAAACTGCCGGTACTCGCGAACAATTCTTGCGATCCACCGGCAAAGAGGCCCAAGCGTTCCTCGCGTCTCTCGACATGGGCGCCACCGCCCACCGCGGATATCTATGATCCGCTCCGACCTGCTGGACGAAATCGGCCGGCTCACCTCCGAGCATTTCGTGCTGGTTCTGATTTCGATGCTCATCGCCGCCGCCATCGCGATCCCTTCAGGCATCCTGCTCACGCGCCGTTCCGTCTTGCGCGGCCCATTCCTCGGATTCGCAAACGTCGTGCAAACCGTCCCGAGCCTCGCGCTCTTCGGCTTCCTGATCCCGATCCCGTTCATCGGAGGCATCGGCAAACGGACCGCCATCGTCGCGCTCGTCCTCTACGCGCTGCTCCCTATTTTGCGCAACACCCTGATCGGCATCTTGGGTGTGGATGCGGCGGTCCGTGAATCGGCCATCGCCATGGGCATGACCGGCAGCCAGCTACTTTGGCAAGTCGAAATGCCGCTTGCCGCCCGCACGATTCTTGCCGGCGTGCGCGTAGCCACGGTCACCACGGTCGGTACCGCGACCATTGCGGCGGCGATCGGCGGAGGCGGTTTGGGCGTCTTCATCTTTCGCGGCATCGCTTCCGTGGACACTACGCAGATTCTGGCCGGCGCTATTCCAGCGGCCCTGCTCGCGCTGATCTCAGACGGAGGGCTCGGTTGGATCGAACGGCGCTTCTCTGCGGCCTAGCCCTTCTGTTATCCGGATGCGGCCGCACCCATCACGTGGTGGTGGGCTCCAAGAATTTCACGGAGCAATTGGTCCTGGGCGAAATCATCGCGCAGCACCTGGAGAATCGCCTGCATCAGCCGGTCGACCGCAAGCTGGATCTCGGCGGAACCCTGCTGTCTCATCAGGCCCTCGTTTCGCACGACATCGACCTGTATCCGGAGTACACCGGCACGGCGTTCACCAATGTCCTCAAGCTCTCCGGCAATAACGACCCGGTCTCGGTTCTCAAACGCGTCCGCGAGGAATACTCCTCCCGCTTTCACATCGACTGGCTCGATTCGCTGGGCTTTGAAAGCTCATTCGCCATGACCGTGCGCGGCGCGGATGCCCGTGCCCGGCGCCTCGAAACGCTGAGCGATGCCGCGGCCGATCATGGAGGATTCGCGTTGGGTGCTGGCTACGAATTCCTGACACGCCCCGACGGTCTCGCGGCGCTGAACGCAGCCTATCCGATTCATTGGACCGCGCCGGCGAAGAGCATGGATCTCGGTCTGCTCTATCAGGCGCTGACCGCCCAACAGGTGAGCATGGTGGCGGCGAACACCACCGATGGCCTGCTCAGCAAACTCGACGTCAGGGTTCTTAGAGACGATAAGCACGCCTTCCCGCCCTATCAGGCGTGCATCGCTGTTCGCTCCGACTCGCTAACTGCGAATGCGGGTCTGCGGGAAGCCCTTTCTGAGCTCAGCGGAAAAATCTCGGCCGAAGCGATGCAGAAGATGAACTACGCCATGGACGTGGAACATCGGCCGGTGCGCGACGTCGCCAGGGACTTCCTCGCGCAGGCCCAACTACGCTGATTCCGGCGTCTCCACTGCACCTGCCGCCGCCTTCTGCCGCACCCGGGAGATCGCCCGCACCAATTTGCGATAGGGCGTCTGGTCGAGCGCGTGAAACCCGATCCATTCTCCGTCGCTCCACGTCGCATAGTGCCACCGCGCCAACAGCGCGAGGTGTTCCTGCCTCTCAGCCAGCGGCACGGTTACGGGAACGATCGTCGCCACCAACTCGCGCAGCCTCTGATCCAACGAAACATTCGACGTGAGCGGGAAATCCACCGGAGCCTGCCACGCCCCCTGACATACGAACCACAACCGCACACTATCGGCTGCAGGTGCGGGCGCAACGGCCACGCCATACAGGCGCTCAACGTCGCACACCAGATCGTCACGCCCCGCCAGCACCGCCTCAATGCGCTCCAGCCGCTTGTGCTGCCGCGCGGCTTCCTCGAAATTCATTTCCTGGCTCAACCGGTCGCGCGCGGCCGAAGCGCTGGCCAATAGCGCCGCGCCGTCCCCGGTAAGAAACTCCTCCACGCGATGCACTTCGCTCAAATACTCTTCGCGCGTCACTGCCTGCTGGCACGGGCGCAGGCACATGTTCATCTCGCCATAGATGCATCCCGGGTGCTGCGGGCTCGGCTCCAGATTCTCCTGGCAGCGCCGGATCTGAAACAGATCGAGCGACTGGTTCTCGAACAGCTCCGCCGAAGCCCGCGTGCGAAACGGCCCATAGTACAGCCCGCGGCCTCCGCTCAGACGCGTGGTCACATGCGTGCGCGGAAATTCATTGGCGAGAATCAGCTTCACGTACGCCGGCATTCGCAGCTTCACCAGCCGCAGATAGTCGTCCGGATAATGCCGCCGCGCCAGCGCATAATGCAGCAGCATCGACTCGAATCGCGAGCCGGTGAGCCAATACTCCACGCGCGTGAAAACCTCGCGCAAGTTCAGCGACCGCCCCTGCCCGCTCGCGGGCTTCAGAATGCGCAACAACCGCCGCCGCAGCATGCTGGTCTTGGCCAGATAAGCCGACCGATCGCCCGCCCACACCACGAACACCGCGTCGCTGTTCACAAGCTCGGCCAGGCTTTCGTCCAGGCCATCGCGCTCGATGATTGCCGGCTCAGGAACCTGCATCCGCTTCCAGTGTCGCACTCGGTGTGGCGCACGCACTCCTGCGTGCGTGCTTGCCGCCCCGTTCCTGTCGCGGTTGTGTAACCATAGAACCAACCACCGCCCCCGAGTTAGTGGCAGTCACCGGGTCATGGATTTCGCCGAGCAACTGAAGTCGTCCGTCGATATCGTTCAAACCATCGGCGAATACGTCCGCCTGAAGCGTGCCGGCACCACGCCGCGCTACATGGGTCTCTGCCCGTTCCACGCGGAAAAGACGCCTTCGTTCTCGGTCCACGCCGGCCATCAATTCTACAAGTGCTTCGGCTGCAACGCCGGCGGCGACGTCTTCAAGTTCATCATGGAGATCGAGCGCGTCAGCTTCTTCGAAGCTCTGAAACTGCTGGCTGAGCGCAACGGCATCGCCATGCCCAAGCGCGACTACGCGGATGCCGATTCGAAACTGCGCGCGGCGCTCATGGAAATGCACGAGATTGCCGCCCGCCAATTTCAGGCCAACCTGAATGGTCCAGGCGGCGCGGAAGCGCGCAACTATCTGGCGAGCCGCGGCGTCTCACAACAGCACAGCGACGAGTTCGGCCTCGGGCTTTCGGATGCTTCAGGCCACCAGTTGGTCCGCCAGTTCGAATCCCGTTTTACGCCCGAGCAGTTGGAGCAGTCCGGTCTCGTGATGAAACGCCAGGATGGCAGCGGCTTCTTCGACCGCTTTCGCGGCCGCCTGATGTTCCCCATCCACAACGAATCCGGCAAAGTGATCGGATTCGGCGGACGCGCGCTACGTCCGGGCGACGAGCCCAAATACCTGAACTCGCCCGAGACGGCGCTCTATCGCAAGAGTTACGTGCTCTACAATCTCCATCGCGCCAAGGACCCGGTGCGCAAAGCGGACTTCTCGATTCTGGTCGAAGGGTACATGGACGTGATCGGCGTTTACTCCGGTGGCTTCCACAACGTCGTGGCCAGTTGCGGCACGTCGCTCACCAGCACGCAGGTGCGCGCGATCAAGCGGCACTCCGATCGCATTGTGGTCAATTTCGATCCCGATGCCGCCGGCGCAACCGCCGCCGAGCGTTCCATTCAAATGCTGCTCGATGAGGGGCTGCAGGTCCGCGTGTTGGAGTTGGAGGAGGATCTCGATCCCGACGAGTACATCAAGAGTCTGGGCGCCGACGCCTACCGCGCGCGGCTCGACAAAGCTCCGGCGTATTTCCATTGGCTGGCCGACCGCGCCCGCAAGCGGTTCGACATGCGCACCGTCGAGGGCCGCATGCAGGGTTTCAAGTTCGTCGCCCCTGCCATCCAGCGCATCGCCGATCGTCTGGAGCGCTTCGCCGTCGCCAACGACGTAGCCGGCTACCTCGGAGTCGAAGAAAAACTCGTCCGCGATTATTTCAGCAAGGGAACTGGCGAGCGGCCGGCGGCACGCCGCGCCCCGGAAATTCCCGCCGTCGAGCGGCTCTTGTTACACTCACTGCTGGCCAGCGCAGCCGCCCGTATGGAGGTTATCCCACAGTTGCAGGATCTGGCGGCCGTGGAACGCTTCGTCACACGAAACATCTTCAAAGCCTTGTTTACCATGCATTTCGACGGCTCCGTCTTCCGCTTTGACGCCCTGGAGGGCCGCCTGGCCGACGCCGACCGGGATCTATTGTCGGCCCTCGTTTTTGCCGATCAAGGACTTGAGGAGGAACAGGCTGCCGAGCAGGCCACCGCCTGCGTGCGTAGCCTGAAGTCGCAGGACCCGAAATCGGAAGCGGCCTCGCTACGCGCGCAGATCAAGGCCGCGGAACGCCAAGGAAATCTTCAGGAAGCCATGCGCCTGGCGCAGGAACTCGATCGCAAATCGCGCAGTGGGAATTCAGCACAGCCGGGAGCGTAAGAGCAGAAGCAAAGAGGCCGATGGGTTGCAAGCGATGTTGTACACTAAATGGGATCAGGGCAACACATCGCCGTTGAATTGGGGTACCAGTGGCGACTGATGACAAATACGGCCGGCTAAAGCATCTCATGGAAGAGGGCAAAGAAAAAGGTTTCGTCCTGTACGACGACGTGAACGATCTGCTGGCGGAGGAGTTCCCCTCCGGCCGCGAGTTTGAAGATCTGCTCACCGATCTGGACAACGCCGGCGTGGAGATTCTCGAAGAGCCCAAGCTGGAGTTCGAGAAATCCAAAGACGAACCCGACGACTTTGCCGACCTCGAGCTGGCGCAGGATGTTGGCGACAAGACCAACGATCCGGTGCGCATGTACCTGCGCGAGATGGGCACGGTTCCGCTGCTCACGCGCGAAGGCGAAATCGAACTTGCCAAACGGAACGAACGCGGCCAGTGGGCGGTGCGCAAGGCGCTCTCGCGGTCGCCGCTGGTCATCCGCGAGATCATTCAGTTGGGTGAGGACTTGCAGCGCGGTACGGTTTCCGTCCGCGACGTCCTGGTGCTGCCCGAGTTCGTCATCACCGATGAGGATTTCACCGCGCAGCTCGGCGAGCTGCTGGCCAAGATCGCCGAAATCGAAAAGTATTACAAGAAAAGCCAGCAATTCCGGCAGAAGTTGCAGGCTGTCTCGCGCCAGATGAAGCCCAAGCAGCACCGCAGCCTGCGCTACGGCTTGGCGCGCAACATGGTGCAGATTTCGCGCATCATTCGCGACGTCGCCTTCAGCACCGCCGTCCGCCGCAGCCTGGCGGGCCGCCTGCGCTGCGCCGTGGAGGAACTGAAGCCGCTCGAGCGCGAAATCGCCAAGATCCAGCGCAAGCTGGAAGAGCCGGCCCAGCACGGACACGGGCATCCCAGCCGCGACCTGCGCAAGGAGCTGCGGCAGTGCAGCCAGCGCATCCAGCAACTGGAAGAAGAATGCGGCGCCAGCTCCACGGAACTGCGCCGAACGCTGCAAATCGTCGAGCGCGGCGAGCAGGAAGCTGAATCCGCCAAGAAACAGCTCATCGAAGCCAACTTGCGCCTGGTTGTCTCCATTGCCAAGCGTTACACCAATCGCGGGCTGCAGTTCCTGGATCTGATCCAGGAGGGCAACATCGGCTTGATGAAGGCAGTGGACAAGTTCGACTACCGGCGCGGATACAAGTTTTCCACCTACGCTACCTGGTGGGTGCGCCAGGCCATCACGCGCGCCATTGCCGACCAGGCCCGCACCATCCGCATCCCGGTGCACATGATCGAGACCATCAACAAGCTGGTGCGCACGCAGCGCCAGTTGCAGCAGGAACTCGGCCGCGAACCTACCACCGAGGAACTGTCGGTCAAGATGGAGTTGCCCGTGGGCAAGGTGCGCAAGGTACTGCGCATCGCGCAGGAACCGATTTCGCTCGAAACACCCGTCGGCGAAGAAGAAGAATCGCATCTGGGCGACTTCATCGTCGACCGGCGCGTGGTCTCGCCGTCCGAAGCGGTCATCAACCTGAATCTGCGCGAGCAGACCGCCGAAGTTTTGAAGACCCTAAGCCCGCGCGAAGAAAAGATCATCAAGATGCGCTTCGGCCTGCAGGACGGCAGCGAGCATACGCTGGAAGAAGTCGGCCAGCACTTTGCCGTTACGCGCGAGCGCATCCGGCAAATCGAAGCCAAAGCACTCCGCAAGCTGCGCCACCCCAGCCGCAGCCACCGCCTGCGCGCTTTCCTCGATACTTCGCTTCACGAGTAAATCTCGCGGACGCGTTCGATAATTCCTTCCGGCACCAGGTGTTCCCAAGATTCGCCGCCGGCGATGCGGTCGCGCACTTCTGTCGAGGACACCCCCTCCAGGCCGCCGCTTGCTTTAAGTGGATGAATCCGATCACGATAGGCCTGCGGTGGCGCGTATGCCCCGCCCCGCGGCGCCACCAGAAGCTCGAACTCCTTGAGCATCTTCTCGACAACCCCAGGCCGGCCATAGTCCCAGTGGAGTATGCGCTCGGCAGCGTCGCGTCCGCAGATGAAGTAGAGCCGCGTCCCTGGATCGTAATGTTCCCTACACTCCCGGGCAATCTCGACGAACAAGCCCTGCTCGGTTGTGGCGATAGAATGCGGCGCCGAAATTCCGGCAGCGGAGAGCATTTCCAGCCGCTGCTCAAGTGTCGCCCCGAAGTATTCTTTGTGAGGAAACTTACTCGGGACGACGCAAAGGACCTCGTCCACGACACTGGCTGCGGCCCACGCCAGCTCCACATGTGCGACCGTAGGCGGATTAAAACTGCCGGCCAGAATCCCGACCGCGCGCGGCTTATCAACTCTCCGGTGGTAAAACTTCATTCCCCCTCCAGTATAGTTTTTGGCATGCCAAGGCCCTTTAGGTCCCGTCGTTTAGCGACATAAGGCCACTCTTAGACCAAGGTAGGGTAACTCACCGACAGATTCAGATGCACTTTGGTTCTAGAGTGGATGTATATGCTGTACTGGATTTGTCCTGAATGCGGGCATGAGTGCTCGCCGGCCATCCGGGAATGCCCTACCTGTGCGTTGGCAAGTCAAAGTGCACCCCCAGCTCCGTCGCTGAGCCAAGGACAATCGGGTCAAGCTCAGTCCGATGTCAGTCATGAAATTGCAGCGCTTGCCGAAAGTTTCGCAGCTCCAGCTCCGGTCTCCACGAAAGCTGCTGCCCCCGTCACCGAATCTGTGACTTCCGCGAATGGACAGGAGGAACCGAAGCCTTCCGGCGCTTTGATCGCCGTGGAAGAGCCCGTCGACATCGAGGAGACCAAGACGCCGGCAGCCGTTGTCGACTCGCTGGTACGCCCACTGGTGGAGTCGGTGAAGGAAGAACCAGCAAAGAGTGCACCTGAAAAGGCCGCGACTGCTCCTCCCGCAGCGCCGCTGATGACGCCTCCCGCGACGGACCTTCGTGCCGCCGAGCCGGATACATCCGAACCGCTGCGCCCTCGCGCGGATACCGCGCCCCGCCTGAGATCGGCCCCGGCGATGTTGTCTTCCGTGCGTCCGCGCATCGAACTCGACCTGCTGCCGCCGATGGCGACAGGGCTTGCACCGATCACCGGCGCAGAGACTCAATCAGCCGAACCGCTTCAACCGAAGGCGCTGCGGCTTCTGAACAGTGCGCCCCCGCCGGCGCCCACGCCTACTGTAATCGCTATCCAGGCCGCTCGGACGGACTTGCATCTGACCTCGGCCGGCCTGGTTGCGCTGAGCGAAGCTTTGCGTGAGCCCGCGCCCAGCCTTCCGGACGAGCCACAGAGCGTAGCGGCCACACCACGGGTGCGCGAAGCGAGACTCGCCGGACCGGTTTTTGGCTCGGCTCACGTGGAGATTGCCTCCGAACCGCTTGCGTTGCCGGAGCCTAAGGCTCCTGGCTACGACGAGGAGGTGGTCGAGCAAGCGCTGGAGCAACAGGCCGCGTCGCTACTCGAAGCCATCGAAGAAAGAACGCCCAGCCAGGCGGAAGCTCCCAACAGCACGGCATTGTCTCAGGCCTTGGAACTGGAAGCAAGCGCTGTCGTTGACGAAGTGAACCGCGCCGTGGAGGCGGAGGAGTCCGGCATACGATCGGTCGTAGAAACGTTCCAGGAGCAGCCCGCCACGTCACTGTTGGCCGCGCCCGCGGAAATCGTTGTCGCGCCGGCGCCGCCGGCCACACAATGGCTGAGGACGGCGCGCCCAGTGCTCAAGCCTTACTCCGCGCCCGATCCCAGCATCCATCTGCTGACTCGGGGCCCACAAGTGCCTTCGTTAGCGGGTCCTTGCCTGCCACCGCAGCTTCAACACTTCGTCGAAGAGATCAGCCCGGTGGCGGGAACGGCACGTAAGCCAATCGCATTCCCGACTTGGCTGGTGAGTGTCGTGGTAGCTACGTGCCTGTTCCTGGGCGCCGGCAGCCTGGTGCAGTATTTGACTGCCAGCCGTGACGCCAAGGCTGCGTCCCCCGCGCCATCCGCACAAACTTCTGTTGTGCCGCCCGCCGCTGCCATACCTCCCGCCCCCGTTGTGCAAGAGCATCCGCAGGCCCGCTTCGTAGAGGTGGCCGGTGTGCGGATCGTGAGCGGCGCGAATCGGAAGCCGCAGCTGGAGTACATCGTCGTCAATCACTCCGGTTCTGACCTCACGGGCCTGGACATAC
>Ga0335071_10006279_pt1 | contig 12259 bp, 10 predicted proteins | sample Lox_Sample_15_FD_206724 | JGI IMG/M metagenome (GOLD analysis project Ga0335071, IMG submission 206724) | Soil microbial communities from Loxahatchee National Wildlife Refuge, Florida, United States - Lox_Sample_1.5 | ecosystem: Environmental > Terrestrial > Soil > Wetlands | place: USA...
GATGAAAACAACGTAGATGTTCATCCCTGACTCCGTTCGCCCTTGAAGTAGTGATAGAGACCGCAGCTTCGTTTCGAAGTCCCGAGTTAAAGTGCACGAACGCGGTACAGGACGACCCCATGCGACCGAACCTTCGCGTGAATGGGGCCAGGCGCATTCCTGGTCTCGCCGGTCCACAGGTCGTGCAAGGAATAGCCAGTCTTGCTTTCCGGCAGATCCAGCGCGGACGCTGGAACGGACACTTCCTCTGCCTTACTGCCGGTGTTGAACAGCCCGACGATCACGTCTCCGCCTGGCTCTTTCTTCGCAAACACCTGCTGGTCGCCCTGGTTGAGCACCCGTTTCGCGGCGATCGCATCCTGATCGACGGCGAGGACTTCGGTGTTCTGCAGATACTCCTTCAGGTCCGTGGGATCGAGGTGAGTCAGATCGACGCCGAGAATCAGCGGGGACGCAGCCAACGCCCACAGGCTGAGCTGAGTCTGCCGCTCTGCAGGAGTCAGGCCGTCGTTGTTGCCGTTTCCTATTTCGAGGGAGTCATAATCGTTGAAGCCGCCGGGGCCTGCGTAAGGCTGCCACTGCGCCACGTAGTCGAAGCGGTTGGCAATGTAGGACCAGCTGGTCAGTGGATAGCTGCTGCCCTTTTCGCACTTATAGCACTCGACGTCAGGCGCGAATTCAAATTGATTGGCATACTTCACCAAGGTTGGGGCGAGCGCGACGGTATAGTTGCCCTGCGTAATGTCCAGGATCATGGGGCGCCCGCTTTTCCGTATCGCTTCGGACCAAGCCTTGACGTCAGGCGCGTTGCTGTCTTTCATGCCGTCGAGTTTGATGTAGTCGATATCCCACGACGCCAGCATCTCCAGCCATGAATCCGTATACTCCTGCGCGCCCGGCTTGCTGTAGTCGATACGGACCATGCCCTTGCAGTTGTAGTTGTCCTCCGCGATCGACAGGTTTGCGATCTGCGCGGCTGTAAAGGATGTGCCCTTGATCGGCGTGTTGCGGCTGACGGCCTGCTTGGAAATGCCCGGCGTGGCGTAGATGCCGAATTTCATGCCGAGGCTATGGATGTAGGCCGCCAGCACCTTGATGCCGTCGCTGTCTCCTTGCCCAGGGAATTTGGATGCGTCGGTGATCCAGCGACCATACGCGTCGACGTTCGGACCCTGCGGTCCCGGGCACTGATACCAGAAGTCGTCGAGGTTTACGTAGTCGTAGCCGAGTTTCTGCAATCCGGAATTCTGCAGGGCGAGCGCCTGCGCTTTCATGATGTCCGCGGTAGGACCCTTCCGGATGAAGCTCCAGCTGCTCCAGCCGAGCACCGGCTTTCGCTCGAGACCATTGTCCGCCGCATTGATGTTATGCGGAGCGCCAACCACCAAAAGTGCGAGCAGAAGTCCCGGCAACAAGCGTTGCGTCAATTTCTTGAGGTAAATCATGCGTCTTCTGTATCACATGCGGCGGGACAAACACAATCAGCGGTCGATTCGGATCGCTGACGTTGCGAGGGATGAGTATAGTGATCCGATTTCGATAACGGACTATTGCAGCTTACCGTACTCTGCCTTGAAACGGGCAAGTCAACGAATGCGGAGAGTATCGCCGGCGAGGGAGAATCGTGAAGCTAACATGGATCGAGTTCCGTGGTAAAGCGCGCTCCCCGTCGCTTCGCTGAGGGTCGCGGGGCGGACGAATGCGTCCGCCTTTACACAAGAATTATTGGGAGACGGTTGGGGTTCTTGCGGTTTCGAAGTCGGTGGCTTTGGGGCCGCCATCGACAATGTGCATGGTTTTGAGAATCGTTTCCACGACGGCGTCGTTGCCCACCGCGGTATTCAGCATGGCGTGGTAGAGCGAGCGCGTGGGCCAGTTGGCGTGAAAGTAGTGCTTGATGTAGGCGATGCGTTCGCGGTCGACACTGTCGACCAGATCGTCGGCTTCCGCGGCGGTATGGCCATCCGCGATGGTGCGGCGGATCTTCTCCGCGCGAGGCGCGTAGAGGAAGACGTGGAACACTTCGGGGTTCTCGCGCAAGAAGAATGGAGCGCCGCGGCCGACGATGACCGCGTTCCCTTCCTTCGCGATGCGGTTCATGATGTCCTGCATCATCGCTACCATGCGGTCGGTATCGAAGATCTGATTGCCCAGGGGAGAGCTGCGTTCGGAGCTTCCGCGCCAGAAGGTTTTGGCGAAACGGTGCAGTCCGCTGTCCATGCGCTCGTCGCAACGCTTCACGGCGGCGGGCGCCACCTGGGCGAGACGGGCGACCTCTTCGGTAAACCGGTGATCCCAGACGTGCCAGCCCAGGCGCTCGGCGAGCTGGGCGGCGATGGCGCCGCCTCCGCAGCCGTATTCACGCTCAATGGTTACGACGCGAAACATGATGCGCTAGCTTTAGTGTACCGCCATTCCGCCGGGCTTGCCTTTCTTGACCAGGAACACCAGCGGGATCATCAGCATGATGGCCACACCCAGGAAGAAAAAGCAATCCAGATAAGCCAGCATCGTGGCCTGACGATCAACGTTAGCCTGGATCAGGGCCCAGGGGACGGCTGAGTTGGCGGGCCCGCCTCCGCGGCTTTGCACCATGGCGCCCAGGGCCTTGAGGCGGGCCTGCAGCATGGCGTTGGTCGCGGTGAGATTGCCCGAGAGATAGTTCTGATGCACCTGCGTTTTCCGGGTCAGCAGAGTAATGACCACGGAAATCCCCACGCTCCCCCCGATATTGCGCGCCAGATTCATCAGGCCGGAGGCAGCATTGTTCTTCTCCCGCGGCAGAAAGGCATAGGCGGCTGTATTGATGGGCACGAAAAGGAAAGCCATCCCGGCGGCCTGGTAGGCACGAGCCATGATCAGGGTGTGATAGTCCATCTGCAGGTTGAAGTTTGTCATGTGAAACAGCGACAGGGAAAGGACCACCAGACCGACAAACAGCAGCCAGCGTGGAGAATAGCGGGAAAGCAAAAACCCCACGAGTGGCAACAGCGCCATGATGACGAATCCGCCCGGCATGAGCGCGAACCCGGCCTGCTCAGCCGTATAGCCGAGCAAGGTTTGCATCAGGAGCGGCAGCAACACGGTGCTTCCGAGGAGCGCAAAGCCCAGCATGAACATGAGCAGGTTTGAGATCCCGAACGTACGGTCGCGGAACAGGTGCAGGTCAATGATGGGATCTTTATTCTTCCATTCCCAGTAGATGACAAAGATCAGAGCAGCCGCGCTGATCAGGGACAGGATCGTAATGAAATTCGAAGCAAACCAATCGTCACGCTGCCCTTTATCAAGTACTACCTGCAGGGTGCCCAGCCCGAGGGCGACAAAGCTGAGTCCGACGTAGTCGATGTGGGTCTCGCTCAGTTTTCGGCGGCGGAAGTAGGGGGGGTCTTCGATGAGCCTAGAGGTCAGTAAGATCGACAGGATCCCTACTGGAATGTTGATGAAGAAAATCCAGCGCCACGTGAAATTGTCGGTGATCCACCCGCCCAGGGTTGGACCAATCGCCGGTGCGGTGACCACGGCAACGCCGTAAATCGCGAACGCCATGCCGCGCTTGGCGGGAGGAAACGTGTCCGCAAGAATGGCTTGTTCGCTGGGCTGGAGGCCCCCGCCACCGGCTCCCTGCAGAACCCGACACACAATCAAAATGGCCAGGTTGGGCGCTAGTCCGCACAAAAAAGAGCTCACGGTGAAAAGGGCCACGCAGGTCATGTAGAAATTCTTACGTCCCATGATCGACGAGAGCCAGCCACTGAGCGGCAGGACGATGGCGTTAGAGACCAGGTAAGAGGTCAGGACCCAGGTGCTTTCATCCTGGCCGGCGGAGAGGCTGCCGGCAATGTGGGGCAAGGCCACGTTGGCGATGGAGGTATCGAGCACCTCCATGAAAGTTGCCAGGGTGACGGTGAGGGCGATGATCCAGGGATTGACTGCCGGACGCCAGGCATCCGACTGGTCCATCGTAGCGGTGGCAGAACTCATTTATCGGATCCACACCTTGGGCTCAACCGACATGCCAGGACGCAACAGATGATCCTTATTCGAGCCGGGATCCAGAACGATCTTCACGGGAATGCGCTGCACGACCTTGACGTAGTTGCCGGTGGCGTTTTCCGGAGGAAGCAGGCTGAACCGGGCGCCGCTGGCTCCGGCGATACTGTTGACTTTGCCTTTGTAGGTGCGGCCGTAGGCGTCGACGCTGATATCTACATTCTGGCCGACCTTCATATCCCGCAGCTGTGTTTCCTTGAAATTGGCGGTGATCCAAACGTCCTCAAGGTTGATGACATCGAGCATTTGCTGGCCGGGCGAGACATTCTGCCCAACCTCGACGGTGCGATTGCTAATGATCCCGTCGACTGGGGCCTGGATCTTCGTGTACTCCAGGTTCAGCTGAGCCTGATCGAGCGCCGCTTTTTTCTGTTGCGCCAGAGCGAGAGCTTCAGCGGCGTGCGCGCGCGTTGCTTGCATCTGCTTAGGAGCGGTGCTGGCGTAGCGGTAGCTGGCTTCGGCTTGAGCCAGCCTGCCTTCCGCCTGCGTGACCTGCTGCCGGGCCGCATCGGCGCTGGCGCGTGCGGCGGCTACCGCGGCCTCGCTGGCCTTGGCATTGGCGACGGCCTGGTCATATTGCTGCTGCGAGATTTCCTGTTTCTCGACCAACTGCTTGTAGCGGCCGAGGTCATTTTGCGCCTTAACGTTGTTGGCTTCGGCTTGGGCCAGCATGGACTTGCCGGCTTCGTACTGCTGCCTTGCGGCTTGTATGCCGGCGCGCGCGCTGTTGACGTCGGCCTGGCTTGTGGACAGCTGGCTGGAAGTATTCACGGACGTGATGGGGACTGTTACTCCTGCCGCGACAGCGGCGGCCTGCGCATTGTCGTAATCCGCCTTGGCGCGGTTGTATGCAACCTGATAGTCGGTGGGGTCGATCTCCACGACAACGGTTCCTGCTTTGACGTACTGGTAGTCCTCAACGTCGAGCTTGAGTACGTGTCCCGAGATGCGGGGGCTCACTGAGTTGATGTGGCCGTCTACCTGAGCATCGTCAGTATTTTCGTAGCTCGTCATATAGCGGTAGACAAAGAAGCCGACGACAAGGAGCAATAAGATGCCGATGGCCAGGCCGATACGGAAACCCTTGCTGCTGGTACGAGAGGGACGGCGAAAATCTTCTTCGGTCGCATGCAGGGGCTTGGCACTGCCTTCGGGCCGGTTGGTTTCGGCGGGAGGAGTTTGCGTGGTCTGCGCCATAGAGTTATTGATTGCCTTTCAAGTACCGCTTCACACCTTGCTCGGCATCGCCGATCGAGCGGGCAAGTTCCACTTTCGACAGGTTATGCGCATATAAACTTTGGATGTAAATGTCATGCGCGCTGGCCACAGACTCCTGGGCCTGCACGACCTCAAGATTATCAGCGACGCCAGCGGTAAATCGGTCCTGCGCCTGGACAAGCGCCTGCTCAGCGAGGTCGACTGAACTTTGAGCGACCTTCACCTGATCGGAGGCGGCCTGCAGATCGAGAAGCGCCGTGCGGACCTCGTAGTCAATGCGTCCGCGCAGGTCGGCGAGCTGGGACCGGGCTTGTTTCAGCTGGGCGTCCGCCTGCAGGATGTCACTATGCACGCGGTTCCCCGCGAAAATAGGAATGTTTACGCCACCGGTGACCTGCCAGGTGCCGTTGGACTGAGACGGAGTTACGCCAATGTCGCCAAAATTCGCACTGACATCGAGAGTGGGGTAGCGTCCGGCGGCAGCCGCTTGCCGGGAAAGTTCGGCGGCCCGCACTTGAGCCATAGCAGCCTGATAATCGGGACGCCCCGCGTATGCCCGCTGGAGGTAGGCGTCCAGCGGCTCCGGTGTCAGTGCCTGATAAGGAGCTTTCTCTGTGAGGACGAATTCCTGTCCGGGCGGCAAACCGATGACCCGGGCTACGGTCAGTTGCAGCTTGGCCAAATCATTGCGTGACACGATCAGCTCTTGCTGGCGGGTTTGCAATTCGACCTGGGCACGAAGGGTATCGATTGATGGACTGACACCCGCTTTTTGCTGGTCTACCGCCTTGTTATAGAGAGCCTGGGCACTATTCACTTGCGCCTGTGACGCTTCCACGCGGGCGGCGGCGGCAATGGCTTGAAGGTACGCATTCCCAACCGCGAGGACCACGGTTTCCCGCGCATCCTTGTAATTGAAATCGGCAGCCTTAACACCCTGGGAAGCGGCCCGTTCCCGCTGAAGATTGCTGTAATTGAAGAGGGACTGCGAGAGAGTGGCACGAAGGTCGAAGTAGTTGAAGGCGGGAGTGACTCGCGGAAGTGGCCCGCCCGCAGCTCCGGAGGGACTCAAAAGCGGAGCAATCTTGTTGAATCCCAGCGCGGCGAGACTCTCATTTTCGACATTCTCGATAGCATGGGCCTGGAGGTTCGGCAGAAGCTCGCTGAGTTGCTTCCAGCGCTGCCCGCGAGCGGACTCGGATTGATCGCCCGCCAGCAGAAGTCCCAGATTGTTCCTGAGACCACGGTCAATGGCCTCTTTGAAATCGATCTGGAGAACCTGACTGGTTGCCGTGCCCTCAGGCGCACTTCCCAGGAAGGGGCTTTGGGAACCAGGGAGTGAGATGCTGGGCGCGGAACGGGTTTGAGTGGAGATCTGCCCGGTTACAGGTTGCACTATAAGGACAGCAAGGGCACCGAACGATGCGGTCAATGATGATTTCAATGAACGTGACATGCTTTAGTCGTGAAAACGCCGTTCGCGTTTCTATTCGAGCGCGGCAGGCGTCCTTTCGTCACCTATAGCATAACTGGTTCGATTTGATTCGTTTGCAACTATCTACGATGCAAACGATTGGCGTGCGGAAGGGTGGTACTCGATAGCAGGCCGTTTCACCAAGGGCCAGTAACTTCGGTACTTTGCCTGAGGTGACGCCGGACCGCTAACCTAGGTCTGAGGCCGCAATGTTAGCGCGTAGAACTGTCGTACTCATAACCCTTTCGTGTTTGCTGTCTGGCACTTCGATCGCGTTCGGTCAAGGAAACGCTCCGGCGGTTTCGGAACGGAAGATCACTCAGCGGGTAGATCCCACCACGCCTGAACTCGCGAAAAAGATGCACATTACGGGGATCGTTAAGTTGGAAGCTGTGGTTCGTCCAAACGGCACAGTGAAAGCAACCCGGGTGATCGGAGGCAATCCGGTGCTGGTAGTTGCCGCCTCGGATGCAGTGGTCAAGTGGAAGTTTGAAGCGGGGCCGAGCGAGACGACCGAAGTCGTTCAACTGAAGTTCGTGCCGGAATAAGCGGGCAAGCGCCGCCAGACTCCCAAACAGCCCGATCATGCCAGCTCACCCAGGAAAAGCACTCAAACCGAAGCCGGAACGCCGGCAAAGGCGCTATCCGCGCTTCCGCATAGAGTTTCCCGTGACAGTGATGGTGTTCTCCGGGATGGAGCGCCAGAGACTGGACGCCCATTGCCTTGATCTCTCCATTGCCGGAATGGGAGTGCTGTTGGCGGCAGAGCTCACGCCGGGGGAAGTGGCTGCACTCGAGTTCTGCCTTCCGGGGAAATCCGGCCCCTGGAACGTCCGGGCCGTGCTGCGGCACCGGCGAGGATATAACTACGGCTTTGAATTTCTGGCTTTGTCGGACACGCAGAATGCGGCACTTGCGGAACTCCTTCCGAAGTTGGAGCGCGCGGACCGGGAGGCGGATGTTTCGCAAAGGAAAGCGTGAGGAAGTTCGCAAATCGCGGTTGAGAAAGAATTACGATTTTTCGCCCGCGACGAATTCGACCCGTTGGCGAGGGCAGGATGCCCGTGACTTAAGTCATCTTGCCGCTGGTGACGGTGCAGTCCAAGCTAGGTGAGACTTCCCTGAAGGGATAAGTGCCTTTCATGAGCACGGCCACAGGAACAGACTGGACACAAATCTTGTCGGATCCGGACCTGGTGCGACAGGTCGGCAAGCTGCTCCAAACCTATCGCGACGCTCCTCCGGAAAAACGAGAACAGGCGCTTGTGGCGGCGATGCGTGAGATCAAGGCGGGAGCCGCAGCCACCGGGAAACCCCGAGATGCATCGCAGAATGTGCCCCCGCCAACTCCGGTTCCGACCCCCGTGTCGGAAACCCCGCCGTTCGAGCCGGACCTATTCCGGCCGACGTGGGGGAGCGACCGGCGACGTCATCCGCGAATCAAATGCTTCGTGGCGGTCGAGATTCGGGTAGATGATGCTACGACTCCACTTTGGGGCAATCTCTCGAATACCAGTGTTGGCGGATGCCTGGTAGAAACGGCGACTCCGGTTCCGTCTGGCGCGAAAGTTGAAGTCGGACTCTGGCTCGCGAATGGAAAGATCTGGGTCAAGGGCTTCGCGCTGAACGGGGTGGTGACGCGAAGCGGGCGAACCGCCGGTGTACGTGTGCGATTCGATACGATGGCTCCGGCAGAGCGCGACAGCCTGCGGCAATTCCTGAAGTTCGTACAGGATACGACCCGCGCATCGCAAAGCGAGAGCAGCTACCTCCAATTGCTGAAGTAACTCCTTCCTGAAGCTCGGGCGTGTTTCATTCCCCTGTAATCCACACACCTCTGGAAATTGATACACTTTGCCTTTGAACCCTTTGGGTTGCGGGAAACTCTAATCAGGTATGGTGGCGCGACCACGGCTCTCCGTGATCGGGCAACTGTAAGGAGCGGAGCCTCATGGCAGTCAGTGAACAGGTTCTTGCGACAGGGCAGGAACTGGATACGCTGTGTATCAACACGATCCGCACTCTGGCCATCGACGGAGTACAACAGGCCAATTCGGGCCACCCGGGAGCGCCCATGGCGCTGGCTCCGGTTGCCTACTGCCTGTGGCAGGAGTTCCTGCGCTACGATCCCGCCGACCCGACATGGTTCAATCGTGACCGCTTCGTACTCTCAAACGGGCACGCGTCCATGCTGCTGTATGCCATGCTGCACCTCGCTGAAGTGCGGCAAGTGCGCGAGAGCGGCGAGATCACGAATGAACTCGCCGTCCCGATGGAAGAACTGAAGCGCTTCCGTCAGCTCAACAGCCGCACACCAGGGCACCCGGAATCGCACATTACTTCAGGAGTCGAGACCACCACCGGACCGCTGGGCCAGGGAGTGGGGAACAGCGTTGGAATGGCCATCGGCTCGAAGTGGCTGGCGGCGACCTTCAACCGCCCCGGCTTCGAGATTTTCAATTACAACATCTATACGTTCTGCAGCGACGGCGACCTGATGGAAGGCATCGGTGGGGAGGCTGCCTCGCTGGCCGGACATCTCAAACTTTCCAACCTCTGCTGGATCTACGATCACAACTCCATCACGCTCGATGGTCCCGCAAATTGGTCCTTCAGCGAAGATGTGGCCACGCGCTTCGTCGGATACGAATGGAATGTCACGCGTGTGTCGGATGCGAACGACCTTGCCATGCTGGCGCGAGCTTTCGAGACTTTTCAAAAGACGACCGACCGGCCCACGCTCATTATTGTCGATAGCCACATCGGGTACGGTTCTCCGCACAAACAGGACAGCAACACCTCGCACGGAGAGCCTTTGGGCGAGGAAGAGGTAAAGCTGGTCAAAAAATTCTATGGATGGCCCGAGGACGCGAAATTCCTGGTGCCGGACGGTGTGCGCGAACATTTCCGCGAAGGCATTGGCAAACGCGGTCACGATCTGCGTGCACGGTGGTCCAAGGCGTTCGAGGAATACTCGCAGAAATATCCGGACTTGGCCGAGCGACTGCACCATATGCAGCGGCGGGAATTGCCTCCGGGCTGGGACAAGAGCCTGCCCACCTTCCCTGCCGATGGGAAGGGCGTCGCAACCCGCGAGAGTTCCGGCAAAGTGCTGAACGCGCTGGCGCAGAATGTTCCCTGGCTGATCGGCGGATCCGCCGATCTGGCGACTTCCAACAAGACCACCTTGAAATTCGAAGGTGCGGGAGACTTCAAGCCGGGAAATTATTCTGGAAGAAATCTACACTTTGGCGTGCGCGAGCATGCGATGGGTGCGAGCGTGAACGGGCTGACGGTGTCCGACATCCGGGCATTCGGAGCCACTTTTTTCAATTTCAGCGACTATATGCGGGCGAGCATGCGCCTGGCCGCGCTGATGGAGGTCGCCTCCATTTTCATCTTCACGCATGATTCCATCGGTCTGGGCGAGGATGGCCCAACGCACCAACCGATCGAGCAACTGGCGTCCTTACGCGCCATGCCGAACATGGTCGTGCTGCGTCCGGGAGATGCGAATGAAGTTGTGGAAGCCTGGAAGATCATCGCCCAACTGAAGCACTCGCCGGCAACCCTGGTCCTTTCACGGCAGAACATGCCGACACTGGATCGCACGAAGTATTCCGCCGCTTCAGGAACCGCGAAAGGCGCCTACGTGCTGGCGGACGCGCCCGATGGAAAACCGGAACTGATCCTGATTGGCACGGGAAGCGAGTTGTCGCTCTGCGTCGAGGCGTACGAGAAATTGAAGAGCGAGGGCGTGAAGGCGCGGGTGGTCAGCATGCCGTCGTGGGAAATCTTTGAGCAGCAGGATGCCGCGTACAAAGAGAGCGTACTCCCGGCGAACGTCAGCGCGCGCGTTTCGGTGGAGATGGCGTCGACATTCGGCTGGGAGCGATACGTCGGGCTTAAAGGGCGCATGATCGGGATGCACCGCTTTGGAGCGTCTGCGCCGATTAAAGATCTATTGAAGTACTTCGGGTTCACGGTGGACCACGTGGTCGCCGAGGCACGCGCCGCCTTGTCGGGGAAATAGTTCAGCTTTCGGGACGATGTGGACAAGAGACGTAGCAGGCTACGTCTCTACGAATCAGTTTAGGAGAATTTTATGCAGCCTACCGGTGTTATTGAAAACGCGAAAGCTACCAAGAATCCGCTCAAAGAGTTGCTCAGCTACGGTCAATCGATGTGGCTCGACTACATCCGACGGGATCTATTCACGACTGGCAAGCTGAAGCACATGATCGAGGAAGACGGTCTGCGCGGGATGACTTCGAACCCGTCGATCTTCGAGAAGGCCATTGGCGAGAGCTCGCTCTACGACGACATCCTCAAGTCGCTTGCCGGGCGCAAAGATCTGGATGCGACGGCGAAGTTCGAACAGATTGCCATTCGCGATATCCAGGCAGCGGCGGATACGCTTCGGCCCGTCTACGAGCAATCCCAGTTCCACGACGGCTATGTCAGCCTCGAGGTTTCGCCCTACCTGGCGCGCAAGACGCAGGAGACGATCGATGAAGCGCGTCGCCTGTGGAAGGCGGTCGGCCGCGAGAACGTCATGATCAAGGTACCGGGAACGGCGGAAGGAATTCCGGCCATCAAGCAACTGATTGGCGAAGGCATCAATATCAATGTCACGCTGCTGTTTGCGCAGGAAGTTTACGAGAAAGTAGCGGAAGCCTATGTTGCGGGTCTGGAAGATCTGGCCGCGCGCGGCGGCAATCTGAAGAAAGAGGCGGGTGTGGCGAGCTTCTTCATCAGCCGCATCGACACTCTGATTGACTCCCAGCTCGGCGAAAAACTGAAAGCTGCCTCGGACGCAGGTCAGAAAGATCTGCTGAACAGCCTCCTCGGCAAAGTGGCGATCGCAAACGGAAAGCTTACCTACCAGCGCTACCAGAAAATCTTTAGCGGGCCGCGTTGGGATGCCCTGGCCAAGAAAGGCGCGCAGACGCAACGCGTACTCTGGGCCAGCACGAGCACCAAGAACCCGAAGTATCGGGACGTGATTTACGTCGAGGAACTGATTGGGCCCGACACGGTGAACACGATGCCTCCGGCTACTGTCGATGCCTTCCGCGACCATGGGATCGTGCGCAATACGCTGACCGACGATGTCGCGGGCGCGAAAAAAGTAATGGACGACCTGGCGCGCGCCGGGATCTCAATGAAGGAAGTTACCGACAAACTGACCGACGATGGCGTGAAGTTGTTCGCTGACGCTTTCGACAAGCTGTTGTCGGCGGTAGAGAAAAACACGCGGGGTTGAGTTGCGAGTACCGGGTACCGAGAACCGAGCGTGCTCGGCTCTCGAATTCAAGTAGCAGAAGGATCATCTGTGAGTGGACTGACTTCCCTGCCCGCATTGAAAACCTCCCTTCCCGAGCCGCTATCCTCTGCGGTCCATGAGAATGTTGCGGACTGGCAGTCGAGCGCCAAAATGCAGCGCCTTTGGAACAAAGACGCCTCGCTCTGGACTGGCAGCGACGAAGCGAACTGGCTGGGCTGGCTCGAAAT
>Ga0335071_10006280_pt1 | contig 12258 bp, 11 predicted proteins | sample Lox_Sample_15_FD_206724 | JGI IMG/M metagenome (GOLD analysis project Ga0335071, IMG submission 206724) | Soil microbial communities from Loxahatchee National Wildlife Refuge, Florida, United States - Lox_Sample_1.5 | ecosystem: Environmental > Terrestrial > Soil > Wetlands | place: USA...
GGTGCTGCGGGCAATCACGGATGCCCGCGGCGGCGGGGGCCGCGAAGGTGCGCGGATGGACAGCCCAGCGATCGCGCCGCCGGCTGCCCCGCCGGTGCCGCCGAACGTCGCTGACTACGAGGCGGCGTGCGCCGCCTTCAGCTGGGCGCAGGCGCGCGCGGAGCTCGACAGCCTTCCCGGGGGCGGGCTGAACATCTGTCACGAGGCCGTCGACCGCCACGCCGCCGGGCCGCGCCGCACGCACCTGGCGCTGCGCTGGCTCGGGAAGCGCGGCGAGCGCCGCGACATCGACTACGGTGAGCTCGCCGAGCTCACGAGCCGCTTCGCCTCGGTGCTCGACACGCTCGGCGTGCAGCGCGAAGAGCGCGTCTTCGCGCTCGCCGGGCGCATCCCCGAGCTGTACGTCGCCGCGCTCGGCACGCTCAAACGCGGCGCCGTCTTCTGCCCGCTGTTCTCGGCGTTCGGGCCCGAGCCGGTCGCCCAGCGCCTGCAGCTTGGCGACGCGCGCGTGCTCGTCACGACGCCGACCCTCTACAAGCGCAAGGTCGCGGGGATCCGCGACCGCCTGCCCGGCCTGCGCCACGTGCTCGTCGCCTGCCGGCCCGGCGAGGAGACGCCGGACGGCACGCGCGACCTGGGCCCGCTGCTCGACGCCGCGGACCCGGGCCGGCCGGTCGAGCCCACCGACGCGCAGGACTGGGCGCTCCTGCACTTCACGAGCGGCACGACTGGAGAGCCGAAGGGCGTCCAGCACGTCCACGAGGCGGTCGTCGTGCACGACGCGACCGGGCGCATGGCGCTCGACCTGCATCCCGAGGACGTCTACTGGTGCACCGCCGACCCCGGCTGGGTCACCGGCACCTCGTACGGCATCATCGCGCCGCTGTGCCGCGGGGCGACGATGCTCGTCGACGAGGCCGACCTCGACGCCGAGCGCTGGTACGGCATCCTCGCCGACGAGCGCGTGACCATCTGGTACACCGCCCCGACCGCGCTGCGGATGCTCAAGCGGATCGGCCCCGAGCCGCTGGCCGGCCATGATCTGGGCGCGCTGCGCTTCATCGCGAGCGTCGGCGAGCCGCTGAACCCCGAGGTCGTCGTCTGGACCGACCAGGTCTACGGGCGGCCCGCGCACGACAACTGGTGGCAGACGGAGACCGGCGGGATCATGATCGCCAACCTCGCCTGCGCCGAGATCCGGCCCGGCTCGATGGGGCGCCCGCTGCCGGGGATCGACACGGCGGTCGTGCACCGCCTGGAGGGTGGGGGCCTCGAGCTCGTCGAGGAGCCAGGCGTCGAGGGCGAGCTCGCGCTGCGGGCCGGCTGGCCGTCCATGTTCCGCGGCTACCTCGACCGGCCCGAGCTCTATGCGCGCGCCTTCCGCGAGGGCTGGTACCTGACCGGTGACCTCGTGCGCCGCGACGCGGACGGGTGGTACTGGTTCGTCGGGCGCGGCGATGACGTCATCAAGACCGCGGGGCACCTGATCGGGCCGTTCGAGGTCGAGAGCGCACTGATGGAGCACGAGGCCGTCGCCGAGGCCGGCGTGTTCGGCGTTCCCGACGAGGTCGCCGGCCAGATCGTGAAGGCGCGCGTCGTGCTGGCGCCCGGCGCGCAGTGGACGCCGGAGCTCCAGCGCGAGCTGATCGGCTTCGCGCGCACGCGCCTGGGCCCCGCCGTGGCGCCGCGCCAGATCGACGTGACCGACGAGCTGCCGCGGACGCGCAGCGGCAAGATCATGCGCCGCCTGCTGCGCGCGCGCGACCTCGGGCTGCCGGAGGGCGACCTCTCGACGCTGGAGACCGCGAGCTGATGGCCGCCTCCCCGCCTCCCTTCCCGCCGCCGTCGGGCCCCATCCCCGAGCACGGCGTTGAGCTGCTGCGCGACATGCTGCGCATCCGCCGTTTCGAGGAGGCGTGCGCCGAGCTCTACAGCGCGACGAAGATCCGCGGCTTCCTGCATCTGTACATCGGTGAGGAGGCGGTCGCGACCGGGACGATGCGCGCGCTCGGCCCCGATGACGCGATCGTCGCGACCTACCGCGAGCACGGGCACGCGCTGCTGCGCGGCGTCGGCGCGAACGCCCTGATGGCCGAGATGTTCGGGCGCTCGGACGGCTGCAGCGGCGGCCGCGGCGGCTCGATGCACATCTTCGACGCCAACACGCGCTTCTACGGCGGCAACGCGATCGTCGCGGGCGGGCTGCCGATCGCCGTCGGGCTGGCGCTCGCCGACAGGATGCTCGGCCGCGACCGCGTGACCGCGTGCTTCTTCGGCGAGGGCGCGATGGCCGAGGGCGAGTTCCACGAGTCGCTGAACCTCGCGGCGCTGTGGAACCTGCCGGTGCTCTTCCTCTGCGAGAACAACCACTACGCGATGGGCAGCGCGCTGGAGCTGACCGAGTCGCAGACGAACCTCGCGCTCAAGGCGGCCTGCTACGAGGTCGCCGCGTGGACCGTCGACGGGATGGACGTCGTCGCGGTCGAGCGCGAGACGGAGCGCGCGGTGCTCGCGATCCGCGGCGACGGCGGACCGGTGTTCCTCGAGGCGCAGACCTACCGCTTCCGCGCGCACTCGATGTACGACCCGGACCTGTACCGCGACCACGCGGAGGTCGCCGAGTGGAAGGAGCGCCACGACCCCATCGAGCTGTTCGCCGCGCGCCTGCGCGAGCAGGGGATGCTCGACGACGCGACGCTCGAGGGCCTCGAGCGCGACATCGCCGCCGAGCTCGAGACGGCGATCGCGTTCGCCGAGGCCTCCGAGCCCGAGCCGGTCGAGTCGCTCACCCGTCACCTCTACGCCCCGGGCCCGGCATGAGCAGCGCGCCGGCCACGACGACGCTCACCTACCGCGACGCGGTGCGCGAGGCGATGCGCGAGGCGATGCACGCCGACGAGCGCATCTTCCTCATGGGCGAGGACGTCGGGCGCTACGGCGGCGGCTTCGGCGTCAGCAAGGGGATGCTGGCCGAGTTCGGACCGGAGCGGATCCGCGACGCCCCGCTCTCGGAGAGCGCCTTCACCGGGGCGGGGATCGGCGCGGCGCTGAACGGGATGCGGCCGATCGTCGAGATCATGACGGTCAACTTCAGCCTGCTCGCGCTGGACCAGATCATGAACAACGCCGCCACGCTGCGGCACATGTCCGGCGGGCAGTTCGAGATCCCGCTCGTGATCCGCATGTGCACCGGCGGCGGCCGCCAGCTCGCCGCCCAGCACTCGCACAGCCTCGAGGGCTGGTACGCGCACATCCCCGGGATCAAAGTGCTCGCCCCGGCGACGATCGCCGACGCGCGCGGCATGCTCGCCCCCGCGCTCGCCGACCCCAACCCGGTACTGATCTTCGAGCACGGCTCGCTGTACAACGTCGAGGGCTCGCTGCCCGATCCGCCGCCCGCGGTCGACATCGCGCGCGCGGCGGTCATGCGCGCGGGCGAGGACGTCACGCTGATCGCCTACGGCGGGATGCTGGCCCGCACGCTCGAGGCCGCCGAGCTGCTCGCCGGCCAAGGGGTCGACGCCGAGGTCCTCGACCTGCGCGTGCTGCGCCCGCTCGACGAGGAGACGGTCCTGGCCTCGGTGCGCCGCACGCACCGCGCGGTCGTCGTCGACGAGGCGTGGCGCAGCGGATCGCTGGCGGCGGAGGTCAGCGCGCGGATCGCCGAGCAGGCGTTCTACGACCTCGACGCGCCGGTCGAGCGCGTGTGCGGCGCCGAGGTTCCCGCGCCCTACCCCGCGCACCTCGAGCAGGCGGCGACGCCCCAGGCCGAGACGATCGCCGCAGCGGCGCTGCGCACGGTGGGCCGCGATGGGTGACTTCCGCATGCCCTCGCTCGGGGCAGACATGACCGAGGGCCGCCTGCTCGAATGGCGCGTCAGGCCGGGCGACACGGTCGCGCGCGGTGACATCGTCGCGGTCGTCGACACGAGCAAGGCCGAGATCGAGATCGAGATCTTCGAGGCGGGGGTGATCGAGGAGCTGCTCGTCGAGGAGGGCACAAAGGTTCCGGTCGGCACCGTGCTCGCGCACCTGCAACCGCTCGGCGAGGAGGCCCGCCCCGTCGCGCCCGCCCCGCCCCCGCCCGCCCCGGCCTCCGCCGCACAAGCCCCACCAGCTCCGCCGCCCCCGCCCGCCGCTGCGCCGGCCACTTCCTCCCCTGAGCCGGCGCGGGCGGCGGGGGCGGCGCGGGTACGGATCTCGCCGCTCGCGCGGCGCGCCGCCGCCGAGCGGGGCGTCGACCCCGCGGCCCTCGCGGGCAGCGGGCCGGGCGGGGCGATCACGCTCACCGACGTCGAGCGCGCGGCGCCCGCCGCGGCGGCGGCGCCGGCCGCACCGGCGCAGGCGCCCGCCCCCACGCCGGCGGCAGCGCCCGCCCCGCGGCCCGCCCTGTCGACCGCCGACGAGGACCGCGCGGCGGCGATGCGCCAGACGATCGCGAACCTCATGGCGCGCTCCAAGCGCGAGATCCCCCACTACTACCTGGGCCAGCACGTCGACATGACGCGCGCGATGGAATGGCTCGCCGCCGCCAACGCGCCGCGACCGCCGGGCGAGCGGCTGCTGCCCGCGGCGCTGCTGATGAAGGCCGTCGCGCTCGCCTGCCGCGAGCACCCCGCGCTCAACGGGTTCTTCGTCGACGGCGCCGCGCGGCCCGCCGAGGGCGTGCACCTGGGCGTCGCGATCGCGCTGCGCGGCGGCGGGCTCGTCGCCCCGGCGATCCACGACGCCGACGCGCTCGACCTCGACGCGCTGATGGCCGGACTGCGCGACCTGACCCGCCGCGCGCGGCACGGCCAGCTGCGCGGCTCGGAGATGACCGACCCGACGATCACCGTGACGAACCTCGGCGACCGCGGCGTCGAGACCGTCTACGGCGTGATCTACCCCCCGCAGGTCGCGCTCGTCGGCTTCGGCCGGATCGTCGAGCGCCCGTGGGCGCGGGACGGGATGCTCGGCGCGCACCCCGTCGTGCACGCGACGCTCGCCGCCGACCACCGCGCCGGCGACGGCCACACCGGCGGCCTGTTCCTCGCCGCGATCGACCGACGACTCCAGGAGCCAGAGACGCTGTGACCGAATCCGAAGCACGTGAGACCCTGCTCGCCGCGCTCGCCGAGGTGGCGCCCGAGACGGCCGGCGCCGACGTCGAGGGCGACGTCGAGCTGACCGAGCAGCTCGACCTCGACTCGATGGACTTCCTGAGCTACATCACATCGGTGAGCGAGCGCACGGGGCGTGAGATCCCCGAGCTCGACTACCCGCGGCTGCGCACGCTCGACGACGGGGTCGCCTACCTCGTCGCGTAGGGCGCTCCGTAGAGAGTGCGGATTCGCGCGCGGCACCGCGCCCGTAGCGTCCAGCCCATGCCCGAGAACTTCGACATCCAGATCACCGTCGGCCTCGTCGAGGACGGGACGCAGACGCGCGCGTCCGTCGTGCTGCGCCTCGCCGGCAAGCAGTTCGAGGGTGTCGGCCTCGCGCGCCGTGCCCCCGACGACCCGAGCGTCCCCGAGGTCGGCGAGGAGCTCGCGGCCTCGCGCGCGTTCTCCGACCTCGCGCACCAGCTGCTCGACGCAGCGACCGAGCGCATCTCCACCTTCGGGACGTAGGCGCGATGGCGCTCGACCTCGACGCGCGCCTGGACCTCTACGAGATCAAGCGCTCGTTCGAACGCGTGAACGAGCTGCTCGACCTGGCGACGGCGACCGCCGACGCGCGCTTCCTGCGCCGCGCGCGCCGCGCGCTGCTGCCGCTCCCGCTGATCGACCGCCCCGCGCCGGTCGACGCGGCGTCGGTCCTCCCGCCGTGGCGCGCCCGGCCCGCACGGGCACTGGCCGGCAAGCGCGTCGCCGTCGTCGCCACCGGGGGCGGGGGCGCCGCGGTCGCCACGATCGGCGTCGCACGCGCCTTCGAGGAGGCGGGCATCGAGCCGGCGCTGATCGTCGGCTGTTCGGGCGGGGCCATCTGGGGCGCGATGTGGGCTGCGGGCATGAGCGCCAGCGAGATGGCTGAGTTCTCGCTGAGCTGGAGGCCGGAGGACTACCTCGACATCCAGTGGCTGCGCCTGCCGCGCTTCGCGCTGTCGGCGCTCACGGGCTTCACGGGCATCGTCGCGGGCGAGGCGGTCGAGCAGCTCGTCGACGAGCGCTTGCGCGCGCTGCCGGTCGGCGAAACCCCGCTGCCGTTCGAGAGCATCGTCTACAACATGGACCTCGGGCGGGTCGAGTACTTCGGCACCACGCTGACGCCGGACGTGACGATCGGCCATCTCGTGCGCATCGCGATCGCGCTCCCGGTCTTCATCCAGGCCGTGCCGGTCCATGGCCACCTGTACGTCGACGGCGGGATCGTCGAGCTGTGGCCGGCCGAGCCCGTGCTCGAGAACGACGGGTTCGACCGCGTCTTCGGGCTGAACTTCATGCTCCCGGCGGGCTTCGAGCCGCAGGACATCACCGGCTGGGGGACGAGCCGGATGGGGATCCTGCAGGCCAGCCGCCAGCTCCAGCAGGGCTACCACCTGGAGATGGCGCGCCGCGCGCAGCGCCGGCTCGGCGAGCGCCTGACCCTCATCGACCCGGTCGCGGCGTCGGAGCTGCGCGGCGTGCGCTTCTACGAGCTGTTCATCGACCGCTCCCACTGGCCCCGGCTGATCCGCCAGGGCTACGACGCCGCCACGGCGGCGCTGGAGCCGTTCCGCCGCGCCACACGGCCGCGCACCCGGCGCACCGCGAGCGCCACCGCGGGCGCCGGGTAGCCGCCGCGATGTTCGGGCGCAGCATCAGGATCGGGACGTTCGCGGGGATCCCGTTCGGGATCCAGCCGCTGTGGTTCGTGATCTTCGGGCTGATCACCTGGTCGCTGGCGGTCGGCTGGTACCCGTCGCAGGTCCCGGGCATCGCCACCGGCACGGCCTGGGCGCTGGGCGCCGCGAGTGCACTGCTGCTCTTCGCGAGCGTCGTCGCGCACGAGTACGGGCACGCCATCGTCGCGCGCCGTCGCGGCGTGGACGTCGAGGGCATCGACCTGTGGCTGCTGGGCGGCGTCGCGCGCATGCGCGGGGAGGCACGCAATCCCTCCGACGAGCTCGCCTACGCGGTCGCCGGGCCGGCGGTGACGCTCGTGCTGGCAGCCCTATTCGGAGGGCTCGCGGCGCTGGTCTCGCACCGCAGCGCGCCCGAGCTGCACGCGCTCCTCTACTACGAGGCGCTCGTCAACGCGCTGCTGCTCGGGTTCAACCTGCTGCCGGCCTTCCCGCTCGACGGTGGCCGCGTGCTGCGCGCGCTGCTCTGGCGGCGCAGCGGCGACGCGGTGCGCGCCACGCGGACCGCCGCGCGGATCGGGCGGGCCTTCGGCATCGCCTTGATCGCCTTCGGGGTGCTCGAGGCCCTGTCCGGCTACGTGGCCGGGCTGTGGCTGGCCGTCATCGGCTGGTTCCTCGTCAGCGCCTCAGGCTCGCAGGCGCTCCACGCCGAGGTCGTCGAGGTCTTCGCCGGCATGCCCGCGGCCGACCTGATGACGGCGCCGGTCGTGGCCGTCAGCGCCGGGGCGACGGTCGCCGACGCGATCGACGAGGTGATCCTCCAGCAGCCGCATCCGGCGTTCCCGGTGACCGACGCCGGGCGGGCCGTCGGCATGCTCACCGTCGAGGCGGTCGAGCACGTCCCGCTCGCCCGCCGCGCGCGGGTGCACGTCGCCGAGATCGCCGACCGCGACCCGTCGCTGCTGCTGCGCCCGGACGCCGACGTCGCGGCGCTGCTCGACAACCCGGCGTTCATCCGCGTGCGCCGGGCGGTGGTCGTCGACTCGGCGGGGCGGCCGGTCGGCGTGGTCTCGATCACCGACGTGGAGCGGTCTTTCGCGATGCACCGCCGGCTCGCGTCGGCCGGCTCGCGGACCGGCGGCGCGCACCCCGCCGGGGGCGCCTGAGGGCATCCAGCTCGTCGCCGATCGCGTCGATGATGCGCCCGGGGTCGGGGACGAGCCCCGCGTCCACCTGCAGGCCGATGCGGATCCCGCCGTCGTAGCTGAAGATGCTGAGCCCCATCCCGATGCTGCCGCTGGCCGGCACCCAGCCGAGCACGCCTGCGACCTTCGCGCCGGCGAACCAGATCGGCTCGCGCGGCCCGGGGACGTTCGTCATCACGGCGGTCGTCTTCGGCGCGAACACGTCGATCAGCCGGCGCTCGACCGGGACCGGCGTCGCGCCGATCAGGCCGAGGATCGCGTAGGACACCGGCCCCTCCTGCGAGCGCTTGATCTCCGCCATGCGCCGGTGGACCTCCGCCAGGCGCTGCGCCGGGGTCGCGCGGCCGACCGGCAGCGTCAGATACACGAGCCCGAAGCGGTTCCCAAGGTCGCGCGGGAGCGGCTCGTCGAGCGGGCGCAGGTTGAACGGCACCATCGCGCGGATCTCGTCGACGTCGTCGCCGCGCGCAGCCAGATATTGGTGGAGCGCCCCGCTGACGGCGGCGAGCACGACGTCGTTGACGGTCGTGCCCGTGGCGTGGCCGATCGCGCTGACGTCGGCGAGCGGAATGCGCCCGGTCCAGGCGACGCGCCGCGCGACGCCCAGCTCCCCGCGGAAGATGCTCGGCGCGTCTGGCCCGGTGAGCAGGAGCTTGGCGAGCGCGCGTCCGTCATCGCCGACGCGGCCGAGCAGGCCCGGCAGCGCCGAGCGCGGGTGCGCCGCCAGCTCGAACCCCTCGTGCAGCAGCGCCTCGGCGGCGTGCGCGCCGGCCTGCGCGGGAGCGGCCAGCGCGGCGGCGCGGCCGCGCCGCGCGGCCGGCTCGGCGGCCGGCGCAAGCCCGGCGTCCGGCTGGCTGTCGGTGAGCGACAGCAGCACGCGGGTGAGCGCGATCCCGTCGGCGATGCAGTGGTGCATCCGGCTGAGGACCGCCGTGCCCTGGCCGTAGCCGTCGATGTGGTACATGTGCCAGAGCGGCTTCGAGCGGTCCAGCGGCGTGACCATGAGGTCGGCGGCGAGCGCCTGCAGGGCCGCATCGTCGCCCGGCGCCGGCAGCGCCAGCCGGTGCAGGTGCAGGTCGATGTCGAACCCCGGGTCGTCCTCCCAGCTCGGGACGCCGATGCCGAGCGGCGGGTCGGCGATCCGCTGCGAGAAGCGCGGAAAGCGACCGACGAGCCGCTCGCGCACGATCTCGCGCGAGCGCTCGAAGTCGAGCGGCTCGTCGAACCACATCAGGGCGTTGACGACCATCAGGTTCGTCGGCCGGTCCATGTGCAGCCACGCTGCGTCGGCGTTGCTCATGCGCTGCGCGCCCATGCTCTCTCCCGCGGTCGAGGCTCCTTGAAACCGGTTCTTCGGCCATGATCCGCGACCGGGCGCGGGCGGGCCTCAGGACGGACTACCTGCGGGCTGCACGGAACTACGGAGCGTCCGCCACTACGCTCGCCCGTCATGCGCGACTTGCTCGACAAGCGCCTGGTGGTGGTGATCGGCAAGGGCGGCGTCGGGAAGTCGACGGTCAGCGCAGCGCTCGGCCTCACGGCCGCGCGCGCGGGGCGCCGCACGATCATCGCCGAGGTCGCCGGCCGCACCGATGTGCCGCGGATCCTCGGGGCCGCGCCGGCCCCCGCCGGCGGCGAGCACCGGCTCGCGCCGGGGCTCGACCACATCTCGATCGACGACCGCCACGCCCTCGCCGAGTACCTGCACGAGCACCTGCCGTTCGGCGCACTCGCCGGGCTGCTGCAGCGCAGCGAGTTGTTCACGCTCTTCACGGCCGCGACGCCGGGCATGCGCGAGCTGCTGAGCATCGGGAAGGTGTGGGAGCTGACCCGCGGGCGGCCCGGGTCCGGGGGGCGCCGGCGGCGCCGGCGCCACGACCTCGTCGTGCTCGACGCGCCGGCGACCGCGAACGGGCTCGCACTGCTCGCCGCGCCGCGCACGTTCGCCGCCGCGGCCGGCGTCGGCCCGGTCGCTCGCCAGGGCGAGGCGATCCGCGCGACGCTCTGCGACCCCGCGCAGACCGGCATCCTCGTCGTCGCGACCCCCGAGGAGATGGCGGTCAGCGAGGCGGCGGCGCTGCGCGGCGACCTGCGCGGCGAGCTCGGGCGCGACGTCGACCGCGCGCTCCTCAACGCCCTGCTGCCCGCGCGCTTCAGCGCCGCTGACGACGCGGCGCTGGACGCGGCACCCGACGACCCGGCGGTCTGGTCGGCGCGCTGGCTGCGCACGCGCGGCCGCGCCCAGCGCGCGCAGCAGGCGCGGCTGCGCCGCGCGTACCGCTCCGTGCCCTGTACGTCGCTGCCGTTCCTGTTCGCGGCCGGGCCGGCCGGCGTGGACGTCGAGCGCCTCTCGCATGTCCTGGAGCGCGCGCGGTGAGCACGCTCGGCGAGCGCCTGCGCGAGCGGCGCGTGATCATCTGCGCCGGCGCGGGCGGGGTGGGCAAGACGACGGTGTCGGCGGCGATCGCCCTGCACCTGGCGCGCGAGGGCCGCCGTGTGGCGGTCGTCACGATCGACCCGGCCCGCCGTCTTGCCGAGTCGCTCGGGCTCGAGCGCCTGGGCAACGAGCCCCAGCGCGTCGACCCCGGCCGACTGGCGCTCGGTGGGCGCGGCGAGCTGTGGGCGATGATGCTCGACGCCAAGCGCACGTTCGACGAGCTGATCGGACAGCTCGCGCCGGACGCCCGCACGCGCGACGAGATCCTCGCGAACCGCATCTACCGCAACCTCTCGGAGGCCATCGCGGGCTCGCAGGAGTACACCGCGATCGCCAAGCTCTACGACCTCACGCACGACGCGCGCTTCGACGCGATCGTCCTCGACACGCCGCCGAGCCGCAACGCCCTGGACTTCCTCGACGCGCCCGGGCGCCTGACCGCCTTCCTCGACGGGCGGGCCATGCGGCTGTTCCTGGCACCCGCGGGGATCGCGCGCGTCGGAGCCGCCGGGACGAGCGTCGCGCTCGGCGGCCTGCGCCGCCTGACCGGGGTCGACCTGCTCGAGGACCTGTCCGCCTTCTTTCGCGCGATCGCCGATCTCACCGACGGCTTCCGCCGGCGCTCGGCGGCGGTCGACCGGCTGCTCGCGGACCCGGCGACGACGTTCCTCGTCGTCACCTCGCCCGAGCACGGCGCCGCCGACGAGGCGATCTTCTTCGCGGCGCGGCTACGCCGGGCGGGCCTGCCCTTCGGCGCGCTGATCGTCAATCGCGTGCACCCGCTCGACCCGCTCGAGCGCGACCGGCACGAGACCGCGGCGCGGCTGGAGGGCGCGCTCGGGCGCTCGCTCGCGCGGCGCGTGGCGCGCACGCACGCGCAGGTGCAGCAGCTCGCGCGGCGCGACGCGGCGAGCATCGCGCGCCTGGCGCGCGAGCTCGGCGAGCGCGATCCGGTGTGCGTGCCGGACTTCGAGGTCGACGTGCATGACCTCGAGGCGCTCGCGGCCGTCGAGGCGCGGCTCTTCGCCGCGCCGTAGTTCCCCGCCGCGCCTGCGGGCAAGGCCGGATTACGCTCGCGGGCGGCGGGCGTAGGGTGCGCGGTGCGACATCCCGTCCCGCCAAGGAGGACAGCCGTGGAACGCTTCACGCTCTGGCTCAACCGCTACGCCGACGCCTGGCGCGCCGGCGACGCCGACGCGATCGTCGAGCTGTTCGAGCCTGACGCGACTTACCAGGAAGCCCCGTTCGCCGAGCCGCTGGAGGGCCGGGAGGCGATCCGCGACTACTGGGCCCAGGGCGTGCGCCACACCAAACGCGACGTCGAGTACGAGGCGCAGGCCCTCGCCATGAGCGACGACGTCGGGCTCGCGCACTGGCACGGGAGCTTCACGACCACACCGCCCGACGAGCGCCGCGTGGAGCTCGACGGCATCCTGATGGCGACGATCGACGCCGACGGCCGCTGCAGCGCCTTCCGCGAGTGGTGGCACCGCCTGGAGGGATGAGAAGGTGTTTCGAACTGCGCCGCGGGGCGTGGGGCGGAGCAGCCGTGGATGGCGGGCGGCGCGCGGTCGTCATCGGTTGCGCGCGTCGCCGTGCTGCGCCTTCGCCGCCTCGGCGAAGGCGGCGAGCCGCGCGGCGACGAGCGCGTTGAGACTGTCCTTCGTCCACGAGCCGTCGGCCCTGCGCGTGCCGGCCCGCCGGCCGGTGACGAGCTCGAGCGCGGCATCGCAGCTGTCGACCGGCCAGATGCGGAACTGCCTGGCGCGCACGGCGTCGACGACCTCCTCGTCGAGCATGAGGTGGCGCAGGTTCGCGCGCGGGAGGATCACCCCCTGGCCGCCCGTCAGCCC
>Ga0335071_10006281_pt1 | contig 12258 bp, 10 predicted proteins | sample Lox_Sample_15_FD_206724 | JGI IMG/M metagenome (GOLD analysis project Ga0335071, IMG submission 206724) | Soil microbial communities from Loxahatchee National Wildlife Refuge, Florida, United States - Lox_Sample_1.5 | ecosystem: Environmental > Terrestrial > Soil > Wetlands | place: USA...
TGCCCGTCACCTGGCCCGAGACCTCCACGTTGGCGGTCTCGATGTCCGCCTCGATGACGCCCGAGGACTCGACGTAGAGGCTCTCGCGCAGGCCGATGCGGCCCTTGACGGTCCCCTGGATCACCAGATCCTCGTCGCCGGAGATCTCGCCGTCGATGACGATCGAGCTCCCGATGACCGTGTGTGCGCCGGCGCGGGGCGCCGGGACCTTCTCGATGCCAGCCATTCGTCGTCTCCTCCCGACCAGGACTGCCGCCGGGCCGCCGCCACGTGGAATATCACGGGCAGGATAGAAGGGCCCTCCGGGGGGCGTCAACCTTGTGCCCGCCCGGACCTCTGCGACAACCAGGCGACGACCTCGCCGATGGGGCCTTCCCGCGCCGACTCGTTGAGGATCTCGTGTCGGAACCCCTCGTACACCAGAAATCGCTTGTCCTCGGCCCGCGCCTGCTCCACGAAGGAGCGGGCGGAGGCGGTATCGGCCAGCCGGTCGGCGCCGGCCGCCAGGACCAGGAGCGGTTGTTGCCATTCTCCTGCCCGGCGCATCACCTCCCTCTGTGCCCGGCCGGACTCGAAGAACCAGCCGGGCGTGGTGACGCGGCCGTAGAGCGGGTCCCGCTCCGTCCAGCGCTGGTGGTCGGGGTCGGAGGTGAGGTCCTCGACGCGCAGGCCGGCCGATACCGGGAGCCAGGGCAGGACCTTTCCCGCGAGCACCGCCAGGAGCAGCTTGGGGAGCGGCGGCCGGGTGGCCAGCCGGAAGTAGGGCGAGGTCAGGACGAAGCCGGAGACGTGCCGGCCCCGCGACAGCCCCCACAGCGTGGCGATGAGCGCCCCCTGGCTGTGCCCGAGCGCGAAGAGCTGGTCGCCGGCCACTCCGTCCAGCGAGAGCTTGGCCACGAAGGCGTCCAGGTCGGCCAGGTAGTCGGAGAAGGCGTCCACGTGCCAGCGGCGGCCGTCCGACTGCCCATGGCCGCGAAAGTCGACCAGCGCCACCTGGAAGCCGGCGCGGACCAGGGCGGCGGTGATGCCGGGGTAGCGCCCCGAGTGATCTCCGGCACCGTGGAGCACCGCCACGGTGGCACGCGCCGCGGGCGGCGTGTAGCGCTGCCAGTAGAGGCGCAGGTGGTCGGCGGAGTTCAGGAACCCCTCCTCGTGGCGCGCCTCTGCCTGGCTGGGGAAGGCGGGGACCGGCATCGGCGCGGACGCTATCGGCGCGCCCGGTGGTGGTCAAGGAAACCCTCGGGCTCAACGGGCCTGATCGAGCCGCGCCGCTGCGCCGCGCCCCCCCGCCCCCGCGGCACGGAGCTTCTGGCGGAGCGCTGAGCGCGTCCGCACGGCCTCGCCGGGCGGCAGGTCGGCGGCGGCAGCCAGCGCCCGGCTCCAGGCCTCGATCGCCTCCGCCCGGCGCCCGGCCGCGCGGCGGGCATCGCCCAGATCCTCGAGGTAGGGCGCCTGCCCGCCCGACAGGTGGACCGCGCGGAGGAGCACGGCAGCGGCCCCGGCAAGGTCGCCGCGCGCCGACAGCGTCCGTCCCAGGGCGGCCAGGCCCGGCGGCCAGCCCGGCCGCAGATCGACGGCCTTACGGGCCAGCTCTTCCGCCTCGGTGAGGGGCCCGCCGCCGCCGGCGAGGAGCCGGGACAGGAGCGCCAGTCCCTCCACGCTCTCCGGCTGGATCACCAGCAGGCCCCGCAGCTCGGCGGCGGCGCGGTCGGTCGCGCCCGCCTCGGCCAGGGCCCGGGCCAGCGCCACCCGCAGGCGCGCCGAGCGGGGCCGGGCCTCCGCCGGCGGCTCGAGCGCGGCGACCGCCTCCGCCGGGTGGCCGGCGCGGCGGAGCAGCTCTCCCCGGGCGGCGGCCAGCTCCTCCTCGGCCTCGGCGTCCCGCTCGCGCTCCCGTCCCGCCCGCTCCAGCAGCGCCGCGCCCTGGCGGGGCCGCCCGGCCCACTCCAGGGCCCGGGCCCGAGCCACCAGCAGCCGGACGTCCTGCGGCTGCCGCGCCAGGGCCCCGTCCAGCACGCGTGCCGCCTCTGCGTGGCGCCCGCCGCGGGAGAGCACCCCGGCCAGCTCCACCCGCGCCGCCACCCATTCCTCGTCCTCCTCCGCCACCCGGCCGAGCACGCGGGCCGCCTCGCCCAGCCGACCCAGCCGCGCCAGGGCCGTTCCCTCCGCCATCCGCAGCCGCGGGTCCTTGCCCACCTCGGCCTGGGCGCGCCGAGCGCAGGCGAGCGCCTCCTCGGCGCGGCCGGCCTCCAGCCACTCCCCCGCCACCTTGGCCGCGGCCCCGGCCGCGTCCCCCGCCACGGCGCCCAGGTACCGGTCGAGCCAGCCCCGCGCGGCGCCGGCGTCGTCCGCCTCCAGGGCGGCGACCCCCAGGCCGTGGAGGGCATCGGGGTCCTCCGGCTCCAGCTCCAGGATGGCGCGGAGGTCGTCGGTCGCCTCGGGCGAACGACCCAGCGCCCGGTGCGCCCGGGCCAGGAGCCTCCAGGCGGCCAGGTCCTGGCGCGACAGCTCCACCGCCCGGCGCAGGTAGAGCTCGGCGCGCCCGGCCTCGCGGCGCTCGAGGAGGAGACGCCCGGCCTCGCGGTAGGCCGTGCCGTCGCCGGGCACGCGGGTGGCGAGCTCCTCCAGGACGAGCTGCGCCGCCGCCTCGTCGCCCAGCTCCAGGTCGGCGAGGGCCAGCAGGCGCCACGGCTCCGGGTCGAGGTCCTGGCCCGCCGCCGCCAGCCTCACCTCGACCTCGACGGCCCGGCGCAGCTCCTCCACCTCCCGCGCCGGGTCGCGCGAGGCGGCGGCGCACTGGGCGAGGAGCACGTGTCCGCGGGAAGCGGCCGGCCCCACCCCGCGGGACAGCTCCACCGCCCGCCGCGCCTCGACCTCGGCCCGGCGGAGCTCGCCGGAGAGGGCCAGGGCCTCGGCCAGCGCCGCCCGGAGGTCGGGGCTCCGGTCGTCGAAGGCGACCGCCTGCTCGAGCTCCGCCGCGGCACCGCGCCAGTCCCCTTCGCGCTCCAGGCGCTGCGCCTCTAGGTAGTGACCGATGGCCCGGGCCGAGGCCGACCCTTCCGGCCTGGCGGCCTCGCGCGCGGCGTCGGGATCGACGTGCGCCGGCGGACTGCCGGGCTGGGCCAGCGCGGGGCCGGCGGCGGCGACGGCGGCGAGCAGGATGCACGTGGCGCGAGGCACGGGCGCCGACCCCCGGGGCGGTGGCCGAGCATAGCGGGGCCGCGGCCGTCTCTTCAATCAGTCCACACCCGCCCGCCCCGCGCGCGCCCGCCCGGCCCGAGGCTCGGGCCGGGTCAGCACCCGCTGCAGAGCCTCGGCGAGCTGGGCGTCGGACGGCGCCCGGGGCAGCGTCTCGGCGCATCCCGCCTCGGCCAGGTCGGCGCACCAGTCGGCCGGGCCCACCGCCAAGACTGGCACGCCGGCCAGCTCGCGGTCGGCCTTGAGGCCGCGCAGATCCTCGCCGCCGTCGGGGGCGCGGGCGAGGAGGAGGATGGCGTCCGGCTCGTAGCGTGCGGCCGCGGCGCCGGCGGCGAACCCGGGCGACGCCTGCTCGACGGCGAACCCGGCCCGGGCCACCTGACGCACCGAGCCCTCGCGCGCCGGCCCGGGGACGTCGATGACCAGCACCTTCTGTCGGGAGGGCGCGGCCCCGGCGAGCTCGTCGGGCACCGGCATCCCGTGCCGGAGCATGAAGGCGGCCAGGTCCTCGCGGGCGATGCGCCGGTGCCCACCGGGCGTGCGGTGGGCCTTGATGCGCCGGGCCTTGATCCAGTTCACGACCGTGGGCAGCGAGACCCCCATGAGCCGGGCCGCCTCGAAGGTGGTGTAGAACGGGCGCATCGGGGATCCTTGTATTCCATCCGGGCCCGGCCGGGCGTGACCCGCCGGGGCCTCGCCTGGACCGCGCCCGGCGGTGCAGGAAACGAGCCGGTGCGGGCGGCAGCTGGCAAGATGTGGTCATGACGCAGGCGGCCTTCCTACTCGCAGCCGTGCAGATGACCTCCACCGAGGACCGGGCGCGCAACCTGGACGCCGCCCTGCGGCTGGTGGGGGAGGCGGCCGACCAGGGGGCGAGGCTGGTGGGGCTGCCCGAGAACTTCGCCTACATGGGGCCGGAGGATGGCCGCCTGGCCGGCGCCGAGACGATCGAGGGCCCGACCCTCTCGGCGGTGCGGGAGGTGGCCCGGCAGCGGCGCGTCTTCGTGCTGGCGGGGTCGATCGCCGAGCGGGTCGGCGACCCGCGGCGCACCGCCAACACCAGCGCGCTCATCGCCGACGACGGCGCCGTGCTGGCGATCTACCGCAAGATCCACCTCTTCGACGTGAGCATTCCCGACGGCACCCGCTACGCCGAGTCGGAGGGGGTCCTGGCCGGCAGCCAGGTCGTGGTGGCGCCGACCACGCTGGGCCGTATCGGGATGAGCATCTGCTACGACCTGCGCTTCCCCGAGCTCTACCGCCAGCTCTCGACCCTGGGCGCGGAGCTCCTCACCATCCCCAGCGCCTTCACGCTCTACACCGGCAAGGACCACTGGGAGGTCCTGGTCCGGGCCCGGGCGGTGGAGAACCTCTGCTACGTGCTGGCGCCGGCCCAGGTGGGCAAGCACGGCCCGCGCCGCGAGACCTTCGGTCACGCCATGGTCGTCGATCCCTGGGGCACGGTGCTGGCGCGCTGCGCCGACGGCGAGGGCGTGTGCGTCGCGCCCTTCCGGCGCGAGCGGCTGGAGCGGGTGCGGCGCGAGCTGCCGGCGCTCAAGCACCGGCGGCTGTGATCGGGCCCTAGAAGACCAGCAGGAGCCCCGCCGACCAGAGGAGCCGGTTCTCGGACAGGTCCCAGCTCCTCCCGGACCCGAAGTCGTCCACCCTGCTCTTGGTCACGTCGAAGTAGAGCGCGGTGTGGTTCACGCCCATCTCGTTGTCCAGGTCGCGAGCCGCCGTGGGGTCGAGGGAATCGATCACCAGGGCAGCGCCGAGGGAGCCCGAGAAGCCGTTGGTGGCACCGCGCTGGGTCCACTTGCTCTCCTTGGCGGTCCACCAGTTGTAGCGCTCGAGCGCCAACCGGGCGTAGGGGACGAGCGGGATGCGCCACCCCTCGTAGAGCTGGTCGGCGCGGTAGGTGAGGGTGAGCGAGGTGGGGATGATGTTGAAGGTGGCGCGGTCGGCGGTGGGGGCCCCACCCTTGTCCACCGCGTGGCCGGGCTTGGTGAAGAAGCCGGTCCGGACGCCGACCTCGACGGAGCCGCCGGCGCCGGCGTAGACCGCCTTGGCGACGTGCAGCCGCCACATGGGGGCGGGGGCGCCGCCGAAGACGTCGCGCCAGGGCGTCTTCCCGCTGAACTCGTGGTCGACGCGGGGCAGGTACGGGCCGCCGCCGAGCTCCAGCGAGCCCCAGCGTGGCGAGGGGGTCTGGGCGCCTGCCGGGCCGGCGAGCAGCAGCGCGCCCAGGGCGAAGGCGAAGGGCTTCACGGCTTCCTCCGGCGCAGGGCGAGGAGGGAGAGCGCACCCAGGATCCCGGCGGCCCCGGCGGCGGACGAGCACCCGCCCCGCTCGCGCCCGCCGTCGTTCTGGTACTGCTGCCAGAAGTCGCTGGTCTGGACCGGCGTGCCGGTCACCTGGTCCGAGGCGGCGCTCGGGTTGTTGTTCGTGTCGATGCCGAAGACCACCACGTAGTAGGGCTGGTCGTTGGTCAGGCCGGAGATGACCACGTTGCTGCAGCTCGAGGCCTGGCCCGAGTAGTGGACCTCGGTCGAGTCCGTCTCCGAGATCGCCTGGCCCTTGAAGGTCGTGCCGCTGCCGCTCGCGGAGCAGCTCAGGTGGAGCGCGCCGTCCCCCGGCGAGGCCGCCGAGAGCGTGGGGGCGGTGGGCTGGGTCAGGTCGACGGCCATGGAGGTGGTCGCGTACCCCTTCACCGCGTTGCCGGAGCTGACCCACTGGACGCAGAGGTAGACGGTGGTGGACGTCCCGGAGGTGCAGCTGATGCCGGCGCCGGCGGCGATCGCCGCCATGGTGATGTTCTCGGGGCTGGTCAGGGTGGTCGAGGTCGCGCTGAGGGTGTCGATGGGGCTCACCGAGATGGTGCCGAGGCTCGAGTTCTGGGTGCAGGAGCCCTGGAGCGTGCCGTTGATCGTCTGCCCGGCCGCGGGCTGGGTGGTGGTGGCGTAGAGGAGGAACTGGTCGCCCGTGGCGATGGTGCTGGAGTTGATGGCGGCCACGGTCCAGGTGAGATCCATGCTCATGGTGTCGCTGAGCGGCGGTACCTGGCCGGTGTTGGTCCCCGTGCACTGGGCGATGTTGATGGTGCTGACGCCGGTGGGGAGGTTGATGGTCTGCGCCAGCGCGGGGGCCGGGAGCGCGAGGAGGACCAGCAGGGCGCGTCTCATGGCGCGCCATGTTGCAAGCAGGAGGCCGCGCTGACAAGCGATCCGTGGCCCCGGCACGATGCGGGATTGTGCCCCCAGCGAGCGCCCCCGGCGAGGGCCGAGCGCCGTTTTGGCACGTCGGGGCCAGAAGGGCGTGCCATTTTGGCACGCGGGCGCGCTCAGATCCGCTCGGCCCAGCGCTCCGCGGTCCAGAGCGCGGCCGCGGCCACGCGGTGCAGCTCGTCGGCGGTCACGAACAGGTCCAGGGCGCGCGCCGCCGGGTCGGAGCGCAGGCGCCCGGCGAGCACCGCCTGGTCGTTGGCGGTCAGCATGGGCATGGGGTAGACCCGCTCGGCCAGGTCGTCGACCAGCTTCAGCCCCGGAGCCTCGCGGAGCGCCGCGCGGGCCGCCTCGACGTCGAGCACCCGGGCGGTCACGACCTGCACCGCGACCGCCAGCCCGTAGAACACCGGGACCCGGACCGCGGTGATCGCGACCTCGAGCGAGGGTGCCGAGAGGAGCCTCCGCAGGTCCTCAGAAGCCGCCGCCTCCTCGTCGGTGCGCCCGCCCTCGACGAAGCTGCCCACCTGCGGCACCAGGTTGAAGGCGAGCCGGTGCGGGAAGGCCCCGCCCTCCTCCGGCTCGCGGCCGTTCATGAGCTCCTGGGCCTCGCGCTCGAGCTGCTCGGGCCCGCGCGTCCCCGCCCCGGCCGCCGGGCACAGGGCGGTGGCCACCACCCTCTCCAGCCCTGCCGCGCGCGAGAGGGGGAGGAGCACCGGAGCCAGCGCCGCCGCCGGGCCACCCGCCACCGCGACGATCCCCGGCCCGCCCAGGCCTTCCAGGGCCGCCGGGCTCACCGTCGGCTCGAGGAGCGGGACCGCCGGGTCGCCGCGGAAGGCCCGCGATGCGTCCACCACCCGGCACCCCTCGGCCACCGCCCGCGGCGCCCACTGGCGCGCCACCTCGGCCGGCCCAAGGAACAGGGCCAGGTCCACCCCGCGGAACGCCCCCGCCGAGAGGGCGGCCACCGGCAGCTCCTCGCCCTCCCCCTCCACCTCGATCCGCGCCTCCCGGGAGCGCTCGGAGGCCAGCAGGCGCAGCTCGCTGAGGTCGAGATCGGAATCGGGGAGGAGCTCCAGCACCGCGCGGCCGACCAGGCCGGTGGCACCGACGACGGCCAGGGTGACGGGGCGGGAGGGCATGGCCGGCGAAGGTAGCCGCGCCGGAGGGGGCGGACAAGGGCGGAGACGGGTCGGGCGGGCGCCTCGCCTGGCCGACGCCCCGATGCCGCCGCCGTCGCGCTAGCGCAGGATCTCCCTCAGCGCCAGCTCCAGCTCGGGGAAGCGGAAGCGGTAGCCGAGGGCCCGGGCCTTGCGGGGGGCGGCGCGCTGGCTGGCCAGGAGCTCGCCGGAGAGCTCGCCCAGCGCCAGCCTCAGGGCGAAGGCCGGCGCCGGGAAGAAGGCGGGGCGGTGGAGGACCTTGCCCAGGGTGCGGGCCAGCTCCCGGCTCGTCACCGGGTTCGGGGCCGCGGCGACCAGCGGGCCGTCGACGCGGGGGTCGTCGAGGGCGAAGAGGATCAGGCCGACCTGGTCGGCGAGGTGGATCCACGGCCGCCAGGCGCCGGCCCGGCCCAGCGTGCCGCCGGCGAAGAGCCGGAAGGGGAGCACCATCCGCGGCAGGGCCCCGCCCCCACGGGCCAGGACGATGCCGGTCCGGACCTTCACCAGGCGGGCGCGGGCCCTGGCCGGCTCGGCCGCGGCCTCCCACGCCCGCACCACCTCGGCCAGGAAGCCGTGGCCCGGCGCCGAGGCCTCGTCGAGCAGCTCGTCGCCGCGGTCGCCGTAGAGCCCGACGGCGCTCGCCGACACCAGCACCGAGGGGCCGCCGCTCCGGACCACCTCGGCCACCCGAGCGGTGGAGTCGACGCGGCTCCTGCGGATGCGCTCCTTCCTCGCCGCGGTCCAGCGCCCGGTGGCGATGGGCTCGCCGGCCAGGTGGACGCAGGCGTCGGCGCGGGCCAGCTCCGCCTCCCAGGGGCCCGGCGACGACGGGTCGCCCGGGAGGTGGCGGACGCCGGGCGGGAGGAGCCGAGGCGCCTCGGGCGAGCGCGAGAGGGCGGTGACGAGGTCGCCGCGGCGCAGGAGCGCGTGGGAGAGGGCCGTCCCGACGAGCCCGGTGGCGCCGGTGAGGAACACGTGCACCGCGCACCTCCTTCCTAGCGCAGCAGCTGGGCCGGGCCCGCGCCGCCGGTCGCCAGGGTGAGGAAGTGGACCGCCGCCAGGAGCAGGAGCGCCAGGCCGGCGTAGGCCGCGCCCCACCCGACCATCTCCCGCGCCGAGAGCGGCGCCGCCCGCGAGGTCTTCTCCACCCGGGCCAGGTAGCGCAGGTAGTGGTCCTCGGAGGGCGAGCCCAGCGGGGGGCCGGCCACGGCGCGCAGGTAGCGGTACTGGTCGGGGCCGAGGCGGGCCGGCTCGGGCAGGAGCCGCAGGGCGCGCCCGCCGGCGCGGGCTTGCGACTCGGAGAGGAGCTCGGCCAGCCCCAGCAGCGCCACCAGCCACACCAGCCCGTAGCCGAAGCGAACCGCCAGCGCCACCGCGCCGGCCAGGCCCAGCACGGTCAGGGCCACGCCCAGCGTGGAGGAGAAGGAGTAGGCCAGCGCCTGCAGGATCCGGCCGCCGTCGAGCGGGAGGATGGGCAGCAGGTTGAAGAGGTTGAGGAGCGCCCACCAGGAGGCGACCGAGGCGTACTCCGGGTCGCGGGTGAGGAGATAGAGCGCGGCCGGGACCAGGGCGAAGGCCGATCCCCAGATCGGCCCGTTGAGCGCCACGTAGGCCTGCTGGCGGCGCGAGGTGAAGGCGTCCTCGGTCACCGCCACAGCCCCCAGGAAGGGGATGAAGTACATGCCCCGGACCTTCATGCCGGTGCGGCGCATGGCGTGGACGTGGCCGTACTCGTGGACGAAGAGCTGGAGGAGGAGCGCGGTCGCGAACCGCCAGGTGAAGAGAAAGCCGTAGGCGGCGAACGAGGCCACCGCCCAGCCGATGTTGGCCGTCTTGAGGGCCTTGGCCAGCGCGCCTCCCAGCTTGGCCAGGACGCCGAGAAGGCCGACGCGGGGGGTGGAGCCCGCTCGCGGGCGGGGGGCGTGCCCCTCCCCGGGCCCGGCCCCGGGCGCGGGCTCGCTCGCGGGGGGAGCCTGGAGCTCGGTCGGCAGGACGTGCCACGCCCCGGCGCGCTCCACCACCAGCGCCAGGAGGAGCGGTGCGTCGCGAAGGTCGAGCACCGGCACCGGGCTGCCGTCCAGCCCCGGGACCGGCTCGGGGGTCCCGGCGCCCGAGAGATCGGCGAAGGCGAACGAGCGGCCGCGCGGGTCGGCCAGGATGGCGTACCGCTGCGGCGGCCGGGCGGGCTGATCCGGCCAGCGCGCCTCGCCGAACCCGAGCCGGAGCTCCTGCCACCGCGCCTCGAGCCCGGCCCCCTCACCGCCCTTCACCGCCACGCCCTGCTCGGTGGCGACGAGCCTGTGCCCGCTGGCGTGCCGGATGCCCACGGCGATGGCCGCGGCCGCGGCGCCCATGGCCGCCGCGGCCAGGGGCGGCACCTGGGCCAGCCATCCCACCAGCGCGCCCCCGGCGGCTCCGGCCAGGAGCGCCAGCGCGAAGGGGGGCGGCGCGGCGCGGAAGACGGCGGGCTCCGCGGCGGTGGGCGCGGCCCGGCTCACGGCTTCCCCGCGCCCGGCCCGAGCCCCTGCGGGAACTTCACCTCCGCCTCGCTCTTGCGGACGTAGTGCGGCTCGAGCGCGAAGAGGGGCTGCGGGTCGTAGGCCGTGCCGACCAGCCGGTGGGCGGCCAGGGCCGCCACGGCAGGTGCGCCGGGCGACGCCACGGCCGTGGCCAGGCCGGCCAGCCGCCCCTGGAGCGCGGCGCGGTAGGCCTGGTATCCCTCCCCGAAGGCCAGCGCCCGGGGGAGCGCGGCGGTGCGGTCGAGGAGCGCCTCGGGCGAGAGCGCCGCCTCCGGCGCCACCGCACGCACGCCCCCATCCTCGGCGGCGTAGAACCCGGCGTAGACCTCGCCCTTCTTGGCGTCGAGGAGCGGCACCAGCACCGCCCCGGCCGGCGCGGCGGCGGCGGCCTCGAGCGCCATGGCCGCCAGGCTGGAGACCCCGGCCAGCGGCCGGCGGTTGGCGTAGGCCAGCCCCTTCCAGGTGGCCAGGCCGATCCTCAGGCCGGTGAAGGACCCGGGCCCGAGCCCCACGGCGTAGCCCTCGACCGCCGGGAGCGTCAGCCCCTCGGCGGCGAGCAGGTCGGAGAGCGCGCCGGGGAGGCGGCCGCCGTGCCCCACCGGCCCGCCGCGCTCGGGCCTGGCCGGCGCCCGCTCGGTCCGCTCGCAGCGGAGCCGCGGCGGCAGCCCGGGATCGAGGTCGACCAGGGCGCAGGAGAGGGTCAGCGTGGCGGTGTCGAGGGCGGCGACGAGCACGGGCCGGCGGGCCTCCTCATCGTCCCTGGAGCTGGCGGACGATGTCGTTCTTGAAGGCGAAGACCATGAGCGACACGAGCAGGATGATCCCCACCACGTTGGCGATCTCGCGGGTCCGAAGCGACAGCGGCCGCCGGGTCACGGACTCCACCGCCGCCTGGGCGATGTGCCCGCCGTCGAGGATGGGGATGGGGAGCAGGTTCATGAGCCCGAGGTTCACGCTGATGAAGGCCATGAGGGTGAGGAACATGCCCCAGCCCTGCTCCACCGCCTCGCCGGTCATCTTGATGATCTGGATGGGCCCTCCCACCTGCTCGAGGCTGATCTTGCCGGTGAACATCATCATGATGCCCAGCACCATGGTCCGGATCTGGCGGCCCAGCTCCTTCCAGGCGAGCGCGGCGATCTCCGGGACGGTCCGCTCCAGGCGCACCTCCTGGGCCCGCAGCGCCTCCTCGTCGAGCAGCGCCCTCCGGTCGCCGGAGAGGCCGACGGTGGCGTGGACCACCTCCCGGCCGGTGGTCTCGTCGCGGAGGCGCTCCTCTCCCGGAGTCACGGTCACGGTCCGTCCGTCGGCCAGGGTGAAGGTGCCCGGTCGCGAGGGCGAGAGCTCGCGCGCCACCAACCCGGCCAGGTCGAAGAGGTTGTGGACCGGCCGGCCGTTCACGGCGGTGACCACGTCGCCGCGCCGCAGCCCGGCGCGGTCGGCGGGGCCCCCGGGGTCCACCGCGGCGATGGCCGCGGCCACGTAGGGGTCGACCAGCCGCAGCGTCGGGGCGCCGCCCCGGCAGGTGGGCACGGCCGCGAGGCGCTCCCGGGCGTAGCCCGCCAGCACCGCGCCGGGGAGCGGGCGCGGGCGCTCGCGCAGCACCTCGAGGTCCAGGGGGCCGCAGGCGGCCGCGCGCAGCGATCGCTCCAGATCCACCGCGCTCCGCACCGGGGCGCCGCCGGCCGAGACCACCAGGTCGAAGGGCTCCAGCGGGCCGGCTGCCCCGGGCACGACCGGGGCCACCCGGGCCGGCGTGTAGAAGGGGGTGATGCCGATGATCCCCCGCCGGATGCGCTCGATGCCGTTCGTCTGCTCGTCGACGCCGGCCTCCACGGTGATGGGCGGGATCGGCTTCCCGTCCCGCTCCACCTCCAGCACCAGCGGCTCGCCCGGGTGGGGCGCCACGGCGTCCATCAGGTCCAGGAACTGCCGCATGTGGCGGGGAGGCTGGCCGGGCGCCTCGACCGAGAGGATGCGGTCGCCGGGGCGGAGCCCGGCCCGCTCGGCCGGCGAGCCGGGCGTGACCGTGCCCACCGTGGCGCCGGCCACGGTGGTGCCGTTCATGGCCAGGAGCATCCCGCCGAAGAGCACGAACGGCAGCAGGAGATTCATGGTCGGCCCGGCCGCGGCGATGAGCAGCCGCCGCCAGGGCGGCTGCTC
>Ga0335071_10006282_pt1 | contig 12257 bp, 13 predicted proteins | sample Lox_Sample_15_FD_206724 | JGI IMG/M metagenome (GOLD analysis project Ga0335071, IMG submission 206724) | Soil microbial communities from Loxahatchee National Wildlife Refuge, Florida, United States - Lox_Sample_1.5 | ecosystem: Environmental > Terrestrial > Soil > Wetlands | place: USA...
CGGGCCGCCTGGCGGTACTGCTCAGGGATATTCGTGCCGTAGGCAACAAGGCCCCCGGCCTCCACGTCCTCGCGGGAAGGATAGATCACGGGCAGCCGGTGCTTCATTGCCAGCGCCGCGGTTTGCTGTCGGAGCATGAATACCAGAGGGTCGATCATTCGAATGGCAGCGTTGGCCCGGGCCCGGACCGCTGCTTCGAAGGCCTTCTCGAGGTCGTCGGGATTACGCACCTCGAGTACCGGACGGAGCTCGATCCCTAACCTGACTGCGGCCGCCTCGGCGCTTCGCATTTGGAGGGGCGCATTCTGCGAGTTCGGGTTAATCAGGACGGCGATCCGGGCCGCAGCCGGGAGGATCTCCTTGAGTAGCTCCAGCCGTTTACCCGCGAGCTCCGCCACGATGTTCGTGACCCCGGTGATGTTGGCACCCGGGTGCGCCAAGCTTTGCACGATGCCCGCGCCAACCGGATCGGCGACCAGCACCATGACGATCGGGATTGACTGGGTGGCGGCCTTCGCGGCCAGATTCCCCGGCGTTGTCGAGACGAGGAGCACATCGGGATTGCGGCTGACGAGCTCCTGAGCCAGAGATGGCAGGCGTTCGACCTTCCCTTCCGCATATCGACTCTCAAGGACGAGATTTCGCCCCTCGACGTACCCCAGTGTGTGCATACCTTCCCGGAAGGCATCGACAAAGACCGTGCTTGCTGCTTCACCGCTTCCCGACAGGTGCCCAACCCGGTACACCTTCGCAGCCTGCTGCGACTTGGCAGTGGCCGGCGCCACAAGAAGCGCCAAGAGCATGGCACCGACGGCAAGTGTTGTCTTCAACACTACAGCTCTGCGATCCTCCTGGGCGGCCCAGAAGGGAACACGTCCACCCGGACTACCGCACATCATTTGTCCGCCCCAACGGAGTGTTGAGCGTCACCATCATTCCACGGCCGCCTTCGCGAATGCGGCGGTGACGTCGGTTAGTCGCTTCAGTACGTCGTCCTTGCCCGTGATACCGTGCCTGTGAGCAAGGTCGCCGGTGTTGTACGCGAGCCAAACCTTTCCGCCCTCGTCCTCCCAGACAAGAGCTTTGAGAGGAAGATCGATGGCCGACACCGGGCTTTGGGAAAGAAGCGCCGGGAGGACCCCGCCGCGGCCGAAGATTACAAGCCGCTCGGCTCGTACCTTCCCGCCTTGAGATGCCGCGAGCTCCTGGAAATCGACTTTCGCCAGAACGCGAAAGCCACCTGCCGATCCCTTGACTGCCGATTCGAATCGTTCGGTTGTTTCGGCGACAGAATATTTGCTTGGAACGGTGACCAGACCCGAGCTCTGCGCGAAAGCATAGGACGGAGCCAGAGCCAGTACGAGCAACAATGCCATCCGGTCCATCGTTGCCTCCTATGGCTGACCGCGATTAGTGACGCCCAACTCAAAGTAGACGGACCGGTGCATGCCGTTTGCCTAGCGGGGCTGGCACGGCGACGACCGTTGGGGTATCCGAGGTGACGGTCGTCGTTCGGGCCGTCGCTATCAGGGCGCCGGCGGCACCTACGCCGAGGAACGCGCGTCGTCTCACGAGATCGCGCGACATCGCCTTCCCGGTACTCATCGCCTCTCTCCTCTGGTTGAGTGTCGAGAGCCTTGCCACGCCGCCGAACATGGCTTAGACACCCATGCCCCTGCTCTCAGCGCTTGCCTCCCATGGGATTCTCTCGGGCAGTCTGCTGCCGGAGCTGTTGGGCGAGCCCGATGAGAAGTCCTTCGGGGCCCCGGATGTAGCAGAGCCGATACATGTCTCCATACTGGACCACGTCGCCGACGAGCGTCCCGCCGCGTTCGCCGAGTCGGGCGAGCGTATCGTCGATATCCTCCACCGCGAACATGACGCGCAGGTAGCCGAGAGCGTTGACCGGCGCGCGGCGGTGATCGGCGACCACAGGTGGCGCGAGGAATCGGGACAATTCGAGCCGGCTGTGACCGTCTGGCGTACGCATCATGGCGATCTCGACGCGCATGTCGCGCAATCCTGTCACGCGATCTGCCCAGTCTCCTTCAACGGGAGCGCGCCCCTCGAGCTCGAGACCAAGTTCCGTGAAGAACTCAATAGCGGCATCGATGTCTTCCACCACGATGCCGACATTGTCCATACGCTTGACCGTCATGATGTCCCCTTGGCATCCAAGGCCACGCTCGGCGCCGGAGTGCGAGCCAGGCGAGCCCCCGGTCCGCTGGAGCCTGAAGTTGGGCAGGACCAACGTCAGTGCTCCTGTCGACGTCCTGAACGATTGGCTTGGTGCCCGGCTACGATCGCCCCGGGCGCTCCGTGCTCGGGTGCGAACCGGGGCCGGGCAACACCGTCTTTTTGCCGCCGCGCGATTCGTCTGCGATGAGCGCCTCGATGTTCGGGTACGCATAGATCGTGCGCGCGCCGTTCGCCGGTAGCCCACCGGTGTCCACGGAGGGCCCGTAGACGCTCCAGACCCGACGGCCCAGGAGTCTCAACAGCGTCGTCTGCTCCGCGCGATGGTGCGCCGTGTGTGCGATGCGTCTCACCATGATCCACCCGCGGCTGTGGATCGCCGCCAAACGCCCGCGCTAACCGGGGCACGAGCAGCGGCTTTGGCCCGCTGCTCGTGCCTCCGGTTGAGCGCGTTGTTGGGCGGCCATCTGGTGCCTCGGCGGGAAATCGTCAGGCCTGCTCCCTGACCTATTGCACTAGCGTCAGGCCCGGCGGATTCCAGGTGCCTGCACCGGGCGGCAAGATCGATGGCGTCTCGGTCTTCGGCCAATACAGACGCATCACGAGGTAGATCGGCCCGTCCGGTGCGGGCAGCCAGTTCGACTCCTTGCCCTTGCCGGGCGAATCCTTCTGGATGTAGAGCGTCAGCGACCCGTCCGCGTGCTTCTTCATCGACGGCAGCATCGGCGAGTTGATCAGATAGCGGTTGATAGGGTTCTTGATCAGCAGCTGGGTCTTGCCGTCGTACATGGTCACCGACCAGAAGGCGTTGACCGGCGGGAACTGGTCCTTGGCGAACGTCAGCGTGTACTTGTGCTTGCTGCCGTCGAGCACGTCGCCGTTGGCCAGCGTCTTGGTGAGGGGATACATGGCCTCGACGGCATCGTTGCCGTAGATGCCGCCCTTGGCGGCTGCGGCGCGCTTCAGCCAGTCGCCATTGTAGAAAGCGCGGTCGCCGAACAGCGAGCCAACCTTCCAGCCGTTGACGTCCTTCTGCCCGGCCTCCAGGTACTTGTCGACCTTGCTGTCGCCTTCCTTCATCGCCAGCAGGACGGCGGCCTTGTGCTCGGCGGAGAGATCCTTGAAGTTGAACTTCTTGCCGGGGCCGATGCCGATGCTCGCGAGCTTGGCGCGGATCGCTTCTTCCTCGGGGCCGGCCGGCGCGAACGGCAGCGCGAAGTCCAGGTACTCGAAGAAGTTGGTCTTCACCATCTCCTTGTCGATCTTCGGGAAATCGATGGCCGGTGCCGCCGGAGGGGGCGGTTGTTTGAGGTACGCCGACAGCGGCTGAACCTTGTAGCCCGCCTGCACCTTCTCGACGTTGGGCATGTCCTTGGCGTCGATGAGCTGCGTGCGGTACGCGGCGAGCGAGAACTCCGTGGTCGAGCGGAACGCCTTCTTGATGCCCGGCGGTGTGTCGCCCTTCCAGTTCGGGCCGGCGACCAGGTAGTCCCCGGCATCATTGCCGGTGGCGCGGCTGCCGATGTAGCCGTAGTTGAACGTGTTGCCGTCGTTGAGCATCACCGAGTAGTAGCGCTTCTTGTCCACCGCCGGCACCGAGAGCACCAGCGGCTCGGCGCGCAGGTCCATCCACAGCAACGAGTAGGGCGTGTCGCTGTTCGGGGTGATGATCGCCGTGTCCTCGTAGGTGAAGACGCGGGCCTCGTTGTGGATCTGGTTGAAGGGCGCCTTGAACTGGCCCGAGTTCTTGTCCACCACGTACTCGTACATGACGGCATAGTTCATCACGATGGGCAGGCCGTAGATGAAGCCTTCCTCGGCGATGGCCTTGACTTCCGCGATGCCGGGCGCCGGCACGCCGGCGGCCGCGTCTTTCTTCGCCGCTTGCGTGACGGGGTCGGCGGGCTTGTCGCAGCCGGCGAGCGCCACCAGGGCGATCGCCCCGCACAAGAGGCCCGATACAAGTGCGCGTCTTTGCTTATCCATCGATATCTCCCTTGGGTTACTCGCGTCCATAGGTTAGCTCCAGGGTCCGCTTGGTAGTGGCCGCCCAACGGTCACGCTCAGCGGCGGTGCGCAGCGCCGTCCGCTGCAACCGGTTGTTAGGCTTCTTCCGCGATAAGACTCATCGAGTCGTGTACCCGCCATTTGCGAAGATCGTTTGCCCTGTGATCCACCAGCCGTCGGTGGCGAGGAACCTCACAATGGGCACGATGTCTTCGATCCGGGTCAGTTCGCCGTTCATCGCCTGCGACTTGTGGTAAGCCACGCGCTCGGGCGTTTCCTGGCCGTAGAAGAACGGCGTGTCCATCGGGCCGGGACCGACCGCGGTGACGGATATCCCGCGCGGACCGAACTCCTTGGCCGCCGCGCGGGTGAAGTGCTCGACCGGCGCCTTGCCGCCCGCGTAGGTGGAATAGCCGTCCGTGAAGGCCGCCAGCAACGAGGTTACGATGGTGATGATCTTGCCGTTGTCGTTGAGATGCCTACCGGCCTCCTTGATGAAGAAGTAGGCCGCTTTGGCGTTGATGTCGAACATCGAGTCGTACTCTTCCTCCGTGGTTTCCACGATCGGCTTGCGCAAGACCTTGCCGACCGTGTTGACCGCGATGTCAATGCCGCCGAAGCGATCCTTCGCCTGCTTGAACAGAGCGGCGACGTTGGCGGGCTTGGTCAGATCGCCCTGGGTCGCGTAAGCATCGCTGCCCAGGTCCTTGACCGCCTTCACCGTGGCTTCGGCATCCCGGCGGGTGGCGTCGCTGTTGTAGTGAACCACAACATTGGCGCCGCCCCTGGCGAGATCGCGGCTGATGAGGCCACCCAGGTTCTTGGCGCCCGCGCCGACGACAACAACCTTACTTTGCAGTGGGTGATTACTCATGGGTGATCTCCTGTCGCTGGTTGAAGAACCCTAGCGCTCACGGTGAGCAGCCGTGGCGAGCGAATGCGAGCCAGCGGTCTGCTCCACTGTGAAGTTAGACCCCCCCGAACCACCGCGTCTGCTGTGTGGCCCGACAAGGACTCCGGCCTTGGCCAAAAGGAACAACGCGCCGCCCAGAACAACGAAGCCGCCGACCCACATGACAAGCGTGATCCGAAGCCATTTCGTGAGAAGCTCGTACAGACGCCGTGCCTCTGGGTCCTCGGCTCGGAATTGCTTGAGCCGCGGCCATTCGGTGCGCCAATTCTGGGCGGTGACGACAATCGCGTGTGACCTGGCAAACCCTCATTCGCGCCAAAGCAACGTTGCGAACACGATCCACGGGGTTGGCGCCTGACGTTCGGCGTGACGGCGCCCGCCACGCGAGCGTCGCTGTCGACGCCATGGCTAGAGAGCATTACTGTTTTGGCGCGACAACCACGCCGCGCAGCTCGGCTCTCTCGATCGCCGATTTGACCAGACCCCGATTCTTTGCATCCTCAATGAACTGGCGTGCGTACGATATTGCAGTATCTCGTCCTTTCGGCATTGCCATAGCGTGAGGATCGATACCGGGTCTACCGTCGAGAACCCTGGACGCTGGTAGTTGATCTGACATTGCGAACAAATTGGGCTTGATGCTAAAGATCGCGTCTGCCTTTCCCGAGATCAGCATTTCAACGGTCTCGGCGTTGCTTGCGGCGCGGACTACCGTTGCATTCTTCAAAGTACGAGAAATAAAGATTTCTGGCTGAGTCCGCCCCTGCGCGGCGACTCGAATTCCGGTTCGATCCACGTCAGCAATTGTGGAAATGGACGACCCGCTGGGTACAAGGTAACCAAACTCGACTTCCAAGTGCACGGGGGCGAAATCCCATTCCTTCGCCCGCTCTGGACTGAACCCAATATAAGCGACATCCCAAGCTCCAGTCTTCCCGCTATCAAGAAGCGATCCAATCGATTGGTACAGAACGGGCTCAAATGGAACCCCTAAACGTCGAGCCAACTCTCTTCCAAGGTCGAATCCTACCCCTTTCATCTCACCTGACACAGCGTCGCGTATTACTTGTGTGGGAGCGCCGAGCTGCAGCCCGACACGAAGCTTGCCGGTTGGAGCCAAAGCCTGTCGCACTTCTGGTGTCTGGGCGATACTCGTGCCCATACAGAGCGCCAACAAAATTCCAGTTACTGTAGTTGCTAGCCAACTGTTTGTTCTCATGTGTGTCCTCCTTCTAGATGTCCCGTGGCTCTCTAACGCTCCCGATAACCTGCGACGGCTGAGCAACGCGAGGCCGTCGCCAGGTTGATCGGGGAGTTGGGCGTCACGCTCGAGGGCTCGTCAGAACCCCGGCGCGAGCGGCTGCCTCGCGGCCCGGGTGCCGTCAGGCGCCAAAGATGTAACGGCTTCCGGTCGAGGACCGGATCGTCTTTGCCGGCATCTCCTGCATTGCGATCGATATGAACGCCTCACCGGTACAGTGCATCGGAATGAGGAAATCCGGGTCGATCTGCTTGAGCTCCGCGACGGTGTCGCGCAGATACTCGACAGGGTGCGGAGCCAGGTGAAATCCTCCCAGCACGGCATGCACCTTGCTCACGCCGGAGACCTTCATCGCCCCACGCACCGAATTCACCACCCCGCGGTGACCACAAGAGGTCATCACCACCAGGCCTTTGCCTCTGACGTTGAAGCAGGTCGCCTGTTCATGGTCGAAATCGTCAGGCACCACGGTCAGACTGCGCTTCGCCTCGGGCAACCGCTCGGGGGCGCAACCGACGCCGTCGCGCTGGCCCACCGTCATGCGGGTAGGCGAGAGCACGCGCTCGAACGACACTCGGCCGATGCGCCCGCTCGTGAACGCGTGCCCGGCTACGACTGAGGGCTGGTCGACGAGAAGCACCTTCAGCCCCGTCTCGGTGATCGCTTTGCGGTCGAGCGCGCCGAAGTTGCCGGCCGCGTCACCCACGCCCGCCTCGCGCGTGCAGAAGCACTCCTCGCCACCGAGATAGAAGGGAAGCCCCGGCTTGAGCTTACCCTTGTTCGCCTGGAGAAAGCCGACCAGGCCCCCGAAATGATCGTAGTGCCCGTGACTCAGCACCAGCGCATCGAGCATGCTCGGATCGATTCGGAGTAGGCCGAGGTTGTTGCTGAGGGTTTCGGCGGTGTATCCAAAATCGATCAACAGCTGACGCGTCTCGCCGCCGCGGCTCGACTCCGCGTGCATCGAGAGGCCCCACTCGTTCTGGAGGGCCCTGGAGGGAGGCTGCTTCGACAGCGCGAATGCGAAGCGCTGTATTTCGAGATCGCCCACCTTGCGGGAAGGTTCGAATGCGTGGTGGTACGAGTCGGTGACGACCCGCACGGCAAGCCGGTCGACCTCGGGTACCGGGCCTGACAACGTCTGCGCTCGGGCCGGCCTCACGCCGGACAACAGTCCTCCGAAGACCGAGCCCAGAGCGGCGACGCCCGCCGTGCGGAGGACGGTTCTGCGCTTCACGCTCTCGATGCATTTGGTCATCGCCCTGCCCTCCTGTTGGTGCGCGTGCACTGCTATCAAAGTTGCCTCTTACTTAGGGGCGCTACAAGAGCGTACCGTGTCCTGAGTGAACGCCCAACGCACCGTATGAGCTGCGACGCGAAGCGCCGTCGGCTCGATGCGGTTGTTAGCCAAGCAGCCGATCGTATTCGGCATGGCTACCAATCCAGAACCAGACGAGTCCATCGGGCGCTTCCACGGCCAGGGCTCGGTAGTGGGCGCCGACCCGCGCCGACCAGAACCGGCCCACTCTCTTGAAGTGAAGGATGCCGCGGGTCTTGCTTCAGGCGTGCGTAGGTTTGATCGGCGAGCTCGCGTACCTCGGACGGCAGGGACCGATAGAGCGCCCAGAAGTCGGGAGACGCGTGATGAGTCAGAGGGGTGTGGTCTTGCCGGCAGCGTGATCACGAAGGGCCTTGGCAGCAAGGTCGTCTAGGCGGCCTGCCTGAGCATCACGCTCGACCTGACAATCCCAGGCCGCCCAGTCGTATTCCAGAAACCAGGCGCGAAACTGCGCAAGCTCCTCTGGGGAGAGCGCCCGGATATCTTGCTCGATCTTCTCGATCTTGCCCATGGGTCTTCTGCCGCCACTCAGTTTACCATCCCTCTCTGGTTGGTCTGTAGCCCAGCGATTCTGCTGGCTAACTCAAATTAGGCATAGCATTGACTCAGAACGTGACGACATACGCAATATCAGTGAGCGGACGAATGGTTGAGTCACCGACGAGGCTCCGAAGGCGAGCCTCAGAGAAATGCTCGGACCGAAAGCCCCCTTCTGTCTCGAGATACTCGCGCGTCTCCTCCAACACAGCGTGCCCCAACCGGCGATACCATTCTCGGCGGGACGGCACCGAGGCCTCCGAATAGACCGACAGGAGTCGCGTGTGAGGCTTGGGAGCCAGTCGCCGCATTTCCCTAAGGACCCCGGCCTTGTCACTCATGGTCCCCCACGTGTTGGTGAGGCACATCGCGAAGTCAAACGCGGCCACGACGGGAATGGCGGTCGCATCGGCGGTGATGAAGTACGGGTGGCGACCGCCGGCGCGACGGTTGGCCTCAGCGATGTAGCCATGCTCATAATCCACTCCGACCCCGAATCGGAGGCGCTCCCTGAGCAAGAGCAGATGCCGTCCCGTGCCGCAGCCAACATCGATCACGCGCATCCCTTGCGTCACGACGTCGTGAAGGAGGTCGAGCTCAGCGCGCAAGAAGGTTTGGATCTCGGGCGGCTGCGTAGCCGGATCCAGAGCCCGATTCAGTAAGCCACCTGCGTAAACTTCGTCGTTCGCCATGAGTCCCTCTAATGACCGGAGGCGCTGTCTAACGCTGCCGTTCACCTGCGGGGCGCCGAGCGACCGCAGGGACCGAGGCCGACGTCAGGTGGAACGGCTTGTTCGGCGCGGCTGTCGGCATTGCGTCGTCCAACTACGCACGTGTCACGTCGTGGCGAGCTGCATCTGCTCGAGCACCGCTCGGCCCAGCACCCCGTACGGATTGCCGAGCGTCTCGATGATCTCGAAATGGTTGTAGCTCTCGCCCACGAGGAGCTGTACCGTCTTCCCTGCGCTCTGTCCCGCGGCCGCGAAGTCGCGCGACTGCCGTTGGAACTCCGGGCTCTCGAGCGTTCCGTGCGCGACGATGACCGGGGCGTTGAGTTTGTCGAGGTGCCGCTGCGGGCTGAGCGCCTGCTCCATCTCGTCGGTAAAGTTGATGTACTTGCGTCGGGCCGACAGGCGCACGGGCTTCAGGTCGAACATGCCGCTGCAGCATAGCCCACCCTTCACCGTGTCGGCAGGAAGGTTGAAGTCCTTGGGCCAGTCGGTCGTCAATATCACTCCTGCGAGGTGGCCACCAGAGGAATGGCCGGAAACATAGATGCGGTCGGAGTCGCCGCCAAAGCTCTTGGCGTTTCGGTGCACCCAGGCCACGGCGCGACGCACTTGTTCGGCTACCGGCATCAGGCTGCCGCCGACGTCCTGCACCCAGGCGAAGTCCGGGACGACATAATGGGCACCAGCATGAGCGAACAACTCCGCGGGGAACCCGGCGTTCTTGGCTGTCCCGAGACGCCACTCGCCTCCATGGATGAAGATATTGATCGGCGCATTGGGACGCGTAGTCCGGTAGACATCCAGCGCCTCGATGGGTGTTGAGCCATAGGCGTAGCGTTGAGGCGCGCCCAACCGCGCTCGCGCGCCTTCACTGTTCAGCGCCCAGCGTGTGACGACTTGCTGTAGGTTCGTCGCATACACGCTCTGGTCATAGGCGGCGTCGAGCTCGGTTTGGTCCATGTCAAGCCACACCCGAGGTCCTTTGACGCGCGGTGCAGGCGGGGCTGCCGGTTGCTGGGCGAGCCCACTTCCAGCGGTGGCGATGAGAGCACCAGCGGCCCCGACGCCGAGAAACGCGCGTCGTGTCAGATGATGACGCGACGTGGATGTGCTGGTACGCATCGCTTCACTCCTTTCGGTTCCTCGAGAGCGTTGGAGTCACGCCGAACGTTGCCGTTCACCTGCGGCGGTCCGAGCGACTGAAGGGAGCGAGGCGGCGTCAGGTGAAACGGCTTGTTCGGCGGTGATCGTCGACTGACAGTGACGCGACGCCATCGTCAGGACGTAGACGCGCAAAGTCGCAGCAGCTCTTCGTGGACACGACTATTTGCACTGCCAACAAGCGAGTCAGAATCAATCGTCCAAGGGCGGCCGTCGATGTCTGAGACGGTGCCGCCTGCTTCGGTGATTAGTAGGCTTCCTGCCCCGGCGTGCAGGGCCGAGACCCAGAAGACGACGTATGCTGCGATGCGGCCGGCGGCGACGTAGGGCGACGCCAAGGTTGTCCCAAGGGAACGAAAGTCCCATCGATCTGCTAGCATGGCCGCTGCGGTGAATCGTGCGGCTCGTGCCCGTCGGCTGCCCTTCGACTTGCTGTCTTCGATGACGATCGTGTGACTGTCGTCGCAGGCGATGAGCCGCTGTCGGGTGCTATCCTTCAACCTCCACGCGCCCCGGTCCCGTTCCGCCGCATCGATCCCACCCGTGGACGGGTCGCCAACGACGGCGACGGTGATTTCGTCACGCTCGACGAGCGCCAAGTTCACGCAGTACAGAGGGATTCCGGAGGCGAAGTTCCGAGTCCCGCAGATGGGGTCAAGGAGCCAGTACGGCGAGCCGTCGGCGGATGCATCGCCGCCACGCTCCTCACCGACCACCGAGAAGCTCAAAGCATCCGCCATCATGCTTCGAACCGCGTCCTCGACAGCGACATCGGCCGCCGTCACGAGGTCTCGCCCTCCTTTGGTCGTCACCTCTCCCCTACCTACATCACGCTGAGCGATAGTCAGCGCTCGCTTCACCGCTTCGATGGCCACCACGGTCTCGGGACGGAACGGACGGCTGACCTCAGTCATCTCGCCTAACGCGCCGAATGAGCGGCTGGCGAAGCCGGACCGCTCCAGCCGGAAGTTAGGCCGGTCATTGACACTGGCTCTTCAGGATGCCGATTGCTCGCAACTCAGCGAAACCGCCGGTAACCCAGTCCGCGAGAGATTCTAGTACGGGGAGAATCATTGCGGCAGGCAGCTTCGATTTAAGATTCGCGCCCACGCCACTTAGGGCGGATGCGTCGGGGTTGACGACGATCCACCGCGAGGCCTCGACCGGCAACGGGGTCCTGCCGAGAACCGTCAGCAATGAATTGTCCGTCGCGCACTCGAATGACATCCCGACGACGACGAAGGCGTCTGACCACGCCATGTTTGCGAAGGCGAGATTGAACTCCAGCTTTGCCACGCGTGTCCCTATGGGATCGGACTCCAGTAGAAAGCAGCTTCGCCGAGACTTCTCGGGCCGGTCGTCAATTGTGCCGTTAAGGTGGAAGACGTGAGTGGATTCGAGCCACTCGGGACAGACCGTTGGATATGCCTTATCGACCTCTCGCTGGAGGAGGCAGTCCCAGTTCGTGGTGATGAAGCGATGACGCCAACCTGGTAAAGTTCCCAAGGCTAGCACCGTCAGCAATCGAGAGTAGGGCCTCGTGTCCACGGTCGGGGAATTCATTTCGTCGCGCAACGCTTCTCGGATAGCCGAAATACGCTCGTCGCGCGGGCGACTGTCCCAATCGGCTGGCACGGTCCAGGGGAGACCGCACGCGATTGAGGCTCCTCGACCGAACAGCCAGATCAGCGTTCCCATCGAGGTCCCGTCTGCTTCTCCGCTACTCGGCATTAGACGGCCTCACTTGAGAGTCCCGGTCAGAGCGCCGACGAAGAACAGGCTGCCGACACACGCGACAAACACCAACAGCGCCCGAAGGCACCTGCTTCGGTGGCGCCGGCCCTGCTCGGTCAGGAGTTCTGGCCGGAGAAGCGCATTCGCAGGGTTCCAGAGTGTCGCGCGACTCCAGAGGCGAACACCGGGACGCGGCTGCCGCACCGCCTTGAAGCCATAGAGAACGACGGCAAACCACGAGGCGAGCGCCAACGTCCATAGCGCCACGAAGGCGACGACAACCAGCACACTGAGGGACGAAGACATGATCCCGCGTCCGTCTAACGCCCGCGCTCACCGGCCGGAGCGAACACGCGAGCTCCGGTCCGGTGCAGCGCG
>Ga0335071_10006284_pt1 | contig 12255 bp, 11 predicted proteins | sample Lox_Sample_15_FD_206724 | JGI IMG/M metagenome (GOLD analysis project Ga0335071, IMG submission 206724) | Soil microbial communities from Loxahatchee National Wildlife Refuge, Florida, United States - Lox_Sample_1.5 | ecosystem: Environmental > Terrestrial > Soil > Wetlands | place: USA...
CCCTGATCAACCGGGCGAAGAAGCGCGGCGCCCGCCTCGTCGTCATCGATCCGAAGCGCACCAAGATCGCCGAGCAGGCGGACCTGCACATCGCGCTCCGCCCCGGCACGGATGTCGTGCTGGCCTGGGCGGTGGCGGCCGAGCTCGAGCGGCGCGGCGCCATCGATCGCGATTTCGTCGCCGCGCACGTGGCCGGCTTCGAGGAGTTCATGGGCCAGGCGCGCCAGTTCGACGTGGCGCGGGCCGCCCGCACGTGCGGCGTGCCGGAGTCCCAAGTGCGCCAGCTCGCCCAGTGGTATGCCACGATCTCGCCGGCCGCCATCAGCGTGGGCAACGGGCTCGAGCGGAACCAGAACGGCGGCAGCGGCATCCGGGCCGTCTTCGCGCTGCCCGCGCTGGCGGGCAAGTGGGGCGTGCGCGGCGGCGGCCTGGTGAACGGCGCGGGCTTCGCCTTCCCGAAGACCCCGGCCAGGCTCGCGCGGCCGGATCTCGTGCCGGCGGGCACGCGCACGCTCAACATCATCGACGTGGGGCGCCACCTCCTCGACCCCGCCCTGGCCCCGCCCATCAAGGCGGCCTTCATCTACAACCACAATCCGCTGGTCGTGCATCCCGATCAGAACCGCCTGCGGCTCGGGCTCGCGCGCGAGGACCTCTTCGTGGTGGGCATCGACGTGGTGATGACCGACAGCCTCTCGTACGCGGACGTGGTCCTGCCCGCGGCGAGCCACTTCGAGTTCGCGGATCTCTACGCGGCCTACGGGCAGCACTGGCTCCAGCGCGCCGAGCCCGTGATCCCGCTCGTGGGAGAGTCGCGGCCCAACACCGAGATCTTCCGCCGCCTCGCTCGCCGCTTCGGCTTCACCGACCCCTGCTTCCGCGCCACGGACGCGGACCTGATGGACGAGGCCGTGGACGGCGCCGACGCGCGGCTCGGCGGCCTCCGGCCCAGCGCCATCCCGACCAGCCGCGCCATGCCCATGACCACGGGCGGCGAGGAAGCGCTGCTCTTCCGGAACGTGTTCCCGAAGACGCCGTCCGGCAAGGTCGAGCTCGTGTCGGGCTATCTCGAGACGAAGTACGGCGCCGCGCTGCCTCGCTTTCGGCCGTACGAGTCCGGCTATCCCCTGACGCTGATCACGCCCGCCTCCGACCAGCGGACCACCTCCACCTTCGGGGGCCTCCCGGCCAGCGACGCGACGCCGCCGCTCGAGATGCATCCGGACGACGCGCGGGCGCGCGGGCTCGCGCACGGGCAATGGGTCCGGGTGTGGAACGACCTGGGCGAAGTGCATCTGCCCCTGGCCGTCACCGACGCGATCCGGCCCGGCGTGGTGTCGTCGCTCAAGGGCGCGTGGATGCGCACGAGCGACAACGGGCAGACGGTGAGCGCGCTGGCGCCCGCCCACCACGCCGACATCGCCGAGGGCGCCTGCTACAACGACACGCGCGTCGAGGTGGCGCCGCACTCGCGCGCGGCGTGACCGGCATGCGGCGCCTCGACTACACGCTGTACGACGTCTTCACGGACCGCCCGCTCGAGGGCAATCAGCTCGCGGTGTTCACGGATGCCCGCGAGCTCCGCGAGCCGGAGTTCCAGCGCCTCGCCCGCGAGATGAACCTCTCGGAGACGACGTTCGTGCTGCCGCGCGATCCCGCCGTCGAGCGGGAGCGCGGCGTGAAAGTCCGGATCTTCACGGTGGCCGAGGAGCTCGACTTCGCGGGCCACCCCACCCTGGGGACGGCGGCGGCGCTCCGGGCCCGCTGCGGGACCGCGCAGGTGGAGCTCGATCTCCGCGCGGGAAAGATCCCCGTGGAGTTCGACGACGCGCAAGGGCCCTGCTTCGGCACGATGCGCCAGCGCGACCCCGAGTTCGGGCGCGTTCACCGCCGCGAGGACATCGCGGGCTTCACCAATCTCCGCGTCGAGGATCTGCGCGACGACGTGCCGATCCAGACCGTCTCTACCGGCATGGCCTTCGCCGTCGTGCCGGTCGCCACGCTGGCGGCGCTGCAGGGCCTGCGCGTCGACACGGCCGGCGCGGCCGCCCACGCGAGCCGGACCGACGCGAAGTTCTTCTTCTTCGTGAGTACGGAGACCGTGGACCCCAAGGCGAGGATCCACGCGCGGATGATCTTCTACAACGGGGAGGATCCGGCCACCGGCTCGGCGAGCGGGTGCTGCGCGGCCTGGCTCGTGAAGCATGGGCTCGCGGCCTCGGAGGAGCGCGTGCTGATCGAGCAGGGGATCGAGTGCGGCCGGCCCAGCCGGCTCTTCGTCTCCGCCGAGCGCCGCGTCGACACGGTCACGAACGTCCGCGTCGGCGGCTCCGCGGTCGAGGTCGCGCGGGGAGTCCTGACCCTGCCCTAGCGCCCGCCGCGCTCAGTGGCCCGCGTGGTGGGCCTCCAGGTAGCGCTCGGCCTCCAGCGCGGCCATGCAGCCGGTGCCGGCGGCGGTCACCGCCTGCCGGTACGTGAAGTCGGCGACGTCGCCCGCGGCGAAGACGCCCGGCACCGAGGTCTGCGTCGTCCCCGGCTTGACCTTCGCGTACTCGTTCGGGTGCAGCTCGATCTGGCCCTTGAAGACGGCCGTGTTGGGCTGGTGGCCGATGGCGACGAAGAGCCCGTCCACGGGGGTCTCCCACACGGCGCCCGTCTTGAGATTCTTCAGGCGCACGCTGGTGACCTTGCCCTTGGCCGGGTCGAGCACGTCGTCGACCGCGGTATCCCAGATGAACTCGATCTTGGGATTCTTGAGCGCGCGCTCCTGCATGATCTTGGAGGCGCGGAGGCTGTCGCGCCGGTGCACCACCTGCACCTGGCGGCCGAGGCGGGAGAGGTAGAGCGCCTCCTCCATGGCGGAGTCGCCGCCGCCCACCACCATGATGTTCTGGTCCTTGAAGAAGAAGCCGTCGCAGGTGGCGCAGGTGCTGACCCCGCGTCCCATGAGCTTGGACTCGTTGGGGAGGCCGATGAGCTTGGCCGAGGCGCCGGTGGCGATGATGACCGTCTGCGCCTCGACCTCCTGGTCGTCCGTCTTGACGCGGAAGGGGCGGCTCGCGAAGTCCACCTCCGTCACGTCCTCCGAGATCATCTCGGTGCCGAACCGGAGCGCCTGCTGCCGGAACGTCTCCATGAGCGGCGGCCCGTCGATGCCGTCCACGAAGCCCGGGTAGTTCTCGACCAGCGTCGTCAGCATGAGCTGGCCGCCCGCCTGCAGGCCCGTGAACATCATGGGCGCCAGGTTGGCCCGCGCCGCGTAGATCGCGGCCGTGTAGCCGGCGGGGCCGGATCCGATGATGACCACCTTGCGTGTCGGTGCCATGTCCTCTCCTCGTCCTCTCGTTGATCCGTTTCTCCGGCCAGACCTTAGGATGCCACGAATGCGATCCCGGTTGCCGCCTCAGCCCCCCAGGATGACGGCGAGCTCGGCCAGATCCCGGATCTCGAACTCCGGCGGCGGCATCCCCTCCGGCAGGGCCGCCGCCTCGCGGTTGATCCAGGCCGAGGCCATGCCCACCCCTTGGGCCCCCGCCACGTCGATATCGGCCCGGTCTCCCACGAAGAGGGCCTCGCTCGGCCTGACGGCCAGCCGGCCAAGCGCCAGCTCGAAGATGACGGGCTTGGGCTTGCGCCACCCCACCTCATCGGAGATCACGATGGTCTCGAAGAGATCGGCCACGCCCGCCCGCTCCAGCACGAGCCGCGCGGTGGGCGTGTAGTCGAAGTTCGACACGACGGCCAGCCGGTGCCGCGTCCGGAGCTCCCGCAGGAGCTCGCGGTGATGCTCGGGAAACACCACGGCCTTCGACAGCTCCCGCATGTGGGTCGCCAGCAGGATCTCGATGGCCTCGCGGGGCACGCGGCCCTGCCCCAGGCCCACGTGGTCGAGCATCATGGCGAAGCGCTCGGGTGCCGTCACCTCGCGATGGTCCTCGCCGCGAATCCGCTCCGCCTCCTGCCAGCTCCAGAAGAGGGCGTCGACGAACGCCTCGAGGGAGATCCCGGGCGCGTAGGGCCGAAAGGCCTCGTGGAGATGGCCGGCCGTCGTGCGCCGCGCCTTGCCGTTCACGTGGATCTCGGGAAGCCGCGAGCGGTCGAGGAGCACCAGCGTGTCGAAGAGGTCGAAGAGAACGGCCGACGGCGTCACGGCAAGGGCTTCCGGTGCGCGTAGCCTTCGTCGAAGCCGTGCCAGAACCGCACGGCGTCCTCGCCGCGCTTCCAGCAGAGATTGACGGGCTGCGTTCCCGCCGCCTCGGGCACCAGGCCGGGAAAGTCGACGAGGCCCATCTCGAGATCCTTGGTCACGCCGCCCAGCTCCCCGATGCGCGCGAGCGCCTGCTTCACCTCGATCGCGTAGCCGTCGAGCCGCTCGGCGCGCGCCTTCCACTCGTGCTGGTTCGCCATGACGCCGCCCGCGGCGCGGATGCGATCGCGCTCCTCGGCCAGCGCCTCCTGCAGGGCGCGCCCGCGACGGTGGAGATCCATCGCATCGTCCAGGAGCTCCGTCAGCTTCGGGATGAGCGCGTTGACCTCGGCGGGCGTGAACAGCCGCTCGCTCACGGAGCCTCCACGAAGATCGCGTGCACCTCTTTGGGCCCGTGCACGCCGCGCGTCAGCGTCAGCTCGATGTCGGCCGTCCTCGACGGCCCCGTGATGAAGTTGATGACGGCGCCGGACATGCTCCGCGAGGGATCGGCGTGAAGCGCCTCCAGCATGGCGCCCACCTGCTCCAGCGATTCGAGGAGGCGTCCGCGGTCGAATACCGCCACGTGGGTGGCCGGCAGGAGCGACGTCGATCGCGGACGACCCCGGCCCGAGACGAGCACGAGCGTGCCCGTCTCCGCGAGCGCCCAGTCGACACCCGTGACGCCGATCTCGGCGCGGGCCGCCTCGTCGCGGTGAAGCCGTCGCGCCTCGGCATCGGGGTCGTCGTCGGGTGCCAGCGTGACCGAGAGCCCCTGCCGGCCCAGGCTCTCGCGCAGATCGAGCCCGAGGGCGCCGGGATGCCAGGACAGGATGCGGCGCGCCTCTCGCTCGTCGGCGATGCGCCGGATCACGCCCGGAACCCCGTCGAGGCGCCTCACCCGATGGAACACGCCCGCGATGCGCTCGAACTCCTCCTGAAAGCGGGTGAGCGCCTGCGGCCATCGCTCAGCCATCTGGCGCTTCACCACCTCGAAGGCTTCTCCCGCATCGGACGGGCGCGCGGCCGTGCGGGCCTCGAAGAGGCCGCGGGTCTTGGCCATCTCCCGCCGGATCCCGCCGAGGAAATCGGCCCGCGTGGTCATGGCCGGTCAAGATCCTTCCACCGCTCGCTGAAGGTGCGCGCGGCTACGGGCGGGAGGTCGCGCGTGCGCGTCCACTGCCCGAAGAAGAGCGGGAGGCTCGTGAGCCGGCCATTCCGCACGAATGGCCGCTGCGCCAGCCGGCCGAGCCGGGCGCCCAGCCGGAACAGTCCGGGCGAGGCCATGGCACGACGCGCGAGCCCGAAGACCATCCGCTCGCCGAGCGGCGCGATCCTCTCCCGGTCGACGTGCTCCCGAAGCTCCACGAGCATGCGCGGGATGTCGATGCGCACGGGGCACACGTCCTTGCAGGCGCCGCAGAGGGACGAGGCATGGGCGAGGTCCTTCACCGCGTGGGTGCCCTTGAGCATGGCGGTGAGGAGGATGCCGATGGGCCCGGGATACGTGTAGCCGTAGGCATGCCCGCCGATCTGGCGATACACGGGGCAGACGTTGAGGCAGGCGCCGCAGCGCAGGCAGTAGAGCGCCTCGCGGAGCGTGCCGGCGATCTGGCGCGTCCGGCCGTTGTCCATCAGGATCAGGTGCAGCTCCTCGGGCCCCTCGACCTCACCGGGCTGCCGGGGGCCGCGCACGAGCGTGGTATAGGACGAGAGCTTCTGCCCCGTGGCGCTCCGGGCCAGGATGGAGAGGAAAACCATGAGGTCGGTCATGGTCGGGATGACTTTCTCCATGCCCATGACGGCCACGTGGATCCGCGGCAGCGACGTGACCATGCGCCCGTTGCCCTCGTTGGTGACGAGCACGATGGTGCCGGTCTCGGCCACCGCGAAGTTCGCCCCCGTGATGCCCATGTCCGCCTCGAGGAACTTCTGGCGAAGCTCCTTGCGCGCCACGGCGGTGAGCACCTCCGGATCGGCCTCGAAGCGTCCGCCCAGCTCCTTCGAGAACAGATCGGCCACCTGCCCTTTCGTCTTGTGAATGGCCGGCGCGATGATGTGCGAGGGCTTCTCGTGGGCGAGCTGGATGATGTACTCGCCGAGGTCGGTCTCGACGGGCTTGACGCCCGCCGCCTCCAGCGCCTCGTTGAGCTCGATCTCCTCGGTGGCCATCGACTTGCTCTTGACGGCCATGCGGACGCCCTTGTCGCGGCAGAGACGGAGGATGATGTCGCGGGCCTCGTCGCCCGTGGCCGCCCAGTGGACGTGCCCGCCGAGCCGCTCGACGTTGTCCGCGAGCCGCTCCAGGTGCGCGTCGAGCTTCTGGAGGGTGGCCTCCTTGATGGCGCGGGCGCGATCGCGCAGTGCCTCGCCGGCCGGGAAGCCCGCGAAGGATTCCTTGCGGAGCCCGATGAACTTGGTGGTGGCGATGGTCAGCGCTTCCTGGAGGTGCGCATCTCCGAGCGCGGCGTGGGCGCGCTGCGGGAACGGCGTCTTGAGCGGCGCGTCGCTCACGCGCCCGCCTCCGGCTCCAGCACCTGGGCCAGGTGCAGCGCGCGCACCCGCGAGCCGCGCCGGGACAGCCCGCCGCCCATCTGCATGAGGCAGCCCGCGTCGCAGGCGACCAGGCAGTCAGCCCCCGTGCTCTCCACATTGCCGAGCTTCTTGTCGAGCACGGCCGTCGAGACCTCGGGCAGGCGCACCGAGAACGATCCGCCGAAGCCACAGCACTCGTCGGATCCGGGGAGCTCGACGAGCTCGCATCCCTTGACGGCCCTCAGGAGCTTCCTCGGATTCTGCGACTCCCCGAGCCCGCGCAGGAGATGACACGAGTCGTGATACGTCACGCGGCCCTTGAAGGGCGAATCGACAGTGGTCACCCCGAGGACATCCACCAGGAACTGGGACAGCTCGTAGGTCTTCCGGGCGAGCGCCTCGGCCGGCGCCCGGAGCGCGGGATCATCCTCGAGCAGCCCGGGATACTCCGTCTTCACCATCCACGCGCAGGAGCCGGACGGCACGATCACGTGCTCCGAGCGCTCGAAGAGGCGCACGGTGCGCGCGGCCACCAGGGCGGCGTCGTGGTGATAGCCGGAGTTGAAGAGCGGCATCCCGCAGCACGTCTGGCCCTCGGGAAAGTCCAGGGTGACGCCGAGGCGCCGGAGCAGCTTGACCATGGCCACGCCGACCTCGGGGAACAGGAGATCGCCGAGGCACGTGATCATGATCGACGCCTTCACCTGGCAGCTCCCGGACCGTGCGGAGGCGGCGGCGTCACCACGACGAGGACCAGCATCGGCTCGTTGCCATCGTTGAAGAGCCCGTGCTCCACGCCCGCCTCCGCGACCAGCGCCTCGCCCTTCTCGAGCCGTTCCTCCTGGCCGGCAAGGGCGAAGCGCCCGGAGCCTTCGAGCACGACGTAGATCTTGTCCTGGTCCCCGTGCGTGTGCGGGCGCTGCGACTGGCCCGGGGCGACGCAGTAGAGATCCAGCTGGCAGCGCTCGGTGGTCGCCAGGGCGATCTTGGCCATGCGCCCCTCGTCGAACTTCACGTGATCCTCGAGCCTGATCTTCATGTCTCCCTCAGGGCCCGCGCCAGGAGATCGACGGGGTGGACGACCTCGAGGTCGACCCCCGCCTCCCGCGCATGCCGGGCGATCTGGAGCAGGCAGCCCGGGTTGCCCGCCGTCACCATACGCGCTCCGCTCTCCCGGATGCGGGCGATCTTCATCCGGCCCAGTTCCTCCGCCATGGCCGGCTCCGTCAGATTGTAGATGCCCGCGCTGCCGCAGCAGAGATCCGAATCCTTGATCTCCACGAGGGAGAGCCCGGGAATCCGCCGCAGGAGCTCCCGCGGCTGCTGGCGGATCTTCTGGCCATGGGCCAGATGGCAGGCGTCGTGGTACGCCACCGTGAGCGGCAGCTCGCCCAGGGGCAGCTCGGCGTCGACCAGCACCTCCGTGATATCACGGGCCTTGGCGGCGAGGTCCGCAGCGGGCGAATCCGCGAGCCAGTGGCCGTATTCCTTGAGCGCGGAGCCGCAGCCGGCGGCATTGGTGACGACTATGTCGAGATCGGCCGGGAAGCCCCGGACGAGGCTCGCGGCGAAGCCGCGGAAGTCGTCGAGCCGCCCGGCATGCAGATGCAGGGCGCCACAGCACCCCTGCGAGCGCGGAATGACCACGTCCCAGCCTGCCGCTGCGAGCAGCCGTGCCGTCCTGGCGTTGACGTCGCCGTAGAAGAGGCGCTGGACGCAGCCCGTCAGGAGCCCCGCGCGCCCGCGTGACCTGCCGCGAGCCGGCACGAGCTCCGGCAGCGAGACCGCAGACGGGACGGCAGGCAGGAGCGACTCCATGGCCTTGAGCTTGCGGAACGGCGCGAGGAGGCCCAGGCCGCGCACGAGGGCCTGCGTCCCCGAGGTCTGGTAGAGCTTGAGCCCCCACAGCAGCGGCGCCAGGCGCGCGGGATGGGGGAACGTCTCGAGCGCCCAGCGCGCCGTCGCGTGATCGGTGTCCGGCGCGCGGACACCCTTCTTCGCGAGCTGGGCTCGCGAGGCTTCCAGGAGCTGGCCGAACGGCACGCCGGAGGGACACGCCGTCTCGCATCCGCGGCAGCCCAGGCAGAGATCGAGGTGGCGCGCCAGGGTCGGCGTGAGCTCGAGGCGGCCTTCGGCGGCGGCCCGCATGAGGTACACGCGCCCGCGCGGCGAGTCCATCTCCTGCCCCAGCACCCGATAGGTCGGGCACTGCGGCAGGCAAATCCCGCAGTGGACGCACGCGCGGAGACCTTCCATCGAGGGCGCGTCGCTCGCGTCGAACGCGCCCGTATGCGCCGCGGCCGTGCTCACAGCCCGCCCACGAAGCGGCCCGGGTTGAGCGTGCCGCGCGGATCGAACTCCGTCTTGAGCCGCTTCATCACCGCGAGGGCCGGCTCGGGCACCGATCCCCAGACGTCGACGGCGCGCTTGAGCTCGACCGGGGCGCGCTCGACGACGAGGCTGCCGCCTTCCGCGGCGAGGCGCTCCCGAAGCGGGGAGACGATCTCGCGCGCGAGGTCCGCCGGCGGCGCATTGGCCTCCACCGCGGCGCGCAGCACGCCGTTTCCCGCCTCGCCGACCATCGACGGCACGAGGCTCCGGCGCGCGCAGGCCTGCTCGAGCTCGCCGGCCCAGAAGGCCAGCCGGCCGAGCTCGCTCGAGAGCTTCAGCACGATCCGTCCTGCGAGCACGCTGCCCAGGCTTGCCCAGAAGCCGTCGGCGAGCACAGAGGCGCGGCCGCCGCTGGACGACGCCAGGGCGGCCAGGGCAGCTCCCTGCGTCGCGACCGCCTCCACCACGCTCCCGATCGAGACGGCGATGGCCGTCTCACCCGGATGGCCGGCCCGCGCCAGGGCCGCCCCGTTGAGCCAGACGAGGCGCTCGGGCTCCAGCGTCGAGGCGAGCACCGCGGCCACGAAGGACCCCGCAGCCTCGCCAGATCCGAAGGCGAAGAGCCAGGAGCCGGTCGCGGTCGGCACGGGATGAAGCCTGAGCGTCGCCTCGACGATGACGCCCAGCGTGCCGAGAGACCCCACGAGGAGCTTCGGCACGTCGTAGCCGGTCACGGACTTGACGACCCGGGAGCCGCCCCAGGTGACGGTGCCGTCGGCCTGCACGAAGCGCACGCCCAGGAGCAGGTCGCGTCCCGAGCCGTAGCGAAAGCGGCGCGGCCCGCTCGCCCCGGACGCGAGCACACCGCCCACGGTGCGGGAGAGGCCCCCATACGGGTCGAGCGCGAGCATCTGCCCGTGCTTGCCCAGCTCGCGGCCGAGGACGTCGAGACGCACGCCGGCCTGGACCGTCGCCACCATATCAGCCGGCACGTACTCGAGGATGCCGTCGAGACGGCAGAGATCCATGGCGATGTCGATCGGCGCCGGCGGCATGCCGAGATCGACCGCCGAGCCGCTGCCGCGGGGGGCCACGGAGAGATGCTCGGAGGCGGCCAGCTTCAGGATCCGGCTGACCTCGTCGACGGAGCCCGGACTCACCCGCCAGCGGGGCTCCACGCCGTCCACGGCCGCGCCGGACGGCGCAGCCACGACGTGCTCGCGGCCGACGATGGCGGCCAGCGCATCGGCAGGAGCCCGAGCGGACACGTGGGTGCTCTCAGACCCAGGTGCCGGCAGGCAGCTTCGAGGCGGCGGGGCGGAAGCCCTCACCGCAGGCCGGATGCGACGGCAGGAGCTTGCCGGGATTCATGATGCCGTCGGGATCGAGCACGCGGCGGAACCTCGCCATGAATCCGAGATCGGCGTCGCCGAACTGCAGCGGCATGCTCCACGCCTTGTCGAGTCCCACGCCGTGCTCGCCGGTGACGCTGCCGCCCATGGCGAGACAGGCGCGCAGGAGCTCGTCGTTGGCCTGATGCGCGCGGTCGAGCTCCCCCGGCACTCGGTCGTCGTAGAGGATCATGGGGTGCAGGTTGCCGTCGCCCGCGTGGAACACGTTGGCGATGACGAGACGATGGCGGGCGCCGATGGCCACGACCTCGCGCATGATCTCGGGCAGCCGGGAGCGGGGCACCACGGCATCCTGGAGGATCCACGTCGACGACATGCGCCCCACCGCGCCCGCCGCCTCCTTGCGTCCCTTCCAGAGGAGCGCCCGCTCGGCCTCGTCGCGGGCGACGCGGATCTCGAGCGCGGCATGGTCGCGGCAGATCTGCACGATGCGGCCGGCCTGCGCCTCGATCTCCGCCGTCGGGCCGTCCAGCTCGATCAGGAGCACGGCGCCGGCACCCTTCGGGTAGCCCGCGCCGACGCCTTCGTTGATGGCCTTCACGAAAGTCTCGTCGATCATCTCGAGGGCCGCGGGCACGATGCCGGCGGCGACGATGGCCGAGACCGCCTCCGACGCATCCTCGATGGCCGAGAACGAGGCGAGCAGCGTCTTGACGGCGGCCGGCACGTGCAGGAGCCGCACGGTAATGGCGGTGAGGAGCCCCAGCGTGCCTTCCGCGCCCACGAGCGCGCCGGTGAGATCGTAGCCCGGCGGATCCTGCGCCTTGCCGCCCACGCGGAGAATCTCTCCTGCCCCCGTGACCAGCTCGAGCCCCAGCACGTGGTTGACCGTGATGCCGTACTTGAGACAGTGCGGTCCCCCGGCATTGGTCGAGGCGTTGCCGCCGATGGAGGACACCATCTGGCTCGAGGGATCCGGCGCGAAGTAGTAGCCGTGCTCCCGCGTGGCCTGGGAGAGCCAGAGATTGATGAGCCCCGGCTGAACGGTGGCGCACCGGTTCGGGAAGTCGAGGTCGAGGATGTTGTTCATGCGCGTCATGGAGATCATGACGCCGCCCACCGGCGCCATGGCTCCGCCGATGAGCCCGGTGCCGGACCCTCGCGGCACGATCGCCACGTGCTCGCGCCGGCAGAGGCGCACGATCTCCGCCACCTCGCGCGTGGTCTCGGGAAGCGCGACGAAGTCGGGCGCACCCTTGTAGAAGGTGTGCATGTCGGCCTCGTAGACCATGCGCCCCTCGGGGGTGGCCACCACGCCGGAGGACCCGACGATGCGCTCGAGCTCGGAGAGAAACGCGGGACTCAGCGCCATGTGTGTGTTGGCCTTACGAGAGCGGGGCAGGCGGTCGAGAAGGGGCCAGATGCGAGGCGGCGCCCCGCCGTTCGAGATGAGCAGCGGCCTCGGGCCGTCGCGAGACGAGTCCCGAGGAGATCCGCACGCGAGGCGTACTCCCTGTACGTTGAGCGTGCGGCCGAGGGCGCCAACGAAGCAGATGGCCCCTTATCGGCCGCCTGCTAGCCGATTTTCCAGGTTTCGCCGGATGTCAAGAGCTTCGCGACATCGCCCGGCCCCCGGTCCGAGATGGCCTTCTGCTCCTGCTGGATGAGGATCTCCTCGTACGTGGTCTCCTGCTGGAGATCGAGCAGCGTCCCGAGCGGAATCGGAAAGTCGGGCGCCCAGAGCTGCGCCAGGCCCATGGCGGTGGCGCGGTCTCCGGCGTCGTGCACCCAGAGCTGGCTCTCCGGCACGTCCTTCACCTTGACCACCTTCGGCTTGAGGCCGTCCAGGAC
>Ga0335071_10006286_pt1 | contig 12254 bp, 12 predicted proteins | sample Lox_Sample_15_FD_206724 | JGI IMG/M metagenome (GOLD analysis project Ga0335071, IMG submission 206724) | Soil microbial communities from Loxahatchee National Wildlife Refuge, Florida, United States - Lox_Sample_1.5 | ecosystem: Environmental > Terrestrial > Soil > Wetlands | place: USA...
CCCGCAGAAGCTGGAGCCCAGTTACGTTGGTGACTCGATCGGCCGCTGGGAAGGCAACACGCTGGTGGTCGACACACTGGGATTCAACGGCTACGCCGAGCTCGATGCTCGCGGCGAGCCCACCAGCGCGAAATTGCACACCGTCGAGCGATTCGCGCCATCGGCTGACGGCAACAGCATCGACATCGACACGACAATCGAGGATCCCGAGTACTACACCAGGCCTTTCATCATCAAGCGTTCGTGGAAGAGGAGCCCGGCACGGCACCCATTCGAGTACGACTGCATGGAAAATCCGCGCCAGGAGGACTTCGAGAACGCGTACTACGTGCGCGAACGCTACCGCCCGGTCTGCATGCGGGTGGAAGGTGCGGGAATGACGCCGTCAACGATGGTGTGTGGGCGCAAGGAATGAATCGTGACACCCGAGGAGATGATGTATGCGTAAGTCGATTCGAATTCTGCTTCTGGTCGGATTGGTCGCAGGCGCTCTGCCGCTGACGAGCGTGCCGACGCTCGCCGCAGATGTTCCCGGCGCGGCGTCTGCACACTATTCCGTTGCTACGACTCTGGTGGGCAAGATGCTGGACGATCCGGCAGCGAATGCGGTGCTGAAGCGAATGATTCCGACCGTCTATGCCAACGAAATGTTTCAGTCGTCAGGCCGCGCGCTGACCCTCAAGGACATCCAGCAATACGAGCCCGAAGCGCTGAGTGACGCGAACCTGGCCAGGCTCCAGGCTGAACTGGACAAGATCCCCGCCAAGGACTGACGGGCGCGAACACCTGCAGGATCTGGGCTGCGGCGCCGTCGGTCACATCACTGCCCGACCGGGATCATCACTTCGTTCCGGCGCATGAACCAGGGAGTCCACGGTGGATTGTATTGCGCCAGGACCGAGGCGCCGCTGCTGCGTAGCTGGTGCTGCTGCAGCCATGCCGAGAGCTGCGCGGTGCGGGCTGCGACGTCATCGGGCCTGGCCAGGCCTGAGAAGCGGATCACGGCATATCGGACCGGGGCAGTCGCGCGCAGGTGCACGCGCGGATCGTTCGGTTCAGGGAGTGTCGCCAGAGTGAACGACCTGGGCATCGTGAAGCGGATCAACCATTCTCCTGCAGACTGGCTCTGAGTGACCGGTGCGGTCATGGCGATCTTCTGGCTGGTCGACTGCTGTGCGACCGGAGCGGTCATGGCAATGCTCTGCCGCCGGCTGTTGCCGCCGAAGATGTAACCGGCCAGCAGGCGAAAGCCCTTGTTGGCGGCCTCCTTCTGGGCCCCGGTCACGGTAACCTCGGCGACGAGCAGCGCCGGGTAGTCCCGCAGTTCGAAGCTGCCGTCCCTGAGGACGGTCTGGAATTCAGGTTCCTCTACCGCCATGGCGGGCGCTCCGAGCAGGGTCGAGCCGATGAGTACGCCGGCAAGAATGCTTCTGATGTTCATGGCCAGGATCATCTTCGGCGTACGATACGCGACTTTCAGGCGGTGGAGTGAGGCTGATGCGTGTCTTGATCATTGGAGCCAGTCGGGGCATCGGCCTGGAGACGACCCGGCAGGCGCTCGAGGCCGGGCACGAGGTGCGTGCCATGGCGCGAACGGTCGATGCGATCAGCTTCCCGGATCCGAAGCTCACGAGGATTCGCGGCGACGCGCTGCTGAGTCGGGATGTCGAGACTGCCCTGAACGCCGTGGACGTCGTGATCCAGACCCTGGGAGTCGGTTTCGGGGACTTGTTCGGCCCGGTGCACCTGTTCTCCGATGCAACGCGGGTGCTGATCCCGGCCATGAAGGCCCAGGGCGTCAGGCGCCTCATCTGTGTCACCGGCTTTGGCGCAGGTGACAGTCGCGCGCGCATCGGCCTGCTGCAGCGGTTGCCCTTTCAGGCGATCTTCGGCAGGGCTTATGAGGACAAGAGTGTCCAGGAGCGGCTGATCCAGGCGAGCGGCCTGGATTGGACCATCGTGCGGCCCGGGGTCCTGACGGGCGGACGGCGGACTGGCCGCTACCGGATCCTGGCCGACCCCTCAGGATGGCGCAACGGCTGGATTTCCCGCGCGAACGTCGCCGAATTCCTGGTGCGGCAGATCGAGGACCGCACCCATATCCATGAGGCTCCCGTCCTGGTGACTTGACAAGGTGAAGGGTGGCGCCTGCCGGTCGGAAGTCCCGCTGCCCGCATTCACGATGGCATTCCAGCCGATCGTCGACGTCGAAACCGGCGCGGCCTATGCCTACGAGGCGCTGGTGCGGCCCATGGGTGGTGGCAGCGCTGAGCATCAATTTTCTCCCCAACGCGGTCTATCAGCCGGCCGCGTGCCTGCAAAGGACTTTCGAGGCGGCCGATCGGGCGCGGTTTCCGGTCCACCGCCTGATGTTCGAGGTTACGGAGAACGAACGGTCCCGCGATGTGGACCATCTGCAGTCGATATTCAATGAGTACAAGCGCCACGGGATGATCACGGCCATTGACGACTTTGGCGCCGGTCATTCCGGCCTCAATATGCTCGCGGACTTCCAGCCCGATGTGCTCAAGATCGACATGGCCCTGACTCGCGGCATACACACCGACCCGGTGCGGACCAAGATCGTCGGCGCCATCGTAGGGCTTTGCCGGAGCTTGCACATCTCCGTCATCGCCGAAGGCATCGAGACGATGCACGAGGCCGTGGCCCTTCGCGCGCTGGGTGTCCGGCTTTTCCAGGGTTATCTTTTCGTACGTCCGGCACTCGAGCAGTTGCCCGCGGTGCCTGCGGAGGTGCTGCAGAGGCTGAGTGCGGCCGGCGATGCGATGCTTCTGGGCGAATCCGCCGAGCCTCTGGTTGAACGCTCCACGACCTCTGCGGACCGTTGGGCCAGGGGCCGCTCAAGATAGCGCCGTGGCCTTCGCGAGCAGGGCTTCCGCCATGCGGATGCTCGCCATGTCGATCAGCCGGCCGTCCAACGATACCGCGCCGCGTCCCTGCCGCGCCGCCTCGGCCATCGCCTCGACGATCCGCCGGGCCTTCGCGACCTCAGGGGCCGTCGGCGTGAAGACCTCGTTCGCCAGAGCCACCTGCGACGGATGGATCGCCCACTTGCCCTCGTATCCCAGGACCGCCGCGCGCCGCGCGGCGGCCCGGAAGCCCTCGGGATCGCCAAAGTCGCCGAACGGCCCGTCGATCGGACGCAGCCCGTAGGCGCGGCAGGCCACCATCATGCGGGTTTGCGCCGCATGCCAGGGATCCGTCCAGTAGACGGCCCGCTCGCCCTTGGCGTCGCGGTCCGCCAGCACGACCGAGTCCGGATGCACGCCCCCGATCACGGTGGTGCGCGCGCGGGTCGATGCCGCGTAGTCGGCCACCCCGAACGACAGGGCCTCGAGCCGACGCGAGGACTGTGCGATCGCCTCGACGTTCGCCATGCCCAGAGCGGTCTCGATCAACGCCTCGAAGCCGATTCGCCGCTCGCGCCGCTGGGCCGCCTCGATCTGCGTCACGAGCATGTCGACGGCGTAGAGGTCCGCAGCCACGCCCACCTTGGGTATGAGGAGCATGTCGAGGCGTGGACAGGACTCCACCACATCGATCACGTCGCGATACATGTAATGGGTATCAAGGCCGTTGATGCGGACCATCATGGTCTTGCTGCCCCAGTCGATCTCATTCAGGGCCTGGATCACGTTGCGTCGCGCCTGCGGCTTCTCGTCCGGGGCGACCGCATCCTCCAGGTCCAGAAAGATCACATCGGCCGACGAGGCCGCGGCCTTCTCGAACAATGCGGGGTTGGACCCGGGCACCGCCAGCTCCGAGCGCTGCAGCCGGGGCCTCGCCTGTTCGATCGACGTGAAGCTCATGATCGACCTGCTTCCGACCCCACCCTAGTGGACCCTCGCCAGGGCCTTGGCGACAGTCTCGCCCAGTGCGGCGGCACTCGGCGCGACGTGCAGGCCGTGGGATCGCATGATCTCGGTCTTCTCCGCCGCGGAATCCCCTGCCGCGGAGATGATCGCACCGGCATGTCCCATCCGCCGACCCTTCGGCGCGGTCAGTCCCGCGACATAGCCGATCACCGGCTTGCGCATGTTGCCGCGGACCCAGGCGGCCGCCTCGGCCTCCTGCGGGCCGCCGATCTCCCCGATCATGACCACGGCGTCGGTCTCGTCGTCCTCCTCGAAACGTGCGAGGTGATCCAGGAACGAACTGCCGTTGATCGGATCCCCGCCGATGCCGACGCTGGTCGACACGCCGATGCCAAGCGCCTTCATCTGCGCCGCCGCTTCATAGCCCAGCGTGCCGGAGCGCGACACGATCCCCACGCGGCCACGGACGTAGATATGACCCGGCATGATGCCGAGCATGGCGCGCCCCGCCGTGATGATCCCCGCGCAGTTGGGACCGACCAGCGTGGTCCGCTTGTCTCTCGGATAGCGACGCAGGTAGCGCTTTACCCGCATCATGTCCTGCGCGGGGATGCCGTCGGTGATGATGCAGACCAGCCGCAGCCCCGCATCCGCCGCCTCCATCAGCGCATCGGCGGCGAATGCCGGTGGCACGAACACGAGGCTCGCCTGCGCCTCGGTGATCGTCACCGCCTCCTTCACCGTGTCGAACACGGGCCTGCCGAGGTGCCGCGTGCCACCCTTGCCTGGCGTAACGCCACCGACGACGTTCGTGCCGTAGGCCATCATCTCCCTGGCGTGGAAGGTCGCCTTCTCGCCCGTGAACCCCTGCACGATCACGCGCGTGCGTTCGTCGATCAAGATTCCCATTGATGTCTCTCCCTTACCAGGGTCAGGCCGCAGCCCGGGGTCGCTGCACGGCGCAGACGGCTTTGTCTGCCGCCTCCTGCAAGGTGTCCGCCATGATCAGCGGCAACCCGCTGGACTCGAGGATCTGTCGCCCGGCTTCCACGTTGGTGCCTGCAAGCCGCACGACCAGCGGCACCTGCAGGTCCTTTGCCGCCTGCACGATGCCCTGTGCGACCCAGTCACAGCGATTGATGCCGGCGAAGATGTTCACGAGCAGGACACGGACATTGCGATCCGAGAGCACCAGCTCGAAGGCGTGGGCGATGCGCTCCGGAGATGCGCCGCCACCGACATCGAGAAAATTCGCGGGCTGACCGCCGGCGTACTTGATGGTGTCCATCGTCGCCATGGCGAGCCCGGCGCCATTGATGATGCAGCCGATATCGCCATCGAGCCCCACGTAATTGAAGCCATGTTCGGCCGCCTGCGCCTCGCGGGGATCCTCCTCCGCCGGGTCGCGCATCTCGACGACATCACGTTGCCTGAACAGCGCGTTGTCATCGAAGGACATTTTCGCATCCAATGCCAGGATCCGCTGATCCTTGGTCACGACCAGCGGGTTGACCTCAACCATCGTCGCGTCCAGGTCCCGGAACGCGCGATAACAGCCGAGAATCGCCGCCGTCGCCTGGTTCACGTGCCGGGAGTCGAGCCCGAGCGCGAAGGCGATTTCCCGGGCCTGGAAGGGCAGCAGGCCGACCGCCGGCTCGACGTCGACGACGCGGATGGACGAGGGATTCGACAGCGCGATCTGCTCGATCTCCATGCCGCCCATCGCCGAGGCAATGACCCGGATCCGCTCGATACGGCGATCAAGCACGAAGACCAGGTACAACTCCCGCTCGATCGGCTCGGCCATCTCGACGTAGAGTCGACGCACCACGCGGCCCTCGGGCCCGGTCTGGGCGGTCATTAGCCGGGAGCCCAGCATGGCCGCGGCGGTCTCGGCGACCTCGTGGTAACTGCGGCAGAGTCTTACGCCACCGGCCTTGCCCCGCCCGCCGGAGTGGATCTGGGCCTTTATGGCCCAGTGGGCGCCGCCCAGCCCGCTGGCCACGTACACGGCCTGGTCGGGGTTGTAGGCCGGTCCGCCCCGCGGCACCGGCACGCCGAACCGCTCCAGCAACTGCTTGGCCTGGTATTCGTGAATATCCATCTGGAAAATGCCCCCTGTTTCGACTCGGAAACGCTTCAGGCAACCAGGTGCCGCGGCGTTCCCGCGGCCCAGTTCTCGATGTTGCCGATGAGCTGGTCGGCCAGCGACTGCATCGCCTGCTGCGAGGCCCACGCGACATGCGGCGTGAGGATGAAGTTCGGGCGACGCAGTTCAAGCAGCAGGTGGCCATTGCGCGGCGGTTCCGTCGTCAGCACGTCGAAGCCGGCGCCCGCGATGAGCCCCTCGTCCAGCGCCTCGACCAGATCGGCCTCGTGGACCAGACCGCCGCGCGCCGTGTTGATCAACAGCGCGGTCCGCTTCATCTGCCGGAACTCGCGCATCGAGATGAGGTTGCGCGTCGCAGGGATCAACGGACAGTGCAGCGACAGCACGTCGGCGCGGGCGATCACTTCCTCCAGCGGCGTGAACCTGACGCCGTCGGCGCGTGGCGGCGCATGGTCGGCAAAGAGCACTTCCATACCGAAACACCGTCCGATTGCTCCGACGGCCTGGCCGATGGCACCTTCCCCGACGATGCCGAGCGTGCTGCCATGCAGGTCGCTGATGTGATGGTCGAAGAGGCAGAAGTTCTCCGCCTGCTGCCAGGCGCCGCGCTCGACGTCCCGGCGGTACGCAAGCAGGTTCCGGCGCAGCGCGAGGATCAGCGAAAAGGTGTGCTCCGGAACGGAGTGAACCGCGTAGTTGCGGATGTTCGTCAGCGCGATACCCCGCGATCGGCAAGCCGCGACGTCGATGCGGTCGTAGCCGGTGGCTGCTACGGCAATGAGGCGCAGCTTCGGCAAGGCGAGCAGCGTGGCCGCGTTCAGCGGCACCTTGTTGACGATTGCGATCGTGGCGTCGGCGAGCCTGGACAGAATCTGGTCCGGTGACGTCGAGGAATACTCCGTCCAGGTGTGCTCGAAGGAGGGTGGACGGACGTTCGCCTTCAGCGAACTGCGGTCCAGGAATACGATGTGATGGCTCACGCGACGGCCCTCCCCCCGACGGCCGGCGCCGCAGCCACATGCACTCGTTCTGCGGAGGCAGTCTGAGAACCGGAAGACGCCTGCTGGCCGCGCCAGAATCGCTGCGCCGCCGCAACTCCGCTGCCCGGCTCGATGCGGACGCCGCAATCCAGCATCGCCATCTCCGCGCCGGCGATGGCTCCGAGCAGCATCAGCTCGTTGAGGTCACCCAGGTGTCCGATCCGGAAGAGCTTGCCGGCCACCTTCGAGAGCCCTGCGCCCAGCGCCAGGTTGTAGCGGCGGAACGCTGTGTCGATGACATCGGCCCCGTTGACGCCTTCCGGCAGGAGGATTGCCGACACGGTGTTGGAGTACCAGCGGGGATGTTTCGCGCACAGCTTCATGTTCCAGCCGTCGAGGACGGCTGCACGCACACCACCCGCGAGGTAGGCGTGCCGGCGAAAGACATTCTCCAGCCCCTCCTCCTGCAGCATCTTCAGCGACTCGCGCAGGCCGTAAAGCAGCGGCAGCGCGGGCGTGTACGGGAAGTATCCCGTCTCGTTCGCACGGATCATGTCGGCGAAGTCGAAGTAGCAGCGTGGCTGCACGGAGGCTTCGCGTGCGGCGATTGCCCTGGGACTCAGGCAGAGGATCGCGAGTCCCGCCGGCAGCATCAGCCCCTTCTGCGACCCGCTGACGCAGATATCGACGCCCCAGTCGTCCATTCGAAAGTCGATGCTGCCGAGCGAACTGACCGCGTCGACGAAAAGCAGTGCCGGGTGTCCGGTCTCCTCCAGGATCGAGCGGATCGCCGCCACGCTGCTCGTGACCCCGGTGGCGGTCTCGTTGTGGGTGGCGAGCACGGCCTTGATTTCATGCCTGGAGTCGGCGGCGAGGATCTCCCGGAAGCGCTCGATGGGTGTGCCCTCGCCCCACTCGCAATCGACGACCTCCGGCTGGTACCCGAGTCGTTTGACCATGTCGATCCACAGGTGGCTGAACTGGCCGAAGCGCGCCGCGAGCACCCGGTCGCCGGGCGAAAGCGTGTTGGTCAACGCGGCCTCCCAGCCGCCGCTGCCGGACGCCGGGAAGATCAGCGGCGTACCGCGGGTCGTGCGGAAAACGGTCTTCAGCTCCGGTAACACGCTGCGCGTGAGTTCCGGAAATTTCGAAGACCGATGATCTTCCATCGGCACGAACATCGCGCGCTGGACGCGGTCCGGCACGTTGGTGGGACCGGGAACGAACAGGAAATTTCGGCCTGCCATGACTGCGTTGCCTCTTATGGGTGCGCGGTTGGGAAATGGTCCGGACTTCAATGGCCTTGGAACCCGTGGCCATAGACCGGGAACTCTCTGCACAGGGCTGTGGCGGACTCGCCGGCGCGCCGGATCCGTGCCTCGTCTGTGACGCCCTCGAGGACGTCGGCGATCAGGTTCCCGACGGCCACGGCCTCCCGGGTGCCAAAACCACGCGTCGTCATGGCAGGCGTTCCGATCCGGATACCGCTGGTAACGAATGGCTTCTCCGGATCATTCGGAATCGCGTTCTTGTTGACGGTCAGGTGCGCGCGACCCAGGGCCGCTTCCGCGTCCTTGCCCGTTACACCCCGGCTGCGCAGGTCGACCAGGAACATATGGCTGTCGGTGCCTCCGGAAACGATGCGCAGGCCGCGGGAGGCGAGCGTCTGCGCCATGGCCCGCGCGCTCGCCTTGACCTGGCGCTGGTAGTCCCGGAAACCCGGATCGAGCGCTTCCTTGAAGGCCATCGCCTTGGCCGCAATGACGTGCATGAGGGGTCCGCCCTGGATGCCCGGGAAGATGGCCGAGGCCAGTGGCTTCTCGAACGCGGCATCGGCCAGGATCAGCCCGCCGCGCGGACCCCGCAGCGTCTTGTGGGTCGTTGACGTGACGAAATGGGCGACGCCGACCGGCGAGGGATATTCCCCGACGGCGACGAGGCCCGCGTAGTGCGCCATGTCGGCCAGCAGGTAGGCGCCGACCTCATCGGCGATCGACCGGAAGCGCTGCCAGTCGATGGCCAGCGAGTAGGCAGAGGCACCGGCAACGATGATCCGGGGCCGGTGCACGCGTGCCAGCTGCTCGACCTGCGCGTAGTCGATGGCCTCGGTGCGCGGGTCCAGCCCGTAGCCCACGGCCCGATAGACCCGGCCGCTGAAGCTGACGCTGGCGCCGTGGGTCAGGTGCCCGCCGTGGGCCAGCGACATGCCGAGGATGGTATCGCCCGGCTGCAGCATCGCCGTATAGACCGCGGCGTTGGCCTGCGACCCGGAATGCGGCTGGACGTTGACGTAATCCGCGCCAAAGAGGCTCTTGGCGCGCTCGATGGCCAGGGACTCCGCGACATCCACATGCTGGCAGCCGCCGTAGTAGCGTTTGCCCGGGTAGCCTTCGGCGTACTTGTTCGTCAGCACCGAGCCCTGCATGCGCAGCACGGCGCGGCTGACGTAGTTCTCCGACGCGATCAGCTCGATGTGGTCCTCTTGGCGCTGCAGCTCATGTTGCAGCGCACCCCATAGCTCGGGGTCCTGGGCGGCGATCGACGGGTCCGGATCAAACACGTAGGGCTCCCTCATCGGGCCCGGACCCCGCCTGCCGGGGTGTTCCGCCTGCCCTCTTGTGGAACCGACGATAGAGTCCAGCAGCTATTCAGTGGAATTCAATTCTTTTAATCGCTGAATTAAGTTTTTCTGAATAGTGTCAGCAGGTCAGGGACGCGTGCCTCATGCGCTCAAGCGCTGCGGCTCTGGCACCGCAGGCAGGCGGATCAAGTAGTCAAACGCGGCCAGACTCGCCTTGGCCCCTTCGCCCATGGCAATGATGATCTGCTTGTAGGGTGTCGTCGTCGCATCCCCGGCCGCAAACACGCCAGCCACCGACGTGGCGCCATGGCCGTCGACCTCGATCTCGCCCCGAGCGCTCAGCCGCAGCGTTCCCTTGAGCCACTCGGCGTTCGGCAGCAGACCGATCTGGACAAAAATGCCCTCCAGATCGATCCGCTGCAGCGCTCCGCTGGTGCGGTCGCGATAGGTCAGCCCCACCACCTTGTTCCCGTCACCCAGCACCTCGGTGGTCTGGGCATTCACGATCGTGCGCACGTTCGAAAGGCTGCGCAGTTTTCGCTGCAGCACCTCATCGGCACGCAGGCGTCCATCGAACTCCAGCAGCGTCACTTCCGCGACGATGCCGGCCAGATCGATGGCTGCCTCGGCTCCCGAATTGCCGCCGCCGATCACGGCGACGCGCTTGCCCTTGAACAGCGGGCCATCGCAGTGCGGACAGTAGGTAACGCCGCGGTTGCGGTATTGCTGTTCGCCCGGAACGTTCATGTTGCGCCAGCGTGCGCCCGTGGCAAGAACCACACTCCTGGCGAGCACCGTGGCGCCGCTGGCCAGGCGCACCTGGTGCAGCTCACCCGGAGCATTGGCCGGCACCAGCGCCTCGGCGCGCTGGCGCTTCACGACATCGACGTCGTACTGCCGGACGTGCTGCTCGAGGGCCGTGACGAGAGTCGGCCCTTCGGTGTGCGGTACGGAGATCAGGTTTTCGATGGCCAGAGTGTCTTGCACCTGGCCACCGAAGCGCTCGGCGATCAGTCCCGTGCGGATGCCCTTGCGCGCGGCGTAGATGGCCGCGGCGGCGCCCGCCGGGCCGCCGCCGACGACGAGCACGTCATAGGGGGGTTGGTTGCTGATGGCGTTGGTCTCATCGTCGGCGGCGCCGGCGTCGAGCTTGGCGAGGATGTCCTCGATGCTCATGCGTCCCTGCTCGAAGGGCTCGCCGTTCAGAAACACGGCCGGCACGGCCAGCACCTGCCGCTCGGCCACTTCCTGGGCGAAAAGCGCCCCATCAATGGCGACGTGACGGATGCGCGGGTTCAGCACGCTCATGAGGTTCAGGGCCTGCACGGTGTCCGGGCAACTGTGGCAGGACAGGGACATGAAGGTCTCGAAGCGATACTCTGCGCGCAGGCGCTGGACGCGCCGCGCGCTCGCCTCATCGATGCGCGGTGCATGGCCGCCCACCTGCAGCAGCGCCAGAACCAGCGAGGTGAACTCATGTCCCAGAGGGATGGCGGCGAAGCTGACGGCGATCGGGGAGCCGACCCGCTGGATGGTGAACGACGGACGTCGCCCGTCGGTACCCGAAGGGTCAAGGCGGATCTGATCGCTCAACGCGGCGATTTCGGTGAGCAGCTCGAGGAGCTGCCGCGATGCCGGGGAGTCATCCACCGACGCCACGAGCTCGATCGGAACCTTGATCTTCTGCAGATGGGTCTGCAGTTGCGCCTTCAAGTCACTGTCCAGCATGGTCGGCTCCCGGGGAGAGTTTGCCGTCGATCAGATCTTGCCCACCAGATCCAGTGAGGGCTTCAGGGTCTTCGCGCCTTCCTGCCAGCGCGCCGGGCACACTTCGCCCGGGTGCGAGGCGACGTACTGGGCAGCCTTGACCTTGCGCAGCAGCTCGGCGGCATCGCGGCCGATACCGTTATCGTGGATTTCGCACAGCTTGATCTGACCTTCGGGATTGACGAGGAAGGTGCCGCGCAGCGCCAGGCCCTCCTCCTCGATCATGACCTCGAAGTTGCGCGTCAGCCGTCCGGTGGGGTCCCCGACCATCACATATTCGACCTTGCGGATGGCATCAGAGGTGTCATGCCAGGCCTTGTGGGCGAAGTGGGTATCGGTCGACACCGAATAGATCTCCACGCCGAGCTTCTTGAACTCGGCGTAACGCTGGGCCAGATCCTCCAGTTCCGTCGGGCACACAAAGGTGAAGTCCGCCGGGTAGAAGAAAATGATCGACCACTGGCCCTTCAGGGTGGCCTCCGAGACTTCCACGAAGCGGCCATTGTGGAATGCCGTGGCCTTGAAGGGCTTGACGCTGGTGTTGATCAACGACATGACAGATGCTCCGGTTTGGTAACGATGGAGCAACTGTGGGGCATCGCCGGAAATTGATCCAATGAATAATATTGACAATATCGATTGATGAAAGCGATCATAAAAAACATGACAAGGAGACCATCGCTGCGCCAACTCGGGTACCTCGTCGCATTGGCCGATAAACTGAATTTCACACGCGCGGCGGCGGCCTGCTTCGTCACGCAATCGACCCTGAGCGTGGGCCTGAAGGAGCTTGAGCACGACCTTGGCATCCAGTTGGTCGAGCGCGACCGGCACAGCGTGCGTCTGACGCCGGCCGGCGAGGTGGCGCTCACGCGTGCGCGCGAGCTGCTGGCGGCCGCCGACGATCTGGTGGAGGCCAGCGCCGCGGCCGCGCGGCCGATGTCGGGACAGCTGCGGCTGGGGGTGATCCCCACGATCGC
>Ga0335071_10006287_pt1 | contig 12253 bp, 14 predicted proteins | sample Lox_Sample_15_FD_206724 | JGI IMG/M metagenome (GOLD analysis project Ga0335071, IMG submission 206724) | Soil microbial communities from Loxahatchee National Wildlife Refuge, Florida, United States - Lox_Sample_1.5 | ecosystem: Environmental > Terrestrial > Soil > Wetlands | place: USA...
CCCCCAGAATAAAACTGGAAACATGTGAGGGGTTCAGGGAAGCGAACAAAAACTTCTTGGAAACATGAAGGGGATTCGGGAGAATGAGCGAAGCGAATGCCCTCGAACGAGTCCCGAAAATGATTTATACCGCTTCCATTATTTATAAAATGATATTTCATTTACGTTATTCGAAAATTGGTAATATGTCCCAATCTACGGTTAGACGATTCGTTTTCGATTTGGATAAACACCCATCCGAAAGATGGATTCATATCATAAATGAATACAAGGATAAACTTCCGAGGATGAAGGAAGAGATCAATAAACTGTTTCAAGAATTTGGAGTAACCGGACTTGTTCGGAAGGCCTTAAATTGGTTGATTTATTTCTATTCAAATAGCATTGTTCACAGGGAGGAAATTGCATCTATTGCTAAGTTAACAAATCTCGACTTTGAACAGGTGTTGCTTATGCAGCTAATGTATGAAATAAATTCAGCATGCTCCACGCTCATAACTCATGTAGATCATAAACCAGTTATGTTCCGAACTATGGATTGGGATCTGGATTTTTTGAGGGAATTGACGGTAGAACTCAGTGTGGTCAAGAACGGACAAGAAATATGCGTTGCCCCTACCTGGGTCGGATGTGTTGGATTCTTTACCGCATATATGAAGCATGAAGAAGGAAATTATGCAATTGCCCTCAATTATCGGCGAACTTTCCAATCACAGGAAGGAGGAGTATGGACAGTCGCAAATAATCTGATTAGAACTCTTCGTTTGATCTGGCCCTGTAGCTATCTCATTAGAGACGTATGCGAAAATCAATACTCGTTCGCCAGAGCCAAAAATGCATTAACAAACACCCCCATTATTTCTCCGTGTTATCTAACTTTATTCCATCCTACACAATCATGCATTATAACAAGAGATGCAAACACTACCGTCAATGTTCGGGAGAATTCATTGTATCAAACCAATAAAGACTTTGGATGTTATGGGAACAAAAACAAGGATAACATTATCTGGAGTAGCCAACGGGAACAATTTTTAACTAATCTTGTGACACTAAATGAGGATAATTTCAAATCGAAAGAGTATCTTCTGGAGAGGTTGTTCCAATGGCCGATTATCAACGTCGAAACAATTTATCAATGTTTGGCCGATGAGACCGATATTACAACTCGAACAGTTCCGCACTTATAAATAGATTTTGCACATTTATCACGTCTCAACTATCTTTAAGATGGACACATCTTCCATTCCGACAAACGGAGAATATAAAATTTTTTACGATAATGGGCAGCTTAGCATACATAATTTCTATCGTGATGGAAAACGGGAAGGAGAATGCAAATGGTGGTATGAAAATGGACAATTGGAAATACAGTCGTTTTATCGAAATGGAGACTTAGATGGAGAATACAAATCCTGGTGGACAAATGGATATTCTCGCAAGCACGCATTTTATCGAGACGGAAAGACGGAAGGACAGTACAGATGGTGGAACGAACACGGACGATTGTATGAGCAGTCATTTCGTCGAAATGGAAAAATGATGGTCGGATACTTTGATTCGGCAAGGAAACGTTCGCTTCTACGCATAAAAAGACAATGTTGTTCTCAATCATACGCTCTTATTGAACCTTACATAATTCCGGATCTATTAGGAGTAATTGTCTAGCAAACCGAAAGATTGATTGTAATCTGGTGGATTACAATAGATTTATCATACCAATATAATTCTTTTCATTCATATTTTCAATGAATTCAGTCTGGATTGTGATAATTTTAACGATCGGTACATTAATCATACTGTTACTGAGCAGACAACGAACTACAGAAAAATACGGGTATGGATGGCCCTATGAATTGCCCCCACTAAACTATTTCGAATCTGCCGAAAGTCCAGTGTTATCTTTTTGGTATGATCCGGTTGTTTCCTCCGATGAGGGTCCTCAAACTACATGGAATGCATTTGAAAAATCTTCAGGTAATGCTACAGATTTGGATGAGGTATTTGGTCCGGATTCATATGTCCGGTATAATATTGAAGATATTGATGTTTCGCAACCGGAAATGTCATGATTGTAATCAATCAGATTACAATTTTCAGTTCAAATGCAGATTTTTGCTAAATCCAAGATCATGAAATTGTTCATAAAAGATATGAACTGTGCATGATATCGTCTCTTTATTCGTAACCATACACGCTTTTTGGTAGAGTTAAACTTTTCGTCGATCACTTTTTCGTCGCGATAAAATGTATATGTTCCAAGCTCTCCATTGTCATACCAAAATTTGCTTTCCCCCTCCCGTTTCGCATTCTTATAAAATAAGCGTAGCATGGGCCGTCCATTGCTATACCAAAATGTACGTTCTCCTTCCAATTTTCCATCTCGACAAAATCCATGTATATAGAGTTGTCCATTTTCATGTCACTCCTCTTGTTTTCCTTCCGGTTTTCCATCTCGATAATATTCATGCACCAAGAGCTGACCATTGTCATACCATTCCTTGCGTTCTCCTTCCAATTTTCCATCTCGATAAAATTCATGTATCCAGAGTTGTCCATTAACATGATAAGATCTGTTTTCTTCTAATTTTGTATTTCTGGACATCTGAGAAATCTAACTTCATAGAGCAGGAAATCGTTTTACACCGCAAATATAACCGGCTTGGACAGCGTCAATTAAATCGCCATTTGAAAAATCAGAGAGAACTATTCTTGACCGGAATCAAATCATGTCAAGTTCGATGTATCTTCCACCATTGACGGTTTTACGGGACGCATTGATTCGCAGATTGTATAAGTTGAAAGATACGGCTAGAGTTCTGACTCCCGTAGATATTCCCCGAATTAATACTTTAATTTCTACTCTGCAGTCTACCGATCCTACTTGTACTTCATTAGTTGCATCTGCTTCTATGATTCCTAATCAATCTTGCGGATTTGAAGCATTGGAACCGCTAAAAAGCAGTAATCCGTTAGACTATACATGCTTTCAATTCGGACAGGGAAATATCGGATGGCATTTTGCATATGGCAATTTCGGATCAATAGCCTTCACTTTAATGTTTTTCCGAGTAGAGATGGGAACTCCGTGTATTAATCGCGAGATGGACATTGCTCCAGAAGCGGGAGTAATTTACACGGTTTCTGCCGGTTTCGGAACAAAAGATGGCCCGTGGACGACTATGCCCGCAACGGCTGTTCAAGGCATTTACAGTTGTGGAAAGCAGACTTTTTCATTTCAAGCACTTCCCGGTTCAGATTGTCCCTGGTTGCAAAAATTTACGATGAGTCAAGATCAGGGGCTAACTCAAATCGATCTGGAATGGACAGATTCGGCTCAGTCAACGGTAGGATATAATGTTAAGCTAACGCCATCCAAACCTCCCGTTTTTCAGGGGCCAAAAGGTTGTTTACCATGCGTGGGGGGTCAGGGCACAATTTATTGGTCCTATCCACTCATGGCTGCTGAAGGCCAGGTAGGTGTTCTTTCTTCTGCCCCAATGTTAACCGGGGGAGTAGGATGGTATGATCATCAATGGCTAGCTGCCGGAGGAGCCCTGAACTCTAAAATCTTACAATTATTGTCCAACGTTCGAGGCATGTTTACAACTCCCGTACCAGTTCGATGGCTATGGATCACTTTGCAACTTTCCGGAGACTTGCAATATATGACTTCAACAATTCTTTCCGAACTCCCGCAGATAGGAAAGACCTATAATTTCACAGTTGTTACAAAAAACAGCGGCTCCTCGGTAAGCTACGACACGAAAGGAACTGTTACTGTCGTCGAGATGGTACAGGTTGGTCAACAGTCATATCCTACGAAGTATTCAATTGTCCTGGAAGATCAGACCTATATTCTTCAAGCAGGTTTTGGCAATTCCGTCGTGTATTTACCGTCTGGAGTTTTGAATTGGGAAGGACCGGGATTAGTATATGACAAAAATGGAAACTTGATAGGAGGAGGATTTTTGGAGGCTAACCAGCTTGATACTGCGGATAATTTAATTTCGACCGTTGGAAAACGAGCTGGAGTTGCGTCATCAAATTTTACACTTTTCCGACAGAAGAAAGTTCCTATTTGCGCCGGATTATGGTCTCTCACATTTCTTCTTCTCGGAATAATTTTCATCTTCATGATTTTGGTGATTGCTGCAAAATCTGGATATAAATTTATTTCTTCTCACAGACAAGCCTAAATTGATATTTGCGTCTAGCTTGATTCGTTCTCATACTATCAGTTCAATATGAATCAGATTAAAAAGAAATTCTATCCAAATGGCCAACTATGGACGGAAGAATCTTACCAGAACGACAAGCTTGATGGAGAGAGGAAAATATATTATATAGGAGAATCGATATGTGCTCATGAATTTTATCGAGATGGTAAAAGAGACGGAGATCGCAAGGTCTGGTACGAGAATGGCAGTCTTTGGCAACATGGATTTTATCGAGACGGAAAGATGGACAGAAGTTATAAAATATGGTACAATAATGGCAATTTGGCCTATTTGAAATTCCTTCGAGATGACGAACAGGAGGGAGAAGCCAGAGAATGGAATAGAGATGGAACTTTGCACGCCAGATTCTATTTTTATTATGGAAAGCTTGTTGATCCGATGTTTAGTTCGCAAAAGAAGCAAACCATGTTACGTGTGAAAAATTTGATTCGTGTTAGATGTACCAATCCTGTTGTAAAGAATTACATAATTTCCGATTTATTGAATCTGATTTTGGGGGCGCCAAGCGCCCCCGTGCCCCCCAGAATAGAAGCATGAGGGGCTCGGGAGAATAAATCCGAAAACGCGCGAGGGTCCGGGGGAATGAGCGAAGCGAATGCCCCCGAAATTATGATCCATCAGATCATAATTTGTTTGTATAGAAAGATTTAATGTTTTTGGGATGCTTTATTCTTCCGAATGTCATGTTTCTTTAATCTTTTTTGCAGACGAATAGACCATCTTAGAAAACCACGTTCGCGACGCATAGAGAACGAGCGAACATCCGCATCAACCCGTTTCTGCCATCTGTCAAATTTTTCGTCAATTTTTTCGTCAATCTCTGGATCTTCAGAAAGCATTTCCATGATTCGAGGAAAGTTTTTATCGTTACTATATATCTCGATGTCTTCAATATCAAAGAGATTTGAATATGGCACTCCCGAATCGGGAACTATGCCTCCCCTCGTAAAAATTCCCACAGGAGTGGCACGAGAGATTCCCATGGGGATTCCGTTAATGTCGAATTCTCCTTTCGGAAAGTCTGTGTATCTTGGGCGCCATGGCAGGTCAAATTTCTCTTTTGCCGGAATAAATAATAAATACGCGAAGCAGCAATACTGATGATCTGCAAAATGCTGATGGAAGTTCATTCTCCGCAAAATGTGAATCACCTTTTCGCAAATGCAATCAGAGCGTCCAAAACACTTGGGATGGTACGCGTTCCATATCATGTAGGATTCTATTTTTTTCCCGAACTTCAGTCCGACGTGCAGCAACAGCATTGGCAAACAATTTCTTAGCGACGGAAGACATGATTGGTTGCAAGAGTGAAAGGATAAAGTTATTCCTAACAGATGAGGGAAAAATCAATTTATGCAATGGGGTATTTTACCATGTCAGTTTGTTCCTTTACCAAATTGTAATCCCATGAAATTACAATGACGAAAAATTTAATCTTTACTTTGGAGCATGTTTGCTGCAGTAATAGGTCTTGACAATTTCATCTCCGTCAAAATCTCCATTGCGGAACTTGCCACAGGATGAGGGTGTTATTTCTCGAATTTTCATTGATGAAACGTATGTGCATAAATTGCCTCTTGCTTGATCGGATGTTTGCGCGGCTTTTCTTGCAGGTCGTGGAACGGGAATCTTCTGACATTCGGAAATGAATGGCTCCAGTTCATCGGCCAGATCCTGCCAATAATGAATACCACCGTCATATTTGTAGATGCTGAACAGATTATTGAATATCTCTCCATATTTATCTACAGCCTTATCATATTCTTCCGAATCCTCATCATCACTATCCGGATAAGGTTTGTAGTTCTTGATCAGGTATTTGCATCGCGAGCTTAACAGTTCGTCGATGAAGCTGCACTTGCCCAATGGGGATTCGGAATACTGCGAAAGCAGATAAACCATCCACTTTTCAGTAATCATTTCACCATCGTACAATCCAGCATTACAGTTCTGAATTATCAGATTGTACAGCATTTTTCCTTGATCTTCCATGAATTCCCGATTAGCGCCGATGCGCAACATTTTCGTGATTGGAGCCAGTTCTTCCATCATATTCATGCCAAACGAGTAAAGCTCCTCGTTGGCGTCATCCCTTTCACTCTCGACATCGGAATATTCAACCGTCTCCATCAGCTCAATGAACTTCTTCCAATCGGAAGAATTTATCTGCCTGCCTCGCTCTTTTGCGTACACGTCCAATTCCTTATTCACTCTGGTATTTTCGAGGATGCTGGAATAGGTCATGGAAAGTTCAGACGTGAGCTTGGATTTTGGAGACATGATTTTCCGATCAATAAACATTGCCATCATGACCGTCTAAAAAATCAATTTATGCGGGGGCATTCACTCGGGGGCATTCGCTTCGCTCATTCCCCCGGACCCCCTTCACCGTTTTTGCTAGCTTCCCCAGACCCTCACATATTTCCGGATATTCTCTCATGCTTCTATTCTGGGGGGCCCGGGGGAGCTTGGCGCCCCCCGTTAGTAAAGAATTTTCAGTAGATCGGAAATGATGTATGAATTGATGGTTGATAGAGGACGTCTAATACGCTTCTTCATTTGCAATATGCTACGTTTCTTTTGCCAGTTAAACTCGCGATCGATGGGAATTCCTTCTTGAAGATAAAAATAAAATTTCAGGGTTCCGTTGCCATGAAAAATCTTCATTTCCCCTTGCGTTTTCTCATTGTGATAGAACTCTCTGGCTCCGAAATTTCCATTCTTGTACCATAATTTGCGTTCTCCGTCTCTTCTTCCATTCTTATAGAATGCCAATATTCGCAAGCGTCCATTCTCGTGCCAAAGTTTAAGTTTCCCTTCCAGTCGTCCATTCAGATAGAATGACCGTTTTCTCAATTGTCCATCTCCATACCATTTTTTGCGTTCTCCTTCTCTATTTCCGTTTCGATAAAATGCGTATCCTTGAATCTGCCCATTTTCATACCAAGTTTTACAATCTCCTTCCAGTTTGCTATCCTGATAAAATTTCTGCACGCATAATTGTCCGTTTGGATACCATTCATTGTAGCTTCCCTTTCGTTTTCCATTTTGATAAGATTCCTCCAGCCAAATTGGTCCATCTGGATGCCATGTTTTACGAACCCCGTCCAAACTTCCATCACGATAAAATTTCTGTACCTGAAGCTGACCATCGCTATACCATTGTTTATATTCTCCGTCCAATTTTCCATCTCGATAAAAAGAATGCTGCCGAAGTTCTCCGTTGCGGTACCATGATTTATGCTCTCCGTCCAATTTCCCATTCCGGTAAAATGAGTGTATTCGAATTTGGTTGTTATTGTACCATCGCTTACTTTCTCCGTCTAGCTTTCCGTTTCGATAGAAATCATCTTTCCAAAGCTGGCCACTTGGACGCCAATACACCTGTCTTCTTTCCGTTTGTGATTCCGCGTCCATGATTTGCAAATGAGGTACTGACTAATATACGAATAAAAAATCAATTCAGGCTGGTAAATATAATATGGCGTTTGACAATTTACTTCATCTGCTCAATCATTCTGCACCGAAACCAGATTTTCTCGAAACGTTCGTTGTTGCATGTTCGGTCTTGGCTTATCTCGTTTATTTGGTTTACATTATTAGAACCGGAAATTCGAAGATTCTATCATTTTCGACGTTGATTGTCACTGCCGGGACGGCATTGATTTTCGCAATTCGGGAATTTGTATCTGGAAGAAGATGGTTGATTTTGATACAATATATCTTACTGGTACTTATTACCTTCTATATTGGAATACATCGTTGGTCAATCACGTTTTGATTCATGAAAGTTGTTTTCTCTATCCAGGGTAATGGCCTCTGACGAATCCAAATCAAAGCTTTTTGCTAGCGGACAGATAATTTCCATTCCGCAAGTCCGTTATGCTATTACTGGAAAATTTACCGCTCCGCGTGGAGAAAAGCAAATGGGTCCTGGAAAAAGTTACGTTCCGCCATGCACTTTGAATCTGACAAATTCCACGCCCAAGAAGATTCTGAATCGTCAAATGTTATCAGCTGCTGCTCAGGCTCTGCCCAAAGCATTTAGTTGGAATAACTCGGCCGACGCGAAAAGTAAAGGACTTCCGGGAAATATCATTCTCAGCCCGGGAAATCAACTTCAATGCGGATCTTGTTGGGCATGGGCGGTTTCTACCTCCCTCAGTGATAGGATGTCTATCAAGCACGGAAGCAATCCTGCTCTCGGCCCATCATATCTGTTGGCCTGCAGCGTTACGGGAACATGTGACAAAGATAATTTGTCCGGATGTAATGGAGGTAGAATTGACAAAGCATTGGACGCGTTAATCAAGCCAATCGGTGGAGTGAAAACCAAATGTTGGAATTACTCTTGGTGTGATCGCTGTTCAGGAGACGGAGATACAGACAATACATTAATCCCGAGTTTTCCATCAAATCAAGATAAATGTGTTTCCGATCCCTCTACCAAGCCGGGATTATTCAAGGTGAAAGATGGTTCAGTTCAGACTCTCTCCGGAATGGTGGAAGATCGTGTAGATTATACAGCCATAAAAGAGAGCATTTTTAGCAATGGTCCAATTCCTACCGGATATATCGTCTTTCAGGATTTCTTCATGGGAACAGCTGATAAAAGTCAGGGCGGAGACAATTGGGCGCCAACCAAGGGAGTTTACGTCCATCTGGACACTGATAATACTGGTGTTACTCCGGAAGGCGATTCCAGCCCATACAAATATGGATCAAGTTCTGACATGAATACTCAGGCGGGAGCGCACGCGGTAGTAATTGTGGGCTGGGGAGAAGCGGAAATTCCTAACATTGTTCCGAAAGCCTGGGCCAAGAAAAATCCCGGTTCCCCAGTCCCGGCAAAAATCACAATTCCTTATTGGGTTGTCCGCAACAGTTGGGGGACAAATTGGTGTGAAAAGGGATTTTTCAGAATCGCACAAACAAATCCGGATTTCCACATTGGAACAACAGTTTTCTTCGATCAAGCGGCAGCCGGGTCAGTCGGAGGCGTGATTGATTTTCATCCTGATCTGACAAACGTACCGAAAATTCAGCGTATGAGGGCTTTAAAATCTGGAACTGATTCTTCCGATTCAAAGAGAAATTGGACAATTGCGGTGATAATAGTTCTGATTATAATTGGTGTTGTTGTCTGGAAGAAAATGAGGCAATAAATTGAAATATGTCCAATCAATTTATCGAATCTCTATAATGGAGTCCGAATTGCATCAAAAGAAAGAATACAAATTTTGGTATGGTAACGGACAGTTGCAAGAGCAGAAGTTTTGTCAAAATGGAGACTTGGAAGGGGAGTATAAATCCTGGTATATTAACGGACAGCTAGAAGAGCAGGAATTTTATCAAGATGGAAAATTGGAAGGTGAGCGCAAATATTGGTATGAAAATGGACGGCTTTGGGAGCGGGAATTTTATCGAAATGGAGAATTGGATGGAGAACGCACATATTGGTATGACAATGGACAGCTTTGGCAACGGGAATTTTATCGGAATGGAGAATTGGATGGGGAATGTCAAACAAGAAATGAAAATGGACGGATTCGGGAGCGGAGATTTTATCGAAACGGAGATGTTGTGGACCGAAATTTCAACTCGTCTAAAAAACGACGATTTTTGCAATGTATTAGAAAATATCGGAAAAGTATTATCTCTCTCATAAACATTGCGCTTATTTCTGATCTAGGAATAATTGTTTCCAATCTGCAATTTGCTTGAATAATTTCGTTCACATCTAGAACGAAATTACTGCTTACACATCATGCATTTGCCCGGTAAACCACAACGCATTTCATAAATTGAAATACGTTATCGTTATCTCATTTCAATAAATACAATAAATATACATGTCCATTCTAACAAGGTTTGTTGAATTCTTCATGTTTGCAAAACTTCAGGAGGAGATAGAGGATGAAATTGAGTATGATCGAATGATTGTTCCCGATAGCCAACGCTCCACCTGCATTCAGCAAATTTCCGATAGTTGGAAAATGCAAGGAGAGATGTTAAAAGATGTTGATGTTCGTCCAAATCGAACCAAATTTTGATAAATGGAAGTTTCCAGGCAATTTAAAATGGTTTCCATTCTAAATTAACAAGATGTCAGACTACGATAGTTTGATAAGATCATATCCAGCCCCACAATTTGATCGGGAAATGTATCATCCGCGACGAGAGTTTGATCTGCCGCCGAATGAAAGAATGAATCAGGGGCGGCCATTTCCCAATATTCCCAGGTTTAAAAGTTTCGAAGATGATGAATCAGAAATGAACCCAATGTATCGGAGCGAATTTCCTCCTAATCATAATCTGCCAAATCCCAACTCCCATCAAAGTTATATTGCTCCCTATCAGCATGTAATGAAAAGAGCCGGAAATGCCGAGAAGATGAAGGAAATTTTCGGAGAACATCAGGTTTTCAGTTCAATGGATACAATCGATTTTCCCACGCAACAACGAACTCCTCCGGAACAGTTCAGACCTGCTCCACCATCCACTGGATATGCGGGATATATTCCGAAAATGAAAGTGTTGGACGGACCGGACATATCGCTTCCGGTAAGAGAAGGATTTTCCGTGACCGGAAATCAATCTAATCGTCGTTCCGATAAAAGACCATCTGCTGAACGGATCAAAATCTATAATGCAATTTTGCAATATTTCCCCAACTATGTCATGACAAAAACTACACAGCACGGGGCTTTCGCCATATATAAGGCAATTGTCCAATGTCTGCTTTGTAACGGCGTGCGATACGCGGTAGCGATTGTTGAAGAAACGGCTACAAATATCGGAGGAAAAAGAAAATTGTCAGAACTGGCATGGGAAAGCTTTCAAACCAGATACTCGGAAGATGATAAGGAGGCGGTCAAATTTCAGATTGAAACCTTTGCGTATGGTCATCCAGAAGGAACCTCAATCCTTGATGATACAATTCGTCTAAACCGAGAAACAAAAGACTCCTTCAAATACACTTGTGATAATCTTCCGCTTAATGTGGAACTTCTCAAGATGCGGGAAGATGAAAATATGGCCGAAACTGGAACAGTCGCGAGTGCCCTGGAAACCTTTTCGTGCGTGTTAAGTTTTTCCGAATAAATCAGAGTTAAATATCGTTTCCGGATGAATGAATCCGGAAACTTTCATTATCTACATCCAATCAGGCGCGTAAAGTTTTCCTCGAATCTCCTCGTATATTTGTCCGGCTAATTTGATTTGAGAATTTCTCGCATTGTACCATTTCTTTCTGCGTTTCTTGTCATGTAAACATAACGAATCCTGGCCGAAGAAGAACTTACCATTCTCGTCCTTATTTATTCCGAACATGACAATCTGCTCAAATTCTTCTCCCTTCTCCTCGTCGCTTTCACGTTGGGCTAAACCGTTATATACCGCCAAATTACCGTCATATTCTCGAGGATATATAGCGTCATCATCAACGTGAGCCCACCTTATCAATTGAAAACTTCCGTTCATTTTTTCTCTCCATTCCAACTTCCAAATCATCGGAAATATAACAGAATTTATCAGATCGTTCAGATCCAAAATTAAGAATGATGAAAGCTTTTCTGAGATTTCCAGCATAATAATTGTACAGAATATTCGTCTGTTGAAATCGGATATATTACTTGATTATTTCAATTTATAATGAATGGAAAGAATGAATTGGAGCACGTGCAAAATTTTATCAAGTAAATGATTTATTAAACACTGAAGGATTCAATAAATAATGCCCGCATTATGTTTGATCGAAAATTGTGGCAGTGTAGGTCCCAGTTACGGAAAACCAGGAACAAAAAAGGGAGAGTATTGCCGGAAACATGCGCCAGCTGGATATGTTAATGTAAAGCATAAAAAATGTTCGGCTAAAAATTGCGATAGTGTTAGTCGTAATTATGGAAAACCAGGAACAAAGAAAGGAGAATATTGCCAGCAACATGCTCCAGCTGGATATGTTAATGTAACGAGTAAAAGATGTTTAGAGGAAAATTGCGATAGCACTAATC
>Ga0335071_10006288_pt1 | contig 12253 bp, 10 predicted proteins | sample Lox_Sample_15_FD_206724 | JGI IMG/M metagenome (GOLD analysis project Ga0335071, IMG submission 206724) | Soil microbial communities from Loxahatchee National Wildlife Refuge, Florida, United States - Lox_Sample_1.5 | ecosystem: Environmental > Terrestrial > Soil > Wetlands | place: USA...
GCCTGGAGTATAATCGGCAAGAGGTAAAAGGAGGAGACGAATACCACACGCCGATTCCCGATTTAAAAGAACTTTTATGACAAGTATAACCACTCTTCGTTGCTTATTAACTCGTGTACCAGTTTAACTGACCGCTGCTTCTCCTCCTTTTTATATTTTATAATTTAATATTATTCCGGAGAGACCTCTGAGAAATACCTTTCATTCATTAATTCAATAAGATTAAAATCCCAAAGGTTTCTTCCTACTCAAGAGGTCTCTATGTTTGACTAAACATACTTGCAAAAAGGCTGCCAACGTGAAAAATGATGTACCTTCTCGAAAGAGTTGAAATTTTATAATGTGAAATTGTTATTTAAATACAATATATTATGGATGGTCCACGAATACCGCAAGGTCTAGATTATATTAGGCTAAGAGGTCGTCTGATGAAGAATACGTGCGATTATTGCACGATCTAAAGTTACAAAATACAATTAAATTCGCAGGGATGTTGATATCAATATATGTGCATATATCGCACATATCGTTCGATATATGCACATAATCCATTCAATGCAAATACACCTGCTGCAGATCTTTCAAATCAGCTTTAAGATACTCTTTAATACTGTTCCAGTCAGGATAGCTTATCCGGTCATTAGTCAGGTGGGGAATACCGATTATCTGGCAGTGACCGTATCTGCTCCTGGCGTATATTTTTCTCCCACCCACTCCGATTTCCTCCTTCGGTTTTTCACATCCCATCAAAACAGAATTTATAAGGACATCAAAAACTTTAAGACCTTCTGTTATAATGTACCGTGGCTTGAGTGTATCGATTATGTCATTCACTCTATTAAAACAGAATGTTTCCAATTCTCCGCGGAGGTCTTCATCCATAGTTTCCCATTGCGCTTCGTTTTCACTTTTGAAAAAAACAAGATTCAGTTTTACACTCTCCTCCAACCAGTCATACCTTTCGATACTTTCGAACAAGTATTTCATCTTCCTTGCAATCCGGGAATCATGATAAAGATATTCATGAAAATCCGGAATCTGACTGTCATCTTCCTTACAAAAAGGTTTATCATCCTTGCCGGGATTGTATCCGATGATCATGAGGTCCGGGCCTGCGCTGACGGGGGAATAAAATACTCGAAAACCGCATTTACCAAAGTCGTATTTATATTCACTGGCTTCCCATTTTTCACAAACATCCCTCAATAAGTCTTCTGCCCAATCATCTATTTCCATGTTTACCGAACAGCCTCCGTCTTTACTCAGTAATAACCATTATGGTTTTTTCATAGATAGTTTCACATGCACTTTGATATATTGACATATGCAAAATAACTAAGCATATTCTGTCCTCCATGCATGCGTATTGCTATTCCCTGATAAAAAAATAACTGAGTTAGGATAGTGTGTCAAGTTAAAAGGGTATTGCTGGAAGAGAGTATGAAATCACGCTTGTGGTTTGTATTATGAGCGTGATATGTAACACAACATTTTATGAAAAAAATTTACCGGTTGATACTGGGCAGTAGAGAAATTATACAGATCTATTCAGTCTACGATTCATTATTTCTTTGATGAGGCAGTTTTGGGGATATCGATATGTCCGTAAGAGAAAAAAATTCAATTCTGTGTCCGAATTGCCGAAAGCTTATCAGTGCTGATGAACCTGAATGCCCGTATTGCGGGTTGTCAAGGCCCGGTTCACGGCTGAAAACCAACTTTCTTAGCAAATTTTTGTCGGCTTCGATTGATGCTGTTAAAATCATAATCTATATTAATATTGCCTTCTATATCTTATCAATTTTACTGAATCCATCATCCCTCGGGTTTTCTACAAATCCTCTGACTTTATTATCTCCCTCAGACAAGAGTCTTTTTCTTCTGGGCGCGACAGGGACCATTCCGATAGCCGGGTATGGACGCTGGTGGACACTCGTATCGGCTTCTTTCCTTCATGGCGGTATCCTTCATATCTTTTTTAATATGGCCGCACTGGCCCAGCTTGGGCCGTTTGTGTTACGCGAATTCGGGTTTAACCGGTTTGTGGTTATCTATGTACTGACCGGTATAGCGGGTTTTTTTATATCCTTTTTGGCCGGTATTTCTTTTACTATCGGTGCGTCAGCCAGCATCTGCGGCCTCATCGGTGCCATTATCTATTATGGCAAAAGCAGAGGGGGATTCTATGGAGAGGTCATTTACAGACAGGCCATGGGTTGGGTCATCGGTCTAGTTTTATTCGGCATCCTGGTTCCGGGGATCAACAACTGGGCGCATGGTGGAGGCTTGGTCTCCGGCATCATGTTTGCTTTCCTTATAGGTTATAATGAAAAAAAAGGAGAAACTTTTTTACATCGGTTTCTCGCAATAGGCTGTATGGGTTTAACTTTTATTGTCCTGATGTGGGCTGTCCTTCAGGCCCTTTATCTCTCCCTTTCAAGTTAATATTTGATAAAGTCTGAATAATCCATGTTTAGCTTTCGCGGGACGAATTGTATTTTTTTATTACATAACCAGGAATAATCTCGTGCAGCAGAAAGAAACCAGAAAGACCATTAGAACATTTGCGATTGCCTCATTTCTCAATGACTTCGGGTCCGATGTAATATACCCTATCTGGCCGCTGTTTATTACGACCGTCCTGGGTGCCAATATGGCAATCCTTGGTCTAATAGATGGTCTGGGTGAAGCGTTTGTTTCCGTATCTAAGGCAGCCTCCGGTTATATCTCTGATCGAATACACAAAAGAAAGATTTTCATCTGGTCCGGTTACCTTTTTGCCTCTTTATCGAGAATAGGCTACGCTTTTTCTACGGTCTGGCAACATGTAATTCCGTTCAAGATTTTTGACCGGATGGGTAAGATACGGGGCACACCAAGAGATGCCATTGTTGCAGATATTTCCACAGATGAAAACAGAGGCAAGCATTTCGGGCTGCTAAGGGCAATGGACAACCTTGGAGCCGTATGCGGAATCATTTTCTGCATTTTGTTTTTTGAATGGCTCGGATATAGAAATTTATTTCTCATTGCAGCAATTCCCTCTGCATTGGGCGCCATTCTGATTTACTATCGCATTAGAGAGACAAGAATATCTGATGCAAAGCTTTTCCATGGTTTTTCACTCAAAGACCTCAATGCTAATTTTACACTGTTTCTAATACTCAGTTCTTTTTTTGCTTTAGGTTCCTTCAGTTATTCTTTTCTGCTCATCTACGCAACTCAGTTCGGGTTTCAAACCGTATTCGTCCCTGTTCTTTACCTGATTTTCACCGTTGCCGCGGCGATTTTTTCCCTTCCTGCAGGTAAGCTTTCCGACAGATTGGGGAGAAAGGTATTGATGCTGCTCGCATTCATATCATGGGGAGCTGTCTGCCTTAGCTTAATTCTTTATAGCAGTCATGTTGTCATTGGCTTGACATTTGCCGTCTATGGTTTGCATAAAGGCATATTAGACACAGTCCAAACGACTTTTGTTTCTGAACTTGCCCCGGAACATTATCGAGCCACAGGTTTGGGCGTATTCCAAATGGCCATCGGTCTTTGCGCCCTGCCCGCCTCCCTGATTGCGGGACTACTCTGGGATAATATCAACTTATTCGCGCCTCTTTATTTTTCCCTGGCTTTAACTCTTATAGCCACTGTTATGCTGATGTTTGTTAAGGGGAAATGATTGTAAGTAAAAGTCTCGCCATCAAAGCGGAAGCGGTCACGCAGGCATGGCGAATGGTTGCAATTTATACATCTGGGCTATGGATTGCTGGAGTAATTACAATATTATGAGAAGGATAACAGGTAGGATCGGAGGCTGACTTTTTTACTCTTCAAACCAAACTTATTACGAATGTTGCATCTATGGAAGTCAACTGATGACGTAGTCACATTCAATATTTCTGCGATTTCTTTTGAAGTTCTACCTTCCTTAATAAGACTGGCGACTTGAATTTCTTTGGGAGTCAGGCCGAAATATTTTGAGGATAATTTCTGGGAAAATGGTGAAACGACGTTTTTCAGATTCGAATCGAGGATGGAAAGACATTCTACAGTCCTATTGTCCGGTTGGTTCTTTCTCAGCATTTCTATGTAAGGTATCACAAGTTCCTTAATGTTCGCCGAAACTTTTTGTTCAAGTTCCGCTTTGTCTTCTTCTCTTTGTTTCAATAAAACTCTCAATGTCGTATTAATATCCTCGAGCATGCGGGACTTGTTAACAAGTTCCTCTTCTCTTTTTCTTAAAGCTTCCTCTGCCTGTTTACGCTCGGTTATGTCTTTTGAAACCACCGTTACAGCTATTGTTGTTATTCCTGCGCGATCTTTAACAGGACTGAATGTCCGTATAAAGTGCCTGCTGTCTCTTTCACTTTTATGTTCATGCTGGATTGAACTGCCGCTCTTGAATACATCCAGCACCTTTTTAGTAAATTTTTTCGTGTCTTCCACTGAATGAAACTCACCATACGATCTGCCTAATATCATCTCCAATGGTATGCCAAAACGGGAAAGATAACCCTCGTTCATGATCAGGAACCTGCAGTCTCTATCAACGAGATACATTGAATCTGTGGTAGATGCAAGAGACCGGAATTTCTCTTCTGATTCCCGCATCACATCCTGCGCATGTATACGTTCAGTGATGTCTGTTATCACCCCCTGTATTCCAATAACACAATCTCCACTATAAACCGCCCTGCTGGATGACCGTACCCATCGGGTTTCGCCCGATTTTGTTACCATCCGGTACTCACTCGGCTCGATGATGTCAGAGATGATTTTTTCAAACTGCATCTGTATACGAGGTAGGTCTTCACTGTAGATAAACTCAGTAAATGAACGGCCAATTATTTCAGAAGGGTTGTATCCGATAAGGGATTCTATGGGGTGGCTGACATACGTTATCAGACCCTGCAAATCCGCGGAATAGATTGCATCATTCAAGTTTTCGACTAAATCACGATATTTGCTCTCACTATCCCGTAAAGCCTCTTGTGTCTTCCTGAGTTCAGTGACATCTGCGACGACTCCTCTCATGCCGACAACCCTGTAGTCACTAATAATTGGTTGAGGGTGTACTAAAATAGATATTGTACTCCCGTCCTTTCTCAGCCCTATATATTCACCGGCATGCAATTCTTCCCCACTTAATAACTTTTCTATTCTGTCCTTCGCCCTCTCCCTTTCCTCAGGAGCTATCATTTGAAAAACATTTAATCCTTTTTGAATATCCTCTTGAGTATAACCAAAAATCTCAAAGGCCTGATGATTGACCAGGATAAAATTACCTTTTTCATCAGTCTCAAAAACTATTTGCGGAAGTGATTCGACAAATTCTCTGTATTTCTCACGGCTCTCGCTCAGCGCTCTCTCCACCCGCTTGCGTTCCGTAATGTCCCGTTGAAGTTTTTCATTTACCCTTTGCAGTTCGGCAGTACGCTCTGCAACCAGCTTCTCAAGGTAGTTACGGTGCTGCCGTAATTCATCCTCCATCAGCTTGCGTGCAGTGATATCCCTGAAGGTTACAAGGTCTGCTGTATCCTCCCCAAAATATACCATTGCACCGATTGCCTCTATCCACTTATCTTCGCCTGCTCTGGTTCTCAATCTGTAAATTCTGTAGTCGGCTAAGGAGCCCCTTCTGCCGTTTTTTATGAGTTGGAGGTCATTGATTATTAATGTCCGGAAGTCCGGGTGAACAAACTCGAAGGCATTGAGGCCGATGCAATCACCGGCGGACGCCAAACCCAGCAGGTTCGCCCCTGCTTTATTTATGAAAAGAATTGTGCCGTCCCAATCGATGATCGCCATTGCATCGAGCATGCGATCCACGAGGGAAAGAAAAAGGTTTTCACCGTCTCTTAATGTTTCCCCTAATCGCTTGCTTTTATCGGTGTTATTTGTCATTTAAACTGCCGAAGAGAAAGATCAGCTTCTTTGTTAAGAAATGAACTCACGTGATACCCATTTCAAGAATCGAAAAGCCTCAGATGATTCAACTGACTATGAGTGTGAGACTTCGAGATGTGTATGCCATTTATATTCCCTGACAATTTCTTATACAATTACTAAATATGACTGTCATGTCAAGTGGAAATAGCATTCGGTGAAACATCCGGTTTATCTTAATAAAGGAAATGTGCCTTCACACTGAAAAATAACTTAACAGCTGGTATAAAATTGAATTCCATCAAAATTAATCTCTTGAAACTCTCAATAACAATCCCTTCAAATAACGACCCTCCGGGTGTGCAAGGTTTATGGGGTGATCCGCCCCAGGTCCCATGGTCTGAAGCAATTGGGCGGATTTCCCGGCATCGCGCAAGCCGCCCAGGACAATCTTATGAAAAAGCGTTTCATCGATATAATTGGAACAGGAAAACGTTGCGAGTATCCCTCCTTCCCGAAGAGTGCTCGCCGCCTGAAGATTTATATCCTTGTACCCCCGTGCCGCCTTTGCCACGTCCTTTTTCGATTTGGCGAAGGCTGGCGGGTCAAGAATTATTACATCGAAGAGTTCATCGGTCTCGCGGAGATAATTAAAGACGTCGGCCCGGAGAGTAGGGTATTGATCAGATAAAAAACCGTTTCTTGCAAGATTCCATCGGGCTATTTCATTTGCCGTCTCTGATGCTTCAACTGATATTACACGTCTGGCGCCTCCCCGGGCGCAGTACACAGAAAAAGCGCCGGTGTACGAGAAACAGTTTAGAACATTGGCCTGATTGCTGAACCTTTCAAGGAGTTCCCTGTTTGGCCGTTGATCGAGGAAAAAGCCGGTCTTTTGCCCTGTAATGATATCAACCCTGAAATGGAGATGATTTTCCATAATCTCGACCATGTCGGGCGGCTGACCGCCATAAACTATACCAACGCTGTCCTCTAACCCTTCAAGCTGCCTCGCCTTGCCCTCGCTTCGTTCATAGATGCCGATAGGTCGCAGCTCTTCAGCGAGGACGTTGAGAATGGTCCGGCGATGTTTCTCCATGCCTGCTGTCGCGAAGGAAACGACTAAATAATTGTCGTAACTGTCCACGATCGACCCCGGCATAAAGTCACCTTCAGCATTGATCATGCGGTAAGCTGTCGTTCCATCCGGCATCACTTTCTCTCTTAAGGCCATGGCTGCCCGGATACGCCTCTGCCAGAAGACATGATTTATCGATGTTGTTGTGTCGGTGGTCAATAGTCGGAATGAAATATCAGAGACAGGGTTGTAAAAACCGAGGGCCAAGGTGTTCCCTTGATGGGTTACCGCAACAGCAATATCGCCGGGATCCGGTTGTCCATCTACTGACGCAACCGCACCGGAAAATATCCAGGGATGGCCGCGGAGCAGCGATGCTTCACGGCCCGGCTTGAGGATTATTTTGGGATATTTATCACTCATCATAAGAGAAATATTTTTTATTTGTGGCAATGTACAGGTTTATTTTTTAAAATGCAACGGTGTTTGAAGGAATATGAATAAAGTGATCCCTTTCTCAAATATATTGCATGGAAGATTCATCAGGAGACTGAACAGATTCGCTGTTGAATGTTCACTCGGAGGCAAAATCGTCCAGGCCCATCTTCCTAATCCGGGTCGTCTCTGGGAGCTGCTTCTTCCGGGCGCAGCCATTAGTCTTGTAAGAAATAATCGGTCTCCTGACAGGGCCACAGCCTACACTGCCGTTGCCGTCGCCCGCGAAGGCGTTCCTGTCCTGCTTCACACCGGGATGGCAAACGCAGTAGTGCAGTATCTGATCGAGGAAAACAAGATTCACGGCCTGGAGAATGCACAAATTATAAAGCGGGAAGCCACATTCGGGAGAAGCCGTTTTGATTTTCTCTTGCGGAAGGATGACATTCAGCATGTCCTGGAAGTGAAATCATGCACCCTCTTCGGAAAATACGTGGCCATGTTCCCCGACGCCGTCACGGAACGGGGCCGGAGGCATCTGTTGGCGCTCTCCGACCTGGCTGAGACGGGTATGACCTGCGGGGTCATTTTTGTTGTTCATTATCCGCATGTCCGATTTTTCCTGCCCGACTATCACACGGATTTTGATTTTGCCCGGACCTTCGCCAGTCTGAAGGAAAAACTCACATACAGGGCTGTGAGTGTCGCATGGACGGAAGACCTCTGCCTCAAGGATGATGTTCATGAATTGGAGATCCCCTGGAGAATGCTGGACAAGGAAGCCCGGGACAGCGGGAGCTATATCCTGATCCTTCGCATACCCCGCGATATAACGATCCCTGTGGGAAGTCTCGGCCGCATTTTTTTCTCCGGTGGACATTATATGTATGTAGGATCAGCAAAACTAAATCTGACAAAGAGGATGGAAAGGCACCTGAGGAAAAGGAAAAAATACTTCTGGCATATAGATTATCTCAGAGATCATGCTGAAGCTTGCACGGCTATTCCTATCCGATCAAATGCATCGTTGGAGCATGAAGTAGCCTCTGCTTTAAGGAGGATAGCAAACTGGTCCGTACCAGGATTCGGATCATCCGATTGTTCCTGTGAGACGCATCTTTTTGCCATGCAAGACAATCCTCTTCATACCCGCGGCTTCACCGAAGTGCTGCAATATTTCAGAATGGATCGCCTCGGCGCAGAATTGCGTTGATAATAACAATCTCATTTGGTACTTTAGTGATGTCCTGAAAAAAAAGAGAGGAGCCGCATCAAAATGTATGCAGTGATAATGGCCGGGGGCAAGGGCACACGTTTCTGGCCCAAGAGCAGAGAAAGTATGCCCAAGCACCTGCTGGATATCGTCTCTGAAAAGACCATTATTCAAGAAACGATTGAAAGGATAATGCCTCTCATACCGGCGGAAAATATTTTGATTGTCACGGGCGCCAGCCATGCTGAAGAGCTGATGAGACAGGTGCCGTACATTCCTGAGGAGAATATAATTATAGAGCCGCTCGGCAGAAACACCGCTCCCTGTATCGGTCTCGCTGCTCTTCATGTCAAACGCAAATCTCCTGATGATGTTATGGTTGTGCTGCCGGCTGACCATCTGATTGGCGATGCAGCACGGTTTCGCCACCTTCTTTCCCTTGCTGCCGAGGTGGCCGCTCAAGATGACTTTCTCCTCACCATCGGCATTCAACCGACCTACCCGGAGACCGGTTACGGTTATCTTGAGCAGGGAGTTCTGAAAACGAGCATCAAAGGCGAAAATATCTATGAGGTAAAATCCATCCGGGAAAAACCCGCTCTGGAACAGGCGAAGGTGTTTCTGGAGATGGGTGGGTTTTACTGGAACAGCGGCATGTTTCTCTGGAGAGCTGATACGATATTGCAAGCAATCAAGAAATGGCTTCCCGATATTCATAAGGGCCTACTGCAGATAGAAGTCGTCATAGGTACTAATAAAGAAAAAGAGATTGTTGAGCGCGTGTATAACAAGATTCCATCGATCTCTATTGATTACGGTGTTATGGAGAAAGCTGATAATGTCCTTCTCGTCAGGGGAGATTTCGGCTGGTCTGACATGGGAAGCTGGGACGCCCTCTGGGAAGTTCTGGAAAAAGACGAATACGGAAATGCAGCGCATGGAAGGGCTTTTTTTATCGGAGTTGATGCCAAAAATTCGCTTATCCAGAGTTCCCGGAAATTAATTGCCCTGGTAGGGGTGGAAGACCTGATTGTGGTGGAAACGGAGGATTCTCTCCTGATCTGCAAAAGGGGCCGTTCCCAGGATGTGAAGGCGGTTGTAGAGTCCTTGAATAAAAATAATATGAAGGAATATCTATAATGCTTGTCACGTCCGGAAGATTTATTCTAGCCTCTGCTTCTCCTCGAAGGTTTGAGCTTTTGAGTCTCCTGGGATTGCGCTTTGAGGTCATGCCGAGTCATGTAGATGAAGCATTCATGCAGGGAGAAAAGCCTAGGGAGCATGTCTTAAGACTCTCGGAAGAGAAAACCCGGAAGGCCGCTGCAATCCATACGGATGCCTGGGTAATGGGTGCGGATACGATCGTCACCATTAACGGCGAGGTCCTCGGTAAGCCCCGGACTCCCGATGAGGCTAAAGAAATGCTGGGAAAACTGAGCGGTCATGTTCATACAGTATTTACCGGATTTACCGTTGTGAGGAGGAGCGCTGACATATGCGTCAGGGATGCAGTTGAGTCTTCCGTCCGGTTCAGGAAAATTTCTGATGATGAAATGGCATGGTATATCAGATCGGAAGAACCGTACGATAAGGCGGGAGGATACGCTGTTCAGGGCATGGGGGCCTTCTTCATCAAGGAGATACAAGGTTCTTACACAAATGTCATGGGCCTTCCCCTGTGCGAGGTTGTTGATATGCTGAAGGGCATAGGGGCAATAGACTTTACGGGAGAAAGCCATGGAGTCAACGGTTAGCGAGAATATCGCAAGGATAAGAAATACTATCGCCGATGCGGCGACACGCTCCGGCAGAAAGGCATCCGACGTCAGGCTCATGGCTGTGACGAAGACAGTAGATGATGACCGGATCATGGAGGCCATCGAAGCGGGCGTGGATATTATCGGCGAAAGCTATGTCCAGGAGGCAAAAAGAAAAATTGAAAAGATGGGAAGGTCTTTGGAATGGCATATGATCGGCTATCTTCAAAGCAACAAGGCCAAATATGCGGTAAGGCTCTTTGACATGATCCACTCTGTGGACAGGATGGATTTAGCCCTAGAGCTTGACAGGAGGGCCAAAGCTCTCAGCCTTATGATGAAAATCCTGATCGAGGTTAATATCAGCGGTGAAGAGACGAAAAGTGGTGTTCCCTATAAGGAATCCATGCAATTGATCAGAGACGTATCCGTTCTCAATAATCTTTCTGTACAGGGATTGATGACCATGCCACCCTGGTTTGATGACCCGGAGGATGCAAGGCCGTATTTCGTGGCCCTCCGGGAACTTAGAGAAAAGGTTATTGCTGAAAACATAAATCGTGTTGAGATGCGGGAACTCTCCATGGGCATGTCCGGGGATTACGAGGTTGCCGTAGAAGAGGGGGCAACCATCGTGCGGGTCGGAAGAAGTATCTTCGGAGAAAGGCCGTCAAATTAATTGTGAGGAAATTTGCAAATGGACAAGGCAGCATTCTACAAATTGAGCTACGGCCTGTATGTCGTCAGTTCGAGAAAAGATAACCAATTTAACGGCCAGATTGCCAATACTCATTTCCAGGTAACATCAGAGCCCCCGACTGTCGCAGTGTGCATCAATAAACAGAACCTTACTCATGAGTATATCCAAACAAGCAGAAAGTTTGCCGTCTCAGTCATATCAAGATCGGCACCTATGCAATTCATCGGTCTGCTTGGTTTTAAATGCGGGAGGGATATCAACAAATTTAAAAATTTAAATGTCAAGATCGGGGAAACGGGGGTTCCTATTGTCCTGAATAACGCCATAGCCTATATTGAAGCCAAGGTGATAAATCAGATGGACTGTGGAAGCCATACAATCTTTGTCGGGCGGGTGCAGGATTGCGGCATTCTCAAAGATGATGAAGAACCCATGACGTATGCCTATTATCATGAAGTGAAACGAGGGAAGGCGCCGAAGACAGCACCCACATATCAGGAAGCACCTAAAAAGGTTGAAAGGGAAGCCAGGTATACCTGCTCTGTATGCGGCTATGTATATGATCCGAAAAAAGGAGATCCGGATAACAGCATCGAGCCGGGGACAAAGTTTGAGAATCTCCCTGCCGAGTGGACGTGCACTATTTGTGGTGCCGACAAATCCCAGTTTGAGAAGGAATTATAACAACGACTGGAACTTATTCAAGGGATAGCTGAAGATGATTATAAAGGTGCTTGAGGGTAATCCTCTCGCTTCAAACTGCTACATTGTAGCTTCTGAAACAACCAGGCGCGGTATGATTATTGATCCCGGAGTAAAGGCGAAGCGTATCTCAGAAGCTGTGGAGGAGATGAATATGTCGGTCTCTTTAATTTCACTCACCCATGTGCATATTGATCACTTCAGCGCTCTTGACACAGTTAAGAATTACACGCAGGCTCAGCTGGCTGTATTTGATACCAGCAAAATAAAAGCACCTCCTGTACTTCATCAGGGAATAAAAGGACTGGTATTTGTTCCTTTTGAACTGCCTATTAAACCGGATTTATTGCTGATGGACGGCGACACCATAGATATTGACGATTTACAATTCTCGGTACTTTATACGCCGGGGCACAGTTCGGACAGTATCAGTCTCTGGGGACACGGCGTTGTCTTCAGCGGCGATACATTATTCAGGCGGGGGATTG
>Ga0335071_10006290_pt1 | contig 12252 bp, 9 predicted proteins | sample Lox_Sample_15_FD_206724 | JGI IMG/M metagenome (GOLD analysis project Ga0335071, IMG submission 206724) | Soil microbial communities from Loxahatchee National Wildlife Refuge, Florida, United States - Lox_Sample_1.5 | ecosystem: Environmental > Terrestrial > Soil > Wetlands | place: USA: Florida...
AGGCGATGGGCAGTTACTCCCATCGCCTCGTTTCTTAGGCAGTCAGTTTGTTGGGATTCAGATCAGGCGTCGAAGTACAGTGCGAACTCATAGGGATGAGGACGCAGGCGCGACTGACTGACTTCGCGCGTGTACTTGTAGTCGATCCAGGTCTCGATCAGGTCCGCCGTGAAGACATCGCCCTTGAGCAGGAACTCGTGGTCCTTCTTCAGGTTGTCGAGGGCGGCTTCGAGCGAGGCCGGCATGCTCGGAACCTCGGCCAACTCCGCCGGGGTGAGCGCGTAGATATCCTTGTCGAGCGGCTGACCCGGATCGAGCTTGCGCTGGATACCGTCGAGACCCGCCATCAGCATCGCAGAGAAAGCGAGGTACGGATTGCAGGTCGGATCGGGGAAGCGAACCTCGATACGCTTGGCCTTCGGTGATGGCGAGTACATCGGGATACGCACGGAGGCCGAACGATTCCGGCTCGAGTACGCCAGGTTGATTGGGGCCTCGAAGCCCGGCACCAAACGGCGATAGGAGTTCGTGCCCGGATTGGTGAAGGCCGCGAGTGCCGGTGCGTGATGAAGAATGCCGGCGATGTAATGCAGCGCCAGTTCAGACATGCCCGCGTAGCCATTGCCGGCGAACAGCGGGGTATCACCCTTCCAGATACTCTGATGGGTGTGCATCCCTGAACCGTTATCGCCGAAAATCGGCTTCGGCATGAAGGTAACCGTCATGCCGTGGCGGACTGCGACGTTCTTGCAGATGTATTTGTACCAGGTGAGCCAATCGCCCATGTTGGTCAGCGTGTTGAAGCGCATATCGATTTCGGCCTGACCAGCGGTCGCGACCTCGTGATGCTGCTTCTCGACGATGATGCCGACCTTCTCCATCTCACGCACCATCTCAGTGCGGATATCCTGGAGGCTGTCGTTGGGCGCTACTGGGAAGTAGCCTTCCTTGTAACGGGGCTTGTAGCCGAGGTTGGCGCCTTCTTTTCCGCTGTTCCAGATACCTTCCTCGGAGTTGATGAAGAAGTAGCTGGAGTGCTGATTGGTGTCGTAGCGAACGCCATTGAAGATGAAGAATTCCGGCTCAGGTCCAAAGAACGCAGTATCGCCGATACCGGTCGACTTCAGATACGCCTCGGCCTTGCGCGCGATATTGCGCGGGTCGCGGCTGTAGTCAGTGCGCGTGATCGGATCCTGAATATTGCAGATGAGCGAGAGCGTGGTCTCCTTCATGAAAGGATCGATCACCGCAGTGCTCGGATCGGGAATCACGAGCATGTCGCTGTTATCGATCGCCTGCCATCCGCGAATCGACGAACCGTCGAAGCCGAGACCATCTTCGAAAACAGACTCGTCCTTGAATTCGCTGATCGGCGCACTGAAGTGCTGCCAGGTGCCGAGGAGGTCGATGAACTTGATATCGACCATCACGACGCCTTTGTCCTTGATCATCTGCAGAACTTGTTTTGGAGTCATCTGACCAGTTGTCCTCCTGGCCGCTATCGAGCGGCCGCGATTGCGTTCAGAGTTTTTATCCTAAGCCCCTACTGAGTTCTAGGTTTGGGACTATCCAGGGGCTCGTTCAACGCCCATAACTTAGGCAACTGCACGCCAGATGGGCGTGCACAACCGTGCGGCCAATGCATCGAATTAGCTCCAAGGTCGTGCCTAATCACGCTTTAATCTCAATTTATTATCATTAGAGCGATAGGCTGTTCACCTCCGGGATGCATCTATCAGCAAGCGCGATGCCGTCGCCCTTGCCAGACGAACCGGAATCCTTGCTCACTCGATCGAGTCGATCGTTTTGAATGATCTCCTACGCGCGCATAATCTATTATCCGAGAAGAATCCGATAGCCTTGGGAGATTGTTCATGGACTTCGAAATGTCCGACGCTCATCACGAGATAATCGAGGGTATCCGCGCTCTATGTCAGCGCTTCCCCGACGAATATTGGCGCACGCACGACCAACGCCACGAATTCCCGCACGAGTTCTATAAGGCCGTCGGCGACGCCGGCTACCTAGGTATCGCGATTCCCGAAGAATACGGCGGTAGCGGTCTTGGTATCACCGAGGCGGCTCTCCTGATGCAGGAGGTTGCCTATCACGGAGCGATGAATGCTGCGAGCGCAATTCATCTCGGGATGTTCGGGCTGATGCCGCTGGTGAAGCATGGCAGCGAGGACCTGAAGCGACGCCATCTGCCTAAGGCGATCAGCGGCGAGCTACACGTCTCCTTCGGTGTGACCGAACCGGATGCCGGCAACGATATCACGCATATCAAGACCTTCGCCCGACGCGAGGGCGATAACTATGTCGTGAACGGCCGCAAGGTCTTCATCACCAAGGCGCAGGAGTCGTCCAAGATGCTGCTCCTGACCCGCACGACGCCTTTCGAAGAGGTATCGAAGAAGACCGACGGTATGACGATCTTTTTCGCTGATATAGATCGCGAAGCGGTCGAAGTGCGCGAGTTGATGAAGCTGGGTCGGCACGCCGTCGATACCAATATGCTTTTCATCGACAACCTCAAGGTCTCGGCCTCCGATATGGTCGGCAAGGAGGGCGGCGGCTTTAAGATTCTCCTCGATGGGCTCAATCCGGAGCGCATCCTGCTGGCCGCGGAATCCGTCGGTATGGGACGATCGGCGCTCGATCGCGCTGTGAAATATGCGAAGGAGCGGGTCGTCTTCGGGCGCCCGATCGGGCAGAACCAGGCGATCGCCCATCCGCTGGCCGACTCCTATTCGAAGCTCGAAGTCGCGAATCTGATGGTCATGAAGGCCGCCTGGCTCTATGACCACGGCAAGCCCTGCGGGCCAGAAGCGAACATGGCCAAGCTCCGCGCTGCCGATGCCGGCTTCGAGGCTTGCGACCGCGCCGTCCAGACCCTTGGCGGGTACGGCTACATGCAGGAATACGACGTGGAACGCTTCTTCCGCGAGTGTCGTCTGACCCGTATCGCCCCGGTTTCGCAGGAGATGGTCCTCAACACAATAAGTGAACACGTGTTGAATCTGCCTCGGTCATATTAGGCCAATAGAACTCGCGATTAGATATCAAAGGTGTGTGGACCAACGAGGAGTGTCAGATTAGTTGCGAGTGCATACGAGAAAAACTTGATAATTTGGCTATAAACAAGGAGTAATAGAAGCGGCTGATACTTTCGTTGGAGTGAGGGGAGTGCCCTGATGGGACGGAAGAAGGAACAGCGCAGCTTCGGTCAGCTCTTGCGCGAGCGAAGACGCAAGCTCGATCTGACTCAAAACGAAGTTGCGCGCCGCATCAAGACTTCGACACCGTACGTTGGCCATCTCGAAGCCGGCAAACGCCATCCGTCGGATAAAGTGATCGCGCGTTTGGCGGAAGTACTAGGATTGGAGCGCCGCGAACTTTTTTTCCTGGCTAACCCGGCGGCACTGGAACTCGTTCAAACTGACGGAGACGGCCACAAAGCCTCGGCTTGGGATGAGTTCCGCCGCGACGACCACTCGAAGCGGCTGCACAACATCTCAAGCGACGAAATGGATATACTCGAAAAGATCGCGCGTCTCGGAGAAATCTCCGCGGCACGCGATTTTATCTATATCCTGAACACCATAAGACATGCCTTGGGACGCTGAACCCCTGGCCGTGGGCGGTGCGCTCACGAGCGGCTTGCAGAAGCGGCCGGTCCCCCCGCTTTATAGCCTCGTCTAAGTTGAGCTTTTCCACGGCCCTTGGTCCGCGAGTTCGGATCGGTGAGACTCTTGCGATCGCCTGCGCCGCATCGCGAAGGTCTTTCGTTGATCGATCGTATAGCGATGCGCCTGTAATCGAGCCTTCGTTCTTCTTCAAAAAGACGATCAAGATCGCTAGGCTCCGGCGATGCCGCCCAGCAGCCCGCAGACCCTAGCGACCGAGAGCGAGCAGCTCGTAAGCGCCGGTTGGCCGCGTCGTTACACCGTTGTCGTTCTTTTCGCTCTTGCCACCGCGCTCTGTTACATCGATCGGGTCAATATATCGATCGCCATTATCCCGCTGGCGAAGGATAAGGGCTATGACGCTGCCACGCGGGGAGTTGTGCTCTCAGCCTTTTTCTGGGGTTACGCCTGGCCGCAGATGATCGGCGGATGGATTGCCGATCGATTCGGCGGCAAGCGCGTGCTGGCTGTGGGCGTCGCGCTATGGTCATTGGCGACCTTCCTGACCCCGCTCGCAGCATCGGTTTCGTTCGGGATGCTTTTCTTCATGCGAGCAGCGCTCGGGGTGGGGGAGGCACTCAACTTTCCTGCCGTGCATAGTCTTGCTGCCCGATGGACGATCGCGTCCGAGCGGGCCCGCGCCATCTCTCTGCACTTCAGCGGCACGGCATTCGGAACCATCATCGCGCTTCTGATCAGTCCGCCAATCATCATCTACCTCGGCTGGCGTGCGGTTTTTTATATTTCGGGAGCGACCGGGATCATCTGGCTGCTCTTCTGGTGGAGGAAAGCGGCCGATAGTCCCGAAGATTGCGCTGACCTATCGCCCGACGAACTTGCGGTGATTAAGGCTGGAAGGCCGGATATGCCGCTGGCGGAATCGATTCCGTGGCGTCGTATCTTCACGGAGAAATCGGTCTGGGCAATCGTGATCGCCCATCTCTGCAACAACTTCGGCTTCTACATTCTTTTGCTCTGGCTGCCGAGCTATCTCGACCATCAATTCCACGTGCCGATGAAACAGTTGGGGAAACTTTCGGTAATTCCCTACGTAGCAGCCTTCACGATGCAAAATTTCAGCGGATGGTTTGCTGACCGGCTTCATCACCGTGGGATGAGTCTTACGACGGTGCGTAAAATGATGCAGGCGACGAGCTTTGCACTGGGTGGAAGTGCCTTGCTGCTCCTGCCCACGATTCACTCGGCTGGCGCGGCCGTGGCTCTTACGACGCTGTCGCTCGCTGGTACGGGTATCGGCGCCGGCGGATTTATCGTGAACCACATTGATATTGCGCCGCGCTACGCAGGTATCCTGATGGGGCTATCGAACACCTTCGCGACCCTTCCGGGAATTATCGGGGTGGCTGCCACCGGCTTCATCCTGGAAGCTACCGGATCTTTCTCTGCGGTGTTTTATCTCATTGCGATGGTTTACGCGGTCGGAGCCCTCGCGTACGTCGCGATGGCGAGCGGGGAGCGTCAGATCTAGAAAACGCTTCGTTTTTCACTGGATGAGCAGTCGTATAGCCGCTCGGCGATCGTCGCGTTAAGATTTCGCCATCTGGCGTCTTGCTAATGCCGTAACCGGCTGCGCAAGCTAGGCGAAGAAGAAGGCGCCGAAAGGGGGAGCCCAGGATGAGGCTGTGCGTGGGAACGGCCAAGGGGATCGTGATTCTCGATCCCGATCGCGGTGCGACACCACTGATGGTCTCCGCCGATCCGCCCTCCGTTTGGTGCATGGCGCAGGATTGTGAGCGTCCGAACCTGATCTACGCCGGCTCGGTTCATAACGTGCAGGCCGGCAGCGCTCGCGGCAAAAGTTCGTTGGCGGTTTCCGATGACGGCGGCCGCATCTGGCGCGATATCACTCCCGGCAGCGCTCGCGACGAAGAGGTTTGGGCCGTCGCTGCTGCGCCCGACCAGCCCGATCAGGTGTTCATTGGCACCTCGCATGCGCGCATCTTCCGTAGCGATGACGCAGGACACAGCTTTCGCGAGTGTGCAGCTTTTCAGAAGCTGCCCGGCCGCGATCGATGGACCTTTCCGCAGAGTCGCGTGCCTCACGTTCGCTCGCTAACCTTCGATCCACATAACCCGAATATCTTCTACGTCGGCGTGGAGGAGGGCGGGGTTTACTGCACGCGCGATCGCGGTAAAAGTTTCGAGCCGCTCAGCCAGAATATCCATGCCGATATCCATTGCGTTGCGGTCGATCCCGACGATCCAGGGCGGATCTACGCGACCACGGGGCGCGGCCTCTACGTCTCGACAAAGAAAAGTCCGGCCTGGACAGCGATCAAAGGGCTCGAGCGCAACTATGCGATCCCGTTACTGCTGCGTCCCAATGGCAATGGCGTCGTCTATACCGCGGGGTCGGCCGGCCCTCCGGCAACCTGGTCGCTCGACGATCGCGGTGCCGACGCCCTCATGTACCGCAGTGATGAGAGCGGTTCGACCTTCTACGTGATCGCCGCTAATGACGGGATGATTCATCCGATGCATGGGATGGTGATGCGGTTTATCGCTGATCCTGAGGACAACCAGGTCATTTATGGAGCGCTGAGCGACGGCGGTATCATCCGTATCGATGAGCACACCTACACCGTCTCAGTGGTAAGCGACAAGCTACCGCCTGCATACGACATCGCAATCGTGACGTAGCCTGCACCGCCAAGATTGGAACCTCGCCGCATCGCCCGCAGACGCGGCCATTTTCCGATCCATAGGCAGGCCAATTGGTATTCGCTTCATGATGCGCACTGTGGAATGCTAAGGCCGCGATGCACGAGAGTTGGGGCGAGATCTTCCTAGCTATCAGCCAGGGTGTCGTAGCTCTTGGCGCGGCACTGGCCGCCGTAGCGTTCCGTCGCGGCACTCGAGGCTTAACCCCGGTCGGTTTCATCATGCTCTCGATGGGCATGATGCTGGAGTTGATGGTCCCGCGTGAGGGTGGGGCTGATTGGGCGCTTTACATCCGCGCGGGCGGTATCGCGCTGATGCTGTGCGGGCTCATTCGCCTGGTGGTCGAAAGCATCGAGGCGCTAATCCGACGCCATCGCGTGCATATCTCGACCGTCGCGACGGAGTTCTCGCTGACCTTGATGTACGGGGGAACTCTGCTCTTCGTCGCGAGCAAGATCCTTCATTTCGACATCCGGCAGTTGCTGGCACTCCCGGTGTTATTCGCCCTGGGTAAGGGATTCCTCGAACATCGCGATATGCTGGCAGGCTTTCTGATCCAGACGCATCGGCCGTTTATGCCGGGAGACTGGGTGCGCTTCGGCGATCACGTTGGGCAAGTGCTTGAGACTGGATGGAGAACGACGCGAATCCGTACGCGTAGGCGCGAAAGTGTGACTGTGCCCTTCGATATGATCACGCACAGCGTCCTTACCAATTACTCCGCGTCCGGAAGAGTCGCCGATGAGATCTTTGTCGGCTTCGGCTATGACGATGCGCCGGGGAAAATCGAAGAACTCGTCACCTCGATTCTCGCGGACATGCCAGAGGTCCTGAATGATCCGCGCCCCGAAATCGGCCCATGGGAATTTAACGACTGGGCGATCCGTTACCGCATCAGATACTGGATCGCCGATTACGCTCATCAGGAGAATATCCGCGCCAAGCTGAATCGCAGCCTCTGGTACGTGATGCATCGTAACTCGGTCAGCTTTCCCTATCCGATGATCCAAATGCGTGAGGTTCAGAATGGCATGGCCAACGGTGCCATTGCCGGCGAGCACCGCATCCTCAACGATTTACGACGCGTCGATCTTTTCCGTGATCTGAGCGACGAGGATCTGCGGATCGTCTTGCCCTCAATCCAGTTGATGGAATTTGCGCGCGACGAATTGCTGATCCATCAGGGCGAGATCGGTGATTGCTTCTTTATTCTCCGCCACGGCGTCGTGGATATCCTGCGCGAAAGTGGCAATGGTGCTCCGCCCCTGGTTGTCAGTGCGATTGAGAGTACGGCGTCACGCAACTTCTTCGGAGAGATTGCCCTGCTGACCGGCGAACCACGTAACAGCACCGTGCGTGCGCGAACCGACGTAGAGGTGCTGCGGATCGATCGCGACGGCTTCGGCCATCTGTTTCGGGCGCGTCCCGAAATCGCGACCCGCATCGCCAAGATTGCCGCGCGTCGTATCGAAGCTACGGTCGCACATACCGAAGCCGCGGTCGCCACCGCAGCAACGACAGCCCAGGCCAATAACATGCTGCAGACGATGCGCCGAATCTTCGATTTCTAACGCTAAGGGCTTGTGGATTTGTGCGGCAAAAAAAGATTTGCCGAAAACGCTTCAACGCTGCTAGACCATAGCCAGAGCTCCAGCTTCAAACACACACGAAACGATTGTGCCGATTGATCTGCACGCAGGGATCTATCGCGCAGCGGGGACACAGAGGAGACCTGCTCATGTCGTACGATCTTTTGATCAAAAACGGGACGGTGGTGGATGGCACCGGCGCGCCTTCACGCCGCGCCGATGTCGCGATCGCGGGCGGCAAAGTTGCTGCTATCGGCAAAGTAACGGAAGGAGCGAAGAAGACGATCGATGCGAGTGACCTCATTGTCGCTCCCGGCTTCGTCGATCCACATACCCATTACGATGCCCAAATCTGCTGGGATCCCTATCTGACTTCGTCCTCATGGCATGGCGTTACCACCGTGATGATGGGGAATTGCGGCGTCGGTATCGCACCTTGCAAACCCGCAGTGCGTGAGATCGCGGCATGGGACCTGGTGAACGTCGAAGCAATTCCGTTCGAAGTGCTGGGCAAGGGTATCAAGTGGGAGTGGGAGACCTTCCCGCAATATCTCGACGCGGCCTCGAAGCGCGGCACCGGAGTGAATCTCGGCTTTCTCGCACCGCTTACCCCCTTTCGCCATTACGTGATGGGCGAGGAGTCGATGGAGCGGGCCGCGACGACCGAAGAGACCGCGCAAATCAAGGCTCTACTCAAAGAGGCGGTTAGCTCGGGCGCGTTCGGCTTCACCACGACGACTGCCCCGCAGCATATCGGCTACAAGGGACGCCCGCTGGCCTGTCGCAACGCCAGCCGCGATGAGTACAAGGCTTACGCCAACGCACTGAAGGAAATGGGGCGCGGCGCGATCGAGATGGTGTTGACCAAGGCCGTATCCGTCGTCAGTGACGAAGAGGCCGAGTTCCTCGATTTCATGCTCACCGAGAGCGGCCGGCCTGTAACATGGCTCGCTCTGCTGAATCGGGACGATATTCCCGAGGCCTGTCAGGAGAGCCTGCGCAAAGTCGAGCCTCTGATTCGGCGCGGCGGTATTCCGCAGGTTACCTGCCGACCGCTAATCGTCGAAATCAACATGCGCAACCCTTTCATTTTCGCGAACATTACGAGCTGGCAGCCGGTCTTTAATCAGACGGCCGAGGAACAGAAGAAGATCTATGCTGACAACGGCTTCCGTGATGCGTTCCGGGAGTCGCTCAAGCGTCCCGCGATCTTCAACGGCAAGTGGGAGCGCCTCACGATCAAGCAGGTTGCGAAACCCGAACTGCAGCGGCTCGTCGGCAAGACAGTTGCCCAGGTCGCTCATGAGCGTGGATGCGACGGTATTGATACGTTCCTCGATCTTGCGGTCGAAGACGACGTTAATGTCGAGTTCTCGATGGAGCTGTTCAACGCCAACGAGGCTCGGATTCCCGAACTGCTGACCGATACCCGTACGATGATCGGCCTCAGCGACGGTGGCGCGCATGTCGATATGCTCTGTGACGCGGGCTACTGCACCTACCTTATCGGCACCTGGGTGCGCGATCGCCAGGCTCTGACGCTCGAGCATGCGATCAAGCGGATTACGTCCGAACCGGCAGATCTGTTCGGCATCAAGGATCGCGGCCGGCTGATGCCCGGGATGGCTGCTGACGTCGCGATCTTCGATTTCAACACTATCGGGTCGAACAAGCGGGGCGAGATGCGCAATGATCTACCCGGCGGCGGTCGACGTCTGGTGATGCCGGCGCGTGGTGTCGAGCATGTAGTTGTGAACGGCCAGATGCTCTACGAGCACGGCCGTGTCAGCGAGACACTGCCCGGTCAGGTGTTGCGATCCGGTAACTAAAGAGCGACATTAGGAGAGGCAAAGCGAGTCAGGATGATCGCAGATTAGAGTTAATAAACGTCATCAAAGATGAACATTGATGGCCGAAGATAGAAGAAATTGAATTGCCACATCCGGGGCCTGAACGCATAATGACGTTAGCGCGAATGATCGCAAACGGAAGGTAGTTCGCATGACTGTAAACGGACGGCGCTCCCTCACTCTGGTTAACGGCAACGACGGTAAAACGGAATCGTCGAGCTTGGGTCAGCGCACCCGCCAGGCTCTTTCTGTACTAACTCCTCGGGAGGAGATGGTGCTGCGCTGCGGCTTTGGTATCGGTGTCGAGGGAACCAACAATTTGAACGAAGTCGGGAAGAAGTTCTCGATGACCCCTGCGCAGGTTAAGCAACTCCAGGCCAAGGCATTTCAGAAGCTGCGCCAAAATGTGCGTGCGCCGTGGCCGAAAGGTTCCGGCTCCCTCTAAGTCTCTTAATTCAAACAAACTGGTCCAATACGGCCGCGATTCGTCGCGGCCGTATTGCACATAGCGCCCCACATCCTACGATACCGGCCGCGATCAGGACGGTCGCGCGTACCCCAAGCAGCGCGATCGCGGCACTGGCCGGGAAGTCCCCAAGTGGACGGGCACCCATCAGCAGCAGCGTATTGAGACTCATTACGCGGCCGCGCATCGCTGGTGGCACTCGCATCTGCATCAACGTGATCGTCGTCGCGCTCAGCAGGTTTTGCGCGGTTCCCGCGATTGCGAGCGTCGCCATCGCGATCCCCAATCCGTGGCTTAGGCCGAAGGCCGCAAGCGCTGAGGCCCAGAGCACGTATCCGATCCAGATTAGATAGCTTTTCGAAGTTCGATTCCCGATTGAAGCTGCGATTAGCGAACCCGCGATTGTGCCGAGACCTAGTGCCGAAAAGAGCATTCCTAAACCAGTCGGCCCTATCTGCAACGCTCGATCGGCGAAAATGGGAAGCATCAGGGCCGGGGAGGGTCCGAAGAAAAGCAGAAGACCGTAGGCGATCAGAATCGCTGGCAGTACCGCATCAGCGCGGACCGATCGCAGCGACTCCATCACGGAGACTAGCAGCGAACCACGACGTACTTCATTCTTGCCGGGGGCTTCGGGCCGCAGCTGCGCTAGCGCGACCAAGACGGCGATGAAGCTCGCCCCATTGAGAAAAAAATCGCTCGCGATTCCCCAGAAATTAATCGTGAGACCCGCGATCGCCGGCCCGAGCATCGCCGCCCCATTGAAGACTGCCGCCTGTAGCGACAACGCATTCATCAGGTCTTCGGGCGGAACCAGACTGGGCAGCAGAACGAAGCGCGCAGGCTGATCGACACTTAGGATCGTAGAACTGGCGAATGCGATCGCCAGCACCAACCAGAACTTTATTCCTCCCGCAGCCGTGGCAAACCCGAGCAGAAGCGCGAGGAACATGAGAAGGCTTTGCGTGACTATCAGCAGACGGCGCTTGTCGAAACGGTCGGCGATTCCACCGGCAATCGGCGCGCTCAGAAAAAAAGCCGCCGCTTGGGTCAGCGATAGCACGCCCAACGCGACCGCCGAGCCGTTAGTAATTTTAAGAACCAGCAGACTCAATGCGACGATCTGCATCCAGGTGCCGACGGCTGAAACCGTCAGGCTGAGCCATAAAATACGGAAATTCCGATGGCGCAGGGCGCGAAAGGTCTGCAAGCCTTGCGCAGAAGAAGTGTCTGAGGGCTGTGCTGCCATATCGATCTATCAGGGAATAGAATCCGGCTCGCCGATAACCTCTACGGTGCCGAAGCCGGCTGTCTCGATCGCCGGAACGAGCGAGGTCACATCGCCGAGAATTACCCAGGCGAATCGCCGCTGGTTGAGCGGTTCCAGTGCTTTAGCGATAGTGCTCGGACGCAGTTCGTGTAATTGGGTCTGCAACTCGCGATACCACGAGCGCGGTAGCCCCGCGATGATCAGTTCTTCGGCCGCGGTTGCGATCTGCGCGGTGGTTTCGAGTTCGCCTGCGACGCGCTTCGTCATGAAAGCGACCGCATCGTTAAGCTCCAAGGAGGTTACGTCGCGGAGATGCCGCCACTCGCGCTCTATCTCGCTCATCGATTCCACGGTGCGTTCGGGTTCGACAACGGTGTAGGCGGTCCACAGGCCCGCCGTTCGCCACGTCGCGATTACGCTGTGTGCGCCGTAGCACCATCCCTTGTCCTCGCGAAGATTCATATTCAGGCGTGAGGAAAACGAGCCACCGAAAATGGTATCAGCCGCGGCGATCGCGGCGAAGCTATCGTGACTGCGTGCTGGGATCGCGCGCGAGGCGAACACCGCCGTCTGTTTTCGCTCCGGCGCGTGAACCACCACAACCCGGCTTTGCGGCAACGGCGTGATGGCTTCCAGAACAGGTGCTTTGGTGGTTCTAGAGGCGGCGCCGAGCCGTTCACCCAGACTGATCAACGCTTCCCGCTTTTGT
>Ga0335071_10006292_pt1 | contig 12251 bp, 7 predicted proteins | sample Lox_Sample_15_FD_206724 | JGI IMG/M metagenome (GOLD analysis project Ga0335071, IMG submission 206724) | Soil microbial communities from Loxahatchee National Wildlife Refuge, Florida, United States - Lox_Sample_1.5 | ecosystem: Environmental > Terrestrial > Soil > Wetlands | place: USA: Florida...
CACGGCTACTGGGCCATCCCTCGACGGAGCTGTCGAAAGTTACCGAGAAAGGAAGGCCGCTTCCCAGAGTGAGGATCCCGCTTGTCTGCCATCCGCCAACCAGCACATCCAGCGCGCGACCGGCGGACGCCAGGTAGCGATGGCCCTTTCCGAACGGCAATTCATACACGTAATTCCCCACAAAGTACCGTGGCCGCACGTAAGGGTCATTTCCACGGTCGAGACGAATATCCTGGTTGTCCGTAGGTATGGAACCCGCCGGGTATGCACCATTGTCGAGCATTTTGGTCCAGCTAAACTCGGCCTGGAACGAAAGCCCTGTGTCAAAGCGGCGACGCGCGGAGAGCTGAAGTTGCTGCGTATTTCCTGTCGCGCCATTCGACCATAAGGTGATCGGGCCAAATGGTTGATAAGGCCGATGAAGCTGAACCGGACCAGGTTGAGGAACCGGGTCGTTCAGGTTGAACTGTTGCGTCACGTGTTCCGATTCGCTTCCCAGGTAGCTGATACGCACGGACGACTCGCGCGCAATTTGGGATTCGATCGTCAGGTTCCATTGATGAGTGGCAGGATACCTATAGTGCGTCGGCAAGGCGTTGGCGCTCGGCCCAACTGCGTCTGAGTTACTTCCTTGACCCGTCGGGAACGGATCCGCCAACGTGAGGGTTGGCGTTGTACCTGCCGCAGGCTCGTAGTTCAACTCGGCCGTGAAGGGGGCATTGCGCACGAGCTGATACGAACCCCAGACCCACGGTATGGACACATAATAGAGGCCGTACCCTCCCCGCAAAATCAGGCGGCTACTGCCCAGCGGACGATAGGCAACCCCAAGCCGCGGCGCAAGCATCTTGTGATCGGTTCCGATATAGTTTCCTGGGTTAAGGCCGATGCTCGATCCTTGAATGATAGGCACGCCAGGGAACAAGTCTGGCCTGCCTTGACCTTTGAGGACAACCAATGCGTCCAGGTTTGGATAGAAATTGGACATGTTCCCGGTCATATTCTGATAGAGCGTGGGGAGGTCATAACGCAATCCCATATTCAAAGTCAACTTGGACGTCGGCTTCCAATCGTCGGTGAGAAAGAAGCCGTACCGGTCGTTGGTTGGAGTAGCTGCGACCGGCAAAACGGCGTAGTTCGAGGCGGAAAGGTCGCCGAGCAGGAAGTCGGCAAACGAGTTGCCGGTGTAGCGCCCTGTGAACGTGAAAGAGCCGTTGTCATCAACGCCGTAGTTGTAGAATTTCCAGTGCATCACGGAGAAGCCGGCCTCGACCAGGTGCTTTCCCTTCACCCAGGTCAAAGTGTCGGACCATTCATAAGTCTGCTCGTTGTCTCCGCCGCCTCCCGTGTCATACAGTCCGTTGAACCCCAGGATGGTAACGTTGGGAAGTCCGCCCAACCCCGGCAGTGGGGCCGGTATCTGCGAAAACAGCTTGTTCATATCAACCTGGCCGGCGGTTTGCGCCGCAACCTGGTCCCAGACACGATGGAATCCAAAGGTGGCCAAGTTCGTTAGTGTGGGTTCAATTGTGCTGGTGTAGTTGATGGCGACGTTCTGATAAGTAGCTGGGTTGGTGACGCCACCAAACTTGGGGCTCCATCCAGGGTAAACCCGGGGTACGTAGCGCGCATCGAACCACATCACCGACAACTGGTTCTTATCATTGATTGTGTAATCTCCGCGCCCTTGATACCTGAATTCGTCTTGTTTCGTTCCCAGATTCACGACGAAGTTTGTCCCCAAACCGCCTGGCGCCGAGGAGGCCAGGTTGGGCGTGTCGAAGAACTTTGAGAAGTATTGCGACGCAGTGCTGAATCGGCTGGGATTAATCTGGTTGTCTGGGAATGGAGTGCCGTTGGAGGGATCTATGATCGCCGGCAGGCCGGAGAAATTCCCTTGTAGCATCGCCGTGGTTGGCATCGCGGATTCCGAGGTGCTTGAGGATCTGAAAGTGAGGGCCTCATAGCTTGCAAAGAAGAATAGCTTGTCCTTCTTGATGGGCCCTCCCAATGATCCGCCAAATTCATTACGAGTGTAGGGGGACTTGGGTAAACCGGTGGCGAAGAAATTCTGGGCCGCGAGCTGCTTGACTCGATTGTACTCGAACGCGCTGCCATGGAACTCGTTGGTGCCAGACTTCGTGACCATAACCACGGAGGCAGCACCGGTTCCGTATTTCGCGGATCCCATGCTGTCAACGACCTTGATTTCCGAGATCGCGTCCAGGGAGGGATCCCCGATCCCGATGTATTCGTTCTCGCTTTCCGACGCGTCCGTGCCGTCAATTCTTACGTTATAGCTGCCTTCCACGGTGTTGCCGCCGAATTTGGGAGTGTAAAAGCCCCAAGCTCCACCCTGCACGCCGGGAGCAAGGGCGAGTAACGGAAAGATGTTCGTCCGGCCGTCCAGCGGCATCATGGAAATCTGTTTCGAGTCGATGACGCTTTCCACCGAAGAAGTGTCCGTTTGGACAAGCGGCGTGCTCGCTATAACATTGACCTTCGTGGTGGTGGCACCGACCGTGAGCTGGGCATCCTGACGGACAGTCTGGCCAACCAACAGTTCGACGTGACTAACTTCAAACTGTTCGAAGCCTTCTTGTCTGATCGTAACTTCGTATCGGCCCGGGACCACATTGGGGAACACATATTCTCCGTCCCCATTCGTTGGCGTCACATTTGAAACGTTCGTGGCTTCGTTGCGCAACGTGACGGTCACCGCGGACACAACCGCGCCAGAGGGGTCCGTCACCCTACCCAGGATCGAACCGTAACCAGTCTGACCACGCAGGGCGACCGGAGCAAGAACAAACAAAAGAAGCGCCGCCCCGAGCCAAACGCTTACCAAATCTCTGCGGAATCGGGAAAAAGAGTTCCTTCTCATAGCTCCTCCTGATGAGCTGAGCCCAGCATGTCTAGACAAGCCTACGTTGGTCAGACTGGCGCAAGCGCCGCCAATCAACTGCAGAAACCCCAGCCGGCCCAATCACCGCGCGGCCGCATGCATAAATCAAAATGCTGGTCTAGACATATATACTATTGGCCTAGAATCTTGTCAACGATATTAGGAGCTTTTTTTTTGATTTTCGAATCCTGTTACGGGCGGCCCGGCCACCGGCAGGCTGGACACAGCCGCACAGCCGCCGCCTAAACTGCTGATCGCAGGACATATCGGCTTCTGGTGAGTGGATGTTTGCCGTTCAGCCGTTCACGGCCGCATCGGAGCGGACCTTGCGGTCTTGCCTGTATGCCAGGTTAGCCATATGCGGCCCGGATACCGCGGCCGCTGCGGTCTCCACGGGGCAGTTCGGCTCCTGCCGGCTCCGGACGCAGTCGAGGAAGTTTTGCAGATGCGCTTCCTGTGCGTCGGTGTCAGGAATTTCAAGGGCCGGCTCTGTAGAGACCTTCTGATTCCATGGTGTTCGGGAGGCGCCTGCATCCTTATGCAACCGAAGACCGCGGCGGTCGAGAAGCAGGGTCGCGTCTTCGCCGATGAACCTGATCGACCAGTCGTAATCGTACGTGCTGCGGTAATCGAGCGTCCAGGTAGCTAGGAAATCGTGGTATTCGAACACCGCAGTAAACACGTTCGGCACCTCGACGCCGCTGGCATTTGTGATGCGTCCCTGGCATACCGCCGAGAGCGGAGGCCCGGAGTTCATCATCCACTGGACGACATCCATGAGGTGTGTGCCTTGATCTGTCATGTTTCCGCCGGAATAGTCCCAGAAGCCGCGCCACCACCGAAACCGGAGCGCATCCAAGGGCCGCTGCGGCGCAGGACCGAGAAAGCGGTTCCAATCCAACTCGCCCGGCAGCGGGGATGCGTCCAGCGGCATGGTGAAGTGCCAGTTCCACATAGCCCGGACCATCGAGACTCTTCCGAGGGCGCCCTCGTCCATCATCTTCTTGGCGCGGCGAATGAAATCCATGCTGCGCCGCTGCATGCCGATCTGCACAATTTGTTTGCTGGCTCGCACCGCTGCGATCATGCGGGGGCTCTGTTCGAGCGAGAGCGAAAGGGGCTTCTCGAGATACACGTCCTTGCGGGCCTCGAGCGCATGGAGCAGCATGGGCAGGTGCTGATGGTCGGGCGTCGCGATCACAACGCAGTCCAAACCAGGCGTGGCCAGCAGTTCCCGGTAATCGTTATAGGCAGGCACCCCGTCGGGCGAGTCCTGGCGGGCTGCCGCAAGATGAGGCGCGTACACATCGCAGAGACCCACGCACTGCGCCCCGATTTTCTGGAACGACTTATTGAGCCACCCTCCACGATTTCCGACGCCGATCGCACCATAGGCGATCCTGTCGTTTGCGCCCCATGCACTGCTTGGAACGAAATAGGGAGCCAGCGCAGCAGCGGCCCCTTTCACGAACGCTCTTCTGCCGGTTTCCATTGCATTCTCCTCAGGCGCTCACACACTCCGGGGTGCGTGCGCCAATAAATTCCCTAAAACCGCCTCGCTGTTCCAATCGAGCACGGATCGGTGCCGCCGTTTCGCCATCAGCTTTACACCGTCATAACGGCCGGGCGGCAACCGGGGCTCTCCGGATTTCTGCTATCGTCTCCGTCAGCGCGGCGACGTTCCGGAACGGGAATCCGCGATCCACCTCGACATAGAACCACGCTCCGCCGCGGTCCACTTCGAAGATCTCCGCCAGGTCCCGAAGATATTCGCGGACTTTTTCCGGTGTCGAGCGTATCATCAACTCGCCGCGATCGGGATGCAGTGCGATGGCCAGCCGCGCATCCCGGCAGAAACGCGACAGCCAGCGGAGATCGTAAAGGCTAAGCTGTGGCCAGACCGCGTCCACGCCGAGCGCAGCAAAATCGCTCAGGAGACTCTTCACATTCCCGCAGCTATGGAAAAACACCTTCGCTCCAGCCTCTTTGACCCGCCGGACCAGCACGTCGTATCGTGGCCGGAAAAAGCGGCGCCACATCGCAGGCGAAAGCATCAGGTCCGTTTGCGTGCCGAAATCGTCGCCGAACTGAACAGCGTCAACGCCCCGTTTCAGCAAGTACTCGATGTGGGCAAGGTGATGTTCCGTCAGTGCGTCCGCAAGGCGCTCTATTTCCGGGCTGCATGTTGCAATGTCCATCAGCACGTCTTCGAACGGACGCAAGGCGTGCATCAGTTCAAATAGGCTGATCCAGGCGCTCTTCAGGAAGTATGTCTGGCGATGCTGCCGGCACCGGAGGCGTTCCCGCTCGAAATCCGGGCCCGAATCTTCCGGCAATCCCGGCATCTGGAAACCGGGCCACGCACTCCAGTCAGCCAGGGGGCGGTGAAAAGGAATCCCACCTGCGCCAAACGCCTCCTCGCGCCATTCCACACCCCAGGCGTCGCGCCAGGCTCTGGGTCCCGGACCTGCGGCAGGGATTTTGAAACGATCTGGCGGTCCGAAATCGTCAGGATTTCCGCGCCAGAGTTCGAGCAGTTTCCCGCCGTGCTCCACGAACCCGGCCGGAGACGCGTGATACTCGACTGGGACGCAATCGGGTGCTCGAAACTCAAGCGCCGCAGCCACTCGTTGGCGGGGTAGCATTTCTTGCCCGGGACTTTCAGTGCACCTCGCCGGCTTTCCGGACGGAATGAACCACCGCCCGGTAAAGGTCGCCACGGTAGGCAGTGGTAGCGAGTTCGACCGGCGTTTCCTTGTTCGAATAGGTCCTTCGATTCACTACCAGGACCGCTCCGTTCGCCTGTAGCAGGCGTTTGTGCTTTTGCGTAGGCCTGGCGGCGGAAATCTGCTCCGAACAGTGAGCCAGGGCAAGCCCGTAGTTCTCTTCCAGAATCTGGTAGATCGAATGTGATACCAGGTTGAACCGGTCCAGGCCCGGACAAAGGTATGCGGGGATGTGGATGCATTCGAGCGCGATCGGCACCTCGTCAGCCAAACGCAATCTCTCAATCTCGTACAGCGACTCCGTTTCCGGAAGCCCGAAGAACTCGCTATCCTCCGCAGACTGCTTAACGTTCCGGAAAACAATGAGACGCGAGGACGGCTCCTGGCCGCGTGACCGAATCTCCTCGGTGAAGCTCCGCATCTCCTGCTGCTTCTTGGTCATCCGCCGCGGGGCCACGAAGGTCCCGCGCCCGCGGTGCGATTCAATCAAGCCCTCGCGTTCGAGCGCCTCGCACGCCTGTCGCAAGGTCATCCGGCTGACTCCGAGGCGTTCGCACAGCACTCGCTCGGGCGGAAGCGGAGTACCGGCTGGGATCGAGCCGGGTTGCAGCAGATTCTTCATCCCTTCAGTGATCTGGGCGTACACCGGGACAGGGCTGTTTTTGTCCACGCGAATGTGGAAGAAGACGTCTCTTTCACTAGTTGAAGAAGGCTTCATAACTGGTCCAAACCTCGAGGTCATTGGTCTAGACATATTTTCACTTTTGCTGTATGGTGTCAAGCGCTCCATAGCCATGTCTGCTGCTTCCAGAGCCGAAGTGCTCGCAGTTTGGGGGCGTCCGGAATCGCCGCGTTTGCCGGCGAGCGCCCAGGTTGACCGAGCTCCATTTCCTTTTACTTCCATTCCCTGATGCGCAAGTTCCGGAACATGACCACGTCGGTGGGAGAATGCAGTTGTAGTCCGATCGGCCCGGATTTAGGCCGGTCCGCAAGACCGGGATGCTCGGCCACCAGGACGCCGTTCAAGTGAACCCGAATCAGATTGCTGCGCACTTCAATGAGCAGGGTGTTCCAATCCGTGCGCCGTTGGACGCCGTCTTTGGCCTGCACGAGTTTATAGATGCTGCCGCTGATATCGAAATCGCGCGGCGTTCCATTATCCAGGTTGACTTCGTACGCGGAGCGAGCGGGCGTGGGCCATCCGGTCTTGGGATCGATTGCGAATTTCGCGCGCTGGCGGTCGCCGATGGATACACCGCTATTGCCTCCGACCTTCAGCCAATAGTCGAGCGAAAGGTCGAAGCTCTCACCGAATTCTTTTTCGGTGTAGAGCCAGGATTGAGGGAGACACGGCTTTTCCGGATCGCATTGCCCGATCAGAATGCCGCCCTCGAGGACGCTCCAGGTGCCGAGACCGCGCACCTGCCAACCCGACAGGTCCTTGCCGCTGAACAGATCCACCCACTGCAGTTCCTGTGCGGCCATTGGGCCACGCGCCAACAGTAAGGCGAGGACGCCGAACCACCCGGTCTTGATCATTTGGGATTCCTCCTATCGAAAAATCGCGGATGCGCACGGGGCGCCCGCCGGACTCCTTGCTGCGCTGCGCGGCTTCTATAACGTCGAAGATCTCGAGAATCTCCTGCGGTGAGAAAGCAGGCCGCCGGGTTTGGAAAATTTCACTACCGCCGCGACCAGTCCCACGTTGCCTGTCGTAATCCCGGCGGTTCACCTTCCGGTTTTTTGTCTAGACCTATTGTGATTGGTCTATACATTCTATAGCATCGCTCGCGATTGTTGGTCAAGGAGTTTCAGATCTACGAGTCAACTGTGGAATCCGTGGAGCCTCTACAGGCCGGGCGTTGCCGGAACCGATACCGAAAAACTGACGAAGGTGATTGTCGCTGCGGGCCCCGAGTAAGGTGGCGGAGGGCATTGGTCAGAACAGTTCGAGGGTTGATCGACTTTAATACGCGCTCAACAACTCTTTGTACTTCATTCGCGCTTCCCCAATCCGCTGGGCTAGTGCTTGCGCCTCAGGCTTTGCGTATCCTTCACGCAAGCGGCTGGCGATGAATTCCAGTGCCCGGAGGCGCTTCTCCACCAGTTGGGGCAAGTGAGCATCGTCCCGAACTGGCGCTCCATCAACGCTCACGTAAACCGGTGATGTGTGGGCGACTGCTCCGTTATCAGACGTCACCCGAGCCGAGATCCATTCACTCGATCCGGCCCCCAATATAGTGCGCAGGTCCAGTTCATCCGACTTTCCATCACGGGTGGTTTTCGTAGCGGCGACTCTGCCGTTCGCGACAATTTCGAGCGTTTTGGGAGCCCCAATAACAGCCGGCCCCCAGGACCGCGCGTGAACGCGCAAACTGGAATTTCGACGGACGTGCAGTTCGTCGCCTGGCATCCGGTCATCTACCGTTAGTGTCAGCATCGGGCCGTTGGTCACAAAGGTGCGCCCTCGTTTGACCGCACCGAACCAAGCGTCGGCTGAAAAACTCGGGCCAACGTAAGCGTACATGCGTGTTTCGCCGATGGTTGCGCCAGAGGGCACATCAGAGCCGGACGAGGCGGCGAGACGAAACCCCATGTTCAGAAAGTCATAGTAGTCTTCGAGACCGAGATGCAGGAACTGAAGTATCTCGAAAAAGTCGATTCTGCCGCGGGGAACATTAATGTTTGCATCCCATGTTGGCCAGATAGCGGGACTCTCGCGCCGGTACCAATCGTCGGCCCAGGCAATATGAGCGTATCCGGTCAGCCCTCCTTGCCGGTGCACGCCGTCAAACATGAGATCGTAAAGGTGATACTGAGACGTATCGCGAACAGGCGCTGTTATGTTCAGCGCGATCGTGTGGCCCTGGTCGTCGATTCCTGTGCGCGGATCCTCTTGCCCGGTGACCAGGACATAATCCCCTCGCTGATAGCGTGATTGCTTGCCGTACGCCGCCTGCTCGAAGTAGAGCCGTTCGATGTCGCCCATGCGCAGAATATTGGCAACATGGACATCCTCGGCGAGGGCCCAGGTCATGAGCAACTCATTGTGTTCGGGCTTCAGACGCGCGTAGTGTACGTGGTCGTCACCGGAATACCAGCCGAGCCGGGGCATATCGACCCAGCGCTTGAGTTCAATACGTCGCTCAAGCAACTGGTGCGGCTCAATTTGGAACTCCTCAAAAACCGGCAACGTCTCGATGCCGCGCTCGACTGCCAAGCGCCATTTACCGGCCGGAAGCGTGATCGAGAACGGTTGCGAGACGAAGTAAGCCGCTGGTTCTCGCCAGAATGGGTAAGCCGAGTGACCCTCATATATGATCGACCGTGTGTCGTTATCGTTGTATTCGCCATTCGTGAGCCGGACCGGCCCGATCTCACCTGGCTTCCATTCCGGTGGCGAGTAGAATTCTCGCGTCGTCGTATAGGGAGGAATTCGTGTGCCGTCGGGCGGCGTGCGCCACTTGCCGTCGGCAAGTGATTGAATGCACACCATGGCCGGTGTGATCGCGCCGCTTGCGTGGTCGCGAATTTCCACCCTTAAAGTTCCAGTCCCCGATTGGCCGTAAATGGCGTATAGCGCCAGAGCGAATACGGTTATACCGGTCGCGCGTACGAGCTTCGCGCCATGCCTATCTTTGAACGAATATTTCTTTCTCATGCCGCGTCAATCGAAATTGACCAGTACGTCAACGGTCCATCGGGTGGAATGTAGGTCTGAGCAATGGACTAACGCCGCGGTGGCGACAGGGCTCATGTTGCCAGCGGTCGAGGCCGACTCATTGGTATAGATATATGTACCATCTAGTCTAGAGTTTTGTATCACGGAGGGTGGCTTCTGTCAAGAGAATATTACGATGCCCTCCAGGCCCTATGCGTACGGCGTGAGCGGTGACAGGCACTCGCATATGCCTATACTTCGGACCCGTTCTGCTCCGAGGCTCTGGCACAGAATGCGGCCTATTTAGGTTCCCGTGCGGCCTCGTTACCCGGACCGGTCCGTCGCCCACGGCTCACTTCGAGTGTCAATGCAGGCAGCGTAGTCCAGATATCGATTCCGTTGGTTGGCACATCTTTGGCATCCAGATTCTCGCCACAAGGCGTACTGTTCTCTGGACGCGCCCCTCGCCCCGAATTGCGTCCTTTGATCGCAGCGTGATGAGTCCCAGGGCAAATTCCGGCAAAATGGGAGAACACACAAATATGCCGAACGTCAACGAATCTGGTGAACAGCCAAAGCGCCGCGCCGTCACGGCCGAGTCGATGGCGGCAAAACAGCGCGACATATCCGTCAGCGAGTTTTTCGCCAAGAACAGGCACCTGCTTGGCTTCGATAATCCGCGAAAAGCTCTCCTGACCGCGGTCAAAGAGGCTGTCGACAATTCACTCGACGCTTGCGAAGAAGCCGGCATTGTTCCCGAGATTTGGGTTCATATCGAAGCTACGGGCCCCAATCGGTACAAAGTCGGTGTCCAGGACAACGGACCGGGCATTGTCAAAAAACAGATCCCACTAATCTTCGGCAAACTGCTCTATGGCTCGAAATTTCATCGACTGCGGATGAGTCGAGGGCAACAGGGAATCGGTATCAGCGCTGCGGGCATGTACGGGATGCTGACCACGGGCAAACCGGTGAAGATCGTTTCCATGACATCGCCAAAGAAACCGGCGCATTACTTCGAAATCCAAATCGACACGCGGCGGAACATGCCGGAAATCATCAACGGCAAAGGTGACGGCGAAGACTTCCCTGCCGGCGAAAAAGGCCAGAAGTACATTACTGATCATGGTATCGAATGGGTGTCGCACTACCCTATACCGGACGAACAATCCCATCACCAGGAAGTGCGCAGCGGTACGCGTGTCACGATCGAGCTCGAAGGACGTTACCAACGCGGGCGCGGCAGTGTCGACGAATATTTAGAACAGACGGCCATCGCCAATCCACACGTAACGATTCACTATGTCGATCCCGATAGCGGCGAGCACACGTATTCGCGCTCCACAACTCAGCTTCCGCCTGAACCGGTAGAGATCAAGCCACACCCATATGGCATCGAACTCGGGCAGCTGGTCACCATGTTGAAGGACACCTCAGCGCACTCCATGGCGCAGTTTTTGACGACCTCGTTTTCCCGGGTCAGTTCCGGAGTCGCACAGAAAATCTGCGAAGCGGCAAAAATCGGCGCTCGCGCCAATCCCAAGAAGATTGGACGCCACGAGGCCGACTCACTCTACAAAGCGATTCAAGGGACGAAAATCAGCGCACCTGCGAGCGACTGCATCTCACCGATCGGCGAATCGCTGATTCTCAAAGGCCTTCATCATCAGCTGCCCGGCGAGTTTTTTTGTGCGGCGACGCGTCCGCCCGCGGTATATCGCGGGAACCCGTTTCTCATCGAGGTGGGACTTGCCTACGGCGGTGCCAGTTCGACCCAGAAGGTCACGCTGGACGCATTGACCGACTTGCTCAGCGAGAGTGATGCCCGATCGTTGAAGCAATTTCTACTGACGACATTCGACGGAGTCGGCGCGACAGGTGCCGACAAAATCCTGTCGCAGGCGAGGATGGGAACGCGTCAATCGCCTGCGAAACTCAAGAAGGAGGAAATCGATCAACTTTTCGCCGCAATGAAAAACGTCAACCTGAGCGAAAACCAGTCAATGCAGGTGCTGCGCTACGCGAACCGTGTTCCACTTCAGTTCCAGCCGGCGGCTTGTGCCATCACGCAATCGGTCACCGGGACCAACTGGCGGGCATACGGTTTGGCTCAATCCCGCGGTCAATTACCGGTGGGCCCGGTCACCATTATGGTGCACGTCGCCAGCGTATGGGTGCCGTTTACGAGTGAATCAAAAGAGGCGATCGCATCGTATCCCGAAATCACGAAGGAGTTGCGGCTCGGCCTTCAGGCCGTGGGAAGAAAGCTGGCGGTTTACCTCAATCGGCGTAAACGCGTGCGTCAGGAAGGTGAACGTCGCGAGATTTTCCTGCGCTATCTTGGTGAGGTGGCACGGGCTGTTGCCACAATCAAGGATTACGGCGATCGGCCGAGAAATGATCTGTATGGCCGCCTGGTTGATGTCGCCAAACGGAAGACGGCCGTTGCGGATACGCAACTGAACGACGAAGGAAAACAGCGTGAAAATGCTGCCGAGGAATTTGGCGAGAATGTGCTGATCGTCAACCCGGAAGGAAACCCCGACGAAACGGCACAGCCTGAGCCAACTACGTAGAATTGTGGCTAAGAAAAAGAATTCGACTTCAGACAAACCGAATCGCTCCGCGAAAGATAGGAAAACTCTCGGTTCGATTCGCGACCTTGCCGATACCGTCATCCAATCCGCGGAACGCGGGCGGGCGCCATACGTGGATATCCCGTCCCGATCATTATCGAATGTTCGGTTCAATCGATCGAAGCGCATTGTTGAGATGGGCAGCGGGACCAATCGGCGGGAATTATTCAATCTGGCTCAGGCCCGCAGCTACATGCAAACTTTGCTTGTGGCTTCCGGATGCAAGCAACTGATCGATCAGGGAAAGACCACCAGCATCCGCGGTTTGTTCTACCTGCTGAAGCACACCATTCAAGGGACGAGCGAAGAGACGTTCGATACGC
>Ga0335071_10006293_pt1 | contig 12251 bp, 13 predicted proteins | sample Lox_Sample_15_FD_206724 | JGI IMG/M metagenome (GOLD analysis project Ga0335071, IMG submission 206724) | Soil microbial communities from Loxahatchee National Wildlife Refuge, Florida, United States - Lox_Sample_1.5 | ecosystem: Environmental > Terrestrial > Soil > Wetlands | place: USA...
CTGGTGAGTTCACGGCCGACGTCGAGCTTGACGTCGGCGTCGCTCATGAGCAGTGCCTGAGCGTCCGTATTGATCGCGATGAACTCGACGCCCTTGAGCCCCTCTTCGATCATGCGATTGACGGCGTTGACGCCGCCACCGCCGATTCCGACGACCTTGATAACCGCCAGATAGTTCTGCGGTGCTGCCACGAGGAGGGTACCTTTCCGCTCGTTTTAACTCTGCCGTCCCAGCAGGCGAGAGGCGTTTTTCGATACGTCCCTGAATTCACGCCAGGACATGTTCGGCACCATCAGGTTTCACCTTCAGGTTAAGATTTAGAGTTTTTACCGTCCGCACGATTGATACGGACAGTAGGGTCGGAGGGGACCCGGGTCAACTAACCGGTCAGCGTGTCGCGGATCGGCGTGTCCTCCGATATCGGCCAGTCACCTGGCGGTGACCGATCCCGGCGCGCTCACGTCGTAGTAGCGCAGGTGCGCCCGCATGAGGACGGTCAGTTCCCGCGCCTTGGCCCCGGCCCGGCCGGCGTCGCCCCAGACAACGGTTATCCCGCCGGCCAGCTTCAGGGTCACCTGATCCGGGCGCGGCGCGGTGACCGAGACCACCGAGCGCCGCACCTGGGCGGGCAGTTCGGCGAGGACGGCGGCGGCCGCGGCCAGGTCCGGGTTGCCGCGCAGCGCGCCCTCGGGGGCCACGGTGGGATAGAGCGGCAGGCTCGCGGGGCGCCGGACGACCTGCTGCAGCACCACGCCGTCCGCGTCGGTCAGGTCGTACCCGCCGCCGTAGCCCGGCAGAACCAGCACCGGCGTCCGCTCCTGTACCACGATGACCAGCCGGTTCGGCCAGGACCTGGTGACCTGCGCGCTGCGGACCTGCGGAATCGCCATGATCCGCGCCGTCGCCCGGGCGGTGTTCACCCGGATCAGCGGCGTGCCCGGCTGGACGCCGGCCGCGGCGACGACCTCGGACCGGGATACCAGGTGCGTCCCGCTGACGGTCACCGAACGGACGACGAGCAGCGATGAGCCGAACAGGACCCAGACCGCGGCCGCGACGACGCCGGCCGCGGCGAGGGCGACGAGCACCAGCCGCCACGGGCGATGCTTTCTTACCGCATTAACTGTGACCCCCGGAGGACCTCGACCAGCCGCGGCCCGAGCGCGGTGATGTCCCCGGCGCCCATGGTGAGTACGAGATCACCCGGCTCGGCGATCGCGTCGATCACCGCGGCGACCCGGGCCGGGTCGGGCACGAACCTGGCGTGGCCGCCGGGAACGGCGTCCACGATGAGCTGGCCGGTGACGCCGGGCTCCGGGTCCTCCCGGGCGGCGTACACGTCGAGCACGATGGCCTCGTCGGCCAGCCCGAGCGCGGCGCCGAACTCGGCCGCGAAGATCCTGGTCCGGCTGAACAGGTGCGGCTGGAAGATCGCGATGACCCGGCCCTTGCCCGCGGCGTTCACGATGTCCCTGGCCGCGCGCAGGTCGGCGGCGAGTTCGGTGGGGTGGTGCGCGTAGCTGTCCAGGACCCGCACCCCGCGCGCCTCGCCCTTGAGCTCCATCCGGCGCCGTGCGCCCCGGTAGCCCGCCATGGCCGCGGCCACCCGGGGGGGCGCGAAGCCGAGTTCGACGGCGGCGGCGAAGGCGGCGGTGGCGTTCAGGGCGTTGTGGTGACCGGGCACGTCCACGGTCATCTGGGCCACGATCTCGCCGAACGGGCCTCGGTCAGCCGCCACGGTGAAGCTGATCGCCATCCCCCGGGACGCTACGTCGGTGAGCCGGTAGTCGGCGTGCGGGGACTGCCCGTACCGGCGGACGCGCGCGGGATCGAGGCGCGCCGCGACGGCCTCGGCGCCCGGGTCGTCCGCGCAGGTCAGTACCATTCCGCTGACCCGCTGGCCGAACGTGGTGAACGCCGCCTGGATGTCGGCCAGGCTTTCGTAGTTGTCCAGGTGGTCGGCCTCGACGTTGGTGATGACCGCGACGTCGGGCGACAGCAGCAGGAACGACCCGTCGCTCTCGTCCGCCTCGGCCACGAAGTCCAGGCCGGATCCATCCTCCGCGCCGAGCCCGGTCTCGGTGAGGATCCCGCCGATGACGTAGCCGGGATCGGCCCCGCATTCGCGGAGCACCGTGGTGAGCATGGAGGTGGTGGTGGTCTTGCCGTGCGTCCCGGCGACCGCGATCACCCTCCGGCCGACCATGACCGAGGCCAGCGCGGCCGCCCGGTGCAGCACCCGCATCCCGCGCCTGGTCGCCTCGGCCAGTTCCGGGTTGTCCGCGCGGATGGCGCTCGACACCACCAGCGTGTCGCCGGGCCCGAGGCGGCCGAGGTGGCTGGCCGCATGCCCGACATGCACGCTCGCGCCGAGCTCGCGCAGCTCGCCGAGTAGTGCCGAATCCCTCGCGTCGCTGCCGGAGGTGGCGATGCCCCGGGCCAGCATGATCCGCGCGATTCCGGACATGCCCGCCCCGCCGATGCCGGCGAAGTGGACCCGGCCGAGCCGGGCCGCGGGCACCGGCTCAGCGGGCGTGACGAGGTGCTTGAGCATCTGAACCTACGATCTCGATGACCGCCTCGGCCAGCCAGCGGTCCGCGTCGCCGCGGCCGAGCGAGTGGGCCGCCTCGGACATGTCCGCCACCTGGTCGATATTGACCAGCACGGGCAGCAGGGTGTCCCGGATCCACTCCGGGGTCAGGTCGGCGTCGGTCACCAGCATGCCGCCGCCCCGCTGCACGATGGGCAGCGCGTTCAGCCGCTGCTCGCCGTTGCCAATGGGCAGCGGGACGTAGACGGCCGGCAGGCCGACGGCGGTGAGCTCGGCACAGGTCATCGCGCCCGCCCGGCAGAGCGCGAAGTCCGCCGCAGCGTAGGCGAGATCCATCCGGTCGATATAACTCGCGGCCACGTAGGGCACGCCGGCGGACGTTACCGGGACCTCGTTGGCGTTGCGCGGGCCGATGATGTGCAGCACCTGGACGCCGGCCTCGCGGAGCCACCCGGCGGCCCCGAACACCGCGGCGTTCAGCGAGCGTGCCCCCTGCGAGCCGCCGGTGACCAGCAGCACGGGCAGGTCGGGGCGCAAGCCGAAGTGCGCGCGCGCCTTGTCGCCGAGCCCCAGCCGGTCGAGGTCGGCGATCTCGCGCCGGATCGGGATGCCGAGGTACGTGCCGTTCCTCAGCTGGGTATCCGGGTGGCCGGTAAAGACGTGCGTGGTGAACCGGGCACCGAGCCGGTTGGCCAGGCCGGGCTTGGGGTTCGCCTCGTGCACGACGATCGGGATCTTGCGCCGCCGGGCCGCGAGGTAGGCCGGGGTGGCGACGTACCCGCCGAACCCGACCAGGACCTGGGCCCTGGTCCGGTCGATCGCGGCGGCCGCCGCGTTGATCGCGCCGGCCAGCCGCCCGGGCACCGTGAGCAGCCTGGGCGTGACGGACCTGGGCATCGGCACGGCGGGGATGAGCTCCAGCGGGTACCCGCGCAGCGGGATGAGACGGGTTTCCAGGCCGCGCTCCGTGCCCAGGCAGGTCACTTCGGCGCTGGCGTCGATCCGGCGCAGAGCGTCGGCCAGGGCCAGGGCCGGCTCGATGTGGCCGGCGGACCCGCCGCCGGCGAGCAGTACTCTCATGGCTGATTTACTTTCGGCGCTTGGACAGACCGAGCCAGCTTAGAACGCGCAGCGGCCAGCCGGGGCCACGTGCGGCCAAAGCCTCGCGTGCACCGGGCTCCTGCCTGGCGAACGCCATCAGCATGCCCAGCCCGACCAGCGTCACCAGCAGGGATGATAGCCCGGCGGAAACGAGCGGCAACGGGACTCCGGTGATGGGCAGGACGCCGATCACCGCGCCTATGTTGATCGCCGCCTGCACGACGATCCACGCCGTGATGGCGGTCGCACCCAGGCGGCAGAACATGTCAGGCACGCGGCGCGCGATCCTGAGTCCGGCGAAGGCCAGCCCGCCGTACAGGAAGGTCACGCACAGCGTGCCGACGAGCCCGAGTTCCTCGCCGATGATGGCGAAGATGAAGTCAGTGGTGGATTCCGGCACCCAGCCCCACTTGCCCCCGCTCGCGCCCAGGCCGACGCCGAACCAGCCGCCCGAGCCGATCGCGTACTTGCCCTGGATGCTCTGCATGTTGGCGCCGGTGGCGCTGCCCTGCGGCTGCAGGTAGCCGGTCAGCCGCTGGAAGCGGTACTTGGCTGAGACGATCATCAGGAGCATGGCCAGGGCCATCAGGAACAATACGCCGCCGAAGACCCGCCCGGGGGTACCGATGACCCAGAGCAGGGCGAGGAAGATGACGAGCAGGATCATCGTCGTGCCGAGGTCGTCGCCCGACATCACGAGCAGGCAGAGCACGCCCGCCCCGGGCATGAGCGGGACGAGCATGTGCCGCCAGTCAGCCAGCTGGCCGAACCTGTCCTTGCGGGCCAGCAGGTCGGCTCCCCACATCGCCAGGGCGAGCTTGGCGAACTCCGAGGGCTGCACCTGCTGCCCGCCGAGGTTGATCCATCGCGAGGCGCCGTTCTGCGTGACGCCGACGCCGTGGATGAGGGTGAGGCAGAGCCCGACCACCGCGAGCGCGAGCAGCGGGTAGGCCAGGGCCCGGAACAGCCGGGGCGACGAGCGTGCCGCCACCCACATCAGCGGCACGCCGATGGCGGCGCCCAGGAGCTGCTTGGAGAAGTCGGAGTAGGGCGAGAGCCCCGCGGCCAGATCGGCCACCGAGGCGGTGGACTGCACCATGACCAGGCCGAGCCCGAGCAGCAGCACGGTGATGCCGAGCACGAGGTAGTACGACGTGAGCGGCCGGTCGAGCAGCGCGCGCCACGTGCGGAGCTGGAAGCGGAAGTCCTCCTCGGGTAGGTCAAGCTCCGCGAGATCCGGGTGCATGATCCCAGTGTGTTGGCCGACCCACGGCAAGACCCGGACATCCGGTGCGTGTCGCCGGGATTTCGTATGGAATGATGTGACCCAATGAGCAGGTCAGAATCTTCTCGTTTCCCGGTGACGGTGTCCCGGCTCCCCGTGACGCGCTGCGAGGTGTGCGGACGTACCCTGGCCTACCGTCCCGGTCAGGCCAGCGCCGTGCTAACCCAGCACTACAACCGGATGCACCCGGAAGCCCTCGCCGACACCGCGGACAAGGCTCGCTAAACAGGGCTACCGTCGGCCGAACCCACCCGGATAGGCTGAATGATGGCCATCGCGGCGATGATCGCCTGGGTCCTCACCGCCAGCATCGGGGCTTACATGCTGCGCACCTGGGTGACGCGCGGCGGCCTGCGGCGGCAGCGCGCGACCGGGGCAGGAGTTCCGCCCGCCGTAGTGTTCGGCCACGCCAGCGCCGCCGTCAGCGGTCTGCTGATCTGGCTCGGATTCGTCGACACGGGACTTGACCTGCTGGCCTGGCTCGGCGTCACGGTCGTGGCCGGCGCCATCGCCCTCGGGGTCTGCACGGTCACCCTGTGGACGCCTTATCCGGTGGCCGTCCCGGCTATCGCCGACGCGCCTGTCGCTCCCGAGGCGGCTCCTCGCGCGGCGCCCGGCACCATCACTGACGAGATGATCGCCGACCTGCTGGCCGAGCCGTTCCCGGCCTCGCGCCGGCCGCGGCTCAAGCTGGCCGGGCTCATCCCGGTAGCCCACGGCTTCGCCGCGCTGACCACGTTCATGCTCGCCGTGCTCGCGGCCATCAGCGCGCGATAGGTATATTTCTATCCCTTTTATTCCGCCCTACCCCCGGTTGGGCGGTCGGCGGCTCCGTCGGGCAGTCTGGATTCATGGCAGAAACGCTGACAATGATGGCCGTGCACGCCCATCCCGACGACGAGGCGTCGAGCACGGGCGGCGTGCTCGCGGCCTACTCCGCCCAGGGCATCCGGACCGTGGTCGTGACGTGCACCAATGGCGAGTTCGGGGACGCTCCCGGCGGAGTCAAGCCGGGACAGAACGGGCACGACGAGCAGGAGGTGGCCCAGCAGCGGCTGGCCGAGCTGCGCGAATCCTGCGCGATCCTGGGCGTGACCAACCTGGAAGTCCTCGGATATCACGATTCCGGCATGCCGGAGTGGGACTACAAGGACCGGCTGGACGCCTTCTGCAACATCCCGGAGGCAGAGGTGGCGGCGCGGATTTCGGAGCTGATCGACAGGTACCGGCCGCAGGTGCTGATCACCTACGACGATCAGGGGGCGTACCAGCATCCCGATCACGTGCACGCGAGCCGTTCGGCCCAGAAGGCGTTCGCCGCCAGCGGGACCGTGGCCAAGCTCTATCTCAGCGCGATGCGCGGCAGCGACTGGCGGAAGATCTGGGAGGCGCTGCGCAAACTCGGCGCCGACGTGCCCGACCGGGACGAGGACCCGGACCGGCAGCAGCGGGCGCTCGCCTCGGAGGCGCGCATCACCACCACCATCGACATCCGCTCTGTCCTGCCCCGCAAGCGCGAGGCCCTGTTCGCGCACGACAGCCAGATCGGCGGCGAGTCGTGGTTCAGCAAGATCCCGCAGGACGTCGCCGAGGCCGCCTTCGGCCACGAGAGCTTCATCCGGGTCAGCGACAGCACCGGCGCCGCGCTGCCCGAGGATGACCTGTTCGCCGGCCTGCGGCCATGACCGCCGGATCCTACGCCGACGCCGCGGGGCTGGTCGAGCGGTCCGCGGCCGCGTACGCGGCCGCGGTGCCGGTCACGCCGGAGGACGACGGCTACTTCGGTCCCGCCAGCGTGACCTGGCGGGTCAGCACCGACCTGGCCGCGCCCGTCGCGGGGCTGCGGTCGCTGCTGGTCCAGGCGCTGCATCCGCTGGCGATGGCCGGGGTCGACCAGCACAGCGACTGGCGCACCGATCCGGTCGGCAGGCTCGCGGCCACCTCCGCCTACGAGGCCACGGTGACGTTCGGGGACCGGGCCGACGCCACCCGGGCCGCGCAGCGGGTGCGGGCCATCCACGAACACGTCCGCGGCGTGGACACGGTGACCGGCCAGCCGTACGCGGCCGGCGACCCGGCGCTGCTGTTGTGGGTGCACAACGCCCTGGTGGATTCGGGCCTGGCCACCAGCACCTTGTTCGGCACGGCACTGACGGCCGCGGACGCCGACGCCTACGTGGCCGAGATGACGATCGCGGTCGAACTGCTCGGCGTGCCGCACGGGACGGTCCCGGACAGCGTGGCCGCCCTGGAACGCTACTTCGCCGGTGTCCGGCCGGACCTGCTCCGCACGCCCGCCGCCGCGGAATCGATGAGTTACCTGCTCGATCCGCCCGGGCTCGACGAGGACATCGCCGAGCTGTGGCGGGACATCAAGGACGCCGCGGTGCTGGCGTTGCCCGGCTGGGCCCGCCAGCTGTACGGCTACCCCGAGCCGCCGCCGCTGACGGCGGAACGGCGGACCGAGATCCGCCAGGCCCTCGGCGTGCTGGACGCGGTCTTCCTGGGCGAACCCGGCGTGCTCGAGGCCCGGCAGCGGATCGCCGCGCGCATGCGCTCAGCCGGTAAGAACCGGGCAGGCGGCACGTGAAGGCGCGGCGCCTGGCGATTGCCGCGGGGATAGGCGCCGCTTCGGTGGCGGCGCTGACCCTGCTCCGGGGCAGGCGGGGCGGCCTGCCCCGGAGGCTCCGGCTCGAGCGGGGCCTGGCGGCGGTGTGGCTGGCGGCACGCGGCGGCGCTCGCTACGCGGCCAGCGCGCCGCGGCTATTCGCCAGCGCGGGCGAGCACCGCGAGGCGCTGCGCAATGACCTGGCGCTGCAGACCGCCGAGGACGTCGCCGCCACCCTGGGGACGATGAAGGGGGTGCTGATGAAGCTGGGCCAGATGGCCAGCTATGTCGACGACGGCCTGTCCCCCGCCGCCCGGCGGACGCTGAGCCGGCTGCAGGACAGCGTGCCCCCGATGAGCCCGGAGCTGGCCGCCCAGGTCATCGCCGAGGAGCTGGGCCAGCCGCCGGAACGGGCCTTCGCCACCTGGGACCCCGAACCCATCGCGGCCGCCTCGATCGGGCAGGTGCACCGCGCGATCACCAGGGACGGTCGCGCCGTCGCGGTGAAAGTGCAGTATCCCGGCATCGCCGAGACCATCGCGGCCGACCTGGGCAATGTCGCGTTGCTGCGCCGGATGCTCAAGATCACCGCGCCGATGCAAGATGTCGACGCGCTGCTGGCCGAGCTGCGGGAACGCGTCACCGAGGAACTCGACTACCGCCGTGAAGCCCGGAACCAGCAGATGTTCGCCCGCTACTACGCCGGCCACCCCACCATCTGCGTGCCCGGCATCGTCCCTGAGCTGTCCACCCGCCGGGTGGTGACCAGCGAACTGGCCGACGGCGCGCGGTTCGCCGAGCTCGTCACCTGGTCCCAGGCCGAGCGCGACCTGGCCGCCGAGACGATCTACCGGTTCGTGTTCCGCAGCCTGTACGGGGCGCACGCGTTCAACGGCGACCCGCACCCGGGGAACTACCTGTTCCAGCGCGGCGGCCGGGTCGCCTTCCTGGATTTCGGGCTGGTCAAGTACTTCACCGCCGACGAACTCCGGCCGCTGGTCGCGATGGTCAAGCACCTGTGCGTGGACAACGATCCGGAGAGCTTCCGCCAGGCGATGGAGGACGCGGGCTTCCTGATGCGCGGCGCGCCGCTGCCCACGGACATGATCGTCGAGCACATGGCGGTGTTCTACGACACGGTCCGCGAGCGGGGCCCGCGGACCATGACCGGGGCCTACGCCTCGTCGGTGACCAGGCGCTTCTTCGATTTCCGTAGCCCGCTCGCCGCTTACGTTCAGATCCCCAGGTCCTATGTGATCCTGCAGCGGATCAACCTGGGCCTGTTCGCGCTCCTCGGCGAGCTGTCCGCGACCGCGGACTGGCGCTGTATCGCCGAGGAGATCTGGCCCTTCATCCAGGGGCCGCCGTGCACCCCGATGGGAGCGGCCGAGGCCGGCTGGCGTGCCAGCAGAACCGAGGCATTCGAGGAACTAGGCTGAATTGCGATATACCACCCGCAGCTGTGCGGCCTGCTCGGCGGGCAGCCGGCGCACGGCTTCGGTGAAGGTTACGCCGGACATCTGATCCAGGTGGCTCCGCGTCCACGCGGCGACGTAGGCCGGGTCTTTCTTCGCGGCCTCACGCAGCACCCACCCGATGGCCTTTCGTATGAAGAACTCCTTCTCGGTCAGCATGGGGGTGGCGTACCGCTCGAACCTCTCCCGGTCGAGCCCGCCCCGCCTGATCCCGGGCAGCAGCGTGAGCAGGGCGGACCGGCGGATCCAGAAGTCCTCATCGGTCGCCCACGCGTCGATCAGCGGCCAGGCGTCCGGGTGGAGCTGCGCTATCGGGCCCGCGATATCCCCGGCCAGCGGGTCGACATAGGCCCAGCCGTGCGCCTCGCGGACCCACGCCTCCACGTCGGCCAGATCGGCGGGCCGCAGGAGCCGGACGTGCCGCCGCAGCAGCTCGATGGCCGCGATCCGCCGCTCGTGCACGGGCTCGCGCCACAGCGCGCGGGCCCACGCCAGTGCCGCGGGCCGGCCGAGGCCGGGCCGGGCGCGGTCGGCTTCGGTGACGACCGCGCGGATACCGGGCACGCTGACGCCGAGGAAATCCAGGTCGCTCTTGAGGTACCTGCGGGCCTGCACCGCGCGCTCCGGGTCGGCGAGCGGGAGGAGCGCCGCCACGACCTGGGCCGCGGCGGCTTCGGCGTCGAAGACCGGACCGGTCATCGGCTCACGGTACCGCAGGCGAGAATGGGCTAGCCGATATGAGGGAGGTTCGGTCCATGCCACGGCAGAACCGGGTGACGCCCTGCGGGGAGCTGATCGCCGTGCCCGATCGCGGCATGTTCTGGGGCAACCGCGGCCCTCTCCTGGACCGCGAGGGCCGGCTGGCCCGCTACTCCCGCGGGCAGGCCTGGGCGATCTGCGTGCTCTCGTTCAAAGGCCGGCGCCGGCAGCAGTGGATGCCGGGGGCGGCTGACCGAGCTGTACTTCCTGGACGAGGCCACCGGCCGGTTCTTCACCCGAGCGCGCTGTAGGCGATAACGCGGCCGCTCAGGGTCAGCCGCAGGATCAGGGCCGGGGCGCCGCTGGGGTGACTGGCCAGGAATGCCCGCGCCCGTACGCCGGCCACGACGGCGGAATCTCCCGGCTGCAGTTCCGTCACCTCGACCGCGAACCGACGCCGCACCCGGGTGGCACCAGGGAACATGCACTCCATCGCCGCGGTGAGCCGCTGGCCGGTCCCGGTGGGGCCGGCCAGGCGCAGGTGGATGCAGGCCTGGAACCGTCCTCCGCTGCCGAACGCGTCGCCGGAGCCGGCGAAGGTCACCGTGACTCCGCTCAGGCTCTGCTGGCTATGCACCGAACCAGCCTGGGACATCGAGCCGGAACATCTCGCCTGGCACCATGGTCCGTAGCCCGGATTCCAGCTCGGCCAGGCGGCCGGCGCCCAGCGCGCCCGCCCACCGGGACCGGATGTCTTCGAAGATCATCGCGGACATGGCCAGCACCTCGACGCCGCGCGGAGTGAGGCGGGCCAGCTTGCGCCGCCGGTCGGCGGCGTCGCCGGAGCGGCGGACGTAGCCGAGCTCCTCGAGCCGGTCGATCGTCTTGCCTGCCGCCTGCTTGGAGATGCCGAGCCGACGGCCTGTCTCGGTGGCGGTCGCCCCGCCCAGGCCGATCGCCTGCAGCGCGAAGCCGTGCGCCGGGCGCACATCAGGATGACCGCGGCGGGCCAGCTCGGCGTGCAGTTCGTCGATGATCGACCGGAACCCGCCGAACAGCAGCAGCGGCAGCTCGAAGCCAAAGGCGTCAGTTGACATAGATAGACAACCTCATTTACCGTTATAGACAACCTAGTTGCCTAGTTTACCCGGAGACAGATCCTCATGTCTGCTGACGTCATGTCCGGCTCCCCTTTCACCGAGCACAGCGTTTTCACCGAGCACACCATCGAGTCCGCGCCCCCCGCCTCCCGCAGGTTCCTGACCGCGACCAGCGATCAGCTGGGCTACCTCCCGGCCGGCATGGCCCGGATGGCGGCGTCTCCGCAGATCATCGACGGTTTCCTGAAGCTCAACGCGATCTTCGAGAGCACCGGGCTCGACCCGGTGGCCCGCGAGGTGGTGGTCATGACGGTGGCCACGAGGAACCGCTGCCACATCTGCGTGGCTATGCACACGGCCAGGCTCGCCGGCCTCGAGGCCGACCCTGGGCTCATCGTGGCGCTGCGCGCCGCGGAACCTCTCACCGACCTGCGCCTCGACGCGATCCGCCTGTTCACCCTGCGGGTCCTGGACACCGCAGGCGACGTCGGCGACCAGGCCTTGCGAGACTTCCTGGCGGCCGGCTTCACCACCCAGAACGCACTCGAGGTCGTGCTCGGGATCGGCACCTACACGATGTCCACCCTGGCCAACCGGCTCACCGGTGCGCCCGTAGACGACCAGCTGGCCGCCTATGCCTGGGAGGGTCAGCCGACGTAGAAGATGCCCAGGCCCAGGGCTACGCAGATACCGGCGATGATCCAGAAGCGGACGACGATGGTGGTCTCGGCCCAGCCGGCCAGCTCGAAGTGATGCTGCAGCGGGGCCATCCGGAACACCCGCTTGCCGGTCAGCTTGAACGACCCCACCTGGATCGCCACCGACAGGGTGATGATCACGAACAGGCCGCCGAGCAGGAGGAGCAGCAGCTCGGTCCGGGTGGTGATGGCCAGTCCGGCCAGCGCGCCGCCCAGGGCCAGCGACCCGGTGTCGCCCATGAAGATCTTGGCGGGCGGCGCGTTCCACCACAGGAACCCGGTGCACGCGCCCATCACGGTGGCGGCCACGATGGCCAGGTCCTGCGGGTCGCGAACGGCGTAGCACGCCTGGGCGAGGAAGACCGTGCAGTCGTTCCGCAGCTGCCAGATCCCGATGATCATGTAGGCGGCGAGGGCCAGGATGGCCGCGCCGGTGGCCAGGCCGTCCAGGCCGTCGGTGAGGTTCACGCCGTTGGAGGTCCCGGCCACCATGATGATGACCCAGACCACGAAGAGCACCGGTCCGATGGAGACGCCGAAGTCGGCGTAGAAAGACAAGTGGGTGGAGGCCGGGGTGAGGTCGTACCCGTCCGGAAACCGGATCGCGAGCAGGGCGAACACCACGCCCACGACGGCCTGCCCGGCCAGCTTGGCCCCGCTGCGCAGGCCCAGGCTGCGCTGCATGTACAGCTTGATGAAGTCGTCCGCGAAGCCGACCAGGCCCAGGCCGGTC
>Ga0335071_10006295_pt1 | contig 12250 bp, 9 predicted proteins | sample Lox_Sample_15_FD_206724 | JGI IMG/M metagenome (GOLD analysis project Ga0335071, IMG submission 206724) | Soil microbial communities from Loxahatchee National Wildlife Refuge, Florida, United States - Lox_Sample_1.5 | ecosystem: Environmental > Terrestrial > Soil > Wetlands | place: USA: Florida...
GAAGACGAGCTGAAGCTGTACCGGCTGATCTGGATGCGGTTTGTGGCGTCGCAAATGACGCCGGCGATTTTCGATCAGACGACGATCGACGTCGCTGCCAAGGGCAAGGACGGAGCTACCTATATGTTCCGCGCCACCGGCAGCGTGCCGAAGTTCAAAGGCTTCCTGGAAGTGTACGAGGAAGGCAAGGATCAAAAGGACGAGGACGACGAGGAGTTGAAGCATCGTCTGCCCGCGGTTGCGGAGGGCGAGGAGCTGAAGTTCAAGTCGATCCTGCCCGAGCAGCATTTCACGGAGCCTCCGCCGCGCTACAACGAAGCGACGCTGGTGAAGGAGCTGGAAGCGGACGGCGTCGGGCGGCCTTCGACGTACGCCTCAATTCTCTCGACGATCCAGGAGCGCGAATACGTCAAGAAAGAAGGCGGGAAGTTCGTGCCCACCGAGTTGGGTATGGTGGTGACGGACCTGCTGCTCGAGAATTTCCAGAATATCTTCGACGTCCGATACACGGCTCGCATGGAAGAAGAGCTGGACGAAATCGAAGAAGGCAAGATGGACTGGCGCGAGGCCATGGCCGAGTTCTACGACCGCTTCCAGAAAGAACTGGAGCACGCCGAGCGGCACATGACCGATATCAAGCGCATGGAGAAGCCCACTGACCTGGTGTGCGACAAGTGCGGCAAGCCGATGGTCATCAAGTGGGGCCGGCACGGCAGCTTTATCGCTTGCACCGGCTACCCGGAGTGCACCAACACGCGCGAGTTGACGGTGGACCTGCCGGACGTGGACAAAGTGGACCTCACCGAGCAGGGCGAAGAGGAATACTGCGAGAACTGCGGCCGGCCCATGGTGCTGAAAAAGGGCCGCTTCGGGCAGTTTTACGCTTGTTCCGGGTATCCGGACTGCAAGACTACCAAGCGGATCGGCGGCGAGCAGAAGAAATCGGACGTGCCGCTGGATGAAAAATGCCCGCAGTGCGGGAATAACTTGCTGCTGAAGCAGGGGAGGTTTGGAGAGTTTACTGCCTGCAGCAATTATCCGAAGTGCAAGTTCGTTAAGCAGAAGACCATCGGGGTCGCGTGCCCGAACTGCACGGAAGGCCAGGTGGTGGAGCGGCGGTCGAAGCGCGGCAAGACGTTCTACGGATGCAGCCGCTATCCGGACTGCGATTTTGTGGCCTGGGGCAAACCGCTGGCGGAGAAGTGTCCCGAGTGCGGGTCCAGTTACCTGATCGAGAAATGGCTGAAGGCCGGGCCGGTGGCGCAGTGTCCGAACGGCGAGTGCAAGTATAAGCGCGAGTTGCCGAAGGTGGAGCAGACGGCCTAGGCTGTGACGCAGGGTGTTCGTCTCGACACTGCGGCCGTCGACTACTTCAAGAAATTGGCGGCTGAACTCGGCATGCCTTATCAGAACCTTATCAACCTGTTCTTGAGAGACTGCGCCATTCAGAAACGGCGTCGTAGCTGGTGGAGGGTTAGGTCGCGGCCTTGACCAGCGCGTCCGTCTTCTTCTGCACCGTCGCGGTGAAGCGCTGCAAAAAGACTTCCGTAACGCTGTCGATGCTATATCCGGCGAAGAACGCGGATTGCCAGGGCAGCCCGTTCAGGCCGGTGGAAATCAAGACATAGCCGAGCCCCAACCAAACCAGGCTCCAGAGCACTTCGTATTCGCGCACGTGCAGCCAGAGAATCCAGTCGTTCATGGCTTGAAAGCTGGGCTTGGTTTGCGCCCTTTGAGCCTTCACCGCTTCCACCAGCCAGTGTGCGCCGCTACCGGCGGACAGGGCGACGTAGCTCGCCAGCAACCTTGCCAAGTCGCGCCACTGGGGCGGCCAGCGATCGAGGCTCTTCCCGACGAGCGCGGTGATCGCCACCGCGATCAGTCCGAACACCAGCCACGCCATCGCGATCCGGACCACGCTCCAGCGTTGCTCGGCTCGCGAAGCGGATGCTTTGTAGATAACCCGCTGGCCGGCGTCGACAACCCCCGCCACGATCACGTTGGATTCCTGCGCCAGCTCCAGAACGAGCCGATTCTTCAAATCCTCGCTCTTGGGTAGAACCGCTCCGTACTCAAAGTCGATATCCAGCGGCTGGCCGGTACGCAGGTTCTCCATCGTGTCGTTGATCTCCGGCGAAAGGGTAAGCGACTCGCATTGATACACGATCTGATCCAGCTCTCCGTCGATCTGTTTGAGCTTTGGCCCCGCATCCTCAAAGGATGTTTTGGGGGGCGGCCACAGGTCTTTGACGCTATTCCAGGTGAGTTCGATCGTGGTGATATCTCCGGCGCCCCATTCATGCTCGGCGACGTCGGCCGCGAACATGCCTCGGATTTCGGCGAGGCACCGGGTGATGATGCCGTCCACCCGCTCCGGCAGAGCCGGGTTCAAGGCCTCTCTCAAGAAATCGTCACGATCGCCGGCCGCGCGCTGGGATGCCTGCTGGAGCACATCCTCCAACGCATTCTGCAGATATCGGGCTCCGGCTCGGATTTCGCGGAGAAGTCCGAACATGCGCCGGTCATTTGCGGTCCTTTCGATGGGCATTTATCTCGAATAGCCCAAGCATTAGTGGATGTCAAGGCTAACCGCGCAAGGCGAGCCATGCACGCCGGAGCCGGTTCAGCACCGCTGGTGTGTAAGATAAAGGCCTGAGGAATCCATGCGGGTGGCATCGGATTTGCAGGGTACGGGGAGGCGGTTCCATGGACGAATTACTTTTGCAACGGTTTCGAACGGTTGGTGCAGATGACGGGGCCGCGTATTGGTTCCTGGGCACGCTGATGATCATCAAAGCGACGGGCGAAGATACAGGCGGGGCGTTTACCTTGTTCGAGCAGTTGGCCCCACCTGGCTTTGGTCCGCCGCTTCATGTGCATCATCGTGAGGACGAACCTTTCTTTGTCCTTGAGGGACGGGCGCGGTTCCGCTGCGGGGATAGAGAGTTTGTTATGGAAAGCGGCGGCTACGTCTTCCTGCCCAAAGGCGTCCCGCACGCCTTCCGGATCGAAGGGTCCACTCCGGCCCGGCTCCTGCAAATGACATTGCCGCCGGGCTTCGAGCGTCTGGTTGAGGAGATTAGCGTAATCGCTCCTTCTCGAACCCTTCCACCGCCTGCGCCCATTTCGGCCGATATCATCGGACGATTGGCGGCCCTGGGGTCTAAATATCATTTCTCGATCGTCGGTCCGCCGCTCGATGCGGAGGGGTAGGGAGTCCATAGCAAGAAGCCGCAGGTCAAAGCCCCCGGCGGCTTCTCCCGAACGGGCTGCCGGCTGCGATAGACTTTAGGGCGCAACACCATGCGCCAAAACTTCCTTCTCGCGAGCATTCTTTTGTTTTTCGGGTTCGCCAAGGCGCAAACGCCCGCGGCGAAGACGCTGGACATCTATGTGATCGACGTCGAGGGTGGCAATGCCACGCTGTTCGTTGCGCCGTCGGGCGAGTCGCTGCTGATGGACACGGGCAACGCGGGCGCGGCCGCTCCGCGGGATGCCGGACGCATCCTGGACGCGATGAACGCGGCCGGCGTCCACCAGATTGACCACCTGATCATTACGCATTGGCACGGCGATCATTTCGGCGGGCTGGCGGAGCTGGCGTCGAAGACCACGATCCGCGAGTACATCGACCATGGCCCCAATGTGCAGCCGGGCGAACTGGCCGACAACTTTCTCCGCGACACGTACCCGACGCTGATCGCACCGGCCAAGCACACGGTCGCCAAACCGGGCGAGAAGATCGCGCTGGCCGGAGCGGATGTTCGCGTTCTGACTTCCGCGGGCGAAACGATCAAGTCGCCACTGGCTGGGGCGGGGAAGCCGAACCCGGTCTGCTCGAGTTTTCAGCCGGGGCAGAACAACGCCGAGGATCCGCAATCGGTCGGGATTTTCGTGTCGTATGGCAAATTTCGCACGATTCATTTGGGCGATCTGACCAAGAACAAAGAGTTCGAGCTGATGTGTCCGAACAATCGGGTGGGCACGGTCGATTTGCTATTGGGACTGCATCACGGGCAAGCGAGTTCCAATTCCCCGGTGCTGGTGCATGCGCTGCATCCGCGCGTGGCCATCATGAACGACGGCACGCGCAAGGGCGGGGAACCGGAGGTCATGCAGACGGTCTATTCTTCGCCCGGCCTGGAGGACCTGTGGCAGCTTCACTTTTCGCTATTGAGCGGGCAGGAGTACACGGCGCCGGGGATGTTCATTGCCAACACGATTGACGAACAGCAACCGGCCATGCCGATCGCGCCGATGCCTGCCCCGGCTCCAGGACCGGGAGCGCCGCCACCGCCCGCGCATAACGGCACGGCGCACTGGATCAAGGTGTCCGCGTCAGCCGACGGCTCCTTCACCGTGACCAACACGCGAAACAACTTCAGCAAGACGTATCGGCCTGGTGTCTGACGGCGCGTAACGGCTTTTAGCTCTGCGATTGCTCGCAGTTGATCTCCCAGGACACGCCGAATCGATCGGTCAACACCCCGAAGCGCACAGCCCAGAAGGTCTGCTGCAGCGGCATTTGTACGGTTCCGTTTTCCGACAGCGCCTGAAAGATGCGCGCGGCCTCAGCCGGGTCCTGAATGCCGAGAGCCAGGTGGAATCCTTTCGGCGGCTGATACTGGTCCGGAAGCACGTCCGCTCCGAACAGGATATTGTCACCGACACTGAGGGTGGCGTGCAGGATCTTCCCGCGCCAATCCGGGGGCGAGTGATCCGCCATGGGCGAATCGCCGTAGGGGAGCATGGTGAGGATTTCCCCGCCCAGGCATTGTTGGTAAAACCGAAAAGCGTCCTGGCATTGACCGCCAAAGGCAAGATGGGGATTGAGCTTCATTCGCGTCCTCCTGGAATGCTGGTGAGCGTCCTTATGATAAACCTAATGATCCGGAACGGGGCAGCCGAGTAAGAAAGTGAGGCACAAGCCCACAAGTTATCCTGAAGGGACGCAGCCGGTTGCTGACGGGTGCGGCTCAGGCTCAAAATGCAATCCGAACGGCAACGTCTGCTGGAGTCACGCACCAAGTCGCAGCACTGGAAGCGCTGGGGGCCTTATCTTTCCGAACGCTCCTGGGGCAATCCGCGCGAGGACTATAGCGCGACGGGGGAGGCGTGGAATTATTTTCCGCATGATCACGCCCGCTCCCGCGTCTACCGTTGGACCGAGGACGGCATCGCCGGGATCTGCGACAACCACCAGCGCCTGTGCTTCGCCTTCGCCTTTTGGAACGGAGTGGATCCCATCCTGAAGGAGCGCCTGTTCGGCGTGGGCGGCACGGAAGGCAACCACGGCGAGGACGTCAAGGAATATTACTATTACCTGGACTCCACTCCCACGCACTCCTACATGAAGTGCCTGTACAAGTACCCGCAGCGCGAGTATCCGTACGCATGGTTGTCGGAAGAGAACCGGCGGCGCGCCCGGTCGGAGAAAGAGTTTGAGCTGCTGGATACCGAGATTTTCGACGAGAACCGCTACTTCGATATCTTCATCGAGTACGCCAAGAACGGGATCGACGACGTGCTGGTGCGGGCGACGATTATCAATCGCGGGCCGGAACCCGCGTCGTTGTGCGTGTTGCCGACGCTGTGGTTCCGCAACACCTGGAGCTGGGGGTACGGGACGCCGCGGCCGGAGCTGGAGCGCCTGGATGCGCACACCATTCGGGCGCACGAGCAGTCGCTCGGTGAGTTCAAGCTTTGGCTGGATGGCGCGCCGCAAATTCTCTTCACGGAAAATGAGACGAATTTCAAGCGTCTGTGGGACTTCGACGGCGGGCTCCCGTACACCAAAGACGCTTTCCACCGCTACCTGATCGAAGGCGAGCGCGGCGCGGTGAATCCGGATGGAACCGGAACCAAGGCCTGCGGTGTGTATCGCATGGAACTCGCGCCCAGCTGCGCGCAGGTTCTCCAATTCCGGCTGTACTCGGGGGAGAGCCCGGCGCCCGATTTCCACCAGGTGTTTCTCGATCGAATCGAAGAAGCGGACGATTTCTACAGCTTCGCTCCAGCGAGTCTGTCGGACGATGCGCGTAGCGTGCAGCGCCAGGCCTTCGCGGGGCTGCTGTGGAGCAAGCAGTTTTATCACTACGTAGTCGAGCAGTGGTTGAAAGGCGATCCCGCGCAGCCGCCTCCGCCGCCCGAACGGCAGTGGGGCAGGAATCGCAACTGGGTTCACGTCTACAACGACGACGTGCTATCCATGCCCGACAAATGGGAATATCCGTGGTTTGCCGCCTGGGATCTCAGTTTTCACATGATCCCATTCGCGATGATCGACCCGGACTTCGCCAAACGCCAGCTTTCCTTGCTGCTGCGGGAGTGGCATATGGCCCCCAACGGGCAGCTTCCGGCGTATGAGTGGGAGTTCAGCGACGTCAATCCGCCGGTGCATCCCTGGGCCTGCTGGCGTGTGTTTCAGATCGATCATAAGTTGACCGGCGAGCCTGACTTTGCGTTTCTGGAGGCGGCTTTCCACAAGCTGCTGATGAACTTTACCTGGTGGGTGAATCGCAAGGACTCGCAGGGCAACAACATTTTTGAAGGTGGCTTCCTTGGTTTGGACAACATCGGCGTCTTCGACCGCAGCAAGCCCCTGCCCACGGGCGGGTTCATCGAGCAAGCCGACGGCACGGCCTGGATGGGCATGTTCTGTCTCAGCATGCTGCGCATCGCCATTGAGCTCACGCCGCACGAACCTTCCTACGAGGACATCGCGAGCAAGTTCTTCGAGCACTTTCTGCATATCGCCAGCGCCATGAACCGGCTGGGCGATGGCGGGCTTTGGGACGAAGAAGACGGCTTCTTTTACGACTGGCTGCGGATGCCGGACGGCAACAAGATTCCGCTACGCGTGCGGTCCATGGTGGGTCTGATTCCCCTGTTCGCCGTGACTACACTGGACTCGGAAGCGCTGGCCCGCATGCCGGGCTTCAAGCGCCGCATGACCTGGTTCCTGAAGCATCGGCAGGACCTGTGCTATAACATCGCCTCCATTACGCGTCCTGGTGTGGACGAGCGGCTGCTGCTCTCGCTGGTGCATCCGGCGCGTTTATGGCGCGTTTTGCGCACGATGCTGGACGAAGATGAATTCCTCTCGCCCCACGGCATCCGAGGTATCTCGCGAGTGCACCGGGAGCATCCGTACGTGATGCGCGCCGACGGCCAGGAGTACAGTGTTGACTACGAGCCGGCCGAATCGACGAATGGCCTTTTTGGCGGTAACTCCAACTGGCGCGGACCGGTGTGGTTTCCGGTGAACTACCTCATGATCGAATCGCTGCAGCGCTTTCATCACTACTTCGGCGAGGAGATGACGGTGGAGTTCCCCACCGGCTCCGGAGTCTGGATGAACCTGGGGCAAGTGGCGGCGGAACTGTCGCGCCGCCTTTCGCGCCTGTTCCTGCGCAACCAGAACGGCCGGCGGCCCGTGTTTGGGGGCGCCGAGAAGTTTCAAACCGATCCGCATTTCCGCGATCACATTTTGTTCTACGAATATTTCCATGGCGACAACGGCGCGGGACTGGGTGCGAGCCATCAGACGGGTTGGACGGCGCTGGTGGCGAAGCTGCTGCAGCAAAGCGGCGAGTAGCGGTCCAGCCGTTCTGGTACGCTGGCATCCATGGTTTCGCGCGCTTTTTGGATGCTATTCGCGATCGCCAGTGGACTGTCGGCGCAAAGCAATACCTACGTGCTGAAGGCCGCGCGGCTTTTTGATGGCGCCAGCGACACGATGGCGCGCCCCGGCCTCATTGTCGTCTCCGCGGGAAAGATCTCGGCGGTTGGCGCGCAGGCGGCATTGCCGGCCGGAGCGACGGTGATCGACTTGGGCGACGCTACGCTGCTACCCGGCTTCATCGACGCGCATACGCATCTGTCGTCCGAATTCAACCCTGACTACAACGGTAAGGCGATGCTCAGTTTGCAGCGCACCATCCCGGAGCGCGCCATTCGTGCAACGGTGAACGCTCGCAAAACGCTTATGGCGGGATTCACCACGGTCCGCGATGTCGGCGGGTCCGATTTTATCGATGTTGGCTTACGCGATGCCATCCGCGGCGGTGTTGTTCCTGGCCCCCGTATGCTGGTTGCGGTGCATGCCTTGGGCTCCACGGGCGGGCACTGCGACGACGGCGATGGATTCCGCTACGGCCTGCTGAATCATGAGAGCGGGCCCGAGGACGGGGTCATCAATTCTCCCGACCAGGCGCGCTATGCCGTGCGCTTCAACATCAAATATGGCGCGGACGTCATCAAGACCTGCGCCAGCGGTGGCGTGCTCTCGCCCACGGACGACGTCGAGGCGCCGCAGTTGACGCAGGCCGAGCTGGACGCGTTAGTGGCTGAGGCTCACTCCCTCCGCCGGAAGGCCGCTGCGCACGTTCACGGCGCCGAAGCCGGCAAACGCGCGATTCGCGCGGGCATCGATTCCATCGAGCACGGAACCTTTCTGGACGACGAAGCCCTGCAGATGATGCACGACCGCGGCGTATTCCTGGTGCCCACGCTGACCACTCGCGTTGGTCTGGCTGAGTCGAAATTCCCGCCCCTGGTGCAGGCCAAGGCCGAGCGCGCCGTCCAGCAGCAGGACAATATGGTCAAGCGCGCGCTGGCGCTGGGCGTCAAGATCGCGCTGGGGACCGACGCCGCTGTCTATCCGCATGGGAGCAACGCGCTGGAATTTGCGTTCATGGCGGCGGATGGGATGACGCCCGCACAGTCCCTGCGGGCGGGCACATCCTCCGCGGCCGAACTGCTCGGATTGGCGGACCAGATCGGCACGCTCAAGGCCGGCATGCTGGCCGATATCGTCGCGGTTCCGGGCAATCCGCTGGACGACATCAAAGCAACGCAGAGCGTCGTTTTCGTGATGAAGGGCGGCGCTGTTTATCGCAACGACAGGAGCGGGGCGGCGTCCGGCGGCAGCAAGTGACCCCAGAAGCTCGCGCTCTCCTAAAGCGGCTCGAAGAAGAAGGGCAGGCGCACGACGCCAAAGAGCCGGATCATTCGCGCAGGATGCTGAACCTGGAACCGCCCACCGCGGAGCTGGTCAGTATCCTGGTGCAAAGTTCGCGCGCGCGGCGAGTGCTGGAGATCGGCACTTCGAACGGCTACAGCACCATCTGGCTGGCCGCGTCCGTGGCGGCGGCCGGCGGACGCGTTGTGAGCATCGACCGCAGCTCGTGGAAGCATCAAATGGCGCGCGACAACCTGAGCCAGGCGGGCCTTCTGGAGCACGTGGATTTATGCCTCGGCGAGGCAGCCGACGTCATAGCATCGCTTCCCGGGCCGTTCGATTTTGTGTTTTTCGACGCCGACCGCATCAGCGCGCCGGCGCAGTTGAACCTGCTCGTGCCCAAGCTCGCGCGGCCGGCCTTGATGCTGGCCGATAACGCGCTGTCGCACCCCGACCAGATCGCGGGCTACCTGGCGGCGGTCCGAGGCATGCAATGGCAACATGTCGTGGTCCCGGTTGGAAAGGGCCTGAGTATCGCTTACGCTTCATGATCAGAACAGGAGACAGATTTGGCTAAGAACAGCTCGCTGCAATCTCTCGCGCTCTCGATCCTGCGAATCGTCGCCGGTTTTACGTTCACGCTGCACGGCATCCAGAAGTTCGGGGCCTTGGGCGGCTTGGGTGGCAAAGCGGCGGCCGCGTTTTCGATGCTGTGGGTGGCCGGAATTCTAGAATCTGTGGGAGGCCCGTTGATCACTCTGGGCCTTTTCACGCGGCCCGTCGCCTTTATTTTGTGCGGTGAAATGGCGGTGGCCTATTTCAGGGTGCACGTCCATATGGGGCCTTGGGCGTATCCGCTGCTGAACGGCGGCGAGATCACCGTGCTGTACTGCTTTTTCTTTTTGTATCTGGTGACCGCGGGTCCGGGCGGCTTGAGCCTGGACGGTGTCGTGCGCAAGAAAGCTTAGGGTTTAGCCGCGCATCATCCGCATCGCGTCGGACAGGATATTGCGGTCGCCCGCGGCCATTCCACCGGGCCGCACAGCCCCATCGCCTGCCGGCTGATCTCCGCCCTCGCCCGGCGCCAGGAACAGATTCGCCTCTACGCCGTGCTGCTTGGTGTAGAGGTCGTAGTAGCGGCCCTGCGCGGCATAGAGTTCCTCGTGAGTGCCACGCTCCACGATGCGTCCGGTCTCCACCACCAGAATCTGATCGGCGCGCCGGATGGTAGAGAGGCGGTGTGCAATGACGAACGTGGTGCGGCCCTGCATCAGATAACGCAGGCCTTCCTGGATCATGGCTTCCGACTCCGAGTCCAGGCTGGATGTCGCCTCGTCCAGAATCAGGATGCGCGGATTGGCGAGGATGGCGCGCGCGATCGATACGCGTTGGCGTTGGCCGCCGGATAGCTTCACGCCGCGCTCGCCCACGACCGTGTCGTATTTCTTCTCGAAGCCCTCGGCGAACTCGTCCACGCGCGCGATGCGGCAAGCTTCCATGATCTGCTCTTCGGTGGCCTGCGGCCGTGCGAAGGCGACGTTTTCGCGGATCGTGCCGTCGAACAAGAACGTCTCTTGCAACACGACGCCGAGCTGCGTGCGATAGGAATCCAGCCGGACGCTCGAAAGATCGACGCCATCCACCAGCACAGTTCCGGATTGCGGGCCATGAAACGCCGTGATCAAACCGATGATGGTGGACTTCCCGGAGCCGGACGGGCCCACCAGCGCCGTGACCGTGCCGGGTTCGGAACGGAAGGAAACTTCGTGCAGCACTACCTTGCCCGTGTCGTAGGAGAAATTCACGTTGTCGAAAATCACTTGGCCAGTGATGGGGGGCAGGGCGACCGTGCGCCGCGGGTCTTCGTCTTCAGGGCGCTCGCGCAGCACTTCGCGCGTTCGCTCCAGGCCGGCCAGCGCCTCAGTGAGCTGCGTCCCGATATTCGCGATCTGGACCACGGGCGCGATCAGGAACGCCAGGAGCGCGGTAAAGGTGACAAAATCGCCCAGCGTCATCGCCTGAGCCGTGATCTCGCGCGCACCCACATACATCACAATGGCGCCGACGACGCCCATCAGCACCGTGGCGGATAGGCTCATGACGGACGTCGCGGTCAGACTCTTCAAAACGTTGTTGAGCAGCCGCTGCACGCCGGCCTGAAACACCGCCTCTTCCCGGTCTTCGGCATGATAGCCTTTCACCACGCGAACGCCGCCCAGAGATTCGGTGAGCCGCCCGGTTACTTCGGCGTTGATCTTTCCGCGCTCCCGGAAAATGGGCCGTATGGTAGCAAATGCCTTGGCCATCGCCAGGGCGAAACTGACGATGATCACCAGCGCAATACCCGTGAGCAGCGGGCTGATGCGGAGCAGGAAGCCCAATACGAGCAAGGCCTGCAGGATTCCGCCGGCGAAATCGATGAGGCCGGTGCCCAGAAGGTTGCGGATGCCGTCGACGTCGGTCATGATCCGCGCGACGAGCGTTCCGGTTTTGTTGGAGTCGTAATAGGCAACCGGCAGGCGGCCCACGTGCGCCTGCACTTTGGCGCGCAGTTCGGCGATCAGGCGCTGGCCGGCCTTCGAGACAAGCTGCGTATTGGCGAACCCAGTAATTCCCTGAATCGTGGTGGCAGCCAGCACCACCAGCACCAGAGGAATGAGCAGAGAAAGCTGATGCTTACCGATAACGTTGTCGATCAGGTATTTCGACGACGTGGGCAACACCAGCCCGCAAACCCGGCCGATGAGCATCAGCGCGAATCCCGCCATGAGTATGTTCAGGCGCGGCCGAGCCATCTCGCGAATGTCCGGCCACAACTCGCGGATTCGCTCCGACGTACCTTTCTTGGGGGCCTTTTGTGGAATCACGATTGTTTAGTGTACTTCCTGTCTGAGTTTCCCGGCTCCAGAGACCCAGGCCGGAAAATCGCGATAGCCTGCCTGTGAGAGCAACGCCCTCAGCTTTTCGTTGTAAGGACCGTAGACTGCTTCAAGCTCGGCCCGGACGGATTCGGATAGCCGGTCACCCTCAGACTGTTTCTCATTCACCCTGCGATGAATGCTTCCCAGGAAGCTTCGGACGGCCGGATGCTTTCTCCAGAATGGCTCGGCGGTGTTGAACGTGAAATTGGCCAGAGCGAAGAGCAGCCTGCTTCTGTGGCTGGCGCTTCGATTCTCCTGGATGAGTTCCGTGTCGTCGTAAATGGAGGGATCGAGATTGAGCCATGCGCAAAGCCCTCGCACCACACTGCCTGGGTCGGCGGCGAAGTCTTCGAAGAAGATGACCCGT
>Ga0335071_10006296_pt1 | contig 12249 bp, 11 predicted proteins | sample Lox_Sample_15_FD_206724 | JGI IMG/M metagenome (GOLD analysis project Ga0335071, IMG submission 206724) | Soil microbial communities from Loxahatchee National Wildlife Refuge, Florida, United States - Lox_Sample_1.5 | ecosystem: Environmental > Terrestrial > Soil > Wetlands | place: USA...
GCTACGATGGGAGACATCGGATTGGCCGAATCTATCAGCGGGAGATGGCTGGACTCTGTGGAGGCAGAGGTTTACAGGAATTACGTCGAGGAGCAGGTACGAAAACGTACCATCTGGGATCGCAACTTGTCAGGGGATGAATCTGGCCTTTTGGCGAGGCAATTTGCCTATGAAGTCTCAGGTGATAAGAAGTTGGTTGAAGACTACCAGGCTGCATTGCTCAAGCACCTGGTCCAAAACCTGGGGATGTACACCGAGGTCCAGCCCGCGACTGGCTCAGTTCGCTTGCTCCACCGAGTTCTCCAACGTGCCCGCTTGGGTGGCATAGCCCACTATGAAGGCAACGTTTTTCCGGGCCTTGCTGTCAGTTGGGAAGGAGACCGTGGCAATGTGGCCGCCCTGGTTGCCCACGCCACACCTCGGGGACTGAAGATCGTGGCCTTCAATATGGCGAAAGCCTTTCTGGATGTAAACCTGCGGATCTGGGAGCTGGAGAACGGGACTTATGAAATATTGGAGGGGACTGACCTTGATGGTGACGACAAGGCTGATATCGTCACGACGCGGCGGACACTTCGCCTGAAACGTTACAGTATAATCCACCTTACTTTGAGGCCTCGAAGAACCACCATCATTGAAATTAACCAGGTGGACAAGGGGACACCCTTGTGGGATCTTCCTGACCTGGCCATCGGTCCCGAAGACCTCCAGTTTGACCCTGTCAACGAAAAAGGCCAACTCGTGATCCACAACATCGGCGCAAAGAAATCCCCCAACTTTATCCTTCAGGTTGAAAACGAAAGACGCGTGACTCTGCTAAAAAAAGAGCTCTCAGGTTTGGACGCACCTCTCGATTTGCGGCCCAAGACCGTTGTTGTTGACCTCAATGGGCTGCATATGCTGGGGAGCCGGACCTTGATTTTTAAAGTAAACGCCGAACCTGCCTTCGAGGAAATTACGGAAGATAACAACCAGCTGCGCAAGACCTTCTAGCCTGCAATTTTCACCCGTCAAGGCCTAGCACGACTGCGGACCACGAGCGGAATCTGACTGCAGAGACGCGAAGACGCAGAGAAGAACCCGGAACACAGAGCATCGCAGATTGTCCCGAAGGGACAGGAGAGAGTAGCCGGTGGTTACGCGCGAGTGCACGTTACCACCGGAATAAAATCCGAGCATCCTTACGAACCCCGGTCGGGGTTCCGGAACTCCGGTGTCCCTGCCCGGACACTCTTCAAGGAAGATAATCCTGGACCCTTGACGGCGCACCTCGCCTCCAGCTCGGTTCTTTTTCCAGGCTGCTCTCCGCTTCAAGCTTTCTCACGCCTTCGGTTCCGACATTCAGGTCTGAATTCCAAGCGCATAGCGGAGAGCCTCGTCGAGCTCTCGCAGCTTCTCGGCGGGCAGGGGAGGCCGAATGGACACGAATCCCTAACCACAAACCACTAGGCGTAAGGACCTTGCTACGAGTACTTCATGAAGGGCTTGACTTTGCTCCTTCAGCTGGTTGTTTTTTGGACAAGCTCAGTGGAGTTGAATGGAGCTGCGGCTTTATCCCGGATACCAGACTCTTCGGGGATCGTCGGGAGCTCGCCTGTAATCCCACGCCTCGTCGATTAGGCGCCTGAGGTCGTAGTGGGGACGCCAGCCCAAAAGGAACCTGGCTTTTGAATTATCCAGCCAGGTGGACCAGTAAGGAGTCGTAACCGGCACAGAAGGCAACCCGCGAGTCGCCTTGAGATACTCGGCAACCTGCTGGTAATCGACCGGTTCATCCATACAGATGTTAAAGGTCTGTTGCCTGGCCTTGGGATGGTTGAGGGCCAGCACAATGGCCTCCACCAGATCGCTCACATGCACAAAGTTACGCTTCACGGGCTCCCCATTACGGTCACACATTACTGGGACAACGCCTTCGAGCCGATATTGTTCTGCGAGATCTGGTCCGACCAGGTCCCGCCATCGTGGACCGCCGAAGACGTCTGTACCAAAGGAAAGAGCGTACTTGAAGTCATCCTTTTCCATAATCCACGGTGCACGCAAGCATGTCCCGGACAGGTTGTACTGGATGTAATACTGCTCCAGCATGACCTCTTCAAGGACTTTGGTAAGCGCATAGCATCCTGGATAAGCTGAATGCCGCTGACTTTCACTGACTGGCACCGGATGCGGGTAAAAGAAATGCCCGAGAGCGGCATCGCCTCCAATCAGGATAATCTCCTGAAACGTCTGGCTCATTCGGCATTCTTCGAGCAGCCAGAACAAGCCCTTAACTGAAACGTCGATGACATCGTCGGGAGTCTCCTTGCAGGTGGCCAGGTGCAGGACGTGTGTGACATCCCTGAGCGACTCCCGGACTGCTTTTCGATCTGCAATGTTCCCGCGTACGACCTCCAATCGACGGCTCGACTCAAGGAGCCGGTTGTGGCACAAAACACGGATAGCAATGTCTTCGTAAGAAGGGGATTCGAAGATCCTCTGAATGAAATGCCGACCGACCTTTCCAGTCGCCCCAGTGACCAGTATGCGCATAGGACTTGGATCAGTGCTCAAGAACGTCCTCCCATGATACCATCGGAACTTGTGACAATGGGGCCGAAGTAGGTCCCAACTCGTCGACCAGCTTCCATGCAAGTCCCATCGGAGGAGAGTGTATGGCGCTACTCAGCCTCGAAACCCAAAACTATCTAAAGACTTCCCGATGTTTTCAATGGAAGCGCGTCGGTATACCTCCGCGGCAACCGCAATATCCTCCGAGCCCAGGCCCAGGGATTTGAATAGCGTAATCTGGCTGGAATCAGTCCGCGGCTTCGCCCTTTCCGTGACAACGTCGCCTAATTCAAGAATTCGGTTCCAATTCAAGATCCCCTTTTGTAAAGGACTCAACAATTCACCGCACTCGACGCGGGCCTGCTCCTTGGAGTCAACAACAATGGTATGGCATCGAGTAACACAGGTTTCATCGAGTTCCCGCTTAATCAGGTAATTCGACCCGGCAGCGTTGATGTGCGTCCCAAGTTTCAGCCAGTCTCCACTGAAGACCGGAGTTGCCGAATTTGTAATCGTTATTAGAATATCGGCTTGTTCAACAACTTCCTGGGGATCTCGGGCTGCGAGGCAGGAAATCCCGAGCTCTACCTCCAGCTCCCTGCAGAACTCCTGAACCCTCAGAGGTGATCGGCTGAACGCAATTACCTGTTGAATGGGACGAACCCGGCAGACTGCCTGCAACTGGCTACGCGCCTGCCAACCAGAACCAAAGATCCCAGCAATACGACTGTCGGATCTGGCCATCCAGCGACTGGCTACTCCACTGGCTGCGCCTGTGCGAGTTTGCCCTAGCCGGTTGGCCTCAATCAAGGCAAGGAGTTCGCCCGTTTCCGAGCTATACAAATACACCAGAAAACGGGCGCATCCCGCAACGACTGTGTAAACTTTCAGTCCCATGAATCCCAAAACTGGGAGTGATGCCGCCATCAAGTGCATGGTCGCCACGGGCGAATGTACCCGATGACGCGGCATATTTTCGCCCTGCCCTTGGGCAATTTGCCGGAACGCTTCCTCGACCACATCAACAGCACGATCCATGGGGAGGAGTTGCCCAACGTCATTTTCGGTGAGATAGCGAACCATAGAATCTTAGCTCAGACTGAGTAAAGGAGGTTAATCTACCCCTAAATCTTACCGACAGGATTGAAAGATCAACGGGGAGGGGCCATTTTCCCTAACCTACCCTTATCAAGGCCAACCAAAGGCCCTACCCAGGGCTGGCAAGTGACATGCCTTCAACCCACATTAGCGTGGTTCCCAATTCCGCAGACGGACTTCAATTCCCGTTTCTCCTTTCAAGGCCGACGTGAAGACAGTCAAATCCGAATTGCCATAATGGTAAGGGTAAACAATCTTCGGACGAAAAGATTTGACACACTCCGCAGCTTCTTCAGGAGGCATCGTATATGGGAGATTCATGCAGACAAAGGCCACGTCAATCCCCTTGAGGGTTTTCATTTCCGGAATGCACTCTGTGTCTCCAGAAATATAGATGCGCCGGTTACCCAGTGTCAGGACATATCCATTGCCTCGGCCTTTCTCGTGATAGAGCTTGCCAGGAGAGGGTCCTCGCCTGAGGTTGTACATTGGTACAGACTCAATCGTGATTCCCTCCACTACCTTACTCTCGCCATTGGAAATGGCGGTTGCATCAGCCAGTGAACTTACCACTGCTGGAGGCGCCACAATTCTGGTGCCCGGTTTGCTCAGTTCCATGATCTTGCCCAGGTCCAGATGGTCAGGATGGATGTCGGTAATCATAATGAGATCGGCTTTAGGCAATCCCCTATAGTCGCCTTGGCTCCAGGGGTCTATGTGAATGACTCTGCCCTTAAACTCCAGCATCAAGCTGGCGTGCCTGATCGGGGTAATTCTCAGGGGCCCCTCGGAAGTCTCGATCCTGTCAGCGGATTCCGACCTGGCTGCCTGCATGACCATGAACAACAGCCAGGGCAATAGACATAGCATTTTTGCCATTTCATTCTCCTTGGAAATGCATATCTTCAGGCAAAGGCAATGCAAAGCTCCGCGAATTCGGTTATTATATCGCCGATTGGTCCGCTTCAAGCAAGACCCAGTTGTTCTGCAGGGGGACTTTTCGAAATGCTGCACATAAAGGGTGGAAGACTTCGTCAGGGGACGTTGCGCTAGGCCATATGGAGGCTTTAAGAAACCAGGACATTCTAATCGCGCTACTGGTTCGACTAGGCGTGATCGCCTCCCTGGCTGCCTTGCTGGCCAGATCTCAACGATTTAAGAAAACCCTTTTCGTTGAGCAGAGAACCTTCCCGGAAAAATTGAATTTGGTTTTGTTCTGGGGGGGGCCCATCACCCTGGGTGTGGCCATTCGATACTACATGAGTTATGAATCGACCGACTTCACCCTTGAAGGGACTTTCATCGCGGGGTTGCTTGGTGGGACCGTTGTGGGCGCTATTGTAGGCGGGATGACCGGTGCTACCGCCTTCTTTCTACACAGGGAATGGCTGGCATTACCACTCGCGCCTATATTTGGTTTGGCCAGTGGACTCTTGCGCAACCTGTGTCCACGAAAAGAGGAAATTTGGGGATTTTCCCCGTTCCTGCTAATTAACATCTTTGTGTCCTTGAGGTCCAAATTGCTGTTCAAGAAATTCGGATGGCAGCTGGCCTTCTTCTTAGTGGTTCTGCTCTTTGATGTCACACGTTACTTCATCGGCGAGAGTTCGCCGCCTGGTTTTCTTTTCTACTTTCAGTCCGACCATCCCGCGATTCAGCTGGCTATATTTACTGCCACGCTGGCCTGCATCGGGGTTACCATCAAGATCTGGAACAACACCAGGATGGAAATGAAGCTGGCGGAGCAAGAGGTCTTGGTGGTTAGGGCTCGCCTTGATGCCCTGGCCAATCAGATAAACCCTCATTTTCTATTCAATACACTGAATTCCATAGCTTCTCTGATTCGAACCAATCCTGTCAAAGCTCGGACGATGGTCATCAAGCTTTCCCATATCTTGCGCAAGCTCCTGCAAAGTCACGAGAATTTTGTACCCCTGAGAGAGGAATTGGAATTCATTGACAATTATCTTGATATCGAAGTGATCCGATTTGGAAAGGACAAACTGAGGATTGAAAAGGAAGTTGATCCCGAGAGTCTGGATTCCCTGATTCCGAGCATGATTTTGCAGCCTATCATTGAAAACTCCATCAAGCACGGGATTTCACCCAGGATCGAGGGGGGGAGTATTCGGATTCGATCCTCTCGGAACCAGGATAGAGTGTTTCTTGAGGTGGAAGACGACGGACAGGGGATTTCGGAAGAAAGACTACCGGGCATATACAGTTCAGGCATTGGCATTAGCAATGTGCTGGAGCGACTTAAGGTCGCATATCATTCGGATTTTGTGTTTACGATCAATAGTTTTCCAGGTCAAGGAACCTATACGCATATCGAGATTCCTCTGACAGAGTCTACAGCCGAGACACCTCGAGCAAAGGCAAGAGCTGAGGCTTGAGCATGTCAAGGGGGCTTGACCTCTGCATGCAGAAATCATTGGCACGCGGAGATCTCGACAGACCACAATGATGCCGATTTCATGCCTTATCGTTGATGACGAAGAACTCGCTCTGGAAGAGTTGAGCTACTTATTGGAATCTATCCCTGATATTAAGATCATCGGACAGGGGCGAAACGGGTTGGAAGCCATCCGGCAAGTTCGGGAACATGAACCCGATTTGCTCTTTCTCGACATCGAAATGCCCGGGTTGAATGGCTTTAGGGTTGTTGAGGAATTGGCCAAGAGTGATGAATTGCCTCAAATCGTTTTCGTCACAGCCTATGACCAATACGCGGTGAGAGCTTTCGAAGTGAATGCCGTCGATTATCTATTGAAACCAATCGACAAGTCCCGCCTGGAAAAGGCAGTCCATCGGGCTAGAAAGCAGCTCGAATCCGAGGTGACTTCAAATCAAAAGATAATGAGCTTGTTGAATATGATCGCCCCCCCAAGTCCGAAACGTTCCAAGCTCCTGGTTAAGGATAAGAATCGGAATATCCTAGTTGATTCTGACGAAGTGATCTTTGCCAATGTCTCTGACGGAATCATCTCGCTTACAACCAAAGATGTCACGGGAGAAACCAATTACCGTACGCTTGAAGATCTGCAAGCCGACCTGGATCAGGGGATTTTCTGGCGGGTAAATCGTTCGCACCTGGTTAATATCAACAAGATTTCCGAAGTAATTCCATGGTTTAACAGGACCCTCCAACTTAAAATGGAAGACAAGAAACAGACGGAAATTCCCGTGAGTCGCTCTCATTCCAAGAGACTCAAGGAATACCTCAAGCTATAGATTGGACCTTGTTGGAATCGGGGAGCCGCTCTCCTGCACAGGGCTCGGAACGGCAGTTCCCTCGATCATCAGATCACGTGGGCCTTCTACAATGGGAATCCTCACATATAATTGACCGATAATCCCTTGTACTTGTTTTTCCTTGAATTGCCCATGTCGTTGTGGTACGGTAAAACAACTGTGTTCGCCGTGAAATTAATCCTCAAAACCAAATTTCTTTTTCCAAAGGAGGGCTGTTCATGGAACTAGGGACTCGTGACACATTAGAAATCAAGCAACTCCTGCTGCAATCTAATGAAGAGTTTCGGAGACTAGCCCAAAGGCATTCCAGCTTCAATGAGCAGTTAGAGAAATTGGTTCACAAAGCTTATCTGTCTGAAGAGGAGAGAATCGAAGAAACTAACCTCAAAAAGAGGAAGCTCCAAATAAAAGACCAGATGGAAATCATGATTCAGAAGTATCGTCAGCAATTGACCTCCCAGGACACCTGCAAATAGCCATCAGTCGGTATATGTTCTTTGGCCATTGCGGCCAAATCATAATTGAGAAGAAGTGACGTAAGGGGGAACTGAGAGATTCCCCCTTTTTTGTTGTTTGTTTTCTCCATCGTCGAACCTGCACTATAATGGGACAGGCTAGTTGTAGAAGTGGAGCCAAAGCGAAGAAATACCTAATCCTAGTCGGTTGAAACACTGAGGAATGGCAGTTGGTCAGTAGAGCACAGCGTATATGGCTAAGGACGCGTATCCTTTACTAATTCCGCTCTCGATCATCGCGGCATTGATGTTCGCCTTTAATTACAGGTTTTTCGGAATCCTATTCTTGGGTCTGGCGTGTTTGGTGGGTTACTTTTTTCGAGATCCAGATCGGAAGATCACAACAGATCCCCTGGCTATTGTCTCTCCGGCAGATGGCAAGATTGTCTGTATCAACCCGGAAACAGACGGCACGACTCGAATTTCCATCTTTCTCTCCGTCTTCAACGTCCATATCAATCGTGCCCCTGTCGAAGGCCTAGTCGAGAAGGTGACCTATTTTCCCGGAAGATTCAAAGCGGCCTTTCGTGACGATGCTTCGGCCGAGAACGAGAAGAACATGTTGGTAATCACTAATTCTCGTTGTCGAATTCAGTTCAACCAGATTGCCGGTGTACTCGCCCGACGAATAGTATGTTGGAAGCGTGCAGGTGACTCTGTCGCTAAAGGGGAGCGAGTCGGGCTAATCAAGTTTGGCTCTCGGGTCGATGTCTTTCTCCCTGCAGGTGTTGAACCTCTAGTAACCCTGGGAAATACAGTCGAGGGGGGAAGCAGTATTATCGGGAGGTTTAACCATGCCTCAGATTGACAGGAAGAACCGCCGATTCAGGCGAGGGATCTACGTGTTGCCTACGCTGTTTACGATTGGCACGATCTTCTGTGGGTTTTACGCCATCGTAAGCACACTCAAGGGAGAGTTCGATTTGGCTGCCATCGCCATCGGGTTGGCGGTAGTCTGTGATGGCCTGGATGGAAGAATTGCTCGACTTACGAATTCAACCAGTGAATTCGGAGTCCAGATCGACTCCCTTGCCGATGTCATGACCTTCGGCATGGCACCGGCCGTCCTGGCTTATGTTTGGGGCTTGAAATCCATTGCCCCGACGTACCCTCCTTATGCTAAGCACGTTCAGCAGATTGGCTGGATTGTGTGTTTTGCTTTTGTTATTTGTGGAGCAATGCGATTGGCTCGTTTCAATATTCAGAGCAGCAAGCCCCAAGCCAGTCAAGGGCCATCTGCCAAGAAGAGCTTTGTAGGGATGCCAATTCCTGCCGGGGCGGGCTTAATCGCCGCAATCGTTCATTTTATTCCAGATCCAATCGACCATTGGCTGTTGGGAGCCTTCTGGAATGTGCTGGTGGGTTTTCTGGCCTTCCTGATGATCAGCACCATCCGCTATCCAAGTTTCAAGCAAGTCGACTTACGTAGTAGGCGTTCCTATGTAAATGCCTGCCTTTTGGCCCTTCTAGTTGCTTCAATCTATCTTTATTCCCAGATCATGCTGCTGCTTTTGGCCGCCCTTTATGCCTCCTCCGGACTGACTACTAAGATCTACCATTTGGTTCGGCGTAAAAACGAGGCGATCTTGACTTCTCCCGATACACTTCTCCCTCGGCATGTGGATGGGGATTGAATGATGAAAGATCACCAATCACTGGAGTCCAAAGTGGCCATAGTTGGGGCCTCTACTTTGAAAGGCCAGGAGGTCAAGTCGGTTCTTTCGGAAAGAGGATTTCCGATGGCTAAACTGGTTCTCATGGATAGCGATGAGGACCTGGGCCGTCTGAGTGAGTTCGCAGGGGAACCTGTCATATCGCTCGCGATCGCGGAAGAGAGTTTTGCCTTCCTGGATCTTGTCTTCTTTGCCGGGAATCCTGCCTCAACCCGACATTTTGCTCCTTTAGCTCAAAGGAGTCATTTCCTCGCCATTGATTTGACAAATGCATTTTATGATGATCCTCAAGTTCCGCTCCTGATCGGAGATGACGACTTCTCAGAATCCTTTCTCAGACCTCCAAGAGAAATTGTGAGTTCACCTCATCCTGCAGCCTTGACGCTGACAACGGTTCTCAAGCGTCTCAGCCTAAGCTGCCGTTTTCATCGTTGTGTGATTAATGTCTTTGAACCTGCCTCAGAGTATGGCAGCTCAGGCGTTGAAGAGTTGGAGAAGCAGACCATCAATATTTTCTCATTTCAACCCAGCCCCCAGATGGTGTTTGACCGACAACTGGCTTTCAATCTGCTTTCGCGCCTGGGAGAGGCTTCGAAGGAGAAGCTCTTTGAAACCGAGACCGTTATCATCTCTGAGCTGCAAGTACTTCTTAAGGGAATTTGTCCGGTACCGGCTCTGACCCTTATCCAAGCCCCCGTCTTTCATACGCATTGTTTCTCCATCTTTCTGGAGCTGGAGACCGTTCCGGAGCTCGACCAGATTGAGAACTCGATTCGCTCGGAGTTTATTGAAGTTATTCCTGCGGGGGATGAGCCTCCATCTCCTGTGCAGGCAGCCGGGACAGACCTGATCCATTTGGGGGGCTTGAAAAGAGACTCTGCCAATCCAAAAGGGATCTGGTTCTGGGCCGTTGCTGACAACTTGCGGCTCTCCGCCCTCAATTCAGTCGCAGTTGCAGAAAGGATGATCTTGAAGAAGAAGCTATGAGTGCAGCTGACCCCCGTGGAGAAAGTACTTACGTAGCTAAGCTCAAGAGACGAGAAGAAGACCGTAGTCCTGCCCAATAGCATCAGAATTCAGGTGGATAAGGATGGGGCGGGTTATTCGTCCCCCGGCGCAATTCACCTTACTAATTGGTTCAACCCTGAACAATGTTCAACAAGCGACCCCTCTTCTCGAGAGATGTCCAATTGATGCGGCAGTCGGCCATTCGCAAAATGGCCAAGCTATCAAGCCAGCCAGGGATCATCAGCTTCGCCGCTGGGGCTCCAAATCCCGCTACTTTTCCGGCAAAGGAGATCCTGCAAATCGCTTCGGAGATCCTGGCCAGCGACAGCCACAACGCCCTCCAGTATGGTTCAACCCTGGGCTTTTCTGGTCTGATTGATGCGGTGATCGACTTCTGCAATTGGAAGAAGCTGCCTCGGGTGAACCGAGACAACGTAGCGATCACCAATGGATCCCAGCAGGCACTGGATCTACTGGGACGCGTGTTCATTGACCCGGGAGACAGTGTCTTTCTTGAGTTACCCAGCTATATCGGGGCCATTTCAGCTTTCCGAAATCTGCAAGCTAATCTGGTCGGAGTTGAACAAACCCAAGACGGGATTGAAATCGAAGATCTCATTTCAAAAATAAAGTCGGCACGGACGGCAGCACACCGACCCAAGTTGCTCTATTTGATCCCCAATTTCCAGAACCCCTCGGGGAGATCGCTTTCTGCATTGAAACGACGGCGAGTCCTGGAAGTGGCGGAAACATATAATCTCCTCATCGTTGAGGATGACCCCTATGGAGAGATCTGTTTTGATCCTGAACTTCAGGGTGGGCTTGCTCCGATCAAGTCTTTCGATCAAGACGAGAGAGTGATTTACCTCTCAACTTTTTCCAAAATTCTCGCCCCGGGCTTAAGGGCGGGATGGGTCCTGGCTGCGTCTTCGATCATCGAGAAAATCGAACTGGCTAAACAAGCCTGTGACCTTTGCGGTAGCATGCTGGATCAACGAATCGTTGCCGACTGCTGGAACCGTGGGATCATTCGAGATCATCTTCCTTGGATTCGAAGCTTCTACCATTCCAAGTGCCAGGTCATGTTAGATTGCCTGGACAAGCATATGCCAGCAGAGGTCCAATGGACGAAACCAGGGGGTGGACTTTTCTTGTGGGTGAACCTGCCCGAGCATTTGAATAGCGAAGCACTGCTGCACAAATGCCTGGAGAACGAGATGGTCTCTTATGTAATCGGCCAACCATTCCATGTCAATGGGCGGGGCGCCCATACCTTGCGACTCGCTTTTTCCAAGGAAAATGAAGATAATATCGCGCTCGGCATCGAACGCCTCGCTCGAGTCTTCAAGAGCTATCTTGGATGAAGTCAACCTCTCAGCCCTCGATCAGCATAGTCATCCCCTCATGGAACGGAAGGTTCCTGCTAGAGGAAATGTTCCCATCGTTGTTGGCGGCAGCCAATGAATTCGGTCGGAAAACCGGGGGGCCCTGGGAGGTTATTGTGGTGGATGATGGCAGCATCGATGACACAGTTCCTTGGATAGAGGACTTCCCGGAAAAGCGGGTGAAGCTGATCACACTCCGTCGCAACAAGGGGTTTGCAGTCGCCTGCAATGTGGGCTTCCTCGCCTGTCAGTATGATATCGTCATTCTCTTGAATAATGACGTTTTCGTACACAAGGACTTCCTTCTTCCGCTGTTGGAACATTTCGAAGATGAGTCTGTTTTTGGGGTCACCTTCAAAGCGCTTGCCCGTGATCAAAAAACCTTCCGCAACGGAGGGAAAATCGGGGAATTCCGAATGGGATTCTGGAAGGCGTTTAGGAACTATGATGTTTCTGAGACATTCTCAATTAATAAGCTTGCCGATACTTTTCCTCTCTATTCCTTTTCTGTTTGTGGGGGATTCTGTGCCTTTGATCGCCGGAAGCTCTTGGAAGTCGGTGGATTCGAAGAATTGATGTCCCCCTTTTATTGGGAAGATGTCGAGCTGTCTTATCGAGCCTGGAAACGCGGATGGTCTATCCTCTATGACCCTCGAAGTCTGGTCTTCCACGATGCTAGCACTACTATTCGAGGGGCATTCAACCGGGTTCGAATTAACCGCATCAATGTCCGGAATCGACTCATCTTCATCTGGAAGAACTTGC
>Ga0335071_10006297_pt1 | contig 12248 bp, 12 predicted proteins | sample Lox_Sample_15_FD_206724 | JGI IMG/M metagenome (GOLD analysis project Ga0335071, IMG submission 206724) | Soil microbial communities from Loxahatchee National Wildlife Refuge, Florida, United States - Lox_Sample_1.5 | ecosystem: Environmental > Terrestrial > Soil > Wetlands | place: USA...
GCCACCGGCTTGGGGAGTGCCGTCGGAATTCGTGCCCGGAGGGGGCGGGGGAGGGGTGTTCTGGATGGGGATCTGGGCGAAGGTCGAGGAGGCGAAGAGAATCGAAAGCAAAAGAAAAAGAATTCTGGCAGCACTCGCTTCGCTGACGCTCAGGGCAGGCGGAAGGACAGAATTCCGATTAGTGGGCAGGGGCGTAGTAACCGGTCTTGGCGTAGACAGAGAGAGGCGGGAGACCTTTGGGAGGGCGGAGTTTGACTTTGATCTTGCGCCAGCGAGCGTCGTGCGTGCGGTTGCTTGGTCTGTATCCGAGTACATATTGGTTACGCAACTCCATGCCGATCTTGGACGCGATGTCCGGCAGATCATTTAGATGCTCAACGGCGAAGACGCGTCCGCCGGTCAATTCGGTGAGTTCGGCGAGAAGCGAAGGACCGTTGAGTTCTTCCGGCGTGCGATTGCGATAACCAAGCGGGTCATAAATACCGATGGCGTAGAGCTGGGTGTCCGCTTCCTTCACGAGCCGCTTGATATCGTTCTCGTTGTACCGACTATGATTATCGCCTCCATCGGAGAGAATCAGCAAGGCACGTTTGGCGTTATGTGCACCCCTCATCTGGCTCAAACCAAGGTAGATAGCGTCCAAAAGGGCAGTCCTGCCCTTTGGGGCAGTCATGGCCATGCGCGACTGGAGATCCTCGACGCTATTGGTGAACGCGCTAGTGAGTTCGGCTCGTTCATTAAAACTGACCAGGAAGAACTCGTCCTGGGGATTGGCGGTCTTGAAGAACTGAAGCGCGGCTTCGCGAGCCTTGTCGATTTTATTGGACATGCTGCCGGAAAAATCGAAGATCACGCCGATGGAAATGGGGACGTCTTCGGCGGAAAAACTGACGATTTCCTGCTCGACGTTGTCTTCGAAGACGCGGAAATTATCCGGTTCGAGTCCAGTTACAAGGCGATTGTAGGGATCGGTGACAGTGACATTGACGAGGGCGAGGTCGACGTCGGTGCGAATGACCTTGCCGGGATGAATTTTGATAGAAGGAGTGTCGCGGGAGACGTCGGAGGCGGGAACGATGGCGTCCACGGGCTTGTCTTGTGCGGGAAGGGTGGCAGTCAAGAAGAGGAAAAGCAGGCAAGCGAGCAGGCGGAGGGGTACTGGACCTGGCACCACGCGAAACATCCACCTATCGCGTCTCACGGCTTCCCCCATCCTCTCGTGTCGGCGAGAGGGCCGCGCGGAAAAGACATCATAGCATCGGTAACCGAGAAGGCAAGGGGGGTACGGGGAGGAATGGCCGGAAGTGTGGTGGAGCGGGGAATCATGCGAGTTCGATGCGGGGGCGGGATGACGGGGACATGGGAAAGATGGAGCGTGGCAGGCGCCGCGGCGGCGATGGAAGACCGGGCCGACACACGGGAGCGTCACGGGTGGCGGGGATAGGCGTGTGCTAGCATCGGCGTTGCCGGGAGTGGAGGAAACGACGTATGGCGGAAATGCGGGTCGTGGTGGTGATACCGGCGCGGTATGCGTCGACGAGGTTGCCGGGGAAGCCGCTGGTTTCCCTGGCGGGAAAACCGATGATCCAGCACGTCTTCGAACGAGCGAAGAGGGCCCAGACGGTGCACCGGGTGATCGTGGCGACGGATGACGCGCGGATTGTGGATGCAGTGCGCGGGTTCGGCGGCGAAGCGGTGATGACACGGCCGGATCATCGCACGGGCACGGAACGCGTGGCGGAAGTGGCAGCGCATGAAGAGGGCGAAGTGTTTGTGAATGTTCAAGGGGACGAGCCGCTGATTGATCCCGTGTCGATCGACACGGCAGTCGGGGCGCTGCTGGATGAACCCGCGGCGCAAGTGGGAACAGTGGCGACACCGGTGCGGCACGCGGGGGACATCATGGACCCGAACGTGGTGAAGACGGTGCTGGATTTCGACGACAACGCGTTGTATTTTTCGCGCGCGCCGATTCCGTGGGTGCGCGACACGCAGGCGAAGGTGCATGTGAAGTACTGGAAACATCTGGGACTGTATGTATTTCAGAGGGACGCGCTATTGGAGTACCCGACGTTGCCGCTGGGGGAGTTGGAGCGCGTGGAACAGTTGGAACAGCTGCGCTGGCTGGAGAATGGATGGAAGATTCGGGTGGCGGAAGTGGCGCACGATGCGGTGAGCGTGGATGTACCGGAAGACGTGGAGAGAGTTGAAAGGCTGATGAAGGGTTAGTTGACAACTGCCGGCCGACAGCTGTTAGCGGATGTCCCGTGAAAACGCGGCCCGTGGGCACCAGCACCGCATCAGCGGAAGGGTGTGCTACGGGTTCTGGAGCTCGAGGATACCTGCGGTGGTGCGAGTGCCGTCGGCGGTGACCAGGAAAACGGTTCCATTGGTGGAAAAATACGCCTGGTAATGAATGGTAGTGGTCGGCGAACCGTTGACGTTGAAGGTGTACTGGTTATCGGCGGTACCATCGTTTTTGATGACGAGGTTGCCAGTTAGATTGACACCGGCGTAGAAATTGGCAGTGTTCAGGGCGAACTGGCTGTAGTCGACGTTTCCACTGACGCTATTGCTCGTTGAATTGGCCAAGGCGTATTGGCCGATGTAGTCCTCCTGAAGCGGGACGGCGGTGGAGTTGGCGAGTTGGATTCCCGACCAATTGAAAACGTAGTTGCCCGCAAGAGTTTGAAGGGTGAACGAGCCGGAGCCTTGCGCGGTGAGCGAGCCTGTGGCGATGTAGCCTTTACTTGTGTCTTGTACAACAGCATCGCTGGCCGACACGGCGTAAAACGTGAAGCTGTAGGTGCCGGTGCCGGAGTTGGTGAAGGAGAAGGTGCCGCGGCCACTGCCTGGATGGTTGGTGTCGATGGTGTAGGTGGCATTGGAGACGTTGGAGCCGTTCTGGATGTGGACGTGGGTGCCGTTGTTATTGTCGTCGGCGGTGACGGCGGTGAGACCGCCGTTGCCGTCAGCGGTGAAACGGCCGACGGTAGCGACCGGTCCCTGGCTCCCGAGAACGGAAGCGCCTGCGACGAGAAAGATGAAGCTGCCGCTAAATTGGGAATTCTGCGCGGGAGGAGAAACCTGCCGGAAGGCGTCGCCGGAACTACCGCCGAGGGCATCCTCCTCGAGAAGAAGAAAGTGCACATTGTCGACAATGTAGAAAGCAAAGGCGCGGCCAGCGAAGGACATGGTGCCGCGTCCATAGGTGGAGCCATTGCCGTTGGTGTCGATGGAGTAGTTGCTTGGCGGGACGGGAGCGGCGGCTACGGGCTGGACGTTGCCGTCATTGGTATCGGCGAGTCCGCCGGTGATGTTGCCTGCGCCATCGGCGGCAATTTCGCCAACGATGGAGATGGGAGCGACCGTGGTCGTACCGAAAGCGATGCCGGAAAGGCTGAAAGCGTATTGGCTCGAAAGGGCGCCGGTGGTGAAGTCGGCAGGAGTTTGTAGAACGAAGGTGCCGGAACAGGCGTTGGTCTTATCCGACTCGAGCAAGAAGCCCGAGGAAGGAGATTGCATATCGAGACTGAACTGAAGAGCGACGCCGGTGGTGGAATTGAGGGCCAGTGTGCCGTGGCCGTTGGAGTCGATGGAATAAGTTCCGCCGGTGAAGCTGATAATGGAAGGCTGGCCGGAAGAGAGGGAAAGGAAATCCTGGAGGCCGCCAGTGATATTGCCGTTGCCGTCGGAAATGAAAGAGCCGATGCGAGCGACATAGCCGCCGCTGGGGTCGATCCCTTTCATGGAGAAGGCGTATTGGCCCTTGAGGCTGGCGTTGCTGAAATTGCCGCTGGGAGGAGGTGGTGGAGTGCTGCCGCCGCCACCGCACGCGGCGAGCAGGAAAGCGAGAGATGTGAGTACCGCGCAAGCCAGAGATTTCACGGCGCCGCCTCCGAGAGTTGCCAGCCGCATGGAAGGCCGAGGTGTAACCAGCATAAACAATTTCGGGAGACCTGCAACTTGGGAGATTGAGGCAAGGGCCAAGCGTTCGTTGACTTCCCGGAAAGCGAACCCCTAAGATTCGATAAGCGGATCTCGCCGACGCCGGCTGAGATGACTACGAACACGCGACAAAACAGGTAGCGAATGCGAAAAGTCCACAGGCTGGTTTGGTGCGTGGTTGCAGGATTCTTCGCTACCGCGTCGCTTCGAGCGCAAGATCTGGCGCCGCGAGCGTATATCGTAACGCCCGTGAATACGAACGCGGTGACGGTAACATGGTCTTTCTACAGTGGGCCGGTAAATTTCAACGGGGCCGTGCCGATCGAAGGAGCCAGCGGAACGTATTACGTACCCATTCTCACCTACTACCACTCGTTCAACTTTTTTGGGCGCTCCGCCAACTTTACGACGTCCCTTCCCTACGGGGTCGGCAACTTCACAGGCACGGTAGCCGGGGCCGAACGAACGGCGTATCGTTCGGGACTGTTGGATTTCAGCGGGCGACTCGCAGTGAATTTAATTGGCGGAGCGGCCATGAAGGGACCGGAGTTCCTGAAATGGAAGCAAAAGAGGATTCTGGGAGCCAGTTTAAGAATCATTGCGCCCACGGGTCAGTATGACCCGACGAAACTGATCAACTGGGGAATCAACCGGTGGGCGTTCAAACCGGAACTCGGCTACTCGCAGAGGTGGGGAAATTGGGTGCTCGACACATATGCCGGAGCGTGGTTTTACACCCAGAATCCAGCGAGCTTTCGTCTTCCGTACCCAGTTCCGCAGACACAGGCACCGGTGGGCGCTTTCGAGGGTCACTTCAGCTACGACTTCAGCAACCTGATAGGGCGAAAAATGAGGGGTTGGGTATCGCTGGATGGAAATTTCTGGTGGGGTGGCGTCGCTTCGGTGTTCAACATACCGAACCCGAGCACCCGACAGACAAGTTCGAGGCTGGGTGGAACCGTGTCGATCCCCTACACAAGGCATCAGTCGATCAAAGTTTCCTTCAGCGGCGGCACGTACAGCCGATTTGGAGGAGACTATCAGAATCTGCAGGTAGCCTGGCAATACTCGTGGATTGGGAAGAAGTGGTGAGGGGGCACAGCTAGCAGAAAATTTGATGAATGGGCGCGAGATTTTCCACCGGACGGGGCATTGACAGTAATTGGGGTGGCGAACATAATTGTATGTACGTCAATCCTGTGGAGGGCTAATCGCTCGAATCCGCGGGCAAGCGGATAAGAGCAAACTGGATGGCGCCAAAATATATATTTGTAACTGGCGGTGTTGTTTCTTCACTTGGCAAGGGCGTAGCAGCATCTTCCATCGGTTGTCTCCTCGAAAGTCGCGGCTTTAAAATCACAATCCAGAAATGCGATCCGTACCTGAACGTGGATCCCGGCACGATGAGCCCGTTCCAGCACGGCGAAGTGTTTGTGACGGACGACGGAGCGGAGACGGACCTGGACCTGGGGCACTACGAGCGGTTCACGCACGTCAAGCTGACGCGCGACAATAACTGGACGACGGGCCGCATCTACGAAACGATTCTGGCGAAGGAACGGCGGGGCGATTACCTGGGGAAGACGGTGCAGGTGATTCCGCACGTAACGGACGAGATCAAGCGGTGCATCAAGAAGGTGTCGGAAGGCGTGGACGTGGTGATCGTGGAGATTGGGGGCACGGTCGGCGATATTGAGTCACTTCCCTTTCTTGAAGCGATCCGGCAGATGCGGCTCGAAGTGGGCTCGGAGAATACGCTCTTCGTGCACGTGACGCTGGTGCCGTTTATCGCCGCCGCGGGGGAACTGAAGACCAAACCGACGCAGCACAGCGTGAAAGAGATGCTGGGCATCGGGATTCAGCCGGATATTCTGTTGTGCCGGAGCGAGCGGCACATTTCACAAGATCTGAAGCGAAAGATCGCGTTGTTCTGCAACGTGGCGGAGTCTTGCGTCATTTCGATGGAAGACGTGAAGACGATTTACGAAGTGCCGGTGGAACTGAGCAAGGAAGGCCTGGACGCGCAGATCATCCGGCTGCTGCGACTGGAAGACCGTCCGGCGAACATGAAACCGTGGCTCGACATGCTGCACGGGCTGCATCATCCGAAGGGCGAAGTGCGCATCGGGATCGTCGGGAAATATGTGCAACTGGAAGATGCTTACAAGAGTTTGCGGGAAGCGCTGATGCATGGGGGACTGGCGCACCAGTACCGAACGGTGATCGATTGGATTGAGTCTGAAGAAATCGATTCCGTGGAGGCGGCGGAAAAGCGGCTGAAAGGCTATGACGGGATCCTGGTGCCGGGTGGATTTGGGAAACGCGGCATTCAAGGGATGATTTATACGATTCAGTACGCGCGCGAGAACAAAGTTCCCTTCTTCGGGATTTGTCTGGGGATGCAGTGTGCCACGATTGAATACGCCCGGGATAAAGCGGGATTAACGCACGCGGACAGCACGGAATTCGACCCACAGACGCCGCACCGCGTGATTTACAAGTTGCGCGAATTGCTGGGTGTGGATGAGATGGGTGGAACGATGCGGCTGGGCGCGTGGCCATGCAAGCTGGAGCCGGGATCGTTTGCGGCGAAGGCCTACGGGGCAACGGAGATCAGCGAACGGCACCGGCATCGGTACGAGTTCAACCGCGAATTTGAGAAAGCGCTGGTGGGCGCAGGGCTGAAGATCACGGGGCGGACACCGGACGAGAACTACGTGGAGATCGTGGAAGCGCCGGAGCATCCGTGGTTCCTCGGTTGCCAGTTCCATCCGGAGTTCAAGTCGAAGCCGCTGGAGCCGCATCCGTTATTCGCGGCGTTCATCGGGGCGTCGCTCGAGCACAAGTTGCAGAAGTCGCGGCCGACGACGAATATTGCCGCGACGGAAGTGGCGCCGCCGGCGCCGACACTCAGGACACAGCCACACGCGACAGCGTAGACAGTCAACTACATCACGAAACCAAAGGCCGCCAGTCTGAAGTTGGACACTACCCAAGCAAAGACGGCCGGGATTGAGCTTGTGGTATCGTCAGGTTAGTCCATGGCATTCACACAAGAAATTGAGTTGGGAACACTGCGGCTGGGGGGCGAGAATCCGCTCTTTCTCATCGCGGGGCCTTGCGTGATCGAGTCGGAGGCGCACGCGCGGACAATGGCGGAGCGGGTGGCGAAGATCGCGTCGGACGCGGGAGTGCCGTACATTTTTAAGGCGTCGTACGACAAGGCGAACCGCTCGTCGATCAAAGGATTCCGCGGGCCGGGGCTGCAGGAAGGGCTGCGGATTCTTGGCAAGATCAAAAGCGAATTGAAGCTGCCGATTTTGACGGACATTCATGACGCCTCGCAAGCGGGCCCAGCGGCGGAAGTGGCGGACATTCTGCAGATCCCGGCGTTCCTGGCGCGCCAGACGGACTTGCTCATCACAGCGGCGAAGACAGGCCGCATCGTCAATATAAAGAAGGCGCAGTTTCTTTCACCCTGGGACATGGGCAACGTGACGGAGAAAGTGGCATCGACGGGAAATGACAAGATCATTTTGACGGAGCGGGGCGCATCGTTTGGCTACAACAACCTTGTCGTGGATATGCGGGCGTTCCCGGTGCTGAAGAAATTCGGGTACCCGGTGGTGTACGACGTGACGCATTCGGTGCAATTGCCGGGCGGGCAAGGGCACGCGAGCGGCGGTCAACCGGAGTTCATCGAGCCGTTGGCGCGTGCAGGAGTGGCGGCGGGCGTGGATGGAATTTTCCTGGAGACGCATGACAACCCGGCGGCGGCGCTGTCGGACGGAGCGAATGCGTTGCCGCTGGAGCAGTTGGGGCCATTGTTGGGGCGGCTGAAAGAACTGTCGGCGATGGTACGGCGGTGGGAGAAGTCATAAGAACATCGGAAGAGGCACCGGAGAGAGCACAGAAGTAAACGGAGTTTGCGGAGAACGATGTGAAGGAATTACGACCAGGGTGTGCGACGCGGATGAGAGCCACGCTATGAGCCTAGAATCAGCGCGGCGAGTCTTGAGGATCGAAGCCCAAGCGATCAAAGATCTGGACGCACGGCTGGACGCGATGTTCGAGCAGGCGGTAGAACTGCTGTTTGCGTGCAAAGGGCGCGTGGTCGTCACGGGCATGGGCAAATCCGGGCTGGTGGGGCGGAAAATTTCCGCCACATTTTCGAGCACCGGGACACCCTCGTTTTTTCTGCATCCGGCGGACGCACTGCACGGCGACCTGGGAATGCTGGCGCGGGGAGACACGCTGCTGGCGATCACGTATGGCGGGGAAACCGAGGAGATTCTGAACCTGCTCGAGACGCTGAAGCGGCTGGAAGTGCCGATTGTGGCGATGACGGGGAACATGAAATCGACACTGGCGCAGGCGAGCGATGTGGCGCTCGATGTGAGCGTGAGAGAGGAAGCGTGTTCATTAAACCTGGCCCCGACCGCGAGCACGACAGTAGCGATGGCGCTGGGCGACGCACTCGCGATTGCGTTGTTGGAGCGACGGGGATTCCAGCCGGATGATTTTGCGGCTTTGCACCCGGCAGGACGCCTAGGGAAGAAGTTGCTGCGAGTAGAGCATCTGATGCACACAGGGGAGGCGATTCCCCGAGTGCAGGTGGAAACACCGATGCCGAAGACGTTTCACGAGATGAGCGCGAAGAAGCTGGGAATGACGACGGTAACGAGCGGCGACGGCAAGTTGATGGGGATTCTCACGGATGGCGATTTGCGTCGATTGATGGAGAAACATGGTGGCGCCACGCTGGAGATGACGGCGGGCGATTGCATGGTGAGTACGCCGCAGACGATTGGGCCCCAGGTGCTGGCGAGCGAGGCGTTGAATCTGATGGAGAAGAAAAAGATCACCTCGGTGGTGGTGGTGGACGAAGGGCGGAAGGTTCTGGGTGTCGTGCATCTGCACGACTTGTGGACGTTGGAGTTGATGTAGGCGAGATCGAAGAGAAGCCCCACCCTTTCGGCAAACTGCGCCGAAAGGATGGGGCACCCGCCGGAGTTAGAATCGCCGGTTAAGGCTTGCAGGCGCGCATGACTTTGACCATGTAGTTGTGGACTTCAGGTTTGACGAAGCGCGCGGCCTCGCGGTCTTTGGGCCAGTTGGCAGAATCAGCCCACATAGCGTTCAGGCCTTTCTGGATTTCCGGATCGCCGCCCGTAAAATCGTCGACGAGGCTTTTCCAACGGGCAGCCAGGGCCTGCGCTTTGGGGCTCGCCGGATCTTCGTTCATGCAGGCTTCGACGTCGGCGTAGAGTTCAGTCCATTGTTGAGTGACGCGCGCTTGAAGCTCAGGGGACCAGAGTTTCTGTCGCTCGCGAACTTTGGCCTTGGCGTCTTTGCTGAAGTACCGCCCTTTCCAGTCGGTGTTGTTCTGCATTTCCAACTCCTTGACGATGAGTTGAAACAGTTTCCAGTCGGGACCGCTCTCGCGCTCAAGTGCCCGTTGCGCGTTGTTGATAGCGGCGATGGCCTTGTCGAGCTGGTGGCGCTTGGCAAAAAGAACATCGCGCTGGCGGCGCAAAACGTCTTTGAGGCGGGCATCGGGTTCGAGAAGGCGACGGATCTGTTTCAGAGGCATGCCGAGGAATTTGAGAACCACGATTTGTTCAAGGCGAGCGAAATCCCGCGCGGTGTAGAGGCGATAGCCTGCGCCAGAACGCTGCTTCGGCCGCAGGAGGCCGAGCTTGTCGTAATGATGCAGGGCGCGCACGGTGACACCGGCAAGTTTGGCGAATTCGCTGGCCTGATAGAGTTCCTTGGTTGCTCGAATCACGGATGGCCTCGTCAGGGATGGTCGAGCCTGACGCAACGTCAGGGTCAAGAAGAAAAGATAGCAGAACGTAAGAGCGGATACTGCTGAGCAGCGATAAGCAAGAGTAAAGCTGATAAAATACCGTGATTGCATACGTTTGCGGAGGCCAACTTGGGAAAGACGGAAAAGATTCTACCGGCAGTGAAGAAGCGGGCGGCGCGGATCAAAGTGCTGCTGATGGACGTCGATGGAACGATGACGGACGGTGGGGTGACGCTGTTGTCGCAGCCGGACGGGACGGCACTGGAGATCAAGACGTTTGACGCGCACGATGGGCAAGGACTGACGCTCGCGAACACCGCGGGAATCCGGACCGGATGCATCACGGGACGAGAGAGCGGCGCGCTGTTGCGACGCGCCCATGAGATGAGGATGGAATTCATTTACATGAAGCAGGCGCAGAAGATTCCCGCGTACGAAGAAATTCTGAAGAAGGCGAGCGTGCGCGAAGAGGAAGTGGCGTATGTCGGCGACGATCTGCCGGATTTGCCGATCATGCGCCGGGTGGGGCTGGCCGTGGCGGTGGGAGACGCGGTGGAGGAAGTGAAGAAAACAGCGCACTTCACGACGAAGTCTACGGCAGGACGCGGCGCGATTCGGGATGCAGTGGAATTGATTCTCAAGTCCAAGGGGATTTGGGAAGAGATGATCGACAAGGCGCGGGCGTAACGGCGGTGGTCTGGACCCAAGCCGGGATAGTTGTTAGGCTCGGGGCATGCGCCAGGTCAAGTATTTCGTAGCAAGCTCACTGGATAATTTCATATCGCGGCTAGATGGAAGCGTGGACTGGTTGTTTCACGACCAGGACTACGGGATGGCGGAGTTTTTCGCGTCGGTGGACGTGGCGGTGATGGGGCGGAAGACGTTCGAAAAGATGATCGAACTCTCGCCGGAACAGCCGCTGTTTCCCGGCATGAAACATTACGTATTCTCCCGGACGCTGGATTCAACACCGTACAAAGAAGTGGAAATTGTGCGAGGCGACGTGACGGGTTGGCTGAAGCGGGTGCGGGCGCACTACGGAAAGCACCTCTGGCTGGTGGGTGGCGGGTCGTTGGTGCAAGAATTCCTGCAACACAAATTGATCAACGAAATTGGGCTGGCGATCCATCCAAGGCTACTCGGAAAAGGCATACCGTTGTTCACGAGCCCGTATCCGGAAATGGAATTGGAGCTGGTAAAGAGCAAGGAATATCCGACGGGCTTGTTGCAGGCGTTCTATCGCGTAAGGCACGCTTGACAGGCGGGGAGTGGGGTAGGAGACTCGGCGCAACAAAGCCGCGGACCTTTGAGGCGTCGCGGCGATTCCAGGAGAGAAAATCCGATGCGAACGAACTATGCGGCCGTTATCGTTGCGGCGATCGCTTATTGGATTTTGGGAGCGATCTGGTATGCGGTGCTGTTCAGCAAGCCGTGGGTGACGCTGGAAGGACTCAGCGAGGCGCAAATGAGGAGCGCCAACCCGGTGCTGCCGTACGTGATCACGCTGGCTCTGAATGTGTTGATCGCCTATTCGCTGGCGCAAATCTGCATTTGGCGAAACGCCAACACGATTGGGCGCGGAGCATCGGTCGGAGTACTGCTGTGGATCGGATTCGTGGGGCCGGTGACGTTCACGACGTACATGTACGAGATGCGGCCATGGCAGCTGTTCGCGATCAACCAGTTTTATCCGTTGTTCGGATTTGCACTGATGGGCGCGATCTTAGGAGCTTGGACGAAGAAAGCGGCCTAAAGAGGGTGTTAGCCGTTTCCGCAGCTCTCAGGTGATAATGGAGAACCTTACTTTCGAGAGCGAGGAACGGATTTCATGCATCCATGGCACGACGTATGCCCCGGCAAGGAACTGCCGCGAGATTTTCAGGCGCTGATCGAGATTCCACTCGGATCCAATGTGAAGTATGAGCTGGATAAAGTGACGGGCTTGCTGCGGGTCGATCGCATCATTCACTCAGCGGTGTTCTATCCGGCGAATTACGGCTTCATCCCCCAGACGTACGCCGAGGACAACGATCCCTTAGACGTGCTGGTGCTCTGCCAAGAGGCGGTGCAGCCCCTGGCGCTAATCAAAGCGCGAGCGATTGGGGTGATGACGATGATCGATTCCGGCGCGAGCGACGACAAGATCATCGCGGTGGCCACGAACGATCCGGAGTTCAGCGATTACCTGGAGGCACGGGATCTGCCGCCGCACCGGCTGCTGGTGCTGAAGCGCTTCTTTCAGGACTACAAGCAACTGGAAGGCAAGCAAGTGCAGGTGGAAGATATCAAACCGGCGTATGCGGCGATGAGCGTGATTGATAAGGCGCTAACCAGGTACAAGGCCTTGCGGGAAGAGTTGCGCGGAGGTCATTGAGACCTGATGGCGTTGGCTCCGGCCAGCAGAGGCAGCGCATAACCTTTTTGTAGGATGGCGCACAGAACGGATGTGCGGTATTGAATTGCAATCTTGCAGCTAAGGGGCTTAGGGATG